>SXGT01938707.1_pt1 | contig 13693 bp, 9 predicted proteins | sample 3176221 | NCBI WGS metagenome assembly SXGT01 (sample SAMN11356862, study PRJNA531348) | freshwater metagenome | isolation source: freshwater sample F1-120 | place: China: Fuxian Lake, Yuxi | collected 2017-12-25 | reverse complement strand
TGTGGAGTTTTCATCCCGTTATCAAAGTCCGGGCGTTCCCACGTTGAGATTTCCCGGAGTAAGAGCCGGTATTTTGGTTTTCATCCCGTTATCAAAGTCCGGGCGTTCCCACAGATAAGAGAAACGAAACACTCTCATAAAAGTATGTTTTCATCCCGTTATCAAAGTCCGGGCGTTCCCACTAAGGAAGACTGGAAAAGAACATTCGTAGGTATTGTTTTCATCCCGTTATCAAAGTCCGGGCGTTCCCACAATCGTCGCTGGCGCCCTGGACAATGACTCCACCGTTTTCATCCCGTTATCAAAGTCCGGGCGTTCCCACCGCAATTATTATCACTATAGTGAGCATTACGGCATTGTTTTCATCCCGTTATCAAAGTCCGGGCGTTCCCACATGCTTGGCGAACAGTTTCTCGAAAGATCAAAAGCGTTTTCATCCCGTTATCAAAGTCCGGGCGTTCCCACTCCAGAGCTTCGCAAAACCGCAATATCTCAACAGATAGTTTTCATCCCGTTATCAAAGTCCGGGCGTTCCCACGGCTTCCGATTCTGCCGTACAATTGCAGCAAATCTCGTTTTCATCCCGTTATCAAAGTCCGGGCGTTCCCACATAGAAAGCTTAATTACGTTAGCGTTATCTAGCTCGTTTTCATCCCGTTATCAAAGTCCGGGCGTTCCCACAGTACTATGATGACGATAATCGCTTGTATCGCCTGTTTTCATCCCGTTATCAAAGTCCGGGCGTTCCCACTTTGAGGATAATAAAATGCCACAACATAATTGCCGTTTTCATCCCGTTATCAAAGTCCGGGCGTTCCCACTGAAACCGCCCGTTTTGCCACCGGCATTGACGGTTTTCATCCCGTTATCAAAGTCCGGGCGTTCCCACACGGAGTGGTACACATTCGCGGACCCTGCCGAAGCGTTTTCATCCCGTTATCAAAGTCCGGGCGTTCCCACTGTACCCTTATAACCCTTTGTCCTGCAAGAGGAATTTGGGCTGTTTTCGGCGCGGTTTTTTCACAAGCCCTAAAATCCCCTATTTTTGACCAAAAATACCGATGCATAAGCAAATTTTCCTTATAAATCAACATTCGGCGCGACTTTCCTAGAATTATTAGCAAGTTATTGATTTAACAGGAAATCGTTAAAACCACAAAATTTTCACCGACCGCGCCGCTAGTTTCCCAAATCATCTGCTAAAAACTGCGCCATACGTTGGCGTTTTTCTTCCAAATTATGCCCATCCCACGCTTGGTCATAATCCGGCCATGTACCAATTAACTCATTTTTAGGTAAATGCCAACCAACCTGCCCTTCAGGCAAATCTATCATCAACACCGGCCAATCGGGTTCGTTGGGATCACTGCGTAACCCTGCTTTATAACCTTGTTGCAGGGCGAGCTTAGCCAAAGCCATCACAGCTTGATTGCGGTCAAAATAGGCATCATTTAAGGTGCTACTTTGGTTAATTATCTCATCGGTCTCTTTAATCTGCCCAGTCATGTCGATCCAGTGTAGGAAGTTGTTCGGTATTACTATTTATTAATGGTAGAAATTTATTTTTAGCAGGGATTTTTCGTTGTCCCTGACCGCTACCTATGTCATTTGCCACATACCATCGGTACGTTTCATTCTCTATATTCTGGTCACGCACCTGAGGGTAGTGAACGGGAGAGTTGATATTATTTGGATCACCCAATAATTCAAAAGCATGACGAATATCATCATCCATTGTGTGAATAAAACAATCTCTCAAGACATCAACGCTTGGAGCATGTTGAGGATTGACATTATACCGATCGCTGTTAAAAAGGTGGTCTTTGCCATATCGTTTTTGGCGGTCAATTAATTCCAATTTTTCAATTCTAATATTAACACTACCTAAACCAATAGGTTTACCCATACCCAATTTATGTCGATAGCTTTCTGAAGGTTTAAGGGCATAACATAATAACCCTAATTCCCAATCCGTTAAGTTGTCAAAATCAACATAAAATTCAAAGGTCGTATTTGCTTTAATAGGTTCTATTCTAACTTTTTGTTTTAGTGTGTCAGGATCATTAATGCCACTTTGCCAAGGATTAAGTGAATTACCTGCACCAGCTACATTACCCGTTGGTGTTAATTTTTGCACTTGTGTCGGATTATCCTTTTGACGCATTGCATGCAAATACTGTTTTCTTCCTCTGGCTTGATGACTTTCAGGGCAAAGCTCATGTTTTGGGATTGGATTTTGTAATGGTGTTCTATTACGAAAATACATTGATGGCGAAGGCAACTTAGGCGATGCCAATATTTTTAAAGTAATTTCCGGTTCCAGTAGTTGTTTGGTTGATTTTTTAGCCGGGTTTATTAATTGGCCTGTGCTAATTCTTACTTTACCCGCGAAAGCCAAACTGTTTTCAGGAGTGGGTTGCTCTTGGTTTTTTTTATCTTTCTTAGGTCCTTGTTCTTCAACAAAACCAAACAACAATTCGGCTGGTGATAGACTGCCGCGTTTAGAATTAAAAGGTAATAAATCCTTAGGAAAAAACTCAAATACCTTTGCTGGCTGCTGTCGCCTATCCTCAACTCGTCCACGCCAATGGGCAGAAAACGCAACTTCTGCAACTATTCGGTGATCATTGTCATCGGGGCGAAAATAAACAAGATCGCCTTGTTTTAGGCGTAATTTATAATCGACAGTACGCACAGCGCCCTTTAAATGATAGGGCAATCGTTGTTCATCGTATTGAAGTGTTTTAGCTTTTTGTGAATCGGTACGCTGGTCGGCAAGCTCTTCAAATCGCTTTATAGCATCCTGACTGATAACAAATGCTTCAGCATCCATAATGAATTTATCAAAATCATTGGCAAACTCATCTGGCACAGGAATAAATAATTCATGCTTTTTGGTTCTCGGCATATCATTGCCACGATGCGTATTACCCAGGATGCGTAATATTCCGGGGGTTAGCCGATTTTTTTCTTCGACGCTTACGTTGGTTGCTGGAATGGGGTACGCATTTGTGGATACTATTTTTTGACCAATGATAAAGTTATTTCCGTTTCTGGATGATGGATGCCGAAGTAACTCTTCATACCCGTTAAAATCTAATCTACCGTTAGTCATTTTTAGATGTAACCGGTCAAGGTCTAAATAAAAAATTTGCTTATTGTCGGTAGTCCATGTTTCTTTATCGGTTAAAAATGCCGCCATTTCATTTCTATAAGCATCGTTAAGATAGACCTTTAACTTTGCTCTATTATCTGGAAACATGCGATTGAACACACTGGGTTGTTGATAATACCCGTTGTGTAAATCCAATGTTGGTAGCGCCAGAGGAATCAATTTAAGATCATTACCTTCACCTATAATCATACCAATCGCTGATAATGGGCGGTCTTTGGGCTCCAAAGATTGCATTGTCTTGCGATAGGATAATAAACCGTTGTCCAATACCCTCAATGCAGAATTACTGGCGCCTTCAGTTATCGAAGATAACAGTCCGCGTAATGAAGTCGCAGGAATGGCAAGTTCTCCATTAAGTAGGAAGTTTTCTACTTTCGCGGGTAATTGTTGCTCATCTCTTTGAGCGCCAATAAAAAACGGAGTCTCGGCAACCAGCTTACAGTGCAAACGGCCATGATAAAGAGATTGCCCGCTGTCTGTTTGGTTACGATATATTGCATGGGAATGGTGGTGCTTCCCGCTGTTTAATGCGTTTTTCTCCAGCCATCGTGATTGATCTCCCGGCGTTTTGACCGGAATAAATTGATAGGGATTATAAAATGGGTTTGCTTTAAATTGTTCATCCTTGACCGGTGTCACTTGCCTGGCGGCCTGTTGTTGATCTTCACCATTCTGGGCAATTTTGACCGGTGTTTGTTCTGGGTATTTATCTCTAAAAACACGTAGATCGTTTTCCGTAAACGGTTCAGGTGTCACAGTGACGTGTTCAATACCACCATAGCCTTTGTTAACTGCAATACCCAACTTAATATCCCCCTCTCTAAGATCACGCAGCATCAAAGCTAACAGGCCTTTACCCCATGTAGGAAGACGATTGTCCAACGCTATAAAACCGGTGAATTTTGGCCGAAAGTAGAAAGTTGCATTATATTTTGCCCCTTGTTTGCCACCCCCATGAAAACGATCAATGGCTACAAACTCTTGGTCTACTGTTGGTCTGGCTTCTCCTTCATAATTAAAAGGATGAATATGCAGTGGACTTTGCCAACCGCCGGCGCCAAAAACCTGGCATGCAGGACACAAGTTTTCAATATCCTGTTTATCAAAAATAGGATCACATGGATCGACAGTATTACAACAATGGTAACCTAAACTGCGAAGAATGCGTTCAGCTTGTGAGCGTAATGCCCCACGTAGGGATTTACCGCTTAATAAAGGCTTTTTATTTCCGTCCAGCAAAGGTTGATGATCCGTTTCTGTACCGTCCTGATCTTTAAACTCAGGATTGTTAATTAAAAATGGCCCGTCCATTTGTATAACAAGTTTTATTAAATCATTTCTTGCGTTGACAGTTAGACTCTTTTTGATTGGTTCAACCAAGCGTTCAATCGCATCGTTGTTAAGATTTATCAAGGCCTCTTCTGCCATGTCAAAAGTGTCCCGGGTTTTTAACCAGTCACTCACTTGCTGAGCATCCATATTGGCTACTTTAACTCTATCGATTAAAAACATTCTTCCGTTGCCGCTAGTATTTTCCGATCCTAAGGTTGCGGCTTGATCAGGATTACTAAATGCTTGTAATGCAAAAATTAATAACGCTGCCTGCTCGTTGCTCATAGTGCCGGTAATGATCACCTTAAAACCAACATTGGGCGGTACAAGCTCTGTATGAAAAAGTTTTCTATCCGCTACAGTACGGGTTATACGGTTTATAGCGGCGGAGGTTTCTATATAGGTTTGGGTTTTCTGATTCCAGTAAGGGTAGTTTTTGCCGTCCGTAATTTCAGTTACTAACCTGGCATTATGAAATTCGGCTATACCGCCTGTGCCTTGTTCGTTTTTTGCACTGGCTTGACCAAATAACAGGTATAAATCTTGCCGTAGTTGGTCTTCACAAATCCGTTCATTTAACCAGGTAAATAAATTACCTTTGAGTGTTGTACCAGGCAAATAGGGTTTACCTGCAAAGTCTTTAATGCAGGCATTAACGTTATTAAACTCTTCATCCTTAGATGAGCTCGGATGCTCAATTAAGTCCCCATTACCAATATGTAAAGGACTTTTTGTACGCAACTCGGCGGTAATTTTCCAACGTTTGTTAGGTTTGAAGGCCCAAGTAATATTATGGCTTGACATGTTGCTTATCCTTTATAAAACTGGAATACAAGTGACATGCTCAGGTTTCAGTTGTGTGTGCAGTTGTAAATTAACTGCAATTTCTCCATAACCATTCTGAGCGATAAAAGGGCAGTCTTGCCATTGTTTGTTGATTTCCGGGTCTATTCCGTAATACTCAAGCACCAAGCCCTTTAGCGGCAAGCCTTGGCTCAACCATTTTTTAATTAAGTCCTCACCGTCCATCTCGCTGGCACCTTCCGCAGTTTCCAGTAAAAACACACTGCCAGCTTCGGTCAATAGCCAAGGTCGATAATCATTTTTAGCGGCTTGAAAAACACTGCGGCGATAATTACCACCTGATAATCGTTGCCGCGCAAAATAACGAACCAATTTAAGTTTTTTATCCGATAAATCATCCCATGCATTTTCATACATAGTAGTTAATTCAGTTTGCCCACTGCTCTCATCCAAATCTCTTGGAGCACCTAACAAAGTATCGGTCTGTAACGTTACTATCCATTGCTTGCCGTTGATTGCTGAAGTATTCGACGTTCGCGTGGCACCCATCGGGGATAATAAGAATTCAATACTTGCCGGTGTCTTTGTTTTACTTAAAGCCGCTATCCCCTGACTCAAGAGAGATTGCAATTCATTGAAAACGGTATTTCTATCGGTCTCGTCTTTGATAAGACTTAAATCTAATTCTGCATTCCAGTTTAATATACCCGGCACTACCTGTTCGTAAGAAAATAAATCATTCTCGGCAGAACGCAAAGTTTCAGGATCAATGCGTGTACGGGTTCTTAATTCTTTAGTTACCTGAGGCCAGCCATAATCCTTACGACGAAGACACGGCCAACCATAATCGTAAAGGGTATTAGCATCATCCTTCCAATCCACTGCAAAGGCAGGCGCCTCATTATTTATTAAACTGGGCCCATCAAGCTGAATCACATCATATAAGGTGTCATCCCCTGATAATTTGACTAGCGATAATGGTAAGGTGATTGGACGAACACCTATTTCTGTACTGGGTAACGCATGACTGATGCGAACATGGCTAAAATATTTTTTAAGCATAGGCCATTGGGCGTCACCTATGTCACTATTGATCTTTCCGTCACAGTTACCTAATAACTGATTCCAAGTTGTCGCTATCGCTCCTAATATTGCACCGCCTGGAATAATAGCTTGTGACTCAAACAAATTATCAGCGACCGGCCTACCGGTAATGCAAAAAGGATATAAAGGGCGAATTACGATGCCTCTTTTATCATTAAATGTTTTAATTTGTGGGTCAGGCTTTTGCAAGACTGCTTTAATTATTGAGTAATCAATTCTTTTAATTCTGCCGTAGCCAGTTGAGCGCATTGCACCTAACTGAGCAGTCCAATTTAATCCGGCTTTTACATGACGAATTATTATGTCGATTTCTGTTTCGTTGGTAGCAAAAAAATGTAACGTACCGGTAAACCCATACTCTTTACCGGTTAGGAATGGACTTTCGATCAATACTAACTGATGTTTATCTACAGCTCCACGTTCAACATCTATTTTAATTCGGTTAAGAGCATCTGATCCTTTCTTAACTAATTCATCTTGATAAATCAAATCACTAAAATACAGTTGTTTCGCTTTAGGCACATCATTTTCGTTACGCAGACCCAGCCATTTGTCTATTTCAGGTTTAAACCAATGTTCACCGCTTACAGCATCCTTCAACTCTTGCCAAGCTTGGCGCAAATTGCCAACCAGTAAAGTACCCGGAAGATATAACTTCTCTTCGGCATTTCTCGCTGCAACCAAATCAAGACCCCAACTACCTGGTGCCGAAGACTGGGTAACTATCGGACCTGTTAGGGTGAGGTTGATTGTTAAAGTTACCTTAAACATGCTCGCTAACCTCCGAAGCTAAATAATCCCATAAATCAGTTAAATGCAGCCAATAGGCATTTTCACCCCCGCATCGTACTTTTAAATTGTCGAGTGTTTTTTGTATTTCAGGAGAATCTTTGACAAGTTTTTCTTTCAAGGAATCAGCTTGTTTTTTGTCTTTCTCTAACAGTGCATTAATAATCTGGTAGCTCTTCCGTCTTGGAAAATCGTTGTCTTTAAGGATTTTAATGTCCTTTTCTATTTCTTCCATCTTTTCGGCTGCAATTAATAAATGTTCAGGCTGTGCCAGATCCCCCAGGCGCTTTTCTCTATATTGCTCAATATTCCTGCCTGCATGATCAAACGATTCCAGAATCTGATAAGCAACCATATTTTTGTATTTGTATTCATCTTGGTTTTTAGGAATATCAGCAAGACTACGCGCTAATGCCGTAATGCGATGAATTGGAGCGTTATGGTGGCAAAAGACTAAACCAGCCGCATGGGTAAGTTTTCCATTAGAAGATCGGTAACCACTTCGCTCAAACAGTTTTTTGTCGATTTTAATTTCTTCGTCAGCCTGTTTAAAAAACAAATTCAACGTTTCCCAACCCAACCAAGCCGGTACAATCCAAATGATTTCATCACCGCCCCACAACAGGGTTTCAAGACGAATACGGCCATTATTTTTCCAGCTACTGTTCTTATTGGTTTTTCTAAGCAATGCTTTGAGAACAGCGTTCTGCCCTTTACTCAACTTATCATCGAAGCTGGTTCTTTCCTTTGCATCCTTGCATTCTCGTGCTATTTGACCAAATTTATTGCCATCTATATAAATGACAGCGATTTTACCGTTAAGAATTCCTTGTTTCGGATCGTTGCTGAGTTCATCCAAATCTCTGGTAAATTTTAATCCTGGAAGTTTGGTTCTTGATTCATAAAATTCACCGCGCTTTTGCTCTTTTCCGTAATCTCTTCGGGCTGCTACAGAGGGCGATAAACTGATAGCTTGACCTGACTTCGAATAATCCTGAACGCAAGCGGGCCTTACTTTATCAAGTGCGCATACTTCATCACTTATTTTTGGAATACTCAGCGAGGGCGATTGCATTTGTTGCCAGCGGTTAAGCGTATGCAGACTATCGCGGTCTTGCGTGTATGAATTTGTTTTTTCAAGTACATCAACAACAAAAGTCGCATGACGTAAAGGGTTGAGCTGGTTTCCTTCTTTTTCTTCGTTAAGTCGCTCTAATATATTTTGCCTAATTTGTATTGCTGTATTTTTATCAGTCTGCAATTCAAATAATGCCCACGAGGCACCTTTTGTTATAGTGGTTAATTTATTAGATAACTCTTTTTTGATAATCGTCTCTACCTCATGAGTTGCATCCAGCAACAGCAAACCACCACCTCGGATAGTGCTTAAATCATTAGTGTCATAAATAAAATTGCCTAAATTGACCGCTTCAACTCTTAAGTAATAACTCATTGTTTACGCCCTTTAATAATTATTTTTTATGCTTTTTATAAAAAAACATAGCAACAACGCTGACTACTACAGAAAGCACGACCATTACTATTTCAACACCAACATTGCTTAGCAATAAACAATCTTGTGTGCAGTCATCCTTTGATAAGCCGTAAATATTCATCCCAAACAACGACGCCACCACCGACGCTACGCCAAGTGGAATCCCCCATTCGGCTAATATATTGGCCGCGCTTCCCAGTTTGTTAGCTTCAGCTTGTTCCAGGAAATCATGCGTGTTAGCGATCTCTTCTTGAACTTCACGATACAACACATCAACATCCAGACACTCACGGGCAAGCGCATACATTTCTATACCTTGCTGTTGATTAGACAGAGACGGAAACTGATACAAAATAGCAAAAAGGGAAAATTCCAGGCGAACATGTCGGATTTGTTCCAGCCATTCTTTATTATCGTCCTGTTGTTTACGTTGTTGCTCATGGACAATTAAAGACAGCTTACGACTAAAACGAAACAACGTGGTGCGCAAATACAGCAACAAAAGGGTTTGATCAAAATATTGTTCCCTGAATACTCGGCATAAGTGAAGAGGCGGCGACAAGCCAGCTAACATCACACCGCTATGATTGTTAAAACCATACCAAGAACCATCATGTTGCCAGCGCTTATAAGTTTTTGTATCAGCCCATTTTTTTTCAAAACCTGTAATCTTTTGATGAGTTTCTTGTGGTGTATCTCCGGGATCATCAACATTAAGTAGCTTCACCCAGTGACCGAAATGATGTGCATGTATATCTTCTGTTGGCGTAACATTAAAAGTTGTATCTAAAGCATGTCCACCCTTATCAATGAACGCCGCTGTCCATACATAACAGCGATTATCGACATGAGCTAAACAACTTTCGTTTTCGCTGTTTGACTGCTGAATATCTGCGTGATAAACCCATTTCTTAGCTGATTCCATCCAGTCATCGGGAATCAATTTGTAATAATTTCCTTCGTACTTTATTGGGATATTCAAAAGATTTAGCCAACGCACAAAATAACTTTCTTGATCGTCAGCGCTTGCAACCGTTCGATAATGACCGCTGTTGATAGGGTAATCTATTGGAATATTTTTAAGATAGGATTTAAAGTATGCTGCATGTCCGCCATGTGGCGCATCGAAATATCGGAATATTTCATTTAACAATAAAAAATCATCAAATATGGGTAGTGGATTTTGCTCTGGAAAGAAAATATCGACATATAAGAAACCCGTTTGCAACACACTGTTTTTGGTGCATTCTTGATCTTCGGAAAATTCAAACAACACCACAGCAGGCGGCAACATTTTTATCTGAAAAGTACCGGTTTTTAATGTGATGGTAATCGGAGTTCTCTCGTCTTCCCAAGGTGTCTTTTTCCATGTTTCTTCAGCAATTTCAAACCATTTCGCTCGTTCAAATAAAACCAACGCCGTTTCGTTGGTCAAATATTTAATTCTACGCTTATCGCTCACATCGCCGTTTTTCTGGGGCTGAAAACATAGACCTTGCGGAAGTTCGTCAAGCCTTTCCAAACAGTAGGCAAAGGGAAATACAAAACGGCTGAATGATGCCGGATTATCTGCTGAGTTCCTTGTATCTGGATTGCCACATTTTAATTGCAGGGGATCAGTCGTATTCATCTTCGCTCCAATGTGAATAAATTAATTCATATAAACCCAAACCAAAACTCGTCTTCCCCCCCACCCCCACCCATTGCCCTAACGCCAGCCAAGGCACAAACGGTGCGAGTTCTGCGCCGCGATACACGGTTTCGCCAAGTAAACCGCCGAACGGCATCGTGCTTTGTGAGCGTTGTGAGAAACGTTGCCAGTCGTGCCATTGCAAGGTGCTGCTTTCGATCTGCACAGTTTCGGCCAGGTTGAGCAACTGCTGTTTTTCATCGGGGGTAATGACAATGCCGCTGCCATATAACGATGCCAGGGCGTTGATGCGGCCTAATAAACGATTCAACAACAAGCTGAAAGGCGGCGCGGTATTCAGTAATTGGTTGTCGCCTTTTAACCGTAAGCGGGTGCTGTGATTAAGGCAAAGACGAGACAGGGAACCCGGCGTATCAGAAAAAAACTGTCCGGCTTGCATGGCATTGGCTTGACCTAACCAGCGGCCATTCTGATAAATCACCGTAGCTGCGCCATCGGTTAGCTGCCGAATACACTCAATCCGAAAACGTCCTCGTTGCTTGCCCAGCCCCATGAATTCACCCAAATGATCCAACGCGGCAAACACAATCATAAAATAATCGATGGCAGCGCCGTACAGAATAATACCCAGATTGAGCGTATCACCCGCCGCATAATGGGTCTTCTCCTCATACGGAGGAATCAACACATACGGCCTGGGCGGCGCTTGTTGAGAATCGCTCCAATGAGCGGGTGGTGAAGGATTATAAAAATAATCGCGAAAATGCGTGCCGATTTTCGCAAGCGCCTGACCTAATGCGCCGTGAAAACTAGCGCCCTTATAAACAGGTAACTCCGTGGCGTCGCTAAGGCTAAGTTGAAACTCGAAGCAGGCCAAACGAAACGCATCGATATGACTGAATTGAGTATAGAGCCGATTCTTGGTAACAGCATAGTCATCGTTTAAACAGGCATGCGTAGTCAAGAATCACCTTTAAGGATTGAATAGGGACCGTGTTAATTCAGATAGGTACTACATAACAAAAAAACAAACCGCGTTGTAACCAGGCAAAATCAGCGCTGACAAGAACAGCAGAAAACCCCAGCCCCTCTTAAAAAACGTTAAGCATAGTAAACCCATATTCCAAATGGAACAAGCCCCTATTTAATTGCAGTGAATAGCACCCTTAACGTCCGCACATCCTTTAACAAACGTCCAAAACCTGGGTAGTACAGCGTTCACAAGCCTGGACTACCCAGATTCTAAAATTTCCATCCCGTTATTAAAGTCCGGGCGGTACAACAGAAGATCGGCGAAATGATAGCCGAATTTACCGCGTTTTCATCCCGTTATCAAAGTCCGGGCGGTACAACTTAGAATTGCTGATGTACATGTGCGCCGAAGAAAAGTTTTCATCCCGTTATCAAAGTCCGGGCGGTACAACCATCCAAAAGTCTGACTTGAAAAACGCTTCTTTGGTTTTCATCCCGTCATCAAAGTCCGGGCGGTACAACCTGATGGTGGTGATAGCAGTACCGGCGACAGCATTGTTTTCATCCCGTTATCAAAGTCCGGGCGGTACAACTGGCAGAGTATGAAACAATCTTGGCTAACCATGTGTTTTCATCCCGTTATCAAAGTCCGGGCGGTACAACGTAGAGCTCAGTCAATTATTAACGGATACAACTACAAGTTTTCATCCCGTTATCAAAGTCCGGGCGGTACAACACTTCTGCCCTGTTTGTGCGTCTGAAGTTGAAGAGTTTTCATCCCGTTATCAAAGTCCGGGCGGTACAACGCTCTTTGGGTCAATGCAACCGCTGGAACGGGAGTTGTTTTCATCCCGTTATCAAAGTCCGGGCGGTACAACTGTACCTTTATAAGCCCTTGTTGTGCAAGTGGAATATCGGCTGTTTTCGGCGCGGTTTTTTCATAGCCCCTAAAATCCCCTGTTTTTGACCAAAAAAACCTACCCAAAAGCAAATTTCCCTTATAAATCAACATTCGGCGCGTGTTTTTTAATTTCCTCTGCAAGTGCTTGATTTTCTTGAAAACACAAAAATATGATCGATTTTGCCATACCGCGCCGATAACGCCAATCATACGCGGCAAAAGCACATCTTCAAGGACCCTGATCAATTTCGGCACTCCCTTAATTACTCCTTAGCAGGTAGCACTTTTTCTCTGTTTTCATTCTGTTATCAAAGTCTGGGCGTATCAAATTTCATGACCATACCAGCAAACCCGTCCGGCTATTTTTAATGACTTGGCTTGTTCCGGGTTCAGGTATTGTTCTTTGTAGCGCTGGTTGTCGCTGATAATCGACACCGAACCATCCAGCGATTGTTGCAGGCGTTTGACCACTAAATGCTGTTCGTTTTGGATGATGTAAATGGAATCATCAATGATGCTTTCGATTCGGGTATCGATTAACAGCAAATCACCATCATGAAGCGTGGTTTCCATGCTGTCACCTCTGGCTTTAAGTGTCGCCAGCTTTTCTTTCTGCAAACCCTTGCTCTTTATCCAGTCCTTTCTAAAGGCCAGCTGCCCCGCTTCCACTTCTTCATACATGGCCGAGCCATTCTCGCCTGACGATTCCATTCTATACATGGGAATAAGCACAAAATCATCGGATAAAGCCGTTGATTCTTCCAACTGTGTTATTTCGTGCTTATGGAATATTGGCTTATATCCAGGTACTTGTTCTCTAATATTCAGACTTTCAAGCCACATATCCCCTTCACCTGTGAGTAGCCAATTAGTATTGATTCCACCCAATGCCAATTCGCGCAATGCCCCTGCCCCTGGTTCGCTTGGTCCAGCCTCGTATTTCTTCCACGATCCTAAAGGAATATTAAATTTGCTTGCTACATCAGACTGAGAAAGCTCTAATTTGCTCCTAATAAGGCGCATTCTTTCACTGATACTCACGCAACATTTCCTTGCTTTATAGGACAACAAACGCCTTTATTATTGAGTCGCATTAGATTTAATTTCTTGAAAAATAATATAAATCTTCATCTTATGGCGTTCCAAATCACCCCACCATTGTATTAAATTTGCACCCAAATTCGTGATAAAGTTCAAATTTAATCCTAAATATTGTTGACTATGATCAAATTTGCTCCTATGATTTACCCACATCAACCATAACCAGCCCCAACCAGCCAAATCAAGGCCAAGAGGTCATTATGAAGACAGAAGACGAATCCGTAAACCCTTTACCCCTAAAACCTGAGGGTATCCACCTTGAAAACCCGGCCATGCTCATGCACCCGACCATCTTTGCCTACCACATCGGGCACAGTGTCGGCGTCGTCGGTTCCTGGATCGATAACGGCTACTTGCCCACCGTCAAGA
>SXGT01756205.1_pt1 | contig 13693 bp, 10 predicted proteins | sample 3176221 | NCBI WGS metagenome assembly SXGT01 (sample SAMN11356862, study PRJNA531348) | freshwater metagenome | isolation source: freshwater sample F1-120 | place: China: Fuxian Lake, Yuxi | collected 2017-12-25 | reverse complement strand
CCGCTCAGAAATGCGCCAGAGCGAGCCAGCTTCCGAAATGGCTATTCCCGGTGAATGGGAGACCAGAACGCAGATCCGTCAGAACACCCTCTTTCTGAATCGTGGCGACGGCACCTACGCCGAGATCGCCGAATTGGCAGGCCTCGCAGCAACCGACTGGACGTGGTGTGTCTCGTTTCTGGATGTGGACCTCGATGGATACGAAGATTTGCTGGTTGCAAACGGTCACGGCTTCGACACCGAGGATAAGGACACGAGCAACAGCTTGAAAGCATCGGGCGCCAGACCGTCCTCCGGTTCCCGCACCAACCTATTAGCATATCCTCCCTTAATGACGTCGAATTTGGTGTTTAAAAACGGCGGGAGATTAGACTTTTCGGAGATGGGAATGAAATGGGGGTTCGACTCGAAACAAGTTTCGCACGGGATGAGCTTCGCTGATCTTGAGGGGGATGGTGATTTGGACGTGGTGGTGTCTTGTCTGAATGCACCGCCGTTGATCTACCGAAATGAAAGTGATGCTCCCCGGATAGCCGTTCGGCTGAAAGGTCTGCCTCCCAATGTGGATGGGATCGGTGCCCGCATTATGTTGACCATTGGATCCAAGGCGCAGATCCAAGAAATGGCAGGAGGAGGGCGTTATCTATCCAGTGATTCGCCGGAACGGGTTTTCTCTGCGGCACCGACGTGGATGCGGGTAGGGGATCCCCTCGGTCGGTTGGAAGTGCGTTGGCCCAATGGTAAAGTCAGCATCATAGAAAAGGTCGAACCCAATACTCGTTATGAGGTTGATGAGGCTGGATCCCGGACTGCCAATGTTGTCGCCAAACCATCACCTCCACCGATTTTTACCGAGATGAGCACCTCGCTCCGGCTGGTAGTGGAGGATGTTTTGTTTGATGATTTTGCAAGGCAACCGTTGCTGCCTCGACGGTTGAGTACAAGCAACCCGCCGTTACTCTGGCTTCCAAATACAGGTCGCAAGGGCGGTGAACTCTGGGTCGGAGGAGGGCAGGGTGGAAAGATCAACCGCCTCGTGACCGATGGCTTGGTCTGGAGTATTGCAGAGGTCACAAAGGTTGAAACCGAAACCACTGCGATCGCTGAGGTAATTTGGGATGGAAGCCCGCATGTTTTAGTCGGTAGCTCAGGTTATCGAATACCGGATTTGGTGGGTGTCAATCTGAGCATGTTCCAAAGAGAAGGAACTCGCCCCGTTCCATTTTCAAACTTCGCTGCTACAAACCTTACCTGTTTGGTTTCTGGAGATTTTGGGCTGTTCATCGGTGAGGGCAGCGTGCCCGGTGCGTATCCAAAGGCACTCAGTTCTCGATTGATTTCGCCTCTGTCAAATTCCAAGCCAACGCCCGTTGCAATCAGTGAGGTGGTGAATGGAGGGGTAGCGGCGGATATCGATGGTGATGGGAAACAGGATTTGGTTCTCGCGACGGAATGGGGACCTGTCCGCGTTTTTCTCAATCGTGAAGGCCAACTCAAAGATGCCACGGAATCTTACGGTCTTGGAGGCTACAAAGGCTGGTGGAACGCGGTGATTGCGAATGATTTTAATGGAGATGGAAAGTTCGATTTAGTGGCTTCGAATTGGGGTTCAAATACTCGTTGGCAAAGTCGCCGTGCCAAGAGCCTGCGACTCTATGCGGGGGATTTTGACTCGGACGGTGTCACTGAATGTGTCGAGGCGTTTTTTGATCCCGAAATGCAGAGCTTTGTTCCGGAACATGGATTAGGCGTCTTGCAACAAAGTTGGCCTCAGATCGGACAGCAGTTCCCAACCTATCAATCGTTAGCTCAGGCGGGGATCGATCAAATCCTCGGGTCCCACATGACCACCGCGTTGATGGTGGAAGCCAATTGGCTGGAGACCACCCTTTTTATAAACCGTGGGGATCATTTTGAACCCCGAATTCTCCCGCTAGAGGCTCAGTTTGCGCCGGTGTTTGGAATGGACTCCGCTGACTTCGATGGCGACGGGAATTTGGATCTCGCGCTAGCGCAGAATCACAGTGGAGCACGTACTACGGCACCGAAGATGCAAGCAGGACGTGGGTTAATTCTTTTAGGGGACGGCAAGGGAGGATTCAATCCACGAAGTTCGGACCAGTCGGGGGTGAAGGTCGATGGCGATGGCCGGGCTTGTGTCGCCGCTGACTTCGACGGGGATGGCCGTCCTGACCTCGCCATGAGTCAGTGGAATGGTGAAGTGAAGTTGTTTAAAAATACGGGTGGCCTACTGCAAAAAAAGTAGGGGTCTTCCAAAACACTTAAGGCCTCTGTGCTGGGGTCGGTGGAGGTAAAGGAAGGGTTTCGCCAGTCTGTTTTCGAGCGGGTTGATACTGACCAGTGCCTAGGTTTCGGAGCGGGTCTTTGGACTGTTCCAGCTTGATCGATCGATAAACAAAAATGATCGTTGCGACGGCAATTCCTGCGACGAGTAAGGGGAGGACTACTTTCCAGTTCAACTTGGAAAGTTGGAGCATGATCAAATCCAACAAACCTCGCGGTTCCCCTGTTAGCCGTGGGTTTTCTCGAAATTTCTCGAGTTTTGATAATTCTTCGTCCAGCGTTGCCAACACCAACGGGGCATCCATTTTTAATACTCCGGCGCAGCTTCGCACAAAGCCTCGGATGTAAACCGGTGCTGAAAAGACATGATAGTTGCCTTCCTCCAATGCGCGGATGTGGTCGGTCCGTATCTTGGTGACATCGGCCAGTTGGTGCACGGTGAAGCCTTGTTGTTCACGAGCTGAGTGCAACTGTTCGGCGACCGTAGGCATGGCAAGATATTGCCGGGCTTACCGCTGATTGACAAACCGATTTTCCCTTGGGAGTCTGCGTGGAGATTAATCCTGCGGGGGTTTCCCCACATCCAAATCGATGAGGATATCCCTTGGTTCCGCGCCTTTGTTCGGGCCCACAATACCGCGATCCTCCAACTCGTCCATGATCCTTGCCGCCCTGCCATACCCCAACCGCAGACGCCGCTGCAACAAGGAGACGCTGGCTTTACCTTCGCTGCGAATGACCTCGATGCATTGATTGATCAACTCATCATCCTCACCCCCACCATTATCCCCGTCGTAGCTGCTCGATCCATTCGAAGGCTTGGACAATTGCTGAGTGATCTCGACTTCGTAACTGGGTTTCGCTTGTTTCCCGATGAAATCAACGAGGGATTGAACCTCGGAGTCGGTGATCAATACGCCTTGGACACGGGTTAACTTCGCCGATCCGGGAGCCTGATAAAGCATGTCCCCTTTCCCAAGGAGTTTGTCCGCGCCCATCGCATCAAGAATTGTGCGGGAGTCCACTTTAGCGGCGACTTGGAATGCGATGCGTGCCGGGATGTTCGCTTTGATGACGCCGGTGATCACATCCACGCTGGGGCGTTGTGTGGCGACGATACAATGGATTCCGGCTGCACGCGCCATTTGTGTAATACGTGCGATCGCCATTTCTACATCGGCAGGTGCCACGAGCATCAGATCTGCTAACTCATCGATAATCACAACCACGTAGCTCAGCTTTTCTGGAACGACAATATCATCGTCACGCGGGACGGTGATCTCTTTATCCAATTCTACGGCGAATCCTTCGGCGTTGGGTTCGGTCGCATCCTTCTTTGAGAAAAGCGGAAGATCTTCCACCGGTGGCTTCACAGGTTCCACGGGTTTTATTTCGCGTTCGTTAAATGACTTGATGTTACGCACCCCAACTTTCGCGAAAATCTGGTAACGCTTCTCCATTTCGTTCACGACCCAGCGGAGGGCCAACACGACTTTCTTGGGATCCGTCACCACAGGGACAACCAGATGAGGAAGGCTGTTGTAAAGTTGGAGTTCGACGACCTTCGGATCGATCATCACAAACCGCAGCTGATCAGGGGAAAATCGATACAACAACGAAGCGATGATTGAATTGATACAAACTGATTTACCCGAGCCCGTGCTGCCCGCGATCAGCATGTGCGGCATTTCCGCGAGGTCGGCGATAATGGGATGCCCATAGACATCTTTGCCTAAGGCCAACGGGATCCGAGCCGTCGTGTTTTGCCATTCCTCAGACTCGAGGAGGTCTCGCATGATGACCTTCGTCTTGACAAGGTTTGGCACTTCCACACCGACAGAACTTTTGCCCGGGATGGGTGCTAGAATATTCAGCCGCTCGGCTTTGAGAGCAGCAGCGATGTTATTCGTGAGTCCCGAGATTTTCTCGAGTTTCACTCCCGGAGCCGGATGCAGTTCGTAGCGAGTGATCGTCGGCCCTTTGGTGATGTCTCCTAATTGCACCTCGATATCGAACTGTTGCAGCGTGTTCTGCATCAGCCGCGCATTTGCCATCATGTCTTCCTTGGACTCACTCGGTTTGACCGTTGGATCCGGAAGATTTAGCAGGTCTTTACTAGGAAGCTGGTAATTCCCGATGAGCGGGGCCGACGCGACCGTAATGGGCTTGGCCCGTTTGGCTGGAGTCTTTGCCTTGCTCGTAGCGGTGTTTGAGGAGGCTCCATCTTCGCGCCAAGGCACATCTGATTTCTCAGGTTTGGTGGAGGGTTCACCTCGCATCGCGGCTTTGATTTCTCCCGCTGAAATCACTTCCTCAATCACGACCTCTTCAGAATCCGGAGCCGGTCGATCGGTTTTGCGACTGGGCTTGACTTGAGGTTGGCTGAGGTCACGGATCGTGGGTTCTGGGACAGGTTTCAGATCGGCTCCGAGACCGGTTTTCTCGTTTCCTCCTTCAAGTTTTTTCTGCTCCAGTTCCAGCCCGTGTTTCCGGCGCTCTATGTCCAAAATTTGGGAGGCTTCCTGTTCATTCCCTGCTTCGCCGAGTTCGATCTTCCGACGAAGTAGGAATCGTTCCCAGCGTCCACGCAACCATTCACCGAGCTTGAAATTGGTGAGGTAAAGAAAACTGACAGCGTAAACGGTAAGGAAAAGAATGGTCGCTCCGGTGGTGCCAAAACTTCGAAAAAACAAACGATTCATCAACTGCCCTGTCAACCCGCCCGCACTCGGGGCGTTGAGAGACTGGGTTAATGATTGGAGGTGGTGAGTATAGAGATCTAACAACCCCATGCAGGACAACAACAGGGTTGTTGACCAAAGCCACCTTCGCTGCAAGTAATTCAATAATGAGAGGAGAAATCCGAGACCAACAAAAAGTAGCAACGCGGGCACAAAATAAGCCGCTGCTCCAAAAACAAAAAAACAGGTGTAACTGAGCCACGCACCCACTTGGCCGATCAAGTTCTGCACCTGTGGATTGGGTGGGATCGAGTTGATATCTAGATCACTGCGATCGTGAGTGAACAGCGATAAGGTGAGCAGCATCGCCGCCGCGATCAATACCAACCCGACGGTATCGTGCAACCCTTTGTGCTCAGTTCCCGTTTTCGCTTTTCGAGCCATGGCTATCAGCCTAAATCAGTCGGTGGGGTTGACAATCGAAAACGGAATCCGATTCCGCACGGACTGGCCTGCCATTTCGTGATTTACCTGCGGGAATGGTTTCTTGTAAAAAGTCTTCCATGCTCTTCAACAATCTTCTTTCCAAGAGTTTTCTATTCACCTTCGCTCTGCTGTCTTTTGTGCCGGAATTGATCGTTGGCGAGACAGTCAAAGATCGCGCTGGGGCAGTGTTGGAGGATCGGTCAAAAATGAAAAAGAACGACCGATGGATTTACAACGATTGGCAGAGCGGGTTCGACCAAGCCAAAAAGACAGGCAAACCACTCCTCGTCGTTTTGCGCTGTGTGCCATGTCTCGCTTGCATGGGAATCGATGCGAGCGTCTTGACCGAGCCCGAGCTAGCCCCGCTCTTGGAGAAGTTTGTTTGTGTTCGAGTAATGCAGGCCAATGCGTTGGATCTAGCCCGCTTCCAATTTGATTATGACCTCTCATTTTCCACCATGTTTTTCAACGGCGATGGGACTGTTTATGGTCGATTCGGATCGTGGACTCACCAAAAAAACTCCCAAGACAAAACCACCACCGGTTTCAAGCGAGCACTTGAAACAACTTTAGCAATCCATCGCGGATTTCCAGCCAATAAAACTTCTCTCCTAGGAAAACAGAGCACTCCCATGCCTGTCAGAGATCCGTTGGAACTCCCGGATCTCGCTGGCAAATACAAACGGGATTTAGATTGGGAGGGAAAGGTGGTTCAAAGCTGCGTGCATTGTCACCAGATTGGAGATGGTGTCCGGTCGTTGTATCGAGAGCAAAAAAAGCAGATCCCCCGCGAGTGGATTTATCCGATGCCACCGCCTGAAACGATTGGGTTAACCCTCTCTCCCGAGTCGGTTGCCCGGGTTCAAGGGGTGGAAAAAAACTCGATCGCGGCAAAGGCTGGGATTCAAGTGGGGGATGAATTCCTGACCCTAGGCGGGCAGCGGCTTGTGTCCATAGCCGATTTTTGTTGGGGATTGCACCATGCTCCCGACACCGGCTCACTTACAGCACAAATCAAACGTGCCGGTGCGGAAAAAATAGTCAGCCTCAAACTCACAACCGATTGGCGGCTTTCCTCCGATATTTCGAGACGAGTGGGAACATGGGGGATGCGGGCGATGGCTCTGGGAGGGTTGTTTTTGGAAGACCTTTCACCTGAGCAGCGCACAGAAAGGGGAATCAAAGAAAACCAGATGGCATTGTTGGTTAAGCACGCGGGGGAATACGGCAACCACGCAGCGGCCAAGAATGCTGGCTTTCAAAAAAACGACATTCTTGTCTCTGTAGACGGGCTAACCAGTGCGATTACCGAAAGCGAACTCATCGGACGTTTGCTGGAAAAACACGGCCCGGGAGAAAAGGTGAAAGCTGCAGTCTTGCGTGGGTCAACGCGCCTAGATCTAGTTCTCCCGATGCAATAAGAAAGCTTCGAATCGGATCATTTCATCCGCGCAAAACTTTTTTGCAGAATTTGCCAATCGGCTTGGCCGGCAACTTTCTCGAGAGCTCCGGCGTTGATCTTCGCTTCGTTGGCGTTCTTTGTTGGCTCGGTTACTTTGTAAAAGATCCCAAAATGCCCCGGAAAACCATGGTCCGCTAGTTTGTAAGCGGCAAGTTCATCCGTCACATCGTGGTCTGGAGGAACTGCATTAAAAACGCCGCCTTTTCGTGGGTTTGCGGCATCGAAAGCACCTTCATAAAACTCGATGCATTCGCTCAAGCATTCGATCACGCTGAACCCGTCGTGATCCATCGCCGCTTCCATCATGCTAAGAAGATGGTTCGGGTTGGTCGCAGTCGCGCGCGCGACAAAAGTTGCACCGGCAGCGATCAACTGTTTCATGGGGTTGATGGGTTGATCCATCGATCCCCAAACATCCGTTTTGCTTTTGAAACCAATCGGCGAGGTCGGACTCGTCTGTTTTTTCGTCAATCCATAAACAAAATTGTCCATGATGACGTAGGTCATTTTAATATTCTTCCGAGCGGTGTGGTTGACATGGTTGCCGCCAATCGAAAACGCATCTCCATCTCCGCCAAACACAAAAACGTGGAGATCAGGACGCGACAACGACACGCCACTGGCGAATGGTAAAGCTCGACCGTGAATATAATGGGCACCGTGAGCTTGTACGAAATAGGGGAACCGACTCGAACACCCGATCCCTGCAACTGTGGTAACTTTCTCGTGAAGCATTTTGCGCTTCTCGATGAGCTTAAAATATAACGCGAGCACAGAAAAATCTCCGCAACCCGGACACCACGTGGGGTGGTCCGCAGAGATTTCCTTCTTTGTCAACGGCTTGCGCTCCGTACCAACTGCTGGAACCAATGGGACTGTTTCGATGGCACTCATAGTAGAAAAAGTTTCAATAATAACCCGGAACTTAGCGTTTTAGGATTCCAACCGAAACGGTGGATCGGGCACGGTCGATGATTTCGCGAACCTTCCAGTTTAATCCATCGACCTTGGTGAGCCCCCTGATTTTTGGATCGCAATAACGAGCTCGCAAGAGGTTGGCCAACTGACCGTAACCATACAATCCCTCGTCGTTCATTTCGACCACGAAGATGTGATTGAACTTTGCAAAAATGTTCTCTAACCCCGGTGGTAATGGGTGGATATGTCGGATATGAATTGACGAAACGCTATCCCCCGCTGCCGTCGCTTTGTCCACGGCTTCGCGGATCGGACCCATTGTCGAACCCCAGCCAACGAGCAAAATGTTTCCTTCGGCCGCACCATACACCTCAGGAACTGGCAATGATTCGCCCAAACATTGCAATTTCTTGCGACGTTTTGCCGTCATTTGCATGTGCAATTTGGGAGAACCTGTCGGGTGGCCCATTTCATCATGTTCGAGTCCGGTTGCGATGGGGTATTTGCCGGTAAGGATCCGTGTCCCGGGTGGAACCCGTGGGACGACACCGTTGGGTGTGCTTAAATCATACGGCTTGTGGGTGGCGACATCCTTGAAATCTGGGCCGATGTTTTGGCATACGGCCTCAAAATCAGGCTCTTCGAACGCTTCGATCCGAGTTGCAATGGATTGGTCCGTCAGAATGAACACCGGCACATTGTAATTCCGAGCGATATTCACTGCCTCGATCGCTGTATAGAATGCATCCTCGACGTTCGCAGGGGAAAGAACGACCCGAGGAGAATCTCCGTGCCCACCAAATACCGCGATATTGAGGTCGGATTGTTCCACGTTCGTGGGCATCCCTGTGGATGGGCCGCCGCGCTGAACGTTCACGACAACCAACGGCACTTCCGCCATAACCGCCCAACCGATGGCTTCGGTCTTCAACGAAATTCCCGGACCCGAAGAACCCGTAACAGCCACTCGCCCCGCGTAACCGGCACCAATCGCCATCGAGACTGAAGCGATCTCATCCTCACACTGAATAAACGAACCCCCATACTTTGGCAGTTCTCGTCGGAGTAACTCCATGATATCCGACCAAGGTGTGATGGGGTACCCCGCTCCAAACCGAACACCCGCCGCAATCAACCCGTAAGCAAGGGCTTCGTTACCGTTCATCACCACTTGATGACCAGTTTTTTGTTGCGACTCGATAAACTCAAAAGTCTCCAACACATTTCCAAGCGAGTGGCTATACCCTGCATTAAACGCGGCCAACGCCGTATTGACGATGCTTACATCCTTTCCTGTAAACCGTTCGCTGATCAATTTGGTCAACTTGACCACGTTCAAATCGAACATCTTGGCCACCAATCCCAACGTATAGATATTCTTACCTTTATCCTTGGCGGTCCCCCCGATCGACTCAATGGTTAAAGCAGAAATGGCAACCGGCAAATGATGATAGAGCTTCTCCCATTCCTCCTTGGGGGTCACATGAGAGGAATCATAAAGCACGATCCCCCCTTTTTTGAGGCTGCCAATGTGGTCTTCGTAAGAATGTTGGTAGAACGCGATCAGCAAATCCGCCTCATCCCCAGCACTTAGAACTTCACCCGAACCAATCCGAACCTGAAAAATCGAGGGTCCGCCGGAAATCGTGGAGGGGATCGTCATGAACGTCATGACTTCCTGCTCCGAACGCCCTGCAAGTCGAGCAAGGAAACCTCCGATGGCCTGAATGCCGTCCTGTGAATTGCCAGCAATCCGGATGACGGCTTCAGAAATGCGCGAACGCGTCGGCGTTCCGTTGGCCGCAGGATGGGCTGTGGTTAAGTCGCTCATGTGCTTAAACTAATCGTCTCGAACTTTTAGGGTTCAGAATTGAAAAAGGAGACCCAAAACTCTCAAATGGTTGAGCATTTTACCATGAAAGTGAAGCCTGTCAAAGTGAAATGTCCCTTCAATTTGACCGAAATTGGTGAGCGGTTTGAGTTTGATTTAATTACAAAAAAACCGGGCTTCCAAATCAGAGGATGACTTGGAAGCCCGGGGAATTTTCAGAAAAAGTACTACAGTAGGATAATGGGGAACTCCGAAAGCGGCAGTACAAATCCGCAGTCGAAAATCAAAATTTAAAAGATCAGCTTCACACCTACGACCCTGTGAATTGCAACTAATAGACCACGGAAGGAGGTAAAGGTCAAAGGAAAATTTGTGTTTTTTTAGTGGAATGCCCTAAGTGTCTCGATTGCAAGGGGTCGAGGCGCTGCTTTTTTTCGAAAACACAAACTTGTTTGACCTCAGATTCAAGAATCCTTGACCGAAACGCCGAGATACTCACACCCCAACCAGGTTGCTGGGGCGGAAAATCGTTTTTTTTGCTCTGGGAAGGAAGAAACATTGTAAGGATTCGCTCTGACCCCGGCTTCTATTAGAGAGAGCGCGAGGCAGGTCTTGCTTTAATGGCTCCTAACATGGCTTTGCTCCATCGTAATGAGTCAAAAGAATTACTCTGCCACTTAGACCAAGTCGGCCAATATGTCTCAGGCGATTATCGCGCCGCCCTTGCGAAAGTTGGCTTGATTGCTTCGATGATTCGAAAAGGTAATTGCTAGGACAAAGGCTTCATCGAAAGCTTCTGGAGCACCCTCAAGATTGACTTAGCTTACCCAACCAATTTTACCTCATGCAAAGGGCACGGGCTAAAATCTGTGATTCACACCACTTTCGAGGAATGGCCGGGTCACTTTTTTTGGACGCCACATAACGTGCAAGGAAAGCCGAGACGTTTTGCGGCAGTGCGAAAACCAGAGCCGCAAGCACATGATTCAAGCTGCTTGGATTATTTGATTTGAATTGAGCGGTCGCTATGACCCGCACAATTGGGGAAATCTGATTGTGTTGCCGTGCGGCAGGTGGGTTGTTTATATTCGCGGCTGCACATGAGCAAAACACTTTTGGAGCAACTCCCGGAAATTGTCCGCGCCGGGAAACGGCAGGCAGAACGCATCATGGAAGGGTTGGAAGCGCGGAGTCGCGTGGGCTTGCAGACGCGCGAACTGGTGACGCCAGCGAAAGACACGAATTGGCAGGAATTTCAAAGCCTCAAACCTCACGCAAAAGCACAGACGACACTGGGAGGCGATTTGGCTTTGCTGAATGAGACAGAGGGACAGACGCAACTGGTTGCCAACCACGCGGAATGGTTCAACCGCCTGATTTACGGTGACAATTTGCTGGCGATGACCACCGGCGAAGTGCTGACGGTGGAACTGGCCAACTACGTTCTGCTTTCACCGGACGCGCTGAATCTGGAACAAGCCAGCCGCGAGAAATTGCAGAAAATAACGGCCAGCGACCCGCTGGCGTTGGTGGAGTATTGGAGCTTTGACCCGGACTCTGACGGCGAAGTGTTCCGCAGCGTGTGGCAGGATTATCGCGGCAACACGGATAACGACCATGACCCACTCCATGTTGCCGCAAAGCGGTCTTGAATGGCTTACCCGTGAAAAAGGGGTTCACGGCGCGTCTGTGTGCGCGTGGTGGATGTTTTCGGATTTGAAGCCGAGGTGGTGAAAACCGTTTAAGCGTATGGCCGAAGAAAACAAACCGGGCGGCGAAGTCATTATTTATCAAACCGAAGACGCCCAAGTGCGGCTGCAAGTGCGTTTGGACGGGCAGACGTCTTGGCTGTCATTGAATCAAATTGCGGAGTTGTTTCAGCGTGATAAGTCGGTGGTTTCCAAGCATCTAAAAAACATTTTTGAGGAAGGGGAATTGTCGGCAAAGGCAACTGTTGCAAATTTTGCAACAGTTCAAACGGAAGGCGGACGCCCGGTCACACGAAACATAGAATTTTACAATTTGGACGCGATTATCGCCGTCGGTTATCGCGTAAAATCAGTGCGGGGCACGCAGTTTCGTATCTGGGCAACGCAACGATTGCGCGAATATGTGGTGAAGGGTTTCACGATTGACGACGAGCGATTAAAACAGGCGGGCGGCGGGGGTTATTTTGAGGAATTACTGGCACGCATTCGCGACATTCGTTCGTCGGAAAAAGTCTTCTGGCGCAAGGTGCTGGATATTTACGCGACGAGCGCGGATTACGACCCGAATGAGGCGGTATCGCAAAAGTTTTTCGCCACAGTGCAAAACAAGATGCACTGGGCCGCGCATGGTCACACCGCAGCGGAAATTGTTCACGGGCGGGCAGACGCGAGCAAGTCTTTCATGGGACTGAAAACGACCCGGCCCGGCGGCATCGTACGAAAAGAAGATGTGGCGATTGCCAAAAACTATCTGGCGGCAGGGGAATTGGAAGCGTTGAACCGGATTGTCACGGCGTATCTGGAATTTGCGGAACTCCAAGCGATGAATCGCAAGCCAATGACGATGCGCGACTGGATTGTCAAACTGGATGATTTTCTGCGTTTGAGTGACCGGGAGATTTTGACACACGCTGGGAAAATTTCGCACGACGCGGCAGTGACAAAGGCGGAGCTGGAATTTTCCAAATTCCGCACGTTGGAAGATACGAAACCAAGCCCGGTGGAAAAGGATTTTGAAGCGGCGGTGGAAAAATTGAAGCAGTTGAAACCGGCGAAGGGAAAGAAAAAGCCATGATGATGCTCCCACTCGTTAAGGCTTTGACGCCGCGCCTGCAAGCGGATTGTGCGGGTTTGGAATCCGGCAGCGCGCCGATTCTGCAAAAGGTGACACCCGTGACGGCAGACTTATTGCGCTGGTGGTTTCAACAGGATTCTTGCGACACGCGCGGAGTAAATTTTCACGACGGGCAGCGGCAGGAATGAGATACCAGTTAGAATCATCCCCCAAACCTCACGACATGGACACCCGCTGGGGCAGCCATTGTTGCCCCAACAAATCTTCGGGCTTCTGGTAATCTTTCAGTAGTTCGTTCAATACTTCGTCGGTAATGGCCATAGTCATCTATCCTCTCAGGTTTCTTTGGCCACTTACACGATTTCCTTTATAGCTCCTTTTTTTTAAAAAAAACGCGCTGTTTTTGATCTTACATTCAAGGTTTCTCCATCAAAACCCGACCTTCTCAGGCTCCAAGAGGGTTAATTTAGGAAAAAACGTTCTTTTTTCCTCTGGAAGGAAAGAAATGTTGTAAGGATCCGCTCCGACCCCGGTTCTTATATATAGAAGCACGATGTGGTTCAAGGACTCTGGAAAACGGGCTACATCGCGCCGAACCAAATAAGAACTATCAACACATCATGACAATTAACCACAGAGGAACTCAATTATGACCACTCCCGCACTCCCGCACTCCCGCACTCGAGTTAGGCTGGGCAACCTAACCATTTGTCGAGCTGTCTTTGCTTATTTTATCGCAGCAGGGCTTCTGCTGCTGTTCTCGCTGCCCGCTGCCGCGCAAGGTCAACCGGAAATCCTAGCCGGGCCGATTGTCAACCCCGCCAACGGGCACCGCTATTACCTTTTATCACAGGATACATGGCTAAATTCCGAGAGTCGCGCCGTGTCGATGGGTGGGCACTTGGTCACCATTAACAACCAAGCGGAGAATGATTGGGTATTAGAAACATTCGCTCAGTTCGGTGGTTTTGTTCGCGAGCTATGGATTGGTTTAAACGATGTAGCAACCGAGGGGACCTTTCAATGGGGGAGCGAGCAATCAGTCGAGTATCTCAATTGGAATCCTGGTGAACCTAACAATGCTGGAAACGAAGACGGCGTTCACATAAAACTTTTTCACGAAATTGTAGGAGCGTGGAATGATAGTGGTCCAGGTATTCCACTCTACGGTCTTGTTGAGGTTGAATCCGATCTTTCCGAACCCGCGTTTCTGCGGGATGGGTTGGT
>SXGT01880798.1_pt1 | contig 13694 bp, 10 predicted proteins | sample 3176221 | NCBI WGS metagenome assembly SXGT01 (sample SAMN11356862, study PRJNA531348) | freshwater metagenome | isolation source: freshwater sample F1-120 | place: China: Fuxian Lake, Yuxi | collected 2017-12-25 | reverse complement strand
GTTCCTCGAAGGTGTCGGAGATGTATTTGAGGAAGATGAGGCCGAGGACGACGTGCTTGTATTCCGCCGCGTCCATGTTGTTGCGGAGCTTGTCGGCGGTGAGCCAGAGCTTGGCCTCGAAGCCGATGGTGGCGGTGCTGGTGTTCGTGCCGTTGGATTTGGTGCGGGCCATGTTCAGACAGTGGTGAGCCTTCGGTTATCCTTCGCGCCGATGTTCTCGGCTTCGGGGCGGTTGAGCAGGTAATCGAACCGCGCCTCGGCGGGCAGATAGAGGATGCCTTCGGCGTGATAAGCGGCGGGTTCATCGAGACGAGAACCGCGTCGAGACGACGCGGCCACTTTGTCCAGCTTGGCGCGTTGCGCGGCGAGGCGGACTTCGGCCAAGCGCAGGAAGCTGAGGCCAAGGAGTCCTTGCGGATGGCCACCATTGAAATCCGTTTCGGCAGAGTGGGGTGCAGGCACTGCCTGCTCGGCGGCGTCCCAGAGGCGTTTTTCGAGCGCGGCGTTGTCGGCGTCTTTTTCGGAGGGGGCGATCCAGTGCATGAAGATGCCCGCATCGTAAGGGACACGCCGCCCGTGGCAATTTCAAAGCGTTTCAAATCGTTGCCGTCAACGGACTTTCAACTCCTTGGACTGGCGGCAGCGGGAGCAGATCAGCAGCACGCGCAGTTCGCCGGCCTCATCGTCAAAGCTGGCGGTCAGAGCTGGAGCTGGTAGGAGCCGCACTTGAGGCAATGGACAATGAACTTGCGGAACGGGCTGTCACTTGGAGTCTGCGGCTCCTGATAATCTTCCCGGCGCATGAAGTAGCGGGCGGAGTTCATGCGCCCACGATACGCGCCCGGGTGGGACAATGGCGGGGTATGGCACCTGTTTCTCAGGTGATCGAGCGTGGAGCGCGTTCGTTTCCATGCCCATCAGACATACAATCAAGCTCCCGCCATCCCAACTGTGGCGGTCTTCAAGAGCTGGCGGTTCGCGCTCTGATTCGAGATTCAAGCGGCGATGCGACGAGGATCAGGGGCCGAGCCGGGCCCGGTAGAACTGATGCGGGGATGAGCCGGGATACTGGTGACGGAAGAGGTTGATACCCTGGGCGTCGGTGGAATTCGTGGCGAGCGGGGCCCAGCTCGACAGGTTGGTGGAAACCTCGATGATGATCTGGTGCAAAGGCTCGCCGGCGAGCGTGAACAGGGGGCCCTGCGCGTCGAAGGCACAGGCCACGAAATGCAGCGGCGGGCCGACGGCTTTGTTGGTGGTGCCGAGGACCACCGCCCGGGAGCCGGTAATCGTGACGTCGGAGCCGTCGAAGGAGCCGGTGCCGGCAAAGGTGAAACTGCCGGCCGCGTTCGTGGCCGGGCTGACCAGGTAATAAAGCTCGAGCTCGCCGTTGAACCGCGCAGCGTCCAGAAAGCAAGTTCCTATCAGTTGAATACGGATAAAGTCACTAAATTAGGGTTTCGCCCCAAAATAAGTTTTGAAGAAGGGTTAAACGCTATATTACGAAAAGCATAACTACAGAAAAACATATCAGTATTTCCGGCGATTGCCGCTGGTTTCGTAGCGCGCTCTTGCTGGCCGCCTGGGTCGCATGGTCGGTGGCGACCCCGCATGCCTTCGGTGATGGGATGGAATTTTTCGAGGCGAAAATCCGGCCTGTCCTCATCGAGCATTGTTACCCGTGTCACAGCCAGGACGCCGAAAAGTTGAAGGGCGGGCTCCGGGTCGATTCGCGCGCAGGTCTGCTTCAGGGTGGCGATAACGGTCCGGCCATCGTTCCGGGCGATCCGGATGGCAGCCGGCTCATCAAGGCCGTGCGCTATACAGATGAAGACTTCAAGATGCCGCCGAAGAACAAGAAACTTTCGGACCAGCAGATTGCCGATCTGGAAACCTGGGTGAAGCTGGGCGCACCGGACCCGCGCGATGGAAAGGTCCTGGTGACCATTAACCGGCAGTCGGCGCAACAGCATTGGGCGTTTCAGCCCGTTGGGCAACCGGCCGTTCCGGCCGCGCGCAACCGGGCGTGGGTGAAGACGCCGATTGACGCCTTCATTTTGGCAAAGCTCGAAGCCAACAAGCTGAAACCGGCGCCGGTCGCGGACAAGCGGACACTCCTTCGCCGGGCGACGTACGACTTGACCGGGCTGCCGCCGACGTTCACCGAAGTCGAAGCGTTCGTGAAGGACAAGTCGCCGGAGGCCTTCGCCCGAGCCGTAGATCGGCTGCTCGCCTCGCCTCGTTATGGCGAGCGCTGGGGGCGATACTGGCTGGATGTGGCCCGCTACGCCGACACCAAGGGTTACGTTTACGGGGATCGCGAGGAGAAGAGATTTGTGCATTCCTACGCCTATCGCGACTGGGTCGTGCGGGCGTTCAACGATGACCTGCCCTATGACCAGTTTCTGAAGCTGCAAATTGCGGCCGATCAACTGGCTGACGCCGATCGCGACACGCTCGCCGCGATGGGTTTTCTGACGTTGGGACGGCGATTCCTTGGCGTGAAGCACGATATCATCGACGATCGGATTGATGTTCTCATGCGGGGCACGCAGGGCTTGACGGTCGGTTGCGCCCGTTGTCACGACCATAAGTTCGATCCGATTCCGATCCGGGATTATTATTCGCTCTACGGCGTGTTTGCCGGCGCCACGGAAAGGACCGTTGCGCTCAACGTCCCGGGCCAGAATGCGAAGGCGTTCCTGGCGTTCGACCAGGAACTCAAACGCCGGGAGGAGGCCTTCCGCACCGTCTTTAACGAGAAGCGGGCGGAACAAGCAAACCGCTTCCGTGCCCGGGTGAGCGATTATCTGCGCGAAATTCTGGAGGTCCAAAAACTGCCCACGGAAGAGTTCTATGCCTTTGTTTTCGCGGATGAGATCAATCCGGTGGTGGTGCGGCAATGGCATGGTTATTTGTTGGGAACGGCCAAGCAGTTTGATCCCGTCTGGGCGCCGTGGCACGCGTTTGCGCAGCTTCCGGCCAACGAGTTTGCGGCCCGCGCCGCCGGGGTCATGCCTTCATTCACAAATGCCGCCCAAAGAGTGAATCCGCTGGTCGTGGCGGCTTTCAAGGAGAACCCGCCCGCGTCGATGCGCGAGGTGGCGCAGCGCTATGGAAAATTGCTGGCGGACGTAAACAAGAAGTGGAGCGAGGCGACGGACAAGAAAACGGCGTTGACCAAAGACGAAGCGCCGCTGCAACAGATTCTCCAGGCGGAGGATTCTCCCTCCGTCGTGCCTGCGGGAGCGATTGTTGATTTGGAATGGTTTTTCGACGAACCGACCCGCGTCGAACTCGGGCGGTTGTTCAAGGAGATTGACCGCTGGCTGGTGGAGTCGCCGGGCGCGCCGCCGCAAGCCGTCATCCTGGAGGATCGGTCCGGACAAAAAAACCCGCGGGTGTTCAAGCGCGGGAATCCGGCCAACACCGGCGAGGAAGTCCCGCGCCAGTTTCTACAGGTTCTTTCGGGGCCAGACCGCAAGCCATTCGCCGTGGGCAGCGGGCGGCTCGAGTTGGCCAACGCCATTGCGAGCACGAATAATCCCCTCACCGCCCGCGTTCTGGTGAACCGCGTCTGGCAGCATCATTTCGGCGCGGGCTTGGTGCGGACGCCGAGCGATTTTGGCACCCGTTGCGAGCCACCTTCCCATCCGGAATTGCTCGACTGGCTCGCCCGCGAATTCATGGACCACGGCTGGTCAATGAAACGGCTGCATCGGCTCATCCTGCTTTCGGCGGTGTATCAGCAAAGTGCGGAGTGTGGAGTGCGAAGTGCGGATTCCGGACCCCGAATTCTGAATTCCGAATTCCGCACTCCGCACTTGGACGAGGTTGATCCGGAAAACAAATGGCTCGGGCGGTTCAATCGGCAGCGGCTGGATTTCGAGGCGCTGCGTGATTCGCTCCTGTCTGTTTCCGGAGAACTGGATTTGACGCGGGGCGGCCCGGCGAAGGAAATGTTCGAGTCGCCCTTCAGCAAACGGCGGGCGATCTACGGTTATCTGGACCGCCAGTTTTTGCCAGGCACGCTGCGGGTCTTTGATTTCGCCAACCCGGACATGCACAACCCGCAACGATCGGAAACCACCGTCCCACAACAGGCGTTGTTTTTCATGAACGGCCCCTTCGTTGTCGAGCGGGCAAAAGCGCTCGCAGCCCATCCGGCGGTCAGCGACTTGCAGTCAGGCGATAAGAAAATCAGGGAACTCTACCGGCTGATTTACCAGCGCGAACCAACCCGGAAGCAACTCCAGCTCGGAGCGCAATTCCTCCGGGCGGCAGCGACCCCGCCGATCGTCGAGCCGGCGATTAAACCGACCGTTCGCGATTGGAAATACGGCCATGGCGAATTTGACGTTACAGAAAAGAAGGTCAGAGACTTCGCGTTGTTGCCCCACTTCACGGGCGATGCATGGCAGGGTGGCACCGCCTGGCCCGATCCGAAGTTGGGCTGGTTGCAATTGACGGCCACCGGCGGCCATTCCGGCGATGACTTGAAGCACGCCGTGATTCGGCGTTGGGTTTCGCCGATCGCGGGCGAGGTTTCGATCACGGGCAACCTCAAGCATGCTCACGCGGAGGGGCACGGCATCCGGGCGCAGCTCGTTTCGAGCCGCCATGGCCTGCTCGGGGATTGGGTTCTGCACAACCAAAGCGTCAAAGCCCAGGCCGAGAGCCTGACGGTCGAGCCGGGTGACACCCTTGATTTCGTTGTTTCCATCCACGAGAGCCTGAGCCACAACGATTTCAGCTGGGCGCCGGTCATTCGCCCGATCGGGCCGTCCGCCAATCGCGCTGCGAACGGCTCCGGGTGGGAGTGGGATGCGCAAAAAGATTTCAGCGGGCCCGTCTCGGAACGCGAAGCGCCGCTGACGGCGTGGGAGAAATATGCGCAAGCGCTGCTGTTAGCGAACGAGTTTTTGTTTGTGGATTGAATCGTAACCATGAAACCCAGCCACCCACCAACGTCGCCGCATGCCGCACCATAAGCCCAATCTGCGCGCGGCGTTTGTCACGCGCCGCGCCTTCTTGAGCCAATGCGGCATGGGCATGGGCGCGCTCAGTCTTGCCGCCGTGTTGGGCGAGACCGGAATGCTCGTGCCGGCCGCCCGGGCCGCCGAGAGCATCAACCCGCTTTCGCCTCGGGCCCCGCATTTTCCCGCCCAGGCCAAGCGCGTGGTGCACTTTTTTCTCAATGGGGGGCCATCGCACGTGGACACGTTCGATCCCAAACCCGCGCTGCAAAAATACGCCGGGCAGTCCTTGCCGGGCGAATACATCAAGACCGAGCGCAAGACCGGGGCAGCTTTTCCGTCGCCGTTCAAATTCAGGAAGTATGGTCAGAGCGGGCTGGAAATCAGTGATCTGTTTCCCAAGCTGGGCGCGCTCGCCGATGACCTGTGCCTGATCCGTTCGATGAAAGCCGAGGTGCCGAACCATGAGCCGTCGCTCATGTTGATGAACTGCGGCGATGCGGTGCAAAGCCGGCCGAGCCTGGGCGCCTGGACGACCTATGGGCTGGGGACGGAGAATTCAAATCTGCCGGGTTTCATCGTGATGTGTCCGGGTGGGTATCCCATCAAGGACGCGGACAACTGGCAGAGTGGTTTTTTGCCCGGCGTTTACCAGGGCACGTTCCTGGACTCACAGCACACCAAGATCGAAAAACTCATCGAGAATATCCGGAACAGCCGCACCTCGTTGGCCGAGCAACGGCAGCAACTTGACCTGGTCCAGCAGTTGAACGCCGAGCATCAGTTGGCACGCCAACGCGATGGGCGATTGGAGGCGCGGATCCAATCCATGGAAATGGCTTACCGGATGCAAATGGAGGCCGCGGATGCTTTTGACATCAGCACCGAGCCGGAAGCGATTCGTAAAATGTATGGCGCCGGCGTGCATGGCCGGCAGACCTTGATTGCCCGCCGGCTGCTCGAACGGGGCGTGCGCTTTGTGCAACTGTGGCACGGAGCGAGCCAGCCGTGGGACAGCCATGAGAAGATCGAAGAAGCCCACGGCAAACTGGCCCGGGAAATTGACCAACCCGCCGCCGCCCTGATCCAGGACTTGAAGCAACGCGGCTTGCTGGAGGATACCCTGATTATTTTTGGCGGGGAATTTGGACGCACGCCCACCGTGGAACTCAGCAGCAAAGGCGACGTCAGCTACGGTCGCGACCACAATCCTTACGGGTTCACCACGCTGTTGGCCGGCGGCGGGGTCAAAGGCGGGACGGCCTACGGCGCCACGGATGACTTTGGTTTCAAGGCGGTGGAGAATATCGTTCACGTGCACGACCTGCACGCGACGATCCTCCATCTCCTCGGTTTCAATCACGAGCAGTTCACCTTTCGTTACGCGGGCCGCGATTTCCGATTGACCGATGTTTACGGTCGTGTGGTGGAGAGCGTTCTCGCTTGAACGAACCACGGTGAAGCCCAGGATTCCCAGCTGAACCGCGCAGCGTCCATAAAGCAAATTCCTATCAGTGCTGGAACGCCTTGGCGCGCGTTTGGGACGCGGGCACCGGCCAACCCCTGACCGAATGGCTGTTCGCCGGCAACAAGATCACCAGCCTTTGTTTTGACGCCACCGGGCGGCGAATCGCCACCGGAGCCGAGGGAGGACTGGCCCGTGTTTGGGAAGTGCCGGTCCCGCCCCTACCCGTGCCCGCGTGGTTCCCAGCCTTCGCCGAAGCCGTGGCTGGAACGCGACTGAACCGGTTGGGCAATGTGGAGCGGCTCTCGCACGGGGAACTCGAAGCGACTGCCCGCCAACTGGCGGAAAGAAGCGAGGCTGAATTCTACCAACGTCTCAGCCAATGGCTCCTGGCGGACCCGGCGCAAAGAGCGGCCAGCCCCTTCTCGGACGCGGATTGAGATCGGAGGCTTCGGATTTCACGACGGTCACCGCATAACCATTTTGCCGGTCCCACGTGGTGCCGCGCCGTGCCCGTTGGGGGATTGCCGCGATTCTTTTCATCTACTCTCCCCGAGCCATTTCTTGGTAGAGAAGTGAAATCAAAGCCATGTTTCAAGTTCTCGCCTTATGAAAAGAACTCAGTTGCGCCTCTCGAATCTCATTCACCTCGCAGTTCTGCCGCTCTGGCTGTTCGCCGCCAATCCGGCTTTCGCTCAAGTTGCCCCCATGGCTTACCAAGGCCGCCTGACGGAAAAGGGCGCTCCGGCCAGCGGCACCTATGAGATGCAGTTCAAGTTGTTCGACACCCCGGACGCCGGCACCGGTACCCAGCAAGGCAGCACGATCACCGACCCCGCCGTGGTGGCGAAGGACGGCGTGTTCACCGCCACCTTGGATTTTGGCGTGGCGGTGTTTGATGGTTCGCCGCGTTATTTGGAGATCAGCGTCAAGAAGGCGGGCAGCGGGAGTCCACTGAGCACGCTCGCGCCTCGTCAGGCTATCACACCAGTACCGTACGCCATCCACACCTTGAGCGCTGCGCCCGTCAGCGGCGGTGTGCAGGCCGATGCCAGCGGCAATGTCGCCATCGGAACAAACACCTTCCCTCCGGGCGTCCGCCTGAATGTCGATGGCAACGCACGCATCTCGACGGGCGGCAGCGGCGGCTACTTGCAGATCGGCACACCAGGTGGGGAAACGGGATTGAGCGTGATTGGCTCGAATCGTTTCGACCTGCGCTTTGACGACTCGACGCTCACTCTGGCGGCAGGGACGGGCCAAGAACCTCCGGGTGCCGGATTCGGAATGACCTTCAACACGAACGGCAGCATGGGCATCGGGATGAGCGGTCGTAAGGCAAAACCGCCTTGGAAGCTGGAAGTCGGCGGACCCACGCGCATTTTACCCGAAGGGAACGAGTTTATTGGTAAGGCGATCCAGTTCAGCACCCCCAATGGGGAAACCGGAATATCGTTGATGCCAAATGGCGACATCAGCACCTCACGGGCTGATATCCGTTTCGACGGTCGCACCTTGAAGCTCGTGGCCGGACCTGGAAATGGGCCGCCCGGCAACCTCAGCGGCGTGGCGATCGAACGCAACGGGAACGTAGGCGTGGGCACGACAGAGCCGGTCAACAAGCTGTCGGTGGCAGGGAATGCCGATTTCACTGGAAGTGTCGGCATCGGGACGGCAACACCGATCGCAAAACTTCACGCCGAAGCGAGAGACGTTAACTTGTCGGCGGTTTACGGAAACGCAGCAGGAGTGTCGGGCGCGGGTGTTTATGGCAAGGCGACTGCCTTGGGTGGGATCGGTGTCTATGCGCAAAGTGTCAATGGCCCGGCCATCCAAGCCGAAGGGCACGCAAAACAAGCGCGCGACAAAGGCGGATTTGTGAAAGCGATGGTTTACTGCGATCCGTTCCTTCCAGCGGACCAATACGTGGTCCGCTGCTTCAACTCACAGGTCAGCGGTCTTGCTCCGTGTGCGACGATGGTTCGAGGGGGGAGTGGATACTACGAAATCGACCTGGGTTTCCATGTTGGCGACCGTTTCATCTCGGTGACTCCTGCAAACGGCTCCCAATTGGGGGCCTTTGTTGATCTGCGCGTCGGAACTTCGGGAAACAAAGTATCCGTCGAATTTCGGGATGCCTTCGATATCTCCAAACCAGAGCGTGATTGCGCATTTTACCTCTTCGTTTATTGACACAAAGCGAGTCCGACCATGCGCACATCTTGCAACAGCGGCGGCAACATGAGTCTTGTTTCCGATGTGTTTGCGACGCCCAACGATGCCCCAACGGCTTGGCCCACACAGAAGACGGTGCCTGGAACGCCGGGCGCCTTTCTCACTGTGTTGCTTGGAATAGCTGCGAGTTGCCTGATGGCCCCGGCCTCAGTGGCTCAGGACTTCGCCATTGAGCCGATAGGCTTCACGAGCGTCACCGGCGGGAGCACGGATGGAAACTTCGCGGTGAGCGGCACGATGAAGCCAGCGGACAGCAGTCCGATGAGCGGCGGCGTCTTCTCTGTCACCGGTGAATTCGTGAGCCTCCTTGTCGCTGTCCCGACGGACGATCCGCTGACGGGTGAGGTCATCACGATTTTTGACAATATCGGAGGCGAGGAAAATGGCGTCATCGGCCCCAGCGACACCCGGTGGCTGGCGGGCAAGTTCTGCCTCGGTGCGCAACCCTACGACCTCGACTCCGTGAGCTTGCTGCTGGACAGCCGGGACTCCAACGGCCAGCCAGGCCCGCCCAGCACGGTCCGGCTCCAGATATTTTCAAACGATCCGGCGAGCGGCAAACCGTCCGCCGGCACCGGGCTGATCATGAACCTCTCCGGCCTGACCAACCCCATCACGCCTCCGCAGTGGGGACGAGGATTGGTCAAATGGACCAACGCCACGCCGTTCAAGCTCTCAGCCCATGCCTGCTACTGGGCCGTGTTGAGCCGAGAGAGTGGAGGGTACATTGGGCAGACTGTTTCCGTGACGATGCCCACCGGCCCGGCCGGAACCTTCGGGAGGAGTCAATCAGACAACGCCGGTGCCACGTGGGAAGCGCCCGGGAATTTCAACTTCAAGATGCTGATCCAGGGCATCGCCTCTGGGACTCCGCAGGCGCTCGCCATCACCGCCGCCAGTTTTTCCGGGACGGAACTGCGTTTTAGTTTTCTCGCGAACTCGGGACAAAGCTACGTCATCGAAAGCCGGGCCGATCTGGCGGCGGGCGTGTGGGCCGAAGTTCCCGGCACCACGACCACCAGCAGCGGCGTCGCGCAGAAACTGATTGTTCCAATTGCCTTGGCGCACCCGCAGCAATTCTTTCGCGTGAGGATCGTTCCTTGAAGGTGGTGCCAACTTCGATGGCTGATTCAGTCAGTTCAACCACGAACACATACCAAGGGACATGAATGAAAATGAAAATTGATCCAGGCAAGCCAATGATTTGTGGTTGGTGGCTGAACCGCGCAGCGTCCAGAAAGCAAATTCCTATCAGTATCAGTAGGACGATCGTTTACCGCCTGGTTGTCTTCGGTTTCCTCACCATCATCTCCGCGGCCCCAGCTGAGGATCGCCCCTATACCCGCGTGCAGGATGTGATTTACGGACGAGCGTTCGGCACGGCGCTGACCCTGGACGTCGTCCGGCCTGAGCAACCGAATGGGTTGGGCGTGATCTACGTGGTCAGCGGCGGCTGGTTTTCGTCGCACGATTTCATCAACCCCAAGGTCGTCCAGCCGATGCTCAACCGCGGCTACACGGTGTTTGCTGTGGTGCACGGCTCGAACCCGAAATTTCACATCCCTGAAATCTTCGAGCAGATGGAACGTTCGGTGCGGTTCATTCGCTTTAACGCGGCGAAGTACGGGATTGATCCGGAGCGCATCGGTGTGGCCGGGGGCAGCGCCGGGGGACACCTTTCACTGCTGCTGGCCACCCGCGGCGGTCCGGGCAAACCGGATGCCAAGGATCCCGTGGAACGCGAGAGCAGCGCCGTCCAGGCGGCGGCATGCTTTTTTCCCCCGACCGACTTCCTCAACTATGGCCAGCCCGGTGAAAGCGCACTCGGTGAGGGAATCCTGAAGGACTATCGCAGCGCGTTTGGCGAGGTGCCGACGGAGCCCGTCGCGAAGCGCAAGTTTGGTGAAAGCATCTCCCCGATCTACCACGTGCGGACCGGCGTGCCGCCGGTGTTTATCATCCACGGCGACGCGGACACACTGGTGCCGATTCAGCAGGCGCAGGTATTCCTCGAGAAGCTGAATTCTGTCGGCGGGCAAGGCCAGCTCGACACGCGGAAAGGCGCGACCCACGGCTGGGCAAACTGGGAGGCGGACACCGGGCTGTTTGCCGCCTGGTTTGACCAGCACCTGAAGCGCCCCACGGGGAGCGCCTCGGCGTCACCCGCGGATTCCGGGGCACCCCGGTTCGAGGATGTTTTGAAGATCGACGTGCATGCGCATTTCTTCGACGACGCGCCCGAACTCGCGGACCTGCTGCGCCGGACCCAAACCCGCGTAGTGAACATTTGCGTGGGCGGTCATCAACCGGAGAAGCTCGTGCCGACCGAGCGGCGCGCCGAGGAGTTGCATCAAAAGTACCGACCCGAAGTTCAATTCGCCTCGACCTTCGACCTCACCCGGCGCAACGAACCCGATTACGTTCGCAATGTCACCAACTGGCTCGATGAAACGTTTCAGAGTGGAGCGGCGATGGTGAAAATCTGGAAAGTCGTCGGGATGGAACTGAAGACGCCCGCCGGATCGTTCATGATGCCGGACGACCCGGTTCTCGATCCGATCTACCGTCACATTGCCGGGCGGCAGCGGCCGTTGATGGCGCACTTCGCGGACCCGATTGATGCCTGGCGACCGCTCGATCCGCGCAGCGCTCACCACTTCTACTACGCCAGCCACCCCGAGTGGCACGTTCACGGTCGGAAGGACTTCCCCAGTCATGCTTCAATCCTGGATGCCCGCGACCGCGTGCTGGCGCGGCATCCGAACCTGCTGGTGATCGCCGCGCACCTCGGGAGCGAAGCGCACGATTTGGATTCCCTGGCCAGGCGCTTCGATCGGTTTCCCCATCTCCACGCCGATGTTGCCGCCCGGACGCCCGAACTGCAACGGCAGCCGGCCGCGAAGGTCCGCGAGTTCTTCGTGCGTTATCAGGATCGTCTGCTCTACGGCACTGATGCCGACCAATACACGGCGGGCCGTTTGCCCACGCCGGAGGAACGCGCCGCCTTCGCCGCCCGGATGGAGAAGTGGTACCGCAACGACTTCGAGTATTACTCCGGCAAGGGTAGTCACAAACTCAGCGGTCGCGAACTGGACTGTTTGGATTTGCCGCGGTCGGTTTTGGAAAAATTCTATCACGGAAACGCCCAGCGCTTGATTCCCGGTCTCGTCGCAGACCGTCCCCTACCACCTCCAAGCGAAGCCAAGTAGTCACCCGACACGCCGGATCGCCCCGCTCGATGCATTGGCTCAGATACGCCCTATCTCTTCAGTCATGCTTCGAAACACTCTTTGCCTGTCATTCCTTTGCGCCGGCGTCGCACTCGCAGCGGATCCGCCGGCCACCAACGGCCAATTCCATCAGCAGCGACCCGTCACGCTCCCCGGGTGCGGAGGGATGTCCATTTTGTCCAAGGAATCAGCGCGGACGTCCAAGCGTCCACACGATGCCCTGACTACCATGGAGCCATGACCATGCAAGCACATCGTTCTCTCTGTCGTCCCAACCTCTATGCTCCACTCCGGAGCGCGGCGTGTTCTTTGGCGCAGAGGTTTGGAGGACGCAGAGGGGGAGCGACCCCAGCCGTGCCGCGCTGAACCGAAGCTACGGAACGACTCCTCAAACTCTGAATCGCCAGTGTCACCCGTGTTGCTTACCTTCACACAATCGCATCAAGCTGCTGCCTCCATGAAAACCAGCTCAATCCTTCTTGGCACCCTGCTGCTGTTGGCGGTGCAGGCATTCGCTGCCGAGCCCGCTTCCGCCCCGCAATGGCAGGAGGTCGAACTCCCGTTCACCGCCGCCCGTGACACGGCCAATCCCTACACCGACACCGAAGCCTGGGCGGACTTCACGCACGACGACGGCACGAAGATCCGGCGCCCCATGTTCTGGGATGGCGGGCGCACCTTCCGCGTGCGCTTCGCCTCGACGAAGTCATCCGGCGCGTGGCGATGGACATCGTCTGACCGCGATGGCGATCCCGGCCTGAACGGGAAGACAGGAACTCTCGCTGCCGGCCCGTCATCGTCGGAGACTTCGACGATCTTTACGCGCCACGGGTTCTGGAGCATCCCGCCGGGTGGCCGAAATCTGGTTCACGCCGATGGCCGGCCGCGGCTGTTGTGCGCGGACACGGCCTGGGCTCTGCCGTGGCGGGCCACGGTCGAGCAGGCGGAGACCTATGCGCGCGACCGCCAAGCCAAGGGCTTCAATGCCGTTCTGTTGATGACCGTCCAGCCGGACATGGACTGCAAAGGTCCGCGCTCGCGCACCGAGGATTTGGGATTCGACGTCGGATTCGAGGACTTGCCCAAGGGCACGCTGCGTCAGTTGCGCTCCGAGTATTTCCAGATGTTCGACCGGCTCACCGGCGTCCTCGTGGCGCACGGCATCGCGCCCGTTTACCAACCGGTCTTCCACGGCTACGGCTGGAAGGGCCGCCGCGTGGCGGGCAATGTCCTCAGCGCGGAGGACTACGCCCGTTACTGCCGCTATCTCGTGGCCCGCTATGGCGCCCGGCCCGCCATCTGGCTGGTCGGTGGCGATGGACCCGCGACTGATCCGGCGATCGTCGCGCAGTTGGATCGTGCGGGCCAGGACATTGAGAAATGGGACGCCTACCGCCAGCGAACCGCGCGTGGTCGTGTTTGCGGCGGACGGAATGAGAGTTCCCTGAATCGATCTTCTTCGATAGAATGACGCGCATGAAATATACCTACGAACAACTCGCCAAGATGATCGATCATTGAACCGCGCAGCGTCCAGAAAGCAAATTCCTATCAGTAACGACTCCACCAACGATGATCAGCTTGCCGGTCCGTGTTTGGAGCAGGCTCCGCTCAGTCGGGCTGAGTTGCCCTGGCAAATAGCAGAATGCAACGATCGTGGTCGTGCTGGGGTGCTTTTGGAGGAGCTTGAGAAATTCACCTGCCGGCCAGAGTGTCTTCATCGCGTTTGATGGTCGCACCAGCTTGAGTTCAGGCGGGTAGGTGAAGTTTCCCTTGTGTTGCAGGGTG
>SXGT01406143.1_pt1 | contig 13695 bp, 9 predicted proteins | sample 3176221 | NCBI WGS metagenome assembly SXGT01 (sample SAMN11356862, study PRJNA531348) | freshwater metagenome | isolation source: freshwater sample F1-120 | place: China: Fuxian Lake, Yuxi | collected 2017-12-25 | reverse complement strand
TGCCGATCGGCGCGACGATGTCGATGATGCGGCTGGTCAGGTTTTCCTCTGCCTTGATGTCGCGCTCAAGCTTGAGGATTTTGTCTGGAAACAGGGGTGTGAGGTTTTCGAACAGGATCTTGTTCTTCGAATTCTCCGGCGCATCGCCGTTGACCTTGTCAACCTTGACCAGCGCGAAGTAGCGCTCGCCGTCCTTCGGAATCCGTACCTCACCCTCGATGGTATCGCCGGTATGCAGGTTGAAACGGCGGATCTGCGAAGGGCTGATGTAGATGTCGTCGGTACCGGCCAGGTAGGAGGTGTCGGGCGAACGTAGGAATCCGAAACCATCCGGCAGGACCTCCAGGGCACCATCGCCGAAGATCGCTTCGCCGCGTTTGGCCTTGGCTTTCAGGATGGCGAAAACCAACTCGTGCTTGCGCATACGGTTGGCGTTGTCGATTTCGAGGCCGATGGCCATCTCCACCAATTCAGCAATGGGCAGGTCTTTGAGGTCGTTGAGATGCATAGAACCAGAGAGTTAGGATGTGCGAACGCACGGCACCGCGAATGCGGCAGACAAACGAAAGGTTGGGGGTGAAACGCTTACTACCGGATGGTCATCAACGCGGGCGAGGTGCGGAAACTGCGCAGGGCACCTAGCGGCGGATGCAACAAGAGGATGTGAGAGAGTAAGCGCAACGCCCGCAGGACGTCAATGGCCGTGTCGGCGGGCGTTGGTGAAAAACAACAGTGGTGAAGGCGCAGCTGCGCAAGAACGCGCTGCTGCTACCTCGGGTTCAAATGTGTGAGTCGAGGAAGGCGGTCAATTGCGACTTCGACATCGCGCCGACTTTCTTGGCGACTTCCTGGCCGTTCTTGAAGAGGATCAGCGTCGGGATGCCGCGAATGCCGTATTTGGCCGGTACTTCCTGATTGGCGTCGACATCCATCTTGGCGATCTTGATCTTGCCGGCATAGCTGGTGGCGCACTCTTCCAGCACCGGGGCAATCATCTTGCACGGCCCGCACCACTCGGCCCAGTAGTCGACCAGCACGGTCTCCCCGGATTTGAGGACATCGGCTTCAAAACTGGCATCGGTAACGTGGGTAATGTTGGTGCTCATGGTGTTGGCTCTCTTTGGAAAAATGCCGGAAACGGATGGTGCGGCGAGGTGTTGCAGAGGATGAATCGATTATCCTAACAAAATCTGTCTTCCTTCGCTGAAGGATCTGCCGCGACCGTCCGCTGCAAGCTGTGGGCGTCGCTTTGGAATTTCAAGCCTGCATGTCGCTGTCTCCAGCCGCTCCCTCGTTGTTACGTGTCCGCCTTACGGCCGGTCCGGCGCTTCTGCCTGCGGTTGGCGAGGTGCTGTTCGGCGCGCTCGGAGGGCCGGACTTGAGCCACGCCATCCTGCTGCTTGCCGACATGCGGGCGGCGCCGGGCTTGCGGCGCATGTGTGGATTGGTCGCAGCGCAGCGCGGCCACGCCCTGTGCCTGCCACCGCGCATCCTCACGCCGGATGCGTTGCTGGCCGAGGCCCTGCCTTGGGCCACGATCGAACCTGCCGCGCGCCGCGCCGAGCGGCTGTATGGGCTGGTGCGCGGGCACGGCTTTTTTCGACGCGAATCATTGTGGGAAACCTGTGCTGCCGTCATTGCGGTAGCGGACGAACTGGGTGATGCCCAGGTTTCGGCATTGGGCGAGGGCGAGTGGCGCAAGGCAATTCGCGCGGCCTATCGGCGCGGGGCCGAACAGGCTGACAGCCGCGAAGCGCGCCTGGTGTGGGAGGTGTGGCACGCCGAAGCAACGGGGTCGGCAGGGGCCGCTTCGGCAACTGATCAGATGGACGGAGAACCGCTTGCACCAACGGTTTTCAGCATGTTGGCGATGCAGGCTGCAAGCGACAATCCGAGTGCACCACTATTCGTGTTGCAGCCGGACCGGCTGCCGAAGCGCTGGCAGCAATGCTTTGCGCGCTACAGCGAAAGCGCGCCGGTGACAATGATTGAGGTGGCGCCTCCACCATGGGTAGATCTGGTCTGGCGCGATCCGGTAGGCGAAGGGGCCGATGTTGCATCTGCGGCTGACAATGCGGATGGGGCCGGCCTGCTGCACGAACCGCTCCCCGCAGTGCTGCCCCAGGTGCGCATCCATGCTGCCGATTCACTCGAAAGTGAAGCCAATGCAGTGGCCGACCAGGTGGGGGCCTGGCTCACCGAAGGCATCACGGATATCGGGCTGATTGCCTTGGATACCCTGGTGGCGCGCCGCGCCCGCGCCTTGCTGGAGCGACGGCAGGTTTTGCTGGCCGACGAGGCCGGCTGGCGCCTCTCGACGACATCGGCGGCCACGGCAGTGATGCGCTGGGTGGAAGCGGTGGCCGGTGGTTTGCCTGCGCGCGTGGTGCTCGATTTCCTCAAGTCGCCGTTTGTGCTCGGAGATCTGCCTGACGACGAGCGCGAGGTGGCGGTGGCGGCAATCGAGGATGCCGTGCATCGCCACAACATCGCGCGCATCGGGCCGTCACTGCTGGCGGTAGAAGGATTGCCGGCGGAGGCTATCCGGTTGGTGCAACGCTTGCTGGATGCGCAAGCCGCCTGGCCGCGCGGCGAGGTCTCGTTTGGCACGTGGATGGCAGCGCTGGATGCATCACTCGATCAGTTGGGGGTGAGCCAGCAATTGGCGGATGATCTGGCCGGCGCTGACGTACTTGCACTGATCACGCAGCTTCTCAATGTGCTGGGAAATGTTTCCAAGGGCAGAGATCGCCGCAAGTCCGGCGACGAGGCGAAAGGCATGCGCACCAGCCTGACGGAGTGGCGCATCTTTCTGGCCGCCCAGTTTGAGCAGGCGTCGTTTCGCAATCGTTCTGTTGACAGCCCGGTCGTCCTCACCACCCTGGAAGGAGCACAGTTGCGGCCGTTTCAGGCGGTACTGCTGGTGGGTGCGGACGCCAGGCACTTGAGTGCGTCCGCGCCGGACGACCTGTTTCTCAGCCTGGCGTTGCGCAATGCACTCGGTTTGGCCGATGCTGCGGCGAAACGTGCAGACCTGCATCACCGTTTGGGATGTCTGATCGCCATGGCGGGGCAGGCCACAGCGACGTGGCGGCGCCACAACCTGGACGAAGCGCAGCCGCTCAGCCCGCCGTTAGCAAGGCTGGAGCTGGCGCGCCGCCTAGCCCGGTTGCAAAGTGGTGTGGTGGTTCCGGTGCCGGAGGAAAGAGCCGAAACGCTTCAGGCCGAACCCATCATGCATCAGCCGGCGCCGCGGGCGCCCGGTCGGCTGCCTGAACGCATCTCGGTGTCATCCTACGCGACCCTGCTGGCGTGCCCCTACCGGTTTTTCGCCACTGCGCTGCTGGGATTGAAAGAACCGGACGAGCTTGAAGAGGAACTTTCCAAGCGCGATTACGGCACTTGGGTACACAAGGTGCTCAAGCACTTTCATGACGAGCATCGCGTCCTCAAGGATGTCGCGGACGACGTGTTGCTCAAATCGCTGGAACGCGCCTCGGACGAGGTGTTTGCACCGCTGATTGCGTTCAACTACTTGAGCCTGGGCTGGAAGCTGCGCCTGCAAAAGTTGTTTCCTGCTTACATCGATTGGCAGCGCGGGCGCGAGGCGGATGGCTGGCGCTACGCTGAAGGGGAGGCGCCGCGCGCACTGGCGTTTGATCTGGGCGAGCGGTTGGTACAACTGGTGGGGCGCATCGACCGCATTGACCGCATGACCGGCGGCACCGGTGAGCAGGCAGTGGCCCTGATCGATTACAAAACCCGGCGGATTGACGAGCTCAAGCGCACCCTCAAGGTGGCTGGCGAAGAAGCGCAGCTGGCCGGTTACGCGATGTTCGAGACGGCGCTGGGCAACGAGGTCAAGCAGGCCGGCCTCGCCAGCATCGACGGTGATGCGGTCGAACTGGCAGAGGCCACGATTGACGAGCCTGCCGAACGCCAGCGTGCCGAGGCGCTGCTGCGCGCAGTGGAGGAGGGTTCTGCGCTGCCAGCCAACGGCATTGAGCGTGTCTGCAGCCATTGCCAGGTGCGCGGCCTCTGCCGCAAGGATTACTGGGGGCAGCCGTCATGAACGTGCCGCGCCCGATGCGTCCGCTGGACATCCGGATCGCACTCGACCCGTCTCGTTGCGTGGTGGTGGAAGCGTGTGCCGGCAGCGGCAAGACCTGGCTTCTGGTCGCACGCATGATGCGTGCGCTCCTGGCGGGCGCCAAGCCGGCCGAGATACTGGCCCTGACCTTTACGCGCAAGGCAGCACAGGAGATGCGCGAACGCCTCGATGCCCTCCTGCTGGAGCTGGCGACCGTGGATGACGCAGCAGCCGTACAAGTGCTGGTGCAGCGCGGCCTCGATGCGGGTGAGGCGCAGCGCCAGTTGCCGCGCGCGCGCGCCTTGTACGCTGAGGTGCTGGCCGCAACCCCGACGATTGCGATTGACACCTTTCATGGCTGGTTCATCGGCCTGGCGCGTCGCGCACCGCTTTCTGTACAGGACGAAGCGGCCTGCCTGGGTGCGATTCTCGATGAAGCCTCAGGCCGGATGTTTGAAGAGGCCTCGCAGCGATTTGGCCTGCGCTGTGGCCGCGCGCCCTCCAGCATTGAGGGATTGGCATTCCAGCGCCTGCTGGGCGCGCATGGCCTGTTTCAGACGCGCGCCTTGCTGGAGAGCTTTTGCAATCGAGGAGTCGAGTGGCAGGCGTTCGTGGAGGCGCAAGAAGATGCAGCGGCATACGCTGCACAGCGCCTGCGGGATCAGTGGGGCGCCGGGGATGCTGCGGCCGGGACGAAGTTTGTTGCGCGGCATCAGGCGGATCTAGATCAGATGCTGCCGATGCTGGCGGACTACAGCGGCCAGCTGGCTTTGTGGGGCAAGGCTGGCCTTGAAGCGCATGCGGCGTACGCGCCTGCCGAGGTGCTCTTTGAGGGTATTGGTGCCATCCTGATCAACGGTAGTGCAGGAGTTCCCCGCACGCAGCTTGAACCTTCCAAGAAGGTGATCAAGGCCTGGGGCGCCGAGAAAGCAGAACCCTACGGGCAACGCCTGAAGGCGATGGCAGATGCCTGGCTTTTGGCGCAGGAAGAGAGGCGAGTTGCCGCGGCACATGCGCTCAATGCCGATGTGTTTGCCTGCGGCGTTGCCCTGTTTGAAGAACTCGACGCCGTCAAGCGCGAAACACGGCGTATCGCCTTCTCTGACATCGAATCGCTGGCGCGGCGCATGCTCGGAGATAGCGACATCACCGCCTATTTGCATGAACGGCTCGACGCGCGCATCCGCCATGTGCTGATTGACGAATTCCAGGATACCAACCCGGTGCAGTGGCTGGCGCTGAAGAACTGGTTCGCAGCCTATGGCGACGATGCGTCGCGCCCCGGCGTATTCGTGGTCGGCGATCCGAAGCAGTCGATTTACCGCTTTAGACGCGCCGATGCGCGGCTGTTCGAGACGGCCAAACGGTGGCTGCAAGACAACTTTGGGGCAGAGGTGTTTGAGCATAGCGTCACGCGCCGCAACGCAAGCTCGATAGTCCAGCTCGTCAACACGGTGTTTTCGGAGCTTCCCGGGCACGGCCACTTTCACCGGCATGAGGCCCTGGATGCCGCCAAGCCCGGCAGGGTAGAGCTACTCCCCTTGGCACAAGGGCGGGAAGAGGCGGCTGGCGAAGCCGGCAAGCCCCTGCGTGATCCATTGCTCGAAAAGGCCGTGGAGGATGAAGACATGCGCGCCGCCGCCGAAGGTGCGCAGGTAGCCGGGCGCATTCGTGAATTGATTGCCGGTGAGGTGGTGCGGGATCGCGACGGCCGCCCACGGCCCTTGCGCTGCGCCGACATCATGTTGCTGGCAAGGCAGCGGCGCGACTTTGTTGCCTACGGCGAAGCCTTGCGCGAAGCCGGCATTCCCTTCATCACCTCGCGCGCCGGTGGTCTGCTCGATTCGCTCGAAGCCAGCGACCTCGCGGCGCTGCTTAATTTTCTGATGACGCCCTCGCGTGATCTGTGGCTCGCGCACGTTCTCAGGAGCCCGTTGATGGGCGCGAGCGACACTGATCTCATGCTGTTGGCGCAGGCGCACGGCGTCAACTGGTGGCATCGCTTGCAGGAGGCACCGAATCTGCCCGACAGCTTGGTGCGGGCGCGTCGGCTGCTGGCGGCCTGGAAGGCCGATGCCGGGCATCTGCCGGTGCACGATTTGCTTGATCGCATCCTGGCGGAGTCGAACGCGCGCGCACGCTATGCAGCGGCGGCGCCTGGCCACATGCGCGAACAGGTGTCGGCCAACCTGGATGCGTTTGTCGAGCTGGCGCTCAATGTGGATTCAGGGCGTTTCCCCAGTTTGCCGCGTTTCCTCGATGAACTGCGGCGCATGGCTGAGGGGTCGGAACAGGAAGCCCCGGGTGAGGGTCTGGCGGCGCGCGAAGATGCCGTGCGCCTGATGACCGTACATGCCGCCAAGGGACTGGAGGCACCGGTGGTGGTTTTGCTGGGGGCAAATGCGGGCGGGCGCTCCGACAAAGGCCATCGTGACATCGTCGTCTGGGAACCGGACGAGGTGGCGCCGTCGCATTTTTCAGTGATGGGCCGCAAGGCAGGCGCGCCTGCTGCGCAGCTGGCCTTGCTCGAAGCCGAAGGTGCGCTGGACGATGTCGAGGCGTTGAACGTTCTGTATGTTGCCCTGACCCGTGCCAAGCAGGTGCTCGTAGTGAGCGGTGTGCAGATGAAGAAATCAGCGTCGGACACAGCCTATTTGCGCGTGGCGGAAGCCCTGAAAGCGTTGGGAGACAAGGCTCACAGCCCGATGCCGCTCGAAGGGGTGGGTGTGGTGCCGTTGTCTGCGATGGCCCCGCCCCCGGCAATAAGCGCAGCGACACTACCTGCAGTCGCCGGCCCGACGCCGATTGGCCGCGTGCGTGAGCCTGAAACCCTGGCGATGCGGGACGGCACGCGCATGCACCTGGCGTTGCAGTGGCTGGCCGACGCCGTCGATACGGGTGACGCGGGCCCGGATGCCGCGCGCCTGGCTCAGGTGCTTGGTGTGGAAGCCGATGCCGCGCGTGCCTTGCTGGATGCAGCGCGCCAGCTATGCGGCTCGTCCAGCCTCACGCGCTTCTTTGATCCGGCGCAGTTTCGCAGTGCCCGTAACGAAATGACCTATGTGGCGGCAAACGGCGAAGTTCGGCGCATCGACCGTCTGGTCGTTTTTGAAAAGGAAGTCTGGGTGCTCGATTACAAGGTGCGCGTCTTGCCGGAGGAATGGGAGCCATACCGGGCCCAGGTGCAGGCTTACGCGGCCGATCTGGCCCCGCTGTTTGCCGGCAAGCGTGTAGCTGGTGGCGTGATTGATCTTGCTGCCGCACGCCTCCTGGAGATGGGGTGATTACGCGCCCGGCCGCTTGTGCTGTCGCAGTGCACCACCGCTATACTGGGGCCCATAAAAACAGACCATCACTCAAGACCAAAGGAGACAGACCATGCACTCTTCGATTCGCGCACTGAGCGCTTTGACATTTTCCCTCGCCACCGTCCTCGCGATGTGCGCCGCGCCGGCAATGGCCCAGTATCCGGCCAAGCCGATCAAGATTGTGGTGCCGTTCCCGGCCGGCTCGGCAACCGACGTGATTGCGCGCATCCTCGGGCAGTCTGTATCGGCGGCAATTGGCCAGCCGGTGTTGATCGACAACAAGGCGGGGGCGGATGGGGCTATCGCCGGCTCCGAGGTCAAGAATGCGGCGCCTGACGGCTACACCCTGCTCATGGCCACCAACAGCCCGATGTCCGCTGTGCCGGCCCTGCGCAAAGTGTCTCCCTATGATCCAGTCACCGACTTCTCGCCGGTGAGCGACATCGGCCGCTACACCTTTTTCCTGTTTGCCAATCCGGCGGCACCTTTCAAGACTCTGCAGGAAATGATTGCCTATGCCAAAGCCAATCCCGGCAAACTCAATTACGCCACCGGCAATACCACCGGCATTGTCTCGTTTGCCCAGATGAACTCGCTTGCCGGCATCGACATGGCCCACATTCCTTACAAAGGTGAGCCGGCCGGTGTGACGGACCTGGTCGCCAACCGGGTGCAGTTGATGATTGCCACGATCACCACCGGTGGCGCGCACGCGCGTGATGGCCGCCTGCGTCCCATCGTGACGACGTTGCCGCGCCGCAGCCCGGCGTTTCCGGATGTGCCGACCATCGGCGAGGCAGGCCTGCCGCAGTTTTCGATTGTCTCGTGGGCAGCGTTGTATGCCCCGGCCAACACCCCCAAGGACGTGATCGATCGGCTCAATCGTGAATTCGGCGCAGCCATGAAGCGCCCTGACGTCATCGCTGCGATGGAAAAGCAGGCCTTCTTCCTCAGCCCTTCGACGCCGGAGCAGTTGCTCGAATTCACCAAGCAGCAGCGCGATTCCTACGCGAGGATTGTTCGCGCGGCAGGCATTCCGCAGGAATAGCCGAACAACGCCCCCGGGTGCACGCACAGGGGGGCTGACTTCACGCGCTAGAGAACGGAAGGCGTTGCTGCGGCGTTCGGGGCAGCGGCCGATTTTGCGAACGATGTTGCAACCAGGGGCGCCGCCGGGGGCTGGCGGCCCTTGGCGCGGTACATCTCCTGGTCGGTATGGCGCAGCAACCCCTCGGCTTCCTTGCCGTCCCGGGGTGCAATCGCAATCCCGATCGAGACCCCGATGTGAAATTGCATATCAGGCACGCTAAATGGCTCAGCCAGGGAGGTGCGGATCTTGTCGGCAACCATGGCGGCGTTGGCGGGGTCGCGCAGGTCGGGCAGCAATGCCACAAATTCATCGCCGCCGACGCGGGCAATGGTATCGCCGTCGCGGACACACAAGCGCAGGCGCCGTCCTACTTCTGCCAGCACGGCATCACCGGTCTCGTGTCCGTACCGGGCATTGATCGGTTTGAAACGGTCCAGGTCCATGTACAGGATGGCACTGCATTGCCCGGTATCGTAATGCCGGCTGCCCTGCTGCAGGGCGCGCTGCAGGCGGTTCATCAGGGTGGAGCGGTTGGCCAGCGCCGTCAGGGAATCAAAATGCGCCAGGTAATTGATTTCCTGGCGCAAGCGCTCGCGCTCGGTGACGTCCTTTTCCACTGACACGAATTCGACAATCTCGCCGGCGGGATTCCGCACCGGGTTGATGGTGGTCTCGGCGAAATACTGTTCACCATCCTTGCGCCGGTTCGTATAGATGCCGCGCCAGACCTGCCCCGCCTTGAGCAGTTTCCAGACGGTGGCATGAAACTCGTGGTCGTGCTGGTCGGATTTCACCAGTTGCGGTGTCTTGCCGACCGCTTCCGCAAAGGAGTAGCCGGTAATGCGCTCCCAGGCCGGATTCACGTAGGTGATGGTGCCGGTAGCGTCGGTAACCAGAAAGCCATCATCGGTTTGCTCCACCAGCTTGGAGAGCTTGGAAATATGCTGGCGGCGTTCCTCCACCCGCGCTTCCAGCGTGCGGTTGGCTTCCTCCAGCTGGACGTTCTGGCTGGCGACGGTATTGATGGCACCGCGCAGGCGGAGGGCCATGGTGTCGAACGCCGTCGCAAGCTTGTTTAATTCCTGGCTGTGGGTGAAGGGGAGCTCCTGGTTCCACGATTCATGGCTCAAGCCGTCAGCTGCAGTGACCAGCTGGTCAAGGCCGCGATTGACCCAGTTGAGCAAGGCGAAGCCGATGACCAGCGCCATCAGCGCGGCCAGGAGGCAGATGGCGGGGGTGGTGGTCAGGCCATGGGTGACACCCGCCAGCACGTCAGCGCGCGGAATCGCCACCGCCAGCGACCAATCGAGCCCGCTCTGGCCAAATGGCTTGGCGGCGACCAGTACTCCGCCATCGGGCGTGGCAATTGTGGTGCGCAGTTCGCTCCCATGCGGCCTGGCATTTCGCCGGCGGCAAGGCGGATGACCGCATTGGGTGAAGCATTGGCGGCCACCCGCTGTTCCTCCCCACCGACCTTAACGGAAGGGGCATCGCCGGTGGAAACCGCGATCAAGGCGCCTTTGCTGTCACAAATGAAGGCGACGCCATCCTTGCTGATGGTGGGACCACGCAAAAAATCCGACAGATGGGTGAGGGTGACGTCGGTGGCGATGACGCCGATCAACTCGTCCTTCGCGTAGAGCGGCATCGCACGCGTCATTTTCAGGATGCCGCGCGCATCTGAGACGTAAATTTCGCTCCAGACCGCATTTTTTTGCTCGACGGCCTTTTTGTACCAGGGCCGCGTGTGTGGATCGTAGGCGCCGCTCTGGTTGAAGATGATGCGCTCACGATCCCCCGGTCTTTGGGCCAGATAGGAATGGCGTATGCCGTCGGTGGTGCTGTCGCGTATCCGGACGTTGACGCGCCCGTCGGGAAATCGCTCTACCCCGATAAAGTTACCGCGCGAATTGGCAAAGAATACGTAGCCGATCGATTCGGTGAGGCCGGCGATCTGCCATAGATGGTTCTCGATGGACGGCAAATGCGTCATGTCGAGCGCGCCGGAAGCGTGATTGGCCTTGAGTGTGCCGAGCACCAGCTGGGAATCCTGGATGTGCAGGTCGGTTGCCAGTTCGATGCGCGACAAAATGTCGTTTGCCCGGTGTTTGGCCAGCTCGTCGACGGCATCGGCACCGGTCCGGTACGAGAGGGCGCCGATTACGCCTGCCACGGCGAGAATCAACAGCACAAACGGAATCAGCAACGCTCCTTCGAGCGAAGACAGACGTTGCCTGTTCAAAAGCGTCCCCCCCGGAACCTTCACATGAAGTAATTCTAACCGGTTCGAGCTTGCGTCCCGACGGCTTTTGGGGCGCGCCAGCGGTACCACGGGAGCGCCTGGCGCAAGGCCACAATGCGGCCGGGATCTGCCAGTTCGTATCCCGGCAAGGCTCGCATGCGTGCTTGCCAATTGTCGCTGGCCAAGTGGGACACCAGGACTCGAAGGGCAGGGTGTTCCAGCGTCTCCTTCAGGCAAACCAGGTAGTAGTGCTCGGTGGCTAGCGGCACAAATCCGAGCTGGTAGTGCCGCGCAGCCGCTTCAATCCCGAAGCCTGCATCAGCAGCGCCGGAAGCGACGGCAGCGGCGACGGCGAGGTGAGTCGCTTCTTCGGTGGCATACCCCTGAATCTGTGCCGGTTCAATGCCGGCGGCGGCCAGCAATTGTTCCAGTTCGATGCGGGTACCGGAGCCGCGCTTGCGGTTGATGAATCGCACGCCCTTGCGAGTCAAGTCTTTCAGCCCCACCAGTCCCTGCGGATTGCCCGGTGGCACGATCAGGCCCTGGCGGCGCCGTGCAAAGTCGATCAGCTTGTGGTTGCCCGGAGTGAGTGCCTTCTTGAAGGTGCGCGCCGTGAGCGAGCCCGCCGGGTGGTCATCGTTGACGTGAAAACCTGCAAGCAGGGTGCGGCCTTCGGTCAGTTCGGCGAGGGCTTCGAGGCTGCCGGCATAGCGCAGGTCGAGGTGGATGCCTTGGCCTGCCAGCTCGTCGCGCAGGATCGGCAGCGCCATGTCATGGCTGGCGCACACCGGAATCACATGGGTCTTGTCGTCAAACACCACCGCGAAAGCGCGCTCGAGTTCGGCGGCGAGACTCTGCACTTGCGGGGCGATGCGTGCGCGGGCGCGCTCTTCGGCCCACAACAGCTTGTTGCCAAACGGCGAGAGACGCGCGCGTTTGCCCTTGGACCACTCAAGCAGCGTGTGGTCGAGTGCGCCTTCCCAGCGTCTCATCTCGCCCCACACATGGCGGTAGGAGTAGCCCAGAGCGCCGGCCGAGCGCGAGATCGAACCGGTATCACGGATCGCACGCAACAGTGTGAAGAGGGCATTGTCCAGATGCGGCACGGCCCCCGAGCCGTCGTGGGTGAAGCTGTAGTCGAGTTTGATGCGGAACATGCAGGCGAGGCGGTAGGAAGGCGGTGAAGAGGATCAACCTATGCAAATTGCTGCATATTGGTCATTCGAGCGACAGCCGCTACGATACCTGACCCTCACGCTGTTGCTGCGATTTTTCACCGCAGCCCCCCGATGTCCTGGATTCTCGCAAGTCTTGCGGATGCGCTGTCGCTGGCGCTGTCGTTTGACCCCAAGCTGATTGCCATCATCACCCTGACGCTCAAGGTCAGCGTGACGGCGGCGCTCATTTCAGCCCTGCTGGGCTCGCTGCTGGGCGCCTGTGTGGCGGTTGGACGCTTTCCTGGGCGCGGCGCGCTGGTGGTGCTGTTCAATGCCGCCATGGGCCTGCCGCCGGTAGTGGCTGGGTTGATCGTCTATTTGCTGCTGTCGCGTGCCGGCCCGTTCGGCGGCTTCGGCCTCCTGTTCACACCGCCTGCCATGGTGATTGCCCAGGTGCTGCTGATCACGCCGATCGTGGCGGCACTGTCGCGGCAGATCATCGAAGACGCCTGGCGCGAATACGAAGAGCAACTTACTTCGCTGGGTGTGCCGCGCTGGCGCGCCGCCCTCACGCTCCTCTGGGATACGCGCTTTTCATTGAGCACGGTGGGTCTTGCCGGCCTTGGCCGGGCGATGGCCGAAGTAGGCGCGGTGATGATCGTCGGCGGCAACATCGATGGCGTTACAAGGGTCATGACCACCACGATTGCCCTGGAGACCTCCAAGGGAGATTTGCCGCTGGCATTGGCCCTCGGGGTGATCCTTCTGTCGATCGTGCTGCTGCTTAATCTGGCGGCCTATCTCGTGCGAACCTGGTCGGTGCGGCGCTATGGCTGAACACGCAACCATTCGTCCTCTGGTTGAACTCGACAAGGTTTCGTTCGATGGCCGCGGCCATCGCGTACTGGACGACATCTCGTTGCGCCTGACAGCCGAACGCACTTTCATCCTCGGGCCAAACGGCGCCGGCAAGAGCGTGCTGCTGCGTGTGTTGCATGGGCTGCTGGCACCATCGGCCGGCGAGGTCCGCTGGGAGCGGATTGCCGAGGCATCACCCGGGAGAGGCGCTTCCACAGCGGATGGCAGGCCACCGCGTCTTGCGATGGTCTTTCAACGGCCGGTGATGCTGCGCCGGAGCGCACTCGACAACGTCATGTACGGTCTGGCAGTGCAGGGCAGGGGAACGCAAGCCGAGGCCACTGCGCGCGAGATGCTCGGTCGCGTTGGGTTGGCGCACCTCGCCGACCGCCCGGCGCGCGTGCTTTCGGGCGGCGAGCAGCAGCGCGTGGCGCTGGCGCGCGCCTGGGCCCTGAAGCCGGAGGTGCTGCTGCTCGATGAGCCGACCGCCAGCCTCGACCCGCAGGGCATCCGCGCGATCGAACACGTGATCGCCGAAATCGCTGCGTCAGGCACGGCGATCGTCATGGTGACGCACCACCGCGGCGTGGCCAAGCGCCTCGCCGACGACATCATCTTCATGCACCAGGGCCGCGTGGCAGAGCACACGCGCGCCGGGGCGTTCTTCACCCAGCCCCAGTCACAGGGGGGGCAGGATTACCTCAAAGGAGAACTCGAATGAAACATCAACTCATGCGTCGTCTGCTACTGGCAACCCCGGTTCTGCTGCTGGCAACGTCATTGCACGCCCAGGAGAAATTCATCGTCGTCGCTTCCACCACCTCCACCGAGCAATCGGGCCTGTTCACGACCCTGTTGCCCGCGTTCGAGAAGAGGACCGGTATCAAGGTACGTGTGGTGGCGGCGGGTACCGGCCAGGCGCTTGATCAGGGGCGGCGCGGCGATGCCGA
>SXGT01641808.1_pt1 | contig 13697 bp, 8 predicted proteins | sample 3176221 | NCBI WGS metagenome assembly SXGT01 (sample SAMN11356862, study PRJNA531348) | freshwater metagenome | isolation source: freshwater sample F1-120 | place: China: Fuxian Lake, Yuxi | collected 2017-12-25 | reverse complement strand
CGGCGACGCGCGGATGGTCGCTGTCCTATTCCTGCCAGGTCGCCCGCACCCGCAACTCGACCTCCGTGGTCTCACCAGTCCGCACCGTCGCGACCCCGAGCGGCAGCATCACCGCGGCCGTCGGGTCGGGCTCGCCGGCGTGGGCCTGGTAGAACGCCCGCAGCGCATCCTGGTCCTGCAGCGCCTTCGGCAGCACCCGCAGGTCGTAGGCCCCGACCGCACCGGTGATCGTCGCGTAGCCGTCCGCGTCGGTCGGCGGCAGCCATGCCACGTCGTCCGCGGCCGCACCACGCAGCCTGACGCGGACCGATGCGGCCGGTGCGCCCGCGGCATCGAGCAACCGCACCTTCAGCGCGCCCGACGACAGCGTGAACGTCGCCTGCGGCGTCCCCGAGGAGATGGAACGCAGCCACCGCCGTCGCCGTCGAGCCGCGACCGTTGCGGTCGTCGGCTCCAACCGGGCGGGCAGGGCCCGTTCTCACGCGTTCCTCAGTAGCCCACGACGCCGGTCAGTCCGTTCGACACCGCGACGCCGGTCGGGTGGTACAGCACGAGCGACTGCGCGTGGAAAGTCAACCCGACGATCGGTGGCAGGTAGGGCAGCGTGATCGTGGTCGTCGCGATGCCGGTGTTGGTGATCTCCGGCGTGGTCGTGTCGATCGACACCAACTGGTGGCAGCCCGGCCAACCGAGTGCGGACAGCTCGAGTGGCAACGCATACCAACCGCCAGGGCCGAGGTTGGTCGTCGTGCTGAAGCCGAAGACGAAGATCGGCACGGTGATGGTGAGCGGCAGTTGGCTGACGGCGATGTCGCACGAGCGCCCGATACCCGGCGTCGATCCGACTGCCGCTGCCAGCAGCGGCGTCTGCTGGTTGGGGCCGACGCAACCCTGTCCGAACGGCGTGAACGAACCCGATGCTCGGCGTTCGGCGATGCCTGGGCGGATCCAGTTCGACTGGTTGTTCCAGGCGCCGGATGGCCCCAATTCCGTCCGTCGCTCTATGCCAGGGAAGTTGGGTTCGCCTCCACCCCAGTTCGTGTAGGTCACCGGTTCCCCCGACGACCAGCCCCACTGCCCCTGAAGCTGCAGGTCGTTGAAGCCGATCCAGCAGTCGCCGTTGTGCGGCGACACGATCGCCTGCATCAACCACGACTGCTCGGCGGCGCTCCGGATGGTCACCAACTCGGCGTTGTGGGTCTGCGCCCATTGCCGAGTCGACTCCCAGTCGCCTGGCGGCGTCAGTGCGTAGGAGTGTCCGTTCACGGGCGACTGGATCCAGGTGACTCCCTGGGCGGACAGCGGCAGGGCAGTGGCGACGGCGAGGGCGGCGAGGAACAGCGGTTGGCGCATGCCATGCCAATCCCGCGTCAGCATCGACGTGACGGATTCTCCGATGGCGCGCGACTGCTTGACGTGCCGAGGAGTCGAGAACGTCGCCGTCGCCGCGTTGCTTTGGCAGCAGGCGGAGCGGCGGGTGCGGGCGGCGATCCACGACCCGGGTCGATCTCGCGGTTGCTCGTGGAGATGGGGCTGTCGTTGGCAGAGCCGAAGCAGTCGGGGCGCCGTTCGCCGCCGCTGGTGGCGTGCGCTCCTGTCGTCGGCCGGCAACCGACGCGTTCCTCCGTGCGCAGCCGAGCTGGCCCTTGCCTCGGCGACCCCGGTCGGGCCGAATGCGCCACAGGCTCCCCGATGTCCAATCTGCCGATCCTGGCTCGTCCGAAGGCTGGCTACTGGTGGAGCTATGTGCTGGTGATGCCCTTCGCGGGGCTGATGCTGAGTGCGCTGCTGCACGCCGTCGTCACCAATTGGCTCGACCTCCGGCCTGCACAGCACGAGGTCCAGGCCATGTGGGCGACCGCGACCGCTCTGCTCACATTGCTGGTGATTCGTTTCGACCGCACCCGGCTGCACTACGAACTCACCGACACCGCGCTGCAACTGGGCCGCGGCAACAGTGCCCAGGTCCTCCACTTCACCGAACTCGACTCCGTGGTGCTCGGCTTGCCGCCGCACACGCCCCGGTGGCTGCGTTGGATGCGCTTCCACCCGCGGATCCGTGCGAGCCTTCGCAACCTTGAGGACCAGCGCGCGACCGCCCTCTATCTGCGATTCCGCGATGGGCGCTTCCTCCCGCTCACCCTGAACTTCCGATGGTTGGACCGCGGGCCCGAGCTGATGGCTGCGCTGCGCGAGCGACTGCGAGCGTCGTTCGTCGCTCACGACAGCTACACCGCCGACGAAGTGGCTGCGCTGCGGTGGCCGCGCTGGAACCGCGTCCGCTGGCTGCGGGAGCGACCGATTCGCCGCGGGCCGATCCCCCACGGGGCGGAACAACGCCTGGCTGCCGCCGAGCGTCACGCAACGAGTGCCGTGCGCGGGTCGCCGGGTGAGCGGCGGCGAGAGCCGCCACACCCGCACCGGTAGCCAGCCTCCTGACGACTGCTGTCCATCGCGCTGGCGGCGATCCACGGCCCGCATTCGGTGCGGTGCCCGAGGCCGTGGCACGAAGACCCCTCGCCGCCTGCGCTCGGCGTAGACTGCCGACTCCATGCGCCTCTCGCCGATCGTCCTGCTCGCCGCCACCCTCAGCGCGCAGGTGCCACAACCCGAGGCCAAGCCCGCACCGGCGCTCGTCGTGCGCATCGAGTGCGCCGCCCCAGGTTCGCCCGTGCCGCGCACGACCGATCCGAAGGCGCCCGCCGCCGCGCGGAAGGCGCGTCGATGGGAAGGTCGCAAGCTGGTTTGGCACATCGGCGACACCACGAAGCTCGACACGCTAGCCGACGTCGAGCGCGAGCTTCTTCGGATCGCACGGGATCCGAAGTCGCTGCGCGACAGCGTCGACCAGCCGGGCAGGAAGGAACTGCTGCCGGTGCTGCTCCGGCCCGACGACGACGCGCGGTGGTGTGACGTGGCGCAGGCGGTCGATGCCGCGATGGCGGCTGGGTTCGTGGATGTTTCGCTCGAAGGCGCGGGTACTCCGTGGCTCGTGCCGAAGATGATCGACCATCCGCTGCTCGACGCCGGCGCGATGATCGTGCCCAAGGCCCTCTTTCACGAACCGGACGATCGTCCGCACCGGCTGCGCCCGGTGTTCGAGGTGCATCAGGACAGCCGCATCGTGGTGAACGGCGCGACGTTGTTCACCTGGGTGGCGGGCAAAGCCGACGACCTGGAGCCGTTGCGTGCGCGCCTTGCCGAACTGCGCGCCGACCTCGTCGCGAAGGGGTACCTGGTCAAGCGACCGAGCGATCGACGCGAGGTGCTCGACCTGCCGTTCCTGGTCTGCGCGGACGTGTGGACGGAGTGGCGGGACGTGCGGCGATTGCTCCAGATGGTCACCGACCCCAGCGTGGGCTTCTGGAAGCTCGAGGTCGGTGTCGCCGAGATCGACTTCGAGGCGAAGCTACGCGAAGCGACCAAGGCCACCCCGGCCGAGACGCGTTGAGCCGAAGAAGTCGCGGCGCTTCCCACGACATGCCGAAGCGAGGATGCGCGAGGACCTCGGTGCCATCGCGCACTACCATCGCCGCGATGGAGTGGTCCACCGTTCGCCGGCTCGTTCCCGCCCTCGTGCTCGCCGCGCTCGCCAGCGCCCAACAGAAGCCGTCGCGCGCGGTCGAACACACGCTGAAGGACTTCCCGCGCGGCGTCTACTTCACGATCCCGGCGAAGGCACCGGTCGCCGGCAAGAAGGGGCCGCTGCTGGTCGTGCTGCCCGGAGGTGACGGCTCTCGCGACTTCCTGCCCTTCGTCGAGAACGGCATCCTCGGCAACGCCCCCGAAGACTGCACCGGCGTGCTCGTCACGAGCGGGAAGTGGCGAGACGACCAGAAGGTGGTTTGGCCGACGGCGCAGAACAAGGTAGAGGGCCAGCTGTGGACGACCGAGGCCTTCGTCGCCGCCGTCGTCGAAGCAGTGCAGGCGGAGGCCGCCATCGATCCAAAGCGCATCGCGGTGCTGGCGTGGTCGTCGAGCGGTCCGGCCGTCTACCCGATGCTGCTGGACCCGAAGGGGCCGTTCGCGCGCGGCTACGTTGCGATGTCGGTGTGGCCTGCCGTCGACGCGAAGGGGCTGACCGCAGCGAAGGGCCGGCGCTTCGTGCTCGACCAGTCGCCGGACGACCGGGTCACGGACTTCTCGCACGCGCGCGCGGCCTACACCGCACTCACCGAGGCCGGCGCCACGGTGCAGATGTCGGTCTATCGGGGCGGCCACGGCTGGCAGGACGATCCGTTGGCGCGACTACGGGCGAACCTCGCCTGGCTCTACTCGGAGCAGGCGGCGAAGGCGCCCGCGTGGCCGGCGGGCACCGAGCCGAGCAAGGACGGCAACCTGCTGCAGAACGGCGGCTTCGAAGGCGGTGTGGTCGGCTGGCAGGTGGTGGACAACAGCACGCGGCTCTTGGTGGCGGCCGTCACCGACGACAAGGTCCAAGGGGAGAAGGCGCTGCACCTGCAGAAGCGTGGAGCGCTGCCGCTCGACCTGATCTCGCAGCAGGTGGCGCTGCGGTCGGGAACGAAGCTGCGGTTCTCGTGCCAGGTGAAGACGAAGGACTGCAAGAACGCGTTCCTCAAGCTCTGGGTCTACGACGGAAAGGACCAGCTCGTCGCCGAGGACGTCGACGTCGCGCAGCTGCGTGGCAGCGGCGACTGGCGCAAGCTCGAGAAGGTCGTCGAGGTCGGCAAGGGCACGCGCGCCGTGGTGCAACTCGTGATGGTGCTCGGCGGCGAGGTCTGGCTCGACGACTGCCGGCTCGAGTCCATCGAGTAGCCGCACCGCGCAGCGGGATCTGGAGCGTGCGCGTGCACGCCGTCGGCACCGCAGGCATCGAGGACGTTGGCGCAGCTGCTAGACTCGGCGGGTGACCCTGCCGATCGACGAGATCCGCGACGAGTTCGAACGTCGCCTGCACGCCGCGAACCGCCTCGTCGTCACCGCCGAGACCGGCGCCGGCAAGTCGACGCGCGTGCCGGTCTGGCTGGCCGAACGCTTCCCCGGCCTGATCCTGGTGGTCGAACCGCGCCGCGTCGCCTGCGACGCGTTGGCGGACTTCCTGTCGGCGGAACGCGGCGAGGCCACCGGCGGCTTCTTCGGCAGTCGCGTGCGCTTCTCGGATCGATCGAGCGAACGCACGCGCGTCCTGTTCTGCACGCCCGGCGTGGCGCTGCGCATGCTGGTCGAGGCGCCGGCACCGGGCGCGATCGTCGTCGACGAGTTCCACGAACGGTCGTGGCAGATGGACCTCGTGGTCGCGGCGGCGGCGAGCGTGCCGCGCTTCTGCGAGGTGCCGCTGATCCTCACCTCCGCCACGATCGACGCCGAGGCGGCGGCCCGGCCGCTCGCTGCGACCACGCTGCACGCGACCGGCCGCATGTTCCCGGTCGACGTGTCCTACGAGGCGGAGACGATCGAGCCGAACGCCGAGCAGATCGGCCCGCGGGCAGCGAACGCGATCGGCAAGGCGCTGCGAACACACGAAGGCGACGTGCTGGTGTTCCTGCCCGGGCTCAAGGAGATCCGCGCGGTCGAGGCCTCGCTCGGTCGATGCCCCGAAGAGGTGCTGGTCGTGCACGGCTCGCAGCCGCCGGAGGCGATGCGGCGCGTGTTCCAGCGTTCGACGCGTCGGCGGATCTACCTGGCGACCAACGTCGCGGAGACTTCGATCACGCTGCCCGGCGTGCGCATCGTGATCGACAGCGGCCTGGCGAAGACGCAGCTGCATCGCGCGGGGCGCGCCGTGCTGGCGACGGTGCCGATCTCGCAGGCGTCGATGCAGCAGCGCGCCGGGCGCGCGGGACGCGTGGCGGCCGGCGTGTGCGTACGGCTGTGGTCGGAGCGCTTCGGCGCCGAGCCGTACCAGCGCCCGGAGATCGAACGCGTCGAGCTCGACGACCTGCTGCTGCAGGCTGCCGAGTTCGGGCTCGTCGGCGCTGCGTTCGACCGCGCCACCTGGATCACGCCGCCGCCGGCGTTCGCGGTGCAGCGCGCGCTCGCGCGCATGCAGTCGCTGGCGGCGGTGGACCAGCGTGGGTTGACGGAACGCGGCAAGCGGCTGGCCCGGCTGCCGGTGTCGGCGGAGGAAGCGGTGCTGCTCGTCGACGCGCCGCCCGCGATCGACGCGACGCTCTGCGACCTCGTCGCGATCCTGCAGGCCCGCGGTGGCTTCCTGCGCCACCTCGACGAACTCGGCCCTGGCGAGCGCGCCGCGGTGATGGCCGCGCGCAGCGAACTGCTCGCCGGCGTCGGCGACGAGGTCACCACGAGCCTGCGCCTGCTGCGCGCCGGCGAGGCGAGAACGCACCATCTCAGCCAGAAGCGGCTCGACGAAGCGCGTGCGATCAGCCGGCAACTGCGCGAGCTGACCGGCGCTCGCGGCGAAGCGACGAAGGGCCTCGACGCCTTCCTCGTGGCGCGCCTGCCGCAGGTGGGCTTCGTCCGGCGGCCGCGCGCGGAGACGTCGACGGCGCGTTCCGTGCCCTGGGCCAATGGCACCGTCGAGGTGCAGGTGTTCCCGTTCGAACCGCTCGACCCGTCGGTCGAGCCGCGCCCGTGCAGCGCCGCCGTCATCCTCGAGACCGAGTGGTTGGCGTCGGCGAGCGGTGTGCGCGGCATCGGTCGCATGCTGCTGCCGTCGGACCCGAAGGTGTTCGCCGCCGCGCGCCTCGGCGAAGCGACGCTCACCGACGTGCAGCTCGACAAGGGTTCGCCGGGTCGGATCAGGATCACGGCGACGCGCGAGCAGCAGCTCGCCGGAGTTCGCCTGGCGAGCGACGAAGTCGAACTCACGGGCGCCGACCTGCATCGGGCCGTCGCCGACTTCGTGCTCGCGAACCGGCTCTTCCGCGGCGCAGGCGAAGAACTGCGCGATGCGCTGCACGGCTGGGCGCTGTTGGCGCAGTGGTCGGACGATGCGGTCGCCGAGCATCGCAAGGCGGCAGTGCCGGCACCGACGGATGCCGCGGCCTGGCTCACGCAGCGGCTGGCGACGCTCGGCGTCGAAGCGGCCGAGGATCTGGCGCTGCTCGACGCGAAGGACATCGTTCCCGATCTGGAGGCGGCGACCGGAGTGCCCGCGTGGATCGCGGCGCCGATCCTGAAGGCCTTCCCGCGCGTGTGGCTGCACGAGGGTGGTCAGTACGCATGCACCGTGCGGCCGACGAGTCGCACGGTGGAGCTCGAGCCGATCGACGGCAAGGCGCGCAAGCTCAAGGAGCCGGCGGCGGCGGCGCTGCCGCGTTTCCACGGGTTCCGCGTGGTCTTCGTGCAGGGCAGTCGCCGGCTGACGCTGCGTTGACCCGCAGTGTGGTCGTCGTTGGCAACTGTCGGCGCGGGCATTTGTGTAGACAGGTGCCGATGCATCGGCGGCCATCGGTCCCGCCCCTTGCCGCCCCCGTGACCCGGCTGCTAGCTTGTCGCGGCGGGAACGGTCGGACTCAAGCTCGATGCGAGTGCTTTGCCGCCGCCGCGAGTCGACCATGCGCAACCATTTCCTCCGTGCGGCGGCCTCTATCCTCCTGGTCGCGACACTGCCCGCGCAGTCGCCCTGCGGTTCGAGCTGGCTGGGCAGCACGGCCCCGGGGACCGATGGCGTCGTGCTGTCGAGTGTGGCGTGGGATCCGGATGGTGCTGGGCCCGCGAGCCCCGTGCTCGTCATCGGCGGTAACTTCACGCGCGCTGGCGGCGTGTTCGCGGACCGGGTCGCTACGTTCGATCCAGCGAGCGGATCCTGGTCGGCACTCGGGAACGGTCTGAGCGGCAACGTGTGGGCTCTGACCGTTCTGCCCACGGGCCAACTGCTCGCAGCTGGGGAGTTCGTGTCGTCGGGCAGTGCGTCCGTTCGGGGGCTCGCGCAATGGTCCGGCACGTCCTGGATCCCGTTGGGCGGCAGCTTGGGCAACGGGTATCTGCGCGCCCTGCTCGTGGCGCCCGGCGGCGACCTGATCGTCGGCGGCGACTTCACTTCGATCGGCGGCGTGGCCGCTCGGCGCGTTGCCCGCTGGAACGGCACGACGTGGTCGCCGCTCGGCGCGGGGATCGGCAGTGCGACGCTCAATTCCGGGAGCGTGAATGCGCTCGCGTTGTACCCCAACGGTGACCTGGCAGTCGGCGGCCGATTCTCGTTGGCCGGCGGCAGTCTCTCTGCCGGTCTCGCCCGCTGGAATGGCAGCAACTGGGTGTCCCTCGCCTCGAGTCTGGGCGGTTCGGTACCGTTCGGACCGCAACCCTCGGTGGAAGCGCTGTTGGCGCTGCCGAGCGGCGACCTGCTGGTGGGGGGAAGGTTCGATCAGCTCGATTCCTGGCTTCCGGCCAAGAACCTCGCCATCCGCACCGCGAGCGGGTGGTCGTTGCCGTGCTCGACGATGGGCACCCCTGCCGGCCTGCAGTTTCCTCTGGTCGCAAACCTCAGGTTCGATGGCACTGGTGCGGTAATCGTCGGCGGCGCCTTCACCCATGTGGATGGCATCCCCACGAACGGCATCGCGCGCTGGAACGGCACCGCGTGGTCCGCGATCGGGAGTGGCGACCTCGGCATTGTCTACACCACTTCGTGGTGGGCGAACGGCGACCTCTGGGCTGGTGGTTCGTTCCTCAACTCCGGCGCGGTCGTCGCGCGCGGCCTCGCTGCGTGGGACGGCTCCGCCTGGCGCGCGACGAGCAATGTGGTCGCCTCGGTTTTCGACAATTGGATCTGGGCGCTCGCGACGCTGCCGGATGGGAGTCTCGTCGCCGGCGGACGGTTCGGAAGCCCCGGCAGCACGACCGGTGTCGCGCGACGATCGGGGGGCACCTGGAGCAGCATGCCCGGGCTGCCGTCCTCCTCGACCGTCTCCAGTCTGGCGACTGCGGAGAACGGTGACCTGATCGCGGGGCTGAATGGTGTCTGGCGCTGGAACGGTGTTGGTTGGGCGAGCCTCGGCCAGGCATCGCCGGCGAACGCCGCCGTCTCGGCTGTGTTGCCGCTACCAGGTGGCGACATCGTCGCCGCCGGCAGCTTCACGAGTCTCGGTGGCTACAGCGTGGCACGCATTGCCCGTAGGAATGGCTCGGTGTGGACGCAACTCGGCGCCATCCCCGACGGCTTCGTCAACGCCGTGGTGCGCCTTGCCAACGGGGATCTCGTCGCCGGCGGCACCTTCACGACCGCGGGTGCGGCTGGCACTGCCTACCTCGCGCGCTGGAACGGCACGAGTTGGACATCGCTCGGTGGGTCGTTCAACGGCCCCGTCGACTGCCTCGCGGTGCTGCCGAACGGCGATCTGGTCGCCGGCGGGCAGTTCGGCGTACCCGCCCTGGGCCTCGCCCGCTGGAATGGGGTCGGTTGGTCGGCTCTGGGCACAGGGCTGAACGGCATCGTGAGATCCCTCGCCGTCCATCCCAACGGCGACCTGCTCGCGAGTGGTTCGTTCTGGCTGGCGGGCGGTCAGTTCGCGCTGCACTTCGCCAGCTGGGACGGCACCAGCTGGGCTGGCTTCGCCGAGGGGCTGAGCGACATCGCGCACGCGTTTGCGTTCCCCGGCGAAGGTACGGTCGCTGTCGGTGGCCGCTTCCAAATGTCCGGTTCGAACTACTCGCCGTACTTCGCCGAGCTGGCGCCCTCGTGCCCACCGGCGATCGCCGCCACCGGCGCGGGTTGCGCCGGATCCGGCGGGCCCAACGTGATGACCGCGACCACGCCACCGTGGGCGGGCGGCTCGGTCGAGGTGCGCACGACGGGTTTGGCCGCGAACTCGATCGCGATCGCCGTGTGCGGCTTCAGCGCCCTGGCCGTGCCGTTGCCCGCGATCCTGCCGGAAGGTGTCGCGGGGTGCATGCTGCACGCTGCCCCCGACCTGTTCAGCGCGCACATCGCGGTCGGTGGACAGGTGACGGTGTCGCTTCCGTTGCCAGCCGTCGCCGCACTGGCGGGGCAGCAGCTCCATCGGCAAGTGGTGGCGTTCGAACTGGACCTCGCGGGGACGATCACCGCGTTCACCAGTTCCAACGCGCTGGTGGCGACGATCGGCGTCTTCTAGTGGGTTCCTCTCCCAGCAGCCGGCTGGGCGCTGTTGGCGCATTGGCCGGACGATGCGGTCGCCGAGCATCGCAAGGCGGCAGTGCCGGCACCGACGGATGCCGTGGCTACTCCAGAAGCCGCTCCGCGGCGACGGCTTCGATCTCGGCGTGCAACGACGCGTCGCCGTGCCGGCGCAGTTGCTCCAGTACCCAATCGGCGACTGCATCCTCGCGCGCGTAGCTCGCGGCCTCCAGCAGGACCCGTTGGCAGGCGACCGGCGCGCGCAGGATCTCCGGCGTGGCTCGCCGGCAACCGAGCACCTTGATGAGGCTCTCGGCCGCGTTCTCTCGCACGCCCTCGTCGCCGTCCTGTTCCAGCAGCGCGACCAACGCGTCTCCGACCTGCTTCTCGGTGCCGTGACCCAGCAGGTCGGCGACCAGCCTCCGGACCGATGGATCCGCGTGCCGGCGGAGGCGGAGCAGGCTGTCGAACCCGATGCGCCCTTTGGCTCGCGACAGCGGCTCGTCGAGGTCGCGCAGGCCTCCCAGCAGTACCTCGACGTCGGTCGCGCGGCGAACGACCTCCCAGCCGCGGGCGTAGGCGGCCCGCAGTCGCCGCATGAACTTCGGATCCCCGGAGCCGAGGCAACCGAAGCACACACACAACGCGGTCGGCAGGGGATCGGGGGACTTGGTCCAGCCGACCAGTTGCCTCGGTTCGACGACGCGCAGGATCTCCTTCTTGTCGATCTTGCGCGGCACGACCACCTCGGCGCCCTTCGGGTTGGCCATCACCCAGGCTGCCGCTTCGGCGGCGGTGGTGGTGTGGTGCGTCTTCCAGTAGCAGCCGACGTGCACCGCTTCGTCGTCCGGGATGCGGAAGTGCACCGCCACCATGCGCTGGCCGTGTTCACTGCGCAGTTCGCGCAACCATTGGTACGTCGTCCAGAAGTCGGCGACGATCGGCATCGCGTAGACGCCGCGGATCTTGGACTGGCCGGCGATCTCGATCCGGGTGGGTTGGGCCGAGATGCCACCGCGCAGGATGGCAGCGCTTCGGGTGACCGGGGTGAGGTGGAGCAGGCGCACCGACGCATGCTACAGGCGGCCGTTGGTGCCGCGGATGGCAGTGGCTCACACCCCGATCCCGTGGCTGCGGTGCGGCGACGACTTCGATCGGGCGTGCAACGACCCGTCCCCGTGCCGAAGCAGGCGGCCCGCGCTGGGCTCACCGCAGCACGATCGTCACCGGCGGCCCGCTCGTCGTGCCGACGACGAACGTCGCACTGCCGCGCAGCGCGCCGACTTCCCCGACGGCGCGATACGTGCCCGGGGCGAGGCCGATGGCGCCACTCGGCTCCTGGCTCGTGCCGTCGACCCAGGCGCGACCGACGAACGTCTCCCCGCGGAACAGCAGCAGCTTCACGGTGTCGGTCGCCGCACCAGCCGGGGCCTCGACGCGGAACGCCTGCGGTTGGGCTCGCTCGAGCGGGGCGTCGACGACCGATTGTTCCCCGACCCGGATCGTGAACGGCACCGCCGTCGCGGCGACCGTCGGCCCCTGGACCAGCAGCAAGTAGTCGCCGGCGGCGAGTGCCTCGGTGCGCTTGCCGTCGGCCGTCGTGACGACTCCGAAGGTCTGGTTGCGCGCCGCATCGACGACGGAGAAGCGGGTGTCGTCGATCGGTTCGCCCACGAGGCGCAACCGGGCGGTGCCGCCGCGTTGCAGCGTGATCGTGCCCAGGTCCCACGCGAAGTTGGCAGCGAGGGAACGCGCGTCGCTGCGGAAGTCGGGATGTCCCGCGGCGCGCACGTGCAGCGCCCACTCGCCTGGGGCCAGCGGACCGAGCTCGAAGCGACCGTCGTCGTCGGTGACGTCGTGGTTCGAACCGCTGCGCACGCTCTGGCAGAAGGCATGGGCGATGGCGTTGGCCACGGGGCGGCCATCCGGGTCGACGACGCGGCCCGTGATGCGCACCGTGGCGGGCTGCATGCGTTGCAGCCGCAGCTCGACTTCCTTGCTCGGGTCGACGCCGCGCACCAGCCGTTCCTGGTAGCCGCTGGCGTTGGCCGTGAGCGCCACCTTGCCCTGCTCGGGGCGGTTCGCGGCGACGAAGCGCCCTTGGGCGTCGCTGTGGGCGATCGCGACCCACTGGTCCTGTGGACCCTCGGCCATGCACTCGATGGTGGCGGCGGCGATCGGCTGGCCGTCCTGGTCGACGACGCGCCCCGTCAGTTCGAGGCCGCGCGACAGCGTGAGGGTGCAGGTCGCCACGTCGGTCGCGCTGGTCGGCACGTTCACCCGGGCCTTGCCGTGGTCCCGTTGTTCGGCTCGCACCACGACCTCCCCGACCGGCAGGCCGCGCAGCGCGAAGCCGCCCTCGGCGTCGCTGACGCCGTGGAAGTGGTCGATGTCGCCCCATTCGCCGATCTCGATCTCGGCGCGCGCGACCGGCTTGCCGGTGCCCTCGACGACGCGGCCGCGCAGCACGGCACCTGGGCCGAGTTCGACGCGCTGCGTGACGGTCAGGCCCGCTTGCACCTCGACTTCGCCACGCCACGGCGCGAAGCGGGCACCACGCGCACGGATCGGTTGCTTGCCCGCAGCCAGGCCGACCACCGAGAACTCGCCTCGTTCGTCCGTGCGCGTGAGTCCACCGAACGGCGGCAGGTTGTCGCGGCCGCCGATTCCCGCCACGTCCTCGGCCCCGACGATCACCACGGCTCCGCCGACCGGCTTGCCGGTGGGGTCGACGACCAGGCCGCGCACGGTCCCGCCGTCGCCGCCCAGCACCAGTTCGACCTCGGCGTGGTTGCCCGCCTTGCCGTGCAGGAACCGGAGGTTGGAGGCGCGATGGCCCTCGGCGCGGGCGCCGAGCAGGCAGAGTTCCGGGCAGCCACGCGCGACGAAGCGGCCGTCGGCACCGGTCACCGCGATCACTTCGGGGAACGCGTCGGCGCGGGCCATCATCGCCAGCTCCACCAGGGCGCCGGCGACCGGGTTCTTCTTGGCGTCGACGACGATGCCGCGCACCGCGAGGCCGCCCGCGAGTTCGAGTTCCACTTCGACGGTCTTGCCGGCGCGGAGGTCGAAGCTCTTCCTGGCTTCCCAGCTCAGTTCGAAGGCGGCGACCAGACGGCCGGGAGCCACCGCCTCGAACCGCGCGGTGCCGTCGGCATCGGTGCGCTGGCGCAGTCCCCCGAACAGTGCGTCCTCGGTGCGTTCGCGCAACGTCAGCATCGCCCCGGCGACGGGAGTGCGGTCCTGGTGCACGAGGCTGACGATCACGGTCCCGGACTCCGCAGCGGCGGCGGCGCTCGGCACCGGCGCCACCTCCCGTTCCAGCGCGGCTGCGGGTGCGTCGGCGTCGGCGGCGATGCCGAGCGTGCCCTGCTGCGGTATCGCCGCAGGAGTGGTCGCCGGCACCGGAGGGTTCGGCACCTGTGGCATCGGGTCGTGGAACACGAGCCAGGCACCCGCCGCCAGCACGAGCGCCGCAGCGGCCGCCAACTTGGTCTTCGAGGTCATCGCGATCGCTCCGAGCAGAAGGGGCGGCGCCGTGGTGGCGCCGACGGGAAGGGCCGGCAGCGCCGGCGGCAGCTCCGGCCGCAGCGCGAACGGCACCAGCGGCACCATCCAGGCGCGGCGGTCGCCGCCGTGGTCGGCATCGAGCCGTTGGCGCAGCAGCACCAGGGCT
>SXGT01110736.1_pt1 | contig 13698 bp, 11 predicted proteins | sample 3176221 | NCBI WGS metagenome assembly SXGT01 (sample SAMN11356862, study PRJNA531348) | freshwater metagenome | isolation source: freshwater sample F1-120 | place: China: Fuxian Lake, Yuxi | collected 2017-12-25 | reverse complement strand
GTGGCCCGACAGGACCCGTTTCACCGCTTGACCCTTGAACTCCGGCGCGAATTTACGCCGCGCTTGCTTCTCGCTCGATCTCATTTGAACACCTCTGGCTTCCATCATAAGTGAGGTGTCCACGGTATGGTGGCAGGATCAAATGTGGATGATCCCTCCCCGCGCCGATACCGACGCCGCCATCGGAGGCGATCTGCGAACAAAGCAGGTTTTCCAGGCGGGTCTCGGCCAGCACGATGGGCGAATGGGAGGAAACCAAAACTTGGCCGCCGTAGAGCGAGGACAGGGATTGCATCACCGCCGTAATGGCCTGCGGATGAATGCCGTTCTCCGGCTCCTCCACGACCAGGATCGAAGGTTGGCGGGCGAGGTAAGGCAACAAGGTCAGCGTCAATATCCTCAAAGTGCCGTCCGACAAGCCGCTGGAAGTCACCTCGTAGCCGCCGGCATAGCGCACGACGAAATAGGCGTGATGGTCGTCCTCCCGCTCGCGCACATCGATATCCTCGATCCGCGGCAAGGCCGTTTTGACGTGCGCGACCCAATCGGCATAGCTCTCGCTGCGGAATGCCTCTCCGGCGCTTTCAGGCGCGTTCTGGCGCTTGATATCGATTGCCAGCCAAGGGAATTGCGCCCGGAGCCAACGAGCCGCCTGGGCTGTCCTGGATGGCTTGCCAGCCGCATCTCGGTCCAATCGGGGTCCAGGAAGACCGCGCCCTCGGTCAAAAGCTCGAACAACCATCGCGCCGCCGGATACTCGGCGCTGGATTCATACAGGACGCGCGGCAAAGCCAGCACCGTCGCCGGTAGATCAACCCCCGCTGCGGCACCCTGCCGCTTGGGCCGCGCCGAAGCCTCCGGGATGATCTCCGCCCCGGAACGGGAATCCCGCTTGATGACCACTAGCCAGTGCTTGTTTTGCCCTGCCTGCGGCCCCTGGATTGCTGTTTCCGAGCGGTCGGGGGTGAAAGCCTTTGGGAACAGAAAGAGATATTCGTTGCGCACCTGAAGGGTGCCATCTTCGGCCAATTCAAAGCTGATCTCGTAACGGAGATGGCTAGGCCAACGCCGCTCATCCGCGCTGAAAGCCGCCCTGGCTTTTTCCGTCCGTAGCCGGGTTATCGCCCCGTTTCTAACCTCGTTGGCGATGCCTTCCGGCAAAGCCGCTTCCAGCGCCAGCGAAAAATCCGTACCGCGCCCGGCGAATAGGATTTCCTGGAAACACCCGGCGCGTGGGGGTAAATCCTGCCGTTTTTCGACAAAGGCCGAACCCACGTTCGTCGCGCGCAAGAGGTCGCCGAACACGCCGGGCAGGTCCAGCAAGGTGGTCTTGCCAGCCCCGTTGGCCCCGACAACCACCCGGATATCGCCCAGGTCGATGCCCAGCCGCTCGAAGCAGCGATAGCGGACGGCTTCCAGGCGGGTAATCACGCGCCCGGCTCCGGATGTTGGGCGCGGAATTCGGCATAGGCATTGGCGATTTCCGGCAAGTCGTCGTCGAGAATCTTGGTTTTGCGGTGCAGGGTGCGCACTTCCATCTTGCCGCCGATGCGCACCTTCTCCTCGAAAGTCGCGTCCACCAGGATTTCCTCGCCGTCCGGCGGGCGTTTGTACAAGATGTTGCCGCGCCGGTCGAAACCGACCTTTTCGGCCACCGCCATGAACACCGGGTAATCTTTCTTCTGGCCTAGATCTTGTTGGCCTTTTTGAAGACCGAGGCTTTAGCCATTCGGAGTTTCCTTGTCGTCGTGATCGTCGCTGGAACCCCCTGCGCCTCCCTGACGGACCCAGCTGTCTACGTCGTCTTTTTTGAATTTCCAGAACCGCCCGACCTTGTGGCCTGGCATGTTTTTGTTGGTGACCCAGTTGTAGACGGTGTCCTTCGCGACACCCAGGTATTCGGAGATTTCATCGACTGAGAGCCAGCGGTCTTGCATGGGGATGGTGTTTATTTCGGGTGTGGTCAATAAGGCCCAGTGTAAACGGATAGGGGTCGTTTAGGTAGGGTTTGATTGGCTTTGGACCGGTTAGCCGACTTCAGCTTTAGTCTTGAGTCGTCGCTTGCTTGATCGAGAGTCCTTTGGATTCGGCCGGACTGGCTGAATTGCGCCGCGCGCTGGTCCGAGACGGGCGCGGTTTCCGCCAAAGGGGTTATCCACGGGCGGGGAGGAGCCTAACAATAATTGCAAAGAATAATTGCAAAGAATAATTGCAATACTAATAGCCCTCGCTGGAGGCCGCGTGGGACATGGGCTGCGGGGGGGTAGGTGGGGGGCGATGACACGCACAGGTGGGGGGCGATGACACGCACAGGTGGGGGGCGATGACACGCACAAAAAAGCCTAATTCACAGCTTATCCACAAGATTTGAACATGATAAAAACAGACTTATCCACAAAATGGCAAAATAAGGGCCAAATCCGGAAACAAGGTGGGGGGCGATGACACGCACCCGTCATTTCAGTATCACGGGAGGGTGAGATCGCTTTAGCATGAGGCCGCCGACCACATACTCGACACGGGCCTGCGGGTAGACTTGAAGCACCGATTTGATCGCGGGGATGAAGGTATCCTTGAAATCCTGAAGGGCCCGTTTGCCTGTGTACTCTTGCCCGAACTGCTCTCGCCACTGCTCCCATGTAACCTTGACGCCTTTGGGGCCGAGGCAATAAAGCCGGTAGCAAAAAAGTAAATAGATATCTTGAGCTAGGGCCGAATGCGCAAGAGCGACAAAGGCTCGCGGATCGTAAGGAACAGCGTGTTTTTGGAGGTCTTGGAAGTAATCGAGTGACAGTTCGATCTGCTCGGGCCAAGAGCCCTGTTGGCTTTCACCATGCGCCCATAGCTGAAAATGCTTTACGGGTTGCGTGTTGATAGTGTGGGTCATCCCTTTTGAATCGAGGTATCCCAGCATGAACCGACAGGCCGATAAAGCCATCATTTGCTGCTTGACTAACTTCATCGTGCGGCCATCGGCTGAATTCAAGCCGATTAAGCTAAGGAACTCGCTCGCGTTATCTCCTACTGGAATAATCGGGGTATTCGAGAATTTCGCGTACGAGTGGATATAGCCAAGAGCTAGACGTGCCTTAGGTCCATAAGGAACGGGTTGCTGAATCATATTTTTGCCATCGTAATACTTCCCGGCTTGCACGCTCAAAATGGCATTTCCAGAACGCCGTTCGAAGTAATCTCCCTCCACGCGTTTACGAGGTAATCCGACCTGGCACAGGATGCTGTGTTGAAAATTTATAGTGTCCGGCTCATCGAACATAATTTCGGATGCGACGGTAGCCATCCGGGTTTTCACGGGCGTCAGTTGTGATGGTGCGGGTTCCGCGAGCATGTCGATGGATTGTTGGCTTGTCGTTGTTTTTGTCATCGTCCCCTTCTTATTTCGCTGAATAAGCCCCGGTTCAAGGGAAACGGCCTGGCTGGTAAAAACTAAAAACCGGTGATGTTTCCATTTCGGCTTCTTTGATGCTTTTGGATAGCTTAAAGCTAGAAAGCAGCTATCTTTATTGAGCTATAAAATATCAAGCAAGCATTTTTAAGCTAGCTAGCAGCTATATCAATAGTGGTATATGTCTGTAGCTGGTTCATGAACGCTTGCGCCTGACTCACCGAGCTTTCCCGATGTTTGCGGGTATACACGTAGAAATTTTGCCATCGCCCCCTCTCTGGGCGGCTCAAGAGCGCCGATGAGCAAACCCACAACATCTCGTTGCTTTTTTGCTAGCTTTTTAAAGCTAGTAGTTTTCTATAATTAAGCTAGCGGCTAGATTTTTATTGGCCATGTAACAGATATAATCAAGCTATTTTTTAGCTTGTTATCATATAGCAACTAGCTAGCGCTAGTTTGCTGGTCATACGCAGCGAGCGCTCGTTCCAAAACTTCCGCCAGGGATAACCCGTCGCGCTGAGCTATTTCGCGCAGGCGAGCATCGAATGCCGGACTTACCCTTGTTCCGAACTGCAACGTGCGCCCAGTCCTGCGCAAACTACGTCCATCAATACGTTGATATTCGGCAGGGGGTTCTGGTTGCCTTGGATAGATGTTATCGCTAAGTTCATCGGTGGGCGGCGCGGGTAAACCGGTTTTTCTTTTCTTGAGAACGTCTGCATTAGCCATTGCTTGCCACCTTATCTATAAGAGCTTGAATAAGAATATCTGCTTTAACATTGAGCGTCTTGAATTGGGTTTCTGTTACCGCCAATCCAACATTTTGCGCCTTACGATATGCTGCCCGTTCAATTAAACAGCCACCCAAAGTTTGATAGCCGGCTTCATCGATATAATCGCGGGCGTCTTGTTCCTCAGCTTCCGTACTAATGTGATTAAGCGCAAATATAAGGCGAGTCTTAGGTATGCCAGCTTTGACAAGGCCATTAAATTCACGGACGGCGGGGCGTAAATCATCAATGGATGGGCCACTTGGCTGAACCACCAAATGCGCTTTACGAGCGATTTCCAGAGTTCCCGATTCGGCGCGCGCCGGCCCGTCGATGATGATCAGGTCGTAAGAATCAGCTTTGGTCAATGCCTGTCCCACAGTAGCCAAAATTTGCACATCGGCAACTGGCTCTAGTCCTGCCTGGAGTCGGGTCGCATGCCATTCGGCCACAGTCTTTTGCATGGGGTCGAGATCCGCCAGCTTCACTTGTAAGCCACTTTGCGAGGCTTCCCGAGCCAGGGCGCGCGACATGGTGGATTTTCCGACCCCGCCTTTTTGAGATACGAAAGCGACAACGGTTGTCATGACGAAAATGCTCCAAAATTCTTTGGAATCTTAATGCGTCATCTATCATTTAGCAAGCAGCTAATAGGCTGATTGCTTTTTTATAGTTAGCTGCTAGCTATAACAATCCACAATCTTATTTACAGGTCAGAGCCTGATGCGTTCGACCTCGGCTTGGTCGAGGCGCTCGGCGCGGCGGTCGTAGAGCTTGGTGGTGCGGGGGCTTTCGTGGCCGGCCAGGGCCTGGGCGCGCTCGAGGGCGCCGCCGCCGTCGAGAAAGGCGGTGATGCCGGTGGCGCGGAAGCTGTGGCAGCCGATGGGGGCCGCGATTCCGGCGGCGGCGGCCCGCCGCCGGACCATGCGCCAGGCGTCCGGCTGGGCCATTGGCCGCTCGGAGAGCGCGTTGCCATCGCGACCCTTGGCGGCACGGAACAGGAACCCCCCGCGATCCCCGGCGATCCCGGCCCCCTCGATATAAGCGAGCAATGCCCCGGCCAGGGCGTGGTGGCAGGGCACCGCGTGCTGCCGGCCGCCCTTTTCGCGTAGCCGCAGCACCCAGCTGGCCCCGCGTGGCTCGATATCCCCGACCCGTAGCGCCAGCGCCGCGCCGACCCGCGCGAAACCGTAGGTGAGGGTGGCGATCAGCGCGCGGTCGCGGAGGTCGCGCGGCGTGGCGGCCGGGATGGCGTCGAACAGGCGCCGCCACTCGACGGCGTCCAGCGCCGGGGTCCGGCCGACCCTCACCACGTGGCGGGGGCCGCGCACCTCCGCCGCCGGGTTGGCGGGCAGGATCCCGCCCGCCGCCAGCCAGCCGAGCAACATCCGGATCGCCGCCAGTTGCTGCTTGGTGGTCGGGGCGGATCGTGTCCGCGCCAGGCTCTCGACGTAGGCGCCCACGTCGAGCGGCCGGATATCCCCTAGCGCCAGGCCGCGCGCCCCGCACCAACCGAGGAACCGGCCGCAGGCCCGCGCGTAGGCGCGGCGGGTGTTGGGGTTGCGGATCCGCGCCGCGAAGAACTCGAGGTAGCGCCAGGCGGCGGCGTCGCCCAGCGCGGCGACGGGGGCCGGCACGGCCGCGCGCGCCGGGACCGGCTGGGCGGGAGAGGGCGGGAATCGGGGATCGTCGGCCATGGCTGCTCCGGGGCGGTGGGTGTCGGCCTCACGCATGATAAAGGGCGTTATCCTGCGTGATAAGCAGCCGGCCGAAAGCGGATAGTAAAAAAAATAGCGAAGCGTAGGATCATGGTATCCGCTATTAAAAGGATCTCCGCCCATGGCCGATCGCCGCCGCCCCCTCACCGAATCCGAGATTCACGCCGCCCTCGACGCTCACCTCGCCACCCATGGCGCAAGAAGGAATTGGGGGCCGTCTACCGCGTGGAGCTTGCGGCCGACGGAGAGCGCGAATACATCGTCGGGGAACGCCTGGTTTGCTTGAAAAACCAGGAACTGGACGGCGGCGGGCGAATCGTGAATGGCCTGACCGGCCGCTTGGCTGGGATCGGCGTGAATGCGCGTGGCCATCTCGAATTCCACCTCCGTCGCGACGGCGACGGAAAGGCGATCCGGATCGACACGGCCGAGTACCGCGCGCTCGATTACGCCTACGCGATCAACACCCATAACGTCCATCATGTCTCGGTACTGGCCGGTCAGGGCCGCCATACGCTCGCGGAGTTTAGGGGCCTGGCAGAGGAGGAGGGGAAGCCCACCAGCTTCCAACCTCTACGCAACGGAATCCCGATCCGTCCGTTTTTACCCATCCCATCTAAGCTTACTTTACAGGTAGCCCAAGACAACATGGCGGCGCGACACAGGCTAATTGGCTGGTTTAACCTAGCCGTCCAAACCGTGGAATCGGCCGCCTCGCAATCAATGGCAAACGCCCGTGATCACCCAAACCAAAGCCACCCTCCTGATCGTCGACGATTCGGTCGAAAACCTGAGTGCGCTGAGCAAACTGCTGAAGCCCCATTACCTGGTCCGCGCCGCTCCCTCGGGCGAGCGGGGATTGCAGGCCGCCGAGAGCCTGCCGAAGCCGGACTTGATTCTGCTCGACGTGATGATGCCGGGCATGGACGGCTATGAAGTGCTGGAACGGTTGCGCCGGAACCCGGCGACAGCCGACATTCCGGTGATTTTCCTCACCGCCCTGTCCGAGGCCAGGGACGAAGAGCATGGCCTGGAACTCGGCGCGGCCGATTACATAGCCAAGCCGATTAAGCCCGCCGTGGTGCTGGCCCGGGTACGCACCCAGATCGAAGCCAAGCAGGCCCGCGACTGGCTGAACGACCAAAACGCCGCACTCAAGGAAAGGCTGAGTTCGATCCTAGACTCGGTGGACGCGGTCATCTGGTCCGCCCAAGCCGAGCCGTTCAAACTGAGCTACGTCAATTCCAGCGTGGTCCGGCTCACCGGCCATACCGACCAGGCCTTGCTGGCCGAACCCAGCCTATGGCTGGAGATGGTCCTGCCGGAGGATCGAGAACGGGTCGCCAAGGCGTTCGACGGGATCAAGGAGACTGGCTGGTTCGACTGCGATTACCGGATATCCAAGCCGGATGGCTGCTTGCGCTGGATTAGCGGCCAAGGCAAGACCGTATACGACGGCGAGCATCGGCCGTTGCGCATCGACGGGGTCGCGACCGATATCACAGAACGGCGGGTCAACGAAATCGTCAGCGAAGCCATCGGCCTGATATCCAAGGATTCCTTGGACCGCCGCGCCACGCCAGACCTACTCGCCCGCATTGTCGGCTTCATTTCCGATCGGCTGCGTTTTCCCATCGCCACCATCGGCCTCCGCAACCCCGCCGAGGAGCGGATCCAATGCCTCGGAACTCCCAGCGGAAGCCCGGCGGAAGCGCCATCCGGCCTAGCGGATATCGCGGCGGCGGTGTCGGAGGGCGGCGAGGCTTGGCGCGAGCCAGACATCGCGCGGTCTACCGATCCGCGCCTGGCCGACCTAGGCGAACTAGGCGGGCAAGCCTTGCTCTGCTTACCTTTGCGGGTCGGCGAGACCGTGGTGGGCGCGCTGGCGCTGGCCGACCGAAGCCGCCGGCCAGATATCGATGTACTGACCGAGCCTTTGCGCCTAGTGGCCAATCATCTGGCGCTGGAACTCGACCGGCGGCGCACTGCTGGCATCCTCGACCACCAAGCCCGCTACTTGCGCACGCTCATCGATAGCCTGCGCATCTTCGTGGGCACCACTACCCCGGAAGGCATGGTCACCGATGTCAACCAAACCTCACTGAACGCGGCGGGACTGACCGCCGGAGACGTGGTCGGCCAACCTTTCGAGGACACCTATTGGTGGTCCTATTCTCCCGAAGCCCAGGATCGGATCAGAAGCGCCCTCGCCGAGGCCGCCGCGGGCGCGGAGATCCGCTTCGCCGACCGCGTGAGGGTCGCCGAGGGCCGATACATCGCCGCCAATTACGTCATCGCCCCGGTGCGCGGCCAGGACGGGCGGGTTACTCACTTGATCCACTCCGGCGTGGACATGACCCAAAGCTCGGAAGTCGAGGAGGCTCTGCGCCGCGACCTTGGCCGCCTGGAACTGTGGTTGGAAGCTTGCTTGGATGCCTGCGCGGATGGCTTGGCCCTGCTGGCATGGGATTCGGGCCGCTGCCTCAAGGCCAACGCCGCCCTGCGCCGCCTATTGGGCTACGCACGGGACGAGCCGCCGGGGATGACCCTGGCCGAGATCGTCCGGATCGAGTCCATGGAACCCGAGCCACCCGACTGGAGCCGCTTGCTGAAAGGGGAAATCGCAAACACCACGTTGCGTTTGAATGGTCGGCGCAAGGACGGTTCGGCCTTGGCCTTGAGCGTGGGCATAGACCGCTGCTTGAACGAAGCCGGTGAAGTGGACGCGCTCTTGGCAAGCTTTCGAGCGGAGGGCGGCGAGGCGCTCGCGGATCGGGAGCATCCTGGCGCGGGGTGGGTGCCGTGATGGCGAAGGGCCGCTTCTCGCGCCTCGCGCCATGGCTCGCCGCCGCGTTGCTAGCGGGCGAGGCCCAAGCGGTTGATGTACTGCTCGCGCTGGACCGATCGGGCAGCATGAAGATTAACGATACGCGTCGGGATAGTGTGCGGGGCGTGGAGCTTTTCGCCGAACTGCTCAATCCCGAGGACGGCCTAGGCTTGCTGACCTTCGCCGAGCGCGCCGAGCCGCTGTTGCCGGTGACACCGCTAACGAGCCCCAAAGCCCGCGAGGGGGTGGCGGAAATGGCGAGGCGGGTCGCGATGGACGGCATCCTAACCAACTTCGAGGCGGCCTTGCGGCGGGCTTACGATGAACAATCGCGGACGATCCACAACCCGGGAGCCGAACGAATCGTGGTGCTGTTCTCCGACGGGCGGATCGACCTCGGCGGCGCGGCGGCCAATCAAGCGGCGCGCGCGGCCATCGCCTCCGAATTGATCCCCAAGTTCAAGACGGCCGGCATCCGCATCCACGGAGTCGCCTTCTCGCCCAAGGCCGACCTGGAATTCCTGCGCGGACTGGCGGAAGCCACCGGCGGCCAGGCGTTCCGGGCCGAGCGGCCCGCCGACATCTACCGAGCCTTCGTGCGGCTGTTCGAGGAAGCCGATCAGCCTTTGACCGCCCCCATCGAGAACGGCCGGGTCTCGGTTGATGCCAACGTCCGGGAACTCAAGCTGCTGATAGGCCGGAATTCGCAAGACCAACCCATCCAGATGACAGATCCGCGCGGCGATCCAATCAAGGAATCCGACCGGCGTCCGGGCTTGGAATGGAAGCGCACGCCCCAATTCGACCGCATCACGATCCAACGGCCTGAACCCGGTGCATGGAGGGTCATGGGCGACCACGGAGAGAAGAGGGCTTACTTCGCCAGCGACCTGGATCTGGTAGCCAAACTCCCCGCCTCGGCGCCAGCCGGCGAGCCGGTGACCGTATCGGCCAAGCTTACCTATCTGGGCCGAGCCATAACCGATCCGGCCATGCTCAAGGATGTGGAATTCAGGGCTGCCATCCTCGACGCTTCCGGCAACGTTATCGGGTCGGCGGTCGAATTGCGGGACGCCGCCGTTCCCGGCCGATGGGAGGCCCGCGGCAGCTTGACCTTCGCCGAGACGGGAGCCTATCGGGTTCGAATCAGCGCCGAAAGCCCCGCCTACCAGCGCGGCAAGATTCTTTCCATCGCCGTAACTCCGCCCCCCGCCACCGAAACCGCCGCGCTCGCCGCCCCGGCTAAGGAGCCAAGTCCCCTCCCGGCCGCCCTCGAAGCATCCAATGCGCAAGCAGCCATCGACGCGCCATCGGCGGAACCCCGCGCGCGCGCGAAGGAGAAAGCGCGGTCCAGCGGATTCTCTAGGTTGATTCTGGTCAACCTGGCTCTTGTCGGCTTGTCGGGCATCGGCCTCGGCATCCGGCGGCTGTTACTCCGCCGCCGGGCGGTCGCCGCGCCGGGCGAAAAGCCGCGCGAGCGCCCGCCCGAGTCGGCCTAGGGTGTCACCAAGGGAGCCTGGTTCCGGTTATGGATCAAGACATTTACTTCTGGATTTACGGCCTGTCCGAAGCCTTGGCGCTATGCCTGGCCGCGATAGCTTTGTTAGGGTTCCACTGGCAGCGGCAACGCAAGCAGCGCTCGCTCATGGAGCGCGCCTGGCGAGAGGTTCTGAAGCGCTTGGATGAGGAGGTCGAAACGGCCCAGAAGGATCCTCAGCGGCGGTTGGAATTGCGCGATATCCGGGTGGCCTGCTTCAAGGCTTTCTCCGCGCCGCTGCAAAGCGGCAGGACGGGGGAAGCCAAGGTTTGGTATCAGGCCATAGACAACCTGAATCAATCCCTGGATAAGATCGTCTCCCGGCCCCCGCGGGCCGATGCGCCGCCCGACCCGGAATCCGATCTGGAACCCGAACCCACCGGGGAGTCCGAGCAAGACTGGGACGGCCAAGCGCTGGAAGCCTCATGTCCGGATCTGGACACGGAAATCGGCTTATTGCTTTCCCAGCACGACCGCGGCGTGGCGACCTTGCACGCGAGCCGCGGGGTTGCTATCGACTTGACACGGAAGTGCGAGGAGATACGGCTCGCCAATCAGAATTTGCGGGTGAAGCTGGAATCGGTCGCCAAGCAGGACCACGGTGGGCATATCCAACGGATGCTGGACGAAATCGAGCAAAGCAACCTGGATTTGCAGCAAATCGCCTTCGCCACCGAGCGCCATCACAGTAGCCTGGGGCCGCAGCTCGATGCGCTGGGACAACAAATCCGCAACCTCCAACTGAGTATCAAGAACTACCGAAAGTCGCTGCAAAAGCTGCTGGTCGACAGGGACGCCCTCGCCGAGGAAAAAAAGGCGCTCGCCGGCCAACTGGAAACTAAGATCAAATTGATCGAACGCTTAAACCGCAATTACGACGTTTTGCGCCGCGAATACACCAAGCTTTACGAGTCCACGCGCTAAGCCGTGGCCTAGCGGCGGCGCGGGTCGGCTTGGACGGGTGCGCATATCCATTATGGAGATTCCGCCATGAGCGATCCGGACGCCTTCGCCGCGTTATTCGCCCCCGAGCGCGGCGAGACCCCGGTCGCCGACACGCCGGACGCCGCGTGGAAGGTTCTGCTAGTCGACGACGAACCCGATATACACGCCGTGCTGCGTCTCGTGCTCGATGGCTTGCGGGTGGAAAATCTGCGGTTGCGGCTACTAGACGCCGATTCGGCCCAATCGGCCAAGGCGGCGCTCGCGGAGCATCCCGATATCGCTTTGATCCTGCTCGACGTAGTGATGGAGAACGACCAAGCCGGCCTGGACCTGGTGCGGCACATCCGCCAGGATCTCGGCAACCCCAGAATCCAGATCCATCTGGTCACCGGCCAGCCCGGCTACGCCCCCGAACGCGTGATCGCGCGGGACTACGCCATAGACGGATATCGCCTCAAGTCCGAGCTTACCAGCGACCGGATCTGCGTGGCCGTCCACACCGCGATCCGCCACTACAAAGCCCTATGCGAACTGGAAAGCCTGCGCGACAGCCTGGAGCATAGGGTCCGGCGGCGCACCGAGGAATTGCAAACCAGCCTCCGGCGGATCGGCGAGGCCCAAGCAGCCATGGAGCAGGCCGTCGAGGCGCTACGCCGGAGCGAGGAGCGCCACCAGTCGGCGAACCGGGTCACGTTCAACGTCATCTGGGACTGGGATATCTCGTCGGGCCGGCTATGGTGGAACGAGACCTTCCATGAGCTGTTCGGCTATGCCCCGGATGAAATCGAGCCCGGCATCGAATCCTGGAGCCGCCGCCTGCATCCCGACGACTCGGCGCGCGTCGAGGCCGGTATCCAGGAGGCGATGGATTCCGGGCAAGCGGCCTGGTCCGATCAATACCGCTTCAGGCGGCAAGACGGCGGCTATGCCGAGGTGGAGGACCGCTGCCTGATTCGCCGGGACGCCGGCGGCAAGCCCGCGCGGCTGGTCGGAGCGATGCGGGATATCACCGAAAGCAAGGAGGCCGAGCGCGCGCTGCGCGCGGAAGTCGAGGCGCGCCGGGCGCGGGAGCTTGAAATCGAGCGCGTCAACCGGCTCTACGCGGCGCTGAGCCGGGTGAACCACGAACTGCCGCGCTGGACGGATCGGGAGCAAGTGTTCGCGTCGATCTGCCGGATCATGGTCGAAACCGGCCGGATCGCCATGGCCTGGATCGGCTGGGTAGACGCTTCCACCCAGCGGGTGGTCCCGGTGGCCTCCTTCGGCGACGACACCGGCTACCTGGAGGGCATCGAAGTCTACGCCACCGACCAGCAGCCGGAAGGCCGCGGCCCTTCGGGGGTGGCGATACGCGAAGACCGCGTCCGTATCTGCCCGGAATTCAACGCCGAGTCCATCACCTTGCCTTGGCGGGCGGCGGCGGCCAGGGCGGGCTGGGCCTGCTCGGCCAGCGTGCCGATCCACTTGTCGGGAAAGGTCCGCGGCGTCCTCACTCTATTTTCCAGACAGCCGGGCGCGTTCGGCGACGATGAGATCGAACTGCTGGTGCTCACCGCCGCCAACGTCTCCTTTACCCTGGACGCCCTGGACCGGGAACGGCGGCGCCTGCTCGCCGAGCAAAAGCTGGCGCTGGCGGCGGATCGCTACACGCGGATGCTCCAAACGACCCGCGATGGCTTCTGGGTGGTCGACGCGGCCACCGAGCGAATCCTGGACGCCAACGAAGCTGCCGTCGGGATGACCGGCTATCGCAGGGAGGCAATGCTGTCGATGCGGGTAAGCGACTTCCATATCGATCCTAGCGACGGGGGGTTCGCGGCCCATGCGGAAAAGATCATGGCGGCGGGCTGGCATGTCTTCGAGGCCCGGCTCCGGACCAAGGACGGCCAAGCCATCGATGTCGAGATCAGCGCGATGCCGGACGCGCAATCCCAAACGCTGATCGCCTTTGTGCGCGATATCAGCCTGCGCAAGCGGCACGAGGAGCAACTTCGCAAGCTGTCGCTGGCGGTCGAGCAAAGCCCGGCGAGCATCGTCATCACCGATCTCCGGGCGAACATTGAATACGCGAACGAGGCTTTCGCCCGCGTTTCCGGTTACTCGACCCAGGAAGTTATCGGCCGCAACTCCCGCCTGCTCGCTTCGGGCCAGACGCCCCGCGAAACCTATCGCGCCATGTGGAGCGCCCTGACCTCTGGCCACCACTGGCGGGGCGAGTTCGTCAACCGGCGCAAGGACGGCTCGTTGTTCGTCGAGGATGTCCAGATCGTCCCCATCCGCCAGGCCGACGGGCGCATCACCCACTATCTGGGCGTGAAGGAAGATATCACCGAGCAGCTCAGGCTGGCCGAGGAATTGGACCTGCACCGCCACCACCTAGAGGAACTCGTGGCCGAGCGCACCGCCCAGCTCGACTCGGCGCGGCGGCAGGCGGAAGCCGCCAACCAGGCCAAGAGCGAATTCGTGGCCAACATGAGCCACGAGCTCCGCACGCCGAT
>SXGT01658508.1_pt1 | contig 13699 bp, 4 predicted proteins | sample 3176221 | NCBI WGS metagenome assembly SXGT01 (sample SAMN11356862, study PRJNA531348) | freshwater metagenome | isolation source: freshwater sample F1-120 | place: China: Fuxian Lake, Yuxi | collected 2017-12-25 | reverse complement strand
CCTGAAGAGGTTTCTTTTAATCCAATAAATGGACATAAAAGAGCTGATTTTATTGGGATCAAAGTTGGAGATGTAAACGGTTCAGCACAAATAAACGGACCAAACGTCCCAGGAATAAGAAGCAATGAGGAAATGGGTCAATGGGATTTGATCCTTGAAAATGATGTCGTTGAAGCTGGGCAATTAGTAGAAATACCGATAAACCTTAGGAATACCAAAGGAGTTGAAGGCTTTCAATTTGCCTTGAAATTTGATGAAAACGTATTTGATTGGGTAGAAATGAAACAAGGCCTGGCTTCTAAAGAGTTCTTTGGTCTTTTCCCCAAAGATGGATTAATTACAGCAAGCTGGAATGGTATTGTAACTGATACTGCCCTAAGTACCATGGTACTTCAGGCAAAGAAAAAGGTAGTCCTTAAAGATGCTATTTCTTTAAATTCAAGATTTATGTCGCCAGAAGCATATATAAATAATGAATTATTCCGTTTAGGTTTAAATTGGATTGAAAAGAAGAAAAATATTGAATTCTCAGAGGTACAGCCTAATTTTCCAAATCCTTTCCATGATGTTACTCAGGTATTATTTCAAATACCATTTCAGAGTATGGTGAAGTGGAAAATAACAGATGTTTCAGGCAGGGTCATAACTGCTGCAAATCAATTGTTTAATGGGGGTGAGCATGTTCTGAAATTTGAAAAAAATACCTTCCATTCACCTGGAATATATTATTTTACCGTTGAATCTGCGGATTTTAAAAGAACGCTTAAAATGGTCAAATTGGAATGATACACAAATGTTCCTGTTTTTTAACTTAAATCCTTAATTTTGTAGCGGTTTTGGTTAATTGTGTAAATTTAAAATTTTTAAAATGCGTAGGTTGTTATTTATTTTGGTATTTGGGTCGAGTTTCATTTCAATGAATAAAATGAAAGCTCAGTCTGTTTCCTTTTGGGCACCCAAAGACTCAATTATGTCAAATGTTGATGTATACAGAGCAGATATTCAGGTTAGTAATTTTAAATTTATCGTAGGCACTCAATTTAATGTCGCATGGGATTCAACTTTGCTTATACTGGATAGTGTAGGTAATTTTGGATTGCCTTTAAAGCTGGATGATCATTTTGGTCTGGTTTCAAAATCTAAAGGAGTTCTAAGTTTTCAATGGTTTGATGAATCTTTAAAAGGAGTCACTTTACCCGATAAAAAAGCTATTTTTTCTTTGTATTTTAAAGTGAAGGGTTTAAGAGGTCTTAAATCTCCTATCACTTTTGTAGATACGCCTACGAATATCAGAGAAACAGCCGATAGTTCCTACAAGGCAGTCACTGCCTTTTATGTGGATGGATTTGTAGTATTAAAAATGGGTGCTACTTCGTCGGCACCTGGTATTGACCCCGACCAGCTTAGAATCGAAAATGTTTATCCAAATCCAGTTTCAACGGGTGAAGTTTCCATCCATTGGTTTTCATCCATGCCGGGTAATGTAGATTATACATTGACGGATGTAAAAGGAAGTGTCATAAAAAGATGGCAACAAAAAGTTGGATCTGGTGCTCAATTTTTAAGATTACCCGTATCTGATTTTCCAGCAAGGGGGTATTATAATTTTCAGATTAAACAAGGAAATTTCCAGTCAAACCAACAAATCATATATATGCCGGCAAATTGATGCTGGTTTTTCGCATTTTAATTTAAGCTTTCATTCCAAAACCGATTCTTATGAAATTAACAGTTAGCCGGGTTCTATTTTTGGGGCTTTTCATTTTTAGTCAGTCTTTATTCTCCCAAACTTTAACCATAGCTATAAAAGATACTACGGTTGCAAAAGGATCTGCCTTTTGTTCCAATGTTTCCGTAACTAATTTTACTAATCTGATTGGTGTTCAGCTAACACTTAATTATAATCCTCAAAAGCTTACCTACAGTAAAGTTCAAGGGTTTCACCCAGCAGCGTCTGGTCTTTCAGGAGCCTTTGCCAATGTGGTTGCAGCAGATAATAAGTCGGCTAAATTAAATATGGCCTGGTTTGATGATCAGTTAAAAGGGGTAACAGTTCCTGATGGTAACACTTTATTTCAAGTCTGTTTTACCGCTGCAAATGCTGATGCACAAGATACCCTTAGAATTAATAACATTGAAATTATTAATCTTTCAGAGGCCCTGGTTCCAAGTACAGTTAATTCTCCTGTAATTATCATCGGTGCCGGTGGTGCAGGAACTGGTGGAGGTTCTACGGGTGGCGGGGGAACCGGTGGTGGCTCAACAGGCGGAGGCTCAACAGGTAATGTAGGGAATTTGATCTTAGATATTGAAGATAAAGCGGTAGCCAAAGGGGAAAGTTTTTGCTTAAATGTTAATGCAAAGAACTTTACCCGAATTGCTGGTATGGAATTCACCATGAATTACAATGCCAACTTACTAACTTTTAATTCACTGAAAAGTTTTCAGGTTCCAGGTCTTGATACCGCTCAATTTGGTATGCCAGGTCGCGGAACTAATCCATTGGGTAAAATTAAATGTTCCTGGTTTGATATTGAGGCAAAAGGGGTAACCCTGGCGGATAATCTTTCTGTTTTTCAGGTATGCTTTACTGCAAAACCAACGGATGGTACAACAAATATAACTTTTGATGCTGTTTCAGAAATAATAGATTCAAGTAATAAAGAAATTGTTTTAGATGGAATTCAAGGTCAGGTGGTTGTAGGTGCTGGTGGGTCAACAACATCAGATAATTTTAAACTAACGGTAGGAAATGCCTCCGTTGGCTTTGGTTCAGAAGTTTGTGTTCCTGTAAAAGCAGATGGATTTAAAGATATTATCGGGTTACAATTTAAAATGAATTATGATTCTACAAAATTACTTTTCAAATCAGTAAGAAACTTTAACAGCACTTTATCTCCCGGTGGTTTTGAAGAATCAGCTATTGGAAAACCAGGTGATGGATTAAACAAACCAGGTTCTTTAATTTTGGGCTGGTTTGATAGCAGAAGCCAAAAAACAACCTTACCCGATGGCACTACCTTATTTGAACTTTGTTTCACCGCAAGAGATTCCTCTGGTAATACTTCTGTTTCAATACCAACTACTGGTGAAATTATAAATGCGAATGATCAGCTTATACCTTATACTACACAATCGGGTGTCATTACCTTGGGGAAACCTGGAAGTGGTGGTGCTTCAGTCAACGGACCAACTTTTAAAGTAACGGGGGGCTCAGTAGAGGCGAATGAACCAATTTGTATAGATATAAGCACCACAGATTTTAATAAAATATCTGCTGCCCAATTGAACATAACCTATGATGCAGCTCAACTTAGATTTGATTCTGTAACCAGATTTGGACTTCAGGGATTAAGCTTAAATTCATTTGGATTACCCGGTCAAGGTTCAAATGTTGCTGGTAATATTAGAGTGTCTTGGGTTAGTTCTGATACGAAGGGTATTACCGTTGCGAATAACACGGTTCTTTTTAAAGCCTGTTTCACAGCTCAGGGTGCCGGAGCTGTCCCTATAAGGTTTAATAAAAATACTTTTGAAGTCCTTGACAGTGCGCAGAAAAAATTAACACCCGGATTTACAGATGGAGAAATCTTTATAGAGGGAGTGGTGAATACAACAGATTTTACAATAAAAGTGGGTGATGCCACCGGAGTTGTTGGAGATAAAGTGTGTATGCCAATATCTGTATTGAATTTTAAAGATATACTGGGTATCGAATTTAGTTTGGCTTATGATCCCATTAGATTGAAATTTGATACAATTTCTGATTTTAATCTTGCGGGATTAAATGAATCCCAGTTTGGTTTGCCTGGAACGGGAACAAATCTTCCTGGCAAAATTAAACTTTCCTGGCTTGACCCAAACGTAGCGGGTGTCTCTGTTCCGAATAATACGGTCATTTTCAAATTATGCTTCCTTATTTTAAGCGAAAATGGTTCTTCGAGAGTTACACATGATCCAACAAGTACAACTGAAATTTTAGATAAAAACGAGACAGCTATTCCTTATCAATTTATACCAGGTACTGTCCGTGCTGGTAATTTAGTTCCCCCTGTTATTGAACCTGGCGCTACCATTAAATCGGTAGCTTGTTTTGGTACAAATACAGGAGGAGTTAATATCAATGTTACAGGTGGTACAGGATCCTTTACTTATAAGTGGAGCAACCAGGCTACATCTAAAAATTTAGAGAATGTAGCGAAAGGTACCTATACAGTAACGGTTACCAATGTAGGAAATCCACTGACTGCTACAGCTACTTTTGTAGTTCCAGGCTCTGATAGTGCTTTAGTTTCAGCGGTATCAAAAACGGATGCAGGATGCTCAAATCAGGAATTAGGAACGTTATCGGCTGTAGTTTCAGGAGGACAAAGACCCTATTCCTTTAATTGGAGTGGGGGACTTCCAGCTTCTGCGGAAATAAAAAATGTTGCCTTAGGAACTTATCAGTTAACCGTGACAGATGCTTCTGGTTGTTCTGTTGTTTCCACACCTCAGGTGATTAAACAATCAAATCTTAGCTTATCGGTTCAAAAAGTAGATGCTATTTGTCTTGGAAAAAACACTGGATCTATTACGTTAAGTGTTACTGGTGGTGAGGGAGCATATTCTTATGTGTGGGATAAAAATCTATCCGCTTCGGCGAATCAAACCAATCTTGCACCTGGTAATTATAATTTAACGCTATCAGATGCAACAGGGTGTAAAATTTTTAGAGCTATAACCATAGGACAGACGGATGGTATTTCTATCACTGCTGTTCAACCTACTTATATTAATAATGGAAATGACGGAGCAATCGATTTGACGGTTCAAGGGACTAAGGGCTTGGTTACTTATAATTGGACTGGACCTGGTGCCTATACGGCTACCACAAAAAATATTTCGAATTTGGATACAGGCAACTATTGTCTGATTGTTCGGGACACAACGGCTTGTAGGGCTGAAATTTGTGTCAAAATAGTCCGAAAGCTGCAATTTGCACCTGCAGTGGTAGTGAATCCTTGTGAGGGCTTAAATACAGGGTCAGTTACCCTTTCTCTATCAGGCGGGGTTGCGCCAATTTCTTATAAATGGAGTAATGGACAAACAACACAAAATGTAACAAATCTAGGGCCTGGAAATTATGCTGTAACTGCCACTGATGCTCAAAATGCAACTTTATCATTGTCAGTAACGCTGACAGAACAAAGCAAACCGAGAGTTACACCAACGATTACGCATGTAACGGGTTCACCTTCAAATAATAATGGACAAATCTCCCTTTCTGTCGTTGGTGGTACACCTCCCTACACCTTTTTATGGGATAACGGAGCAACTACATCTACCATTGAAACCCTGGTGACAGGTAAATATTGTGTCAAGGTAAGTGATATTTCTTCTTGTCCAGTAGATACTTGTTTTAATATTGAATATAAATTGGTACCATTAGCAGTTGATGTTACTACCACTGGCGTTCTATGTCCTAATGATACAACGGGGAAAGCCAAAGTTTTAATTAGTGGAGGCACAAGTCCTTATAAACTAACTCTCTCTTTAAGTGGCAGGGTATTTAATACCAATAATGGAATTCTTAATTTAGAAAATCTTAAAGGGGGAGTTATCAATTATGTGGTTGAAGATGCTATTAAGACTAAAAAAGAAGGTTCTTTCACCATTTCAACTCCAACCCCTTTTACCGTTGAACCTACTGTTAAACACGATAGTGAAGAAAGTGGATGTACAGGTAGAATCGTTCTTTCTATCTCAGGGGGAACGGCAGCCTATAATGTCAACTGGAATACTAATAATACAGGTTTACAAATAATAAGTCTCTGTGAAGGTAGTTATACACCTACCATAAGAGATGCCAATGGTTGTATTTTTACAGGTTCGCCTATTTTTGTAAATACTTTTTCTGCTAAACCGGCTATCACAAAAAGTGATTGTCCTGAGGACTTAAATGGCTCGGTCATTCTTGATGTTCAAGGGGGAAAAACACCTTATAGATTTAAGTGGATCAATAGCAAAGGCGATACCATAAGCACCTCTAAAGACTTAGTTGATGTTATGTCTGGTATCTATACGCTTATATTGAGTGAGGCTTCTGGAAATGAATTGACTCGTACTTACAATGTAGAAGCTAAAAATATTTTGACCGCAACCGTAAAAGCGAACACAAATTATAATGGATTTGTGGTAAGCTGCCTTTCAAATAAAGATGGAATTTTAGAGGTAACAGCAAAAAATAATAGTGGCAGTACTTCCTTTGTATATGAATGGTTATTAAATGGTAACCTGGCAAGTAGTGCGTCATTATTCCAAAATGCTGCTGCTGGTTTATATCAGGTGAAAATTACGGATCCTCTGGGTTGTACCATCACCAGACAAATAGATGCTACAGCACCATCAAAAGTAGAACTTAATGCCTCTGTAATAGATATTGGTTGTCCTGCAGCCAGAAATGGTTCCATTGTGGTCTCCGCTTCAGGAGGTGTTCCAGGATCAACCTATGTTTATGTTTGGAATAATGGTGTCAGAGGTCCATCCCTTAATTTAATTCCTCAAGGAACGTATTCTATATCTGTAGAAGACAGAAATAACTGTAAATATACACAGACCTATACTTTAAAAGATCCAACGCCAATAGTGGTTACCATGAAAGCTACGCCTACATTGGACGATAGAAATTGTGATGGTAAAATTGTAGCATCTGCAACAGGCGGCTTTCCACCATATTATTATTCATGGCCTCAGATTCCAGGTAAAAAGGACTCCTTTCTATTAAATCTTTGTCCAGGTATTTATGGTCTCCAGCTTACCGATTCCAGAGGTTGTGCTCCTAATCCAGTCATTTCAACGGTAGAGGTAAATGACGAACGTTTTGAATGTCTGGAATACCGTAAGTTGATTACGCCTGATGGGGACGGTCTGAACGAAGAATTTATCATCAATTGTGTTACGTTTAATCCTGCTTATCAACAAAACCACCTTCGAATATTTAATCGTTGGGGACAGCTTGTTCTGGATAAGAAAGATTATAGGAATGACTGGAAAGGAACGACCCTGAATGGTGAATTATTACCCCAGGGAGTTTATTACTTTACCCTGGACTTTAATGGGGAAAAACCATTGGAAGGTTCTATTACCCTGTTAAGGGAAAATTAATTTATCGCCAAAGTGCTAAAACTTTAATCTGAGATTCATGAAAAATTTAATTCTCCCCCTCCTAATTCTGTTGTTTTGTTCAGGGTCTTTACTCGCTCAAGATGAAGCTAATTTTTCTCACTATACGGTAAACCCTGTTTTGGTAAATCCTGCTGCTTCAGGACTGCGTGGATTTCACCAGTTACAAGTAAACGGCCGCTATCAATGGGCTGGAGTTACGGATAGTCCCAAATCGCTGAATGCTCTTTATAATGGTCCTTTAGGTAATAAATTCGGCTTGGGTGTCGGGGTGCTTTCTGAGAATGCAGGTCTCCTTTCCAGAACCAAAGCAATGGTGAACTATTCTTTCTTCTTTGATATTAAAGAGGATTTCTTTCTCTCTGCTGGTTTCTCAACCGAATTTCAACAACTAAGATTGAAAAGTTCAGCTATTTTTGCTGATATAACCAATGGAAATAAATATTATGATCTCAATGACCCTATTGCTGAAAATGCAGTTGCAGGGATTGGTCGTTTTGATGTGGCTCTTTCTGTAATGGCAGGTTTTGGGAATCCTTTAACCGAGGGTAGTAAAGAAAGACCTACCTATCTGGGTGTCACATTTTCAAATATTGTAGGTAATCGTTTAGATAATATTGCCATTGTTGATGTCAATAAATCATCCCCATTTGACTATTATATGGTTCTTGCAGGTCATAAAATTAAATCTGAATCCAGTAAAATTTCGGTAGAACCCTCTGTCTTTCTTAGAAGAATAAAAAATGCACCTTTCCAGGCCGATTTAAATGTCAACGTAGGGTTGTTAAACGATCAGTTTATTACAGGGGTCTCTTACCGTTCTATTGGCGCTGTAGGTTTCTTACTCGGAGCAAAAGCTGCTAATATTCAATTTTATTATTCTTTCGATTTATCTCTGCAAGAAATAAGTAGTTATGCCAGTGGCACAGGTACACATGAAGTAACTTTCGCAATTGCTTTTGATCCTAGTAAAAATAGTATGAAACGGTAAAATATAGGTACTTTTTTTGCCCAAAATGGCCTCTGTTCTAATGTTGAATGGAGGCCATTTTTATTTTGTTTGTTTTTTTAAATTAAAATATATCTGTATATGTAATTTGGCATGATTTTCTATTATAACACATTATTGAAAACAGAAATGCTTTAATAAGGTGTTTCGCTGGTTTTTATGTGAACGGTTTTATCTCGTATCTCAAATCCGGCAATTATGGAAATCATGAATGGAAGAGCAAAAAAAAATGTAAACATCGTTTTCTCTGAGTCTCTTAGAGTTGACAACTTCTTTTTAACTATGTTAATGCGTTGTGGCCCTCTATGGTGCTTTATCCTGTTAATCTCATTTTCAGGAGTTATTCGTGCTCAAGGACCTTCGCCAACCCTTACCTGTAATCCTGCACCCATAAATGCACCCAAGGAAATTGCGGTTAATCAAAACTGCGAAGGGGTCGTTTTACCAGCAATTATTGTAGATACTGCATCAACGACTTATGCGCAGTCAAACATGTCGATTGCCTTATTTACCCAGGCAGGTCTTTTAATCAAAAGAGATACGGGCAGCCTTACGGTAAACCTGAATCCTTATTTAGGAACGGTAGTAAGGATTGAAATTTTGGTTCTTGGATCAGCTTTCTCTTGTAATGGTTATGCTCGCATCGTTGATAAAATGCCGCCCGTAGTTACTTGCAGAGACACCATTGTAAGTTGTAGTGTGGATACTTCTGGGATTAATTTAGGAAGACCTACCATTGTAAGCAATAATTGCAATAGCACTTTGACTTATAATTATAAAGATAGTGTTTCTATTTCTAACTGTTCTTTGGACACGTTGCAAAAAATATTCCGCCGGTGGATTGTTGCCGATGTTTATGGAAATGCAGATACCTGTATTCAAAAAATCTCTTTACTAAAACCAAGTCTTGATTCCTTGACAGCCCTGCGAAGGATTGTTTTTCCCCGAGATACTCTTTTAAGTTGTAATACACCCAACGCAAGTCCTGATATTACGGGTTTTCCTACTGTTAATGGTAGCAAAATCAATTCCGCAGGATTATGCAAAATCAATTATTCGTATTCCGATGATACAACCCGAACCTGTGCGGGTTTAAGTTTTGCCATTATCAGACGTTGGACAGCCATCGATTTGTGCAATAGCAATGATTCCCTGCATACTCAGATTATTCAGGTTAAAGATACCACTAAACCTGTTATTGTCTGTCCGGTTCCTAAAAGAGTGTCCACTCAGCCTTCAATATGTATGGCTTTGGTACCATTAAGTGCTCCTCAATTAATTACGGATAATTGTGACCCTTCACCTAATTTAATGGTCACAACTCCATTCTCAGGAACATATCCTAATTTAATTAGTATGCCCTTAGGGACGCATACTATAACCTATATGGCCATAGATAAATGTGGAAACTCAGCCGTTTGTACCTCTACCATAGAAGTGTTTGATACTACGCCACCTGTTGCCATTTGTACAGGACCAGGTAATATTACGCTTACCAATGAAGGTACTGCTTACGCATCGGCCAAAGCATTTGACAGTGGATCAAGAGATAATTGTGGATTACCCATATATTATAAAGTCCGCCGAAAAGATACCAATAGCTGTAACGGAGCAAATGGGGATGATTCTACAGCCCCTGGATATCAGGAATGGTTTGATGATTATGTGTCTTTTTGTTGCGAAGATGTTACTAAAGGTAAAATTACCGTAGAAATGCGAGTTTATGTGTCAAATCCGGGAGATGGACCTGTTGATCCAACCAGAGAGGCACAAGGAGGAAATTTATATGGTAATTACTATAATACATGTGAGGTGAAAATGACCGTTGAGGATAAACTTCCTCCTGTTATAATCTGTCCAACAAATACTTCAACTGAATGTAATGATGAATTAATAAATCTGGGTCGTTTTGGAAGCCCCATTGTCCTGGAAGCCTGTGGTTATTCCCTGGATTCTACTTTTAATATTACTAGAGCAGAATGTAATACTGGACTTTTAACACGCACCTTTACTGCAACTGATGCCCGGGGTCTTAAAGCATCTTGTACGCAAACGGTTACTATTGAAAACAATTCCGTGTTGCTTGCTCAGCATATTACCTGGCCAGCCGATGTAACCATAAATTCTTGTAATGCACAGGTAGGAGTTAATGATCTTCCCGTAAACAGCAGAAGACCTAAAGTTAACGAACCTCTTTGTGCTCAAATTGCTTATGCTTACACGGATAATATTTTTAATATGACTTCTCCGGGATGTTTTAAAGTCTATAGAACCTGGGAAGTAGTCGATCTTTGTAAATATGTACCCGGTACACCTGGTCATCGGTTCACTCATGCGCAATTAATTATTGTAGAAGATAAAATTCCTCCTGTGCTTGTGGCACCACCCAATCAGGTAGTAAATCTTTTTACCGACTGTAATGTAGCCCAGGTAACCATACCCTTAGCAACAGCTACAGATAATTGCAATCAGAATCTGATTATTACCAACAATTCTCCATATGCCAATCAAAATGGAGCCAATGCCAGTGGCACTTATCCTTTGGGAACCACAACTTTTACTTTTTCTGTTTCCGACGGATGTGGAAATAAAGTAACAGCGCAAATGTCTGTTACGGTGATTGATAAAAAACCACCAACGCCTATTTGCCAGAATTTAGCAGTGAATTTATCAAAAATGCCCGCAATCATGGCAATGGTAGATGCTAAAAGTGTAAATCGTGCCAGTCTGGATGTTTGTGGCGGACCTATTAAATTTAGTATCAAACGGGGAAATTCGGGAGACAGAATTCCTCCTCATCCACTCGATACTATGCTGACCTTTACTTGTGCTGACTTCGGACTTCAACAAGTAGAACTCTGGGTTACTGATGCAAGAGGAAATAGTGATTTTTGCACCGTAACCGTCGACGTTCAGGATAATGATGGACTTTGCCTTACAAATCCAATCGGAAAAATTGCCGGAACTATAAAAACAGAAAAAGGAGAAGATGTAGAAAAGGTGATTATCAAAGAAACAAATAATCCTGCAATGACCTCATTGACTTCTGCAACCGGAAAATTTGAGTTAACTAATTTAGCATTTGGTAAAAATTATAAGCTTCAACCAGTTAAAAATGATGATCTGTTAAATGGATTATCAACCATGGACTTGATTCTTATTCAGAAATATATTTTGGGGATTATTCAACTGAAGTCACCCTATCAGCAAATCGCTGCAGATATAGATCGTTCGGGTAGTGTTTCTACTTTTGACTTAATAAAATTAAGAAAATTAATATTAGGTAAAGATACCGACTTAGGTACCTTAAATAACTCATGGCGCTTTATAGATGCTGACTATATATTCCCCGCTGGAATAAGCCCGCTAAAAGCCCCATTTCCAGAGGCGAAAAGTCTGGAAGATTTTAAATCTAAATATGCAGAAGCCCATTTTATTGGTATTAAGGTAGGAGATTTAAATAGCTCAGCAACACCCAACAGTCTCATTGTCCAAAATCCAAGAAGTACTTTTGGGGAACTTCAATTGCATATTCCAAATAGAAAATTTTCTTATGGGGAAGAATTTACGGTTGAAATTAATGCAGATTCACAAGAAGATGTGGCAGGATTTCAATTTACCTTCGATTTCGATGAAAGAATATTAGAATTCATTGATTATACAGCAGGAGATGTTCCAGGTATTTCAGACGAGAATTTTGCCTTAATCGATAAAAACAAAGGTATTTTGACGGCAAGTTGGAATGTCATGAGGGAAAAATCATGGCCTGTTACTAGTACCCCTATATTAAAACTTACTTTTAGAGCAAAAAAATCATCCGAATTAATATATGCCCTGAATATGGCGCCTCAACCCACAGTTCCAGAAGCTTATACCCATGATGGAGGTATGCTGGACTTAAATTTGATTTTCAAAGATGGATCAAATGAAGTAGGTAAAGGGGGGTACCAGTTATTTCAGAATTACCCAAATCCATTTTATCAAAATACCCTGATAGGATTTACCATTCCTCAGTCTCAGGAGGTAAAACTTTCTATCACAGATATAGCGGGAAGATTAGTATGGGAGACAAAGGGTATTTTCCCTAAAGGCCTGAATGAAATTCCTTTCCAAAGAGATAGTTTTTGGAGTGATGGAGTCTATTTCTACAAGTTAGAAACGAGTTCTTTTACGGATGTTAAAAGAATGATCCTAAGCTCTGGCAATAAATAAAATAAAGCTTTTCCATAGTTTGTATAAGGCGGTGTCTTTTTAGATGCCGCTTTTTTTCAACTTCTTTTAGTTTGGCATGAATTTGGCATAGCCTTACTTATAACTATTAAAAATTTTCATCATGCGTGGGTACAAAATATTAGATTGCATTATCATAGCTATAATTGCTTTCTTTTTGAATTCTCCTGGTTTATTACATGGTCAGTGCACTTTGATTTGCAATAATAATGTTTCTATTAGCGCGGACTCTACCTGTAATTTAAGAATTACAGCAGCCATGATTTTAAGTGAAACTAATCCTGCTATCTGTACACCTTCTGCTCCGACCGATTACGAGGTTACGGTTATGTTAGGCCCTAATGGACAGGTTTTTCCTGGTTCCCCATTTGTTGGAAGAGCATATCTCAATCAATTGCTTTATGCCAGAATCAGACATATTCCCAGTGGAAATATTTGTGTTGGCTCTTTTCGGGTTGTTTCCTTAGGATCTCCTTTGATTATATGCCCCCGTGATACCACTATTCTTTGTGGAACACCTACCGATACATCCAGAACGGGAAGGGCAACATCTCTGGAATGTAACACGCACACCATAACGTATGAAGATAAATATGAAAATAGAATTAATGCTTGTACAGATACTCTTGTAGGAATTATAAACAGAACCTGGACCATAACCCTTTCAAATGGACAAAAAAATATTTGTGTTCAAAAAATAAAAATCAGAAGACCCTCAGTATCAAACTTGACTTTTCCCGCAAACAGAGATAATGTTGCTGGAAGAAGAGGGGTTTCTTGTGTTACACCCAATGTTACCCCAGATAGTACTGGTTGGCCTCAATTGAATGGGTTTAATATAACGCCTTCCAATATTTGTGGTATCTCTTTAACTTACAATGATCAAACAATAAATGGTTGTGCCCCTACCTACACACTGATCAGAAACTGGACAGCTGTAGATGGTTGTACCAATGCTATTCGTACTTTTCAACAAGTAATACAAGTCATAGATACCATTAAACCACGATTAACTTGTATTTCGGATACTTTAACTGCTTTTACCTCTTCTTCTACCCAATGTGGTGCTACAGTAATCGTTCCTCCAATTTCGTTTATCGATTCCTGTGCTGCAAATAATCAGGTCAGAGTAGTGATAATGTCCAATTTTGGGGTTATTAATGGCAATGGTGGCCAATTGACAGGAGTTCCTCCGGGATTTCATACCATCATGTATATGGTTTCTGATCCTTGTGGTAACACGTCACAATGTTCCAGGGTAGTTCGGGTTATAGATAATACCCCGCCAGTTTTGGT
>SXGT01574434.1_pt1 | contig 13700 bp, 11 predicted proteins | sample 3176221 | NCBI WGS metagenome assembly SXGT01 (sample SAMN11356862, study PRJNA531348) | freshwater metagenome | isolation source: freshwater sample F1-120 | place: China: Fuxian Lake, Yuxi | collected 2017-12-25 | reverse complement strand
CGAAGACAAAATTTTCTTTGCACAAAAAACCGACGCTCGCACACTGCGCGAAATCATTGCCGGTGCAGATGTGTTCTTGGGACTCTCTGCGGGTGGCGTGCTTAAAGCTGACATGGTCAAAAGCATGGCGGCAAATCCATTGATTTTTGCGCTGGCTAACCCCACGCCAGAAATCCTGCCTGACGAAGTCAAAGGCGTGCGCGATGATGCCATCATGGCCACCGGTCGCAGCGACTTTCACAATCAAGTCAACAATGTCTTGTGTTTTCCGTATATTTTTCGAGGCGCGTTGGATGCAGGCGCATCTACCATTACGGTGGAAATGGAAATTGCCGCGGTCCATGCGATTGCCGAACTTGCCCAAGCCGAGCAAAGCGACGTGGTTGCCGCAGCTTATGCAGGGGAACAACTCGCATTTGGACCTGAGTACCTGATCCCCAAGCCTTTTGACCCGCGCTTGATGATGAAAATCGCACCCGCAGTTGCCAAAGCGGCAGCTGACAGTGGAGTGGCGCTGCGCCCGATTGCAGATTTAGACGCATACCGCGAGCAGCTGCAAAGCTTTGTTTACGCGTCGGGCACCACCATGAAGCCCATCTTCACCGCAGCCAAAAACGCCTTGAAAAAGCGCGTAGCCTACGCCGAAGGGGAAGACGAGCGCGTTTTGCGGGCAGCCCAAATTGTGGTTGACGAGCGGCTCGCTATTCCAACCCTCATCGGTCGCCCCGCAGTGATCGCTGAGCGAATCGAAAAATTCGGATTGCGCTTGCGCGAAGGCCAAGACTATGCGGTGGTGAATGTGGAGCAAGACCACCGGTACCGTGATTTTTGGCAAACCTACCACCGCATGACGGAGCGCAAAGGAGTGACCGTCCAAGTCGCCAAAATTGAAATGCGCCGTCGTCTAACATTGATTGGCGCCATGCTGCTCAACAAGGGCGATGTTGATGGTTTGATTTGTGGCACCTGGGGAACCACAGCGTTGCATTTGAACTACATTGATCAAGTCATTGGTAAACGCCATGCGGCTGGCCAAGAGGTGCAAATTTATGCCTGCATGAACGGTTTGATGTTGCCCGGTCGCCAAATATTTTTGGTTGATACCCATGTCAACTATGACCCTACAGCGCAAGAGTTGGCAGAAATTACTATCATGGCGGCACAAGAGATGCGTCGTTTTGGTTTTAAACCCAAAGCCGCATTACTCAGCCACTCCAACTTCGGTAGCAGCAATGAGCCCAGCGCCATCAAAATGCGAGATACCTTGGCTATTTTGCAAATCAAAGCCCCTTGGCTTGAGGTCGATGGCGAGATGCATGGTGACTTAGCCCTCGATGGCGAGGCTCGCAAGGCACTCATGCCCCATGGCAGCTTGCATGGGGATGCCAACTTGCTGGTGTTGCCCAATATCGATGCGGCCAACATCGCTTACAACTTGCTCAAAACAGCTGCAGGCGGCAACATCGCAATTGGACCGGTGTTGCTTGGAGCGGCCAAGCCTGTTCATGTTCTCACAGCCAGTACCACGGTGCGCCGTATTGTGAATATGACGGCCTTGACGGTGGCCGACGCCAACGCCCACCGCTAATCCACAACAAAGCAGTTTGCGGCGGGCCGCATAATCAGGCAAATAACAAAGGCAGCCGTGAAGAAAATTTTTAAACTCGAAGTCGAGGGTCGCAACCGGGATCGACAGCTAGAAGCCAGCAAGCATGAAGTGCGTAAATATGTGGCAAGGCAGCGCCGCGCCAGTCTGCCTGACGGGGTGGATTACTGGGATTTCGCTTGCCGTTTTGGCCTGACACAAGCGGACGCAATAGAGGTCCATTTCGCCACCCTGATTGGGCATATGGATGAGGCAGCCCAAGCGGGAGCACCTGAGTTTTTTGTGGATATCTTGGGGATAAATGGAGTTCGCAAGGTAAAACCTGATGCGCCTACCCCTTCCGAGAGTCCCGCGTAAAAAAGAAAATGCCCCATTTTGGGGCGCTTACAGTCATTTCCTTAAGGGCAAACCCTAGTTATCTATTGCTTTTTTAAGTCAGTTCAACGAGAATACGAGGCTTGAATTGAGCGACTCTCGCGAAATCTAGAAGATTTGGACTTAATTTTAAGAAAGTGAATCGGGGATGGACATGCCACTTCGTACCGTAAGAACGAATATCGTTCAATCAATCCGCGCGTTTCGCGTGTCGGACTTGCAAGAAGCTGCCCAAGGTTTGGGGCACCACTTTTTGTACGCGAATCTGGCCAACGCCCAGACCAAGCAAGATGTGCTTGACCTGATCGGCCAACAGTTCACACTGGCCACAACGTCAGGGAAAAACTTCGATTCTCTGTATGACAGTATGACTGACCCTGTGCATAAGTCAGGCCCACAGCCTGGCTTTATTGCCGTGTTGGAGCACATTCCAGCCAATCTTAAGTTTGACAAAGAAGCGCGCGAGCAGCTCTTGGACATCTTTAGAGATACCGCTGACTACTGGGGAGATAGAAAAATACCATTTAGGTGCTTCTATTCTTTTCTGTAGCCCGTTCTGCGCACACCAGCCAAGCAGAACGGGCGAACGAGGCAAACAGCGACGCAACAGCGGACGTTGATATCGACGTGACAGAGAGCGGCGAAAAAATGCCGACCGACCTCCTGTTGGATATTTCACCTTTGGCCCTGCGCATGAGCAGTCCATTTAACGCGGGGTACTGGCTGGCAGCAGCTTAAATACCTAAGGCAGGAGCAAGCCGAATAAAAAAACCCGCTGCGGCGGGATTTTTTAAGGTTCCGAAAGATCAGCATCAGTGCTTAATGCGGTAGAGCAAGGAGAGTTGCTTGACCAAATCGACGTACTCCGCAACAGGAATTTCTTGCGCCCGGCGCTGAAGGTCAAAAGCCCCGCTGAAGTTTTTAGCATCTAACCAACGCCCCAGAGAGTGGCGAATCAATTTTCGCCGTTGACTGAAAGCAACTTGCACCATTTCGCTAAAGAGTGCGATATCAATGTTGGGCGGCTCAGCTAAGGGCACCATGCGAACGATGGCACTGTCCACCCGTGGCGGCGGATCAAAACTCTCTGGCGGAACAAATAAAACATCTTCCATGGCGTAACGCCATTGCAGCATGACGCTCAACCGGCTGAAATCTGAGGTGTCAGGGGCGGCCACCATGCGGTCAATCACTTCTTTTTGCAGCATAAAGTGCTGGTCTTCAATGCAGTCCACATACTGCAGCAAGTGAAACAAAATCGGCGTAGAGATGTTGTAAGGCAAGTTGCCGACCACACGTAATTTTGCTAGTGCACTATCGGCAATAATGAAACTCGCAGTTCGATCTTGGGCGATCTGCGAAAAATCCACTTTAAGTACATCAGACTCAATGACGTGCAGTTGGGGATGTTCGCGCAGCCGCTTGGCCAAGTCGCGGTCGAGCTCGATCACGGTAAGCGCACCGAGACGCTCTACCAAAGGCTGCGTCAAAGCAGCCAAGCCGGGCCCGATTTCAACCATGTGCTGGCCAGCCAAGGGTGCGATAGCGCTCACGATAGCGTCAATGATGCAGCCGTCAGATAAAAAATGTTGTCCGAAGCGCTTTCGGGCGATGTGTTGCATGCAAACAGGAAAGTACGAGCGGGTTACGGCTCGCGAATTTCCACAAAGGCCCGAGCGCGCACATCACGTGCCCATGTTGCGTATGCTTCTTCAGCGCGTGCAGCTTTTAAGGAACTGCGCATTTGCTCGCGCTGTTGCGCCAAACTCAGCTCAACGCGCCTGCGTTCAATCAATTGAATCAAATGCACACCAAAGCGAGAAACAGCGGGTTGGCTGATTTCGCGGTCTTTCAGGCGGTCTAAAACCGCATCGAACTCGGGGACAAACATACCGGGAACAGACCATCCAAGATCACCACCTTGGGCTGCGCTCCCATCTTGGGACACATCGCGGGCAGCCGCTTCAAAAGAAGTGGCTCCCGACATGATGCGTTGGCGTACTTCGGCCAAGCGGGCACTGGCTTGACTGGCAGTCAATTTCTCGGTAGTGCGTAACAAAATATGCCGTGCGCGGGTTTGGACAACGGTTTCAACCAAAGCGCCAGCGCGGCGGTCAATGACCTTGAGCAGGTGAAAACCCGCATCAGAGCGAACCAACTCCGATACGGCACCAACGCCCAGGGCTTGGGTTGCCGAGACAAAACTGGCAGGATACCGATCAGCACGGCGCAGACCTAGTTGCCCACCATTTTTACGTTCTGAAGCAGAAAATTCTTGGACTAAGGCCTCGAACTTTTCACCAGCGAGCACGCGGGCACGCAATTGTTGGGCTTGGGTTTGGGCAAGGGTGATTTGGGCTGGGGTTGGTTTTTCAGGCAACGCAATTAAAAGCTGTGCGAGGTTGATGTCTTGTGCCAAAGGGTCGGTATTCGTTGCTTGGCGATCGGCCAGTGCGCGATCGACTTCGGTATCGGTGATACGCAAGCGGTTATCGACTTCGCGCTCATGCAAACGGGTGACCATCAATTGGTCACGCAACTGATCTCTAAACGTGGTGACACTGGAACCTTTGGCTTGAAGGCTTTTATGAAGCTGACTCACGTCCATTTGATTTTGTGCCGCCACATTGCGCTCTGCTTGGTCTATGGCGGCAGCGTCAATCCGTATTCCTGTTTCTCGCGCAAGCTGCAGTTGCGCGCGATCACTGATCATGCGCTCAAGCACAGCGCTACGGAGCTCAGAAGGGGAAGGCAGGGCCAGGCGTTGTTGTGCCCGTTGTTCGGTAACTTGCTGGATCTGAAGTGTTAATTCGGCATAGGTAATCGGCTCGGAGTTCACCAAAGCCACAATAAAGTCGGCGGGTTGGTTGGTTTGCGCGTGGCTAAGCGTGTTGCCAAAAAGAAGGAGGGCGATGGCCCAAGTGTGCAATTTCATAGTGATCAATCGTAATTACTGAAACGGCTGAGAGTGCTGCCGGTCTCACGCAGGTTTTGGTAGCGTGAAATATTGGTTGTTAAGGATTTTTGAGGGCTGAGTCCTAAACGGGTGAAACCCACAAACTCTAACTGGAACATCACACTGGAAATGGAGGTATTCACACTGGTTTGGACGCGGTCTAAGACCACGCGGCCCAACCAACAGCCCGCATCGTACTCGAGGCCTAAGACAGTATTGATAAGGCGACCCTCTGTGAGACTGTAATTGACGCGTCCTACGGCATAGTAGCGCCCTTCACCCTCTCCTTGACCGGCACCTAAATTACGCCCTTTGTCGCCCCACAGATCGTTCAGCGGCCACTGGCCACTGGCTTCGATTTGTTCGCTCGAATTGCGTTGAAAGCGGTAGGCCATATTGAAAACACGGTAGTTACCTGGGCTGTAGCGTGCTCCCACCACGGCCCGGCCCAGCTCGTCGGTTTTGCCGTTGTACTGCAGCATCGAGTCCAGCATCCAGCGCTCATTGACATTCACCCCAGCACTTAGAAGAACATCGCTAAAACCTGCCAATGCGCCAGTAACAAGTTGGTCGGCAAAGCGCAGTCTTTGCGCGACTCCAAACCGAGCGAGTTGAGCACCTGAGTCGGCGTCTAAGTAACGCGTTGTCAGTCCGAGCGTAAGCAAATTGTTATCCGAAATTTTGTCATTTCCCACATAGGCATTTTCGGTAAAGATCGTGGCGAAATTAAAGTCGTTTAATCCGGTGTCGTAATTGGGAAGAAAACTTTGGTTGATAAAAGGTGTGTTGACGTAGAAGGCACGAGGCTCTAACGTTTGTAGCAAACTTCTTCCACCCAAAGTGGTTTCGCGCTCGAATACCAATCCACTGTCTAGGCTGAACGTTGGAACCGTACTTGCCGCCGTTTGATTGCCGTTGTAAATGGCATCGTACTGGTAGCCTCGGGTGTGCAGTTGGAGTTTGGGAGTGATAAAACCGGCCGGACGAATAAATGGATAGCTGACCTGCGCTAAGCCAAAAATTCGCTGTGCGTTGGGCTGACCGGTTAACTTGCTTAGTGATTCAAACTGCGTAAAGTCACCGTCGATCGACCAATCAAATCCTGCCGTGTTGTAGCGGGCGTAGCGACCGGTCAATTGAGGCGAGCGGTCATAGGGTGGAGCAATCGGTGCGTTAATATCTTGCAGGGTTTGCCATTTTAAAACTTTGACGCTTGATGAAAAATAGCCTCTGCCCCAAGACGCCGTCACATCGGCCGGCAGCAAGCGCGGGGAAGCGCCAGGCGCTAATGTGGCATTGGGGAAGTCTCGCCAATAGTCATCATCACTGACCCGATTGATATTGAGGGCGACCCCCACCCCGCCAATGGGAGTGCTCATGGCGCCGGTGTGAAATAAGGATCCGCTCCAGCGGTTGAGGTTTCGCAGCTTGTCCGCCGGCATGTAGCTCATGCGCGCAGTACCCGCGTAACTGGGCTCAAGGTAGCGAAACGCTCCGCCCACATTGACACCCCGTGCTGCCATGTAGACGGGAGTGAGGGTGGCATCGCGGTTAGGTGCAATGTCAAAGTAATAGGGGGTCGTTACTTCGGTGCCATTGGTTGTGTCAAAGGCAACCGTGGGCGGCAAAAATCCAGATTTACGCTTACTTGAGAGCGGAAAGCTAATTGGCAAAACGCCAAGTACGGGAACCCCTTTGAAATACAAAAACGCGCTTTGAGCAACGCCAATGTCTTCGTCATTGTCAAAATCAATGCGGGCGGCTTTGAGAATCCAATCAGGGAGCCAGTCGGGGCCAGGTTTACGTCTGCATGTCGTGTAGGTCGCTTGGTGAACGCTCAAGTGGGTGCTGTCAATAAAATCAGCGTGTTTGGCTTGGCCGTGGGCCTCGTTTTGTAAAAATTGATAGCGGGGTTCGGTGAAAAAACCCTTGAAGGCATCCAGTTCCACCTCCATATAAGGGCCTTCGTACCGATTGCCGTCACGGTTGATAAGCACATTGCCCTTGGCACGGGCCATGTCGGTCGCGTGCTCGTACTCCAACCGGTCACCCTTAACGACCATCCCAGGTTTACGCAGCACGGCATTGCCTTCTGCAATAGTTTCTAAATCGGTACTTCCGCTAAGCGTATCTGCCTGAACAAAAACAGGTGCAGATTTCGTTTGTTCTTTGTTGATATCTGCTTCAAGACGGGCGGTAGGCTTTAGGCGCAGCGGCGGGTCTGTGACGGTTTGGGCCAAACCATAGCCAGCCATGCCCAGCCAAAGCACCATTCCAGCGCACAGAAGCAGACTTCGACAAAACCCCTGCGCAGGGGAGCCAGGCACTAAATAAGACATGAAGAGGCGGGATTGATCACAAAAAGATAGAAAATGGATTATCCATGACCCCGGCCCTCCTCCTTTGCACTCCCCCTTAACCATGCCATTGCAAGAACCCGCCCTTTTTAAGCCCGCCATAGATCCGATCGAGGAAGCGCCGTTGTGGCAAGACGAGCAAAGAAAAAAACAGTTTCAATCTTGGCTGGAGGGAATCAGCGAACGCTTTTCCCTTGACCGTGCGAGCGTTCGTCTAGCTTCAGCGGATGCCAGTTTTCGGCGGTATTTGCGCGTGAACACCTCGCAAGGGGCGTTCGGACCCACCTTGATCATCATGGACGCGCCGCCAGACAAGGAAAACAGCCAGCCTTTCGTCCAGATAGCTACACTTTTAGAAAATGCGGGTATTCGCTCGCCGCAGGTGCTGGATTGGAATGAGCCCCATGGATTCATGCTGCTCACAGACTTAGGCAGCCTCACCATGATGCAAGTGATAGACCCGAAAGGCCCGCCTCCGTTGAACTTGTATTTGCAAGCCATTGACGCATTGATCGCGTGGCAGTTGGCCTCGCGCGAAGGCGTATTGCCGCCGTATGACTACGCACTGCTTCGCCGTGAGATCGATCTTTTTCCGCAGTGGTACCTGAAAGAACACCGCAAAGTCACGCTCAACGCAAAACAAACCAAGGTGATGGAAGATGCGTTTGAAGCCATCATCGCTAGCAACCTGCGCTGGCCCTCTGTCTACGTTCACCGTGACTTTATGCCCCGTAATTTGATGGTGGCCGATGACAAGCAATCCCTTGGCGCGTTGGGTGTGTTGGATTTTCAAGATGCGGTGTATGGCCCGATCACTTATGACATCGCCAGTCTCATGCGCGATGCGTTTTTGAGTTGGGACGAAGATTTTTGTTTAGATGTCACCATTCGGTACTGGGACAAAGCTCGAAAAGCCGGATTACCCGTGGGTGATGATTTTGGAGAGTTTTACCGTGGCGTAGAGTGGATGGGATTGCAACGCCATCTCAAAATTGCCGGTATTTTTGCGCGGTTGACCCTGCGCGACGGCAAGCCCAAATACTTGGACGATACGCCTCGCTTCATAGGCTACATCCGCGCTACCTGCGACCGCTACATTGAGCTCAAACCTCTGCTGCGTTTAATTGAAGACATCGAGTGCATTGTTCAACCCATCAACTTGGCTTACCCGCGCCTAAATACCACTGATTAGCTCATTAAGCTGCTTACACCAATGCCCCGCTTTTACTGCCCAGCCGAGTTGCAAACTGGCCTAACGCTTGAGCTTGCGCCAGGACCTGCGCGGCATGTGCAAGTTTTGCGACTGCAGCCAGGCGACGCTATTACTCTCTTTAACCATGGCCCCGATTGGGATGGCTTAAACACGCGCCAAGGCGGAGAGTTTGAGGCCACGGTGACGCAGATGGGACGCAGCAACGTACAAGTCCAGATTGGAAAGCACCATGCCATTGAGCGAGAAAATACCAATGCAGTGCATTTGGCCATCGGCATGCCAGCCAACGAGCGCATGGACTGGTTGGTTGAAAAAGCGGTCGAGCTTGGCGTTGCCAGCATCCAGCCGCTGATGACCCAACGAACGGTCCTGCGCTTAAGCGGAGACCGTTCTGCCAAAAAGCAAAGCCATTGGCAAAGTATCGCCATCGCTGCATGTGAGCAATGCGGCGGCAACCGTGTGCCTGAAGTTCATCCCGTGATGAGCTTTGATACCTGGCTCGAACAAAACCACAAATTGCACCGCGCTGTTTTGTCCTTGCAAGAAGGAAGTGTTGCGCTGACACAATGGTCAGGCCCAAGCATGCAGGAACCTAGGTTGTTTTTGTGCGGCCCTGAAGGGGGTTTAAGCCCAGCAGAGGAAGCAGCAGCTATTGCGCAAGGTTTTGCACCTGTGAGCCTAGGCGCGCGGATCTTGCGTTCTGAAACGGCTGCGCTTACTGCGCTTGTTCAAGCAAGCTTGGGGGCGTAGTCAACTCGCGTACCAAGTACGCGTAATTAATGCCTGTAACTAATGCACGTAACTAATGCGTGATTTCGTGGTTTAACCACGTGATCATCCGCGCCAACACCTCATCCTGCTCGGGCTCGTTGAAGAGCTCATGGTAAAAATTTTCATAGCAATGGCTTTGGACGATGGCGCTGGGCGCGGCAGCTGCAAAGTCACGGCTGCCTTGCGGATGAACCAAGCGGTCTTTTCCAGCAAACAGCAGCAAAGTCGGCGTAGACCAAACTGTTGCTTGTGCAAGCACCGCAGGCCCTTCGTCAGCAATAAACTTTGCCAAGCGTGCAGCAATGCGGTCATGAACCAAGGGGTCAGCGCGGTAGGCTGCAACCACCGCGCTGTCGCGGCAAATCCATGTCGGATCCAGCCCGTTGCCCACGCGCAAATTAGGAAACACCGCGGGCAAAGTCGCCAGTAAAAATTTTTGAAATCCACTCAATCCAGGGTCCAGCGCTGGCGAAGAAAGTACCAAAGCGTCAACCGGGCGCATCTTGCGTGCGACCAAACTTGCGGTCGCCAAACCACCCATGCTGTGGCCCACCAAAATCAGCTTTTGATTGGTTGCCATCTTGGCGCGGGTCGCGTCAATCACATCAGCCAAGTCGTCAAGCAAACGGGAATCACTTGGCAAACTGCCTGGCGCACCATAGGATTTGCCGTGGCCACACTGGTCGTAGGCTCGCACAGCAAAACCTGCCGCTTGCAGAGCTGCTGCAACATGGCCGTAACGCCCAGCATGTTCGCCCAGACCGTGCACCAAAATGACCTGCGCTTTGGCGTGTTCGTTGGGTGTGGTGTGGCAGGCGTAATCCCAAGCGGAGAGCGTGTCGCCGCTGCGGTTTTGTAACGCAAGCTCAGTGGGTGCGTTCATGGCAAGCTCGCAATCACCTGCGCCACGGCGGCGGTGAGTTTTTTTGCGTAAGGGACATGCAAAAACTCATTGGGTCCGTGGGCGTTGCTTTTGGGGCCCAACACCCCACACACCATCATTTGCGCTTTCGGAAAACCCAAGCTCAGCATGTTCATCAGCGGAATCGTTCCGCCTTGGCCGATGAAGCCGCAAGACGCACCAAAGTGCGCTTTTGATGCGGCGTCGAGTGCGGACTCCAGCCAAGGCGCCGTAGTCGGGGCGTTCCAGCCGGTGGCGCCGGCGGCTTTTTCAAAGGTCACCCGCGCTTGGTAGGGCGCGTTGTCTTCGAGCAAAGCTTTGAGTTGTGCAACCGCAGGTGCCGCTTCTACGAGCGGGGGCAAGCGCAGAGAAAGTTTGAACGCGGTGTAGGGACGCAAAACGTTGCCCGCGTTGCTGAGTTCTGGCATTCCTTCTACGCCAGTCACACTCAACGTGGGATTCCAAGTTCGGTTGATCAAGGCTTGCAGAGGATCGGTGGTGGTGGGCAAGGCAAACTGCGTAGAGCCGCCACAATCGTAATGCGCCCAGGGGAAGCGCTTGTAAATTTCATCACCCAAGATATCGGCCGTGGCTTGCGCTTGGGCCAGACGCTCCGAGGGGACTTCGCAGTGAAAACTTGCTGGCAACAAGCGCCCGCTTGTGCTGTCCTCTAAACGATCGAGGACTTGGCGCATGATGCGAAAGCTCGAAGGTACTAAACCGCTAGCGTCTCCGGAGTGAACGCCCTCGGTCAATATCTCAACCTTTAAAACGCCGCTGACCATGCCGCGCAAGCTGTTGGTGAGCCACAGTTGATCGTAGTTACCCGCACCTGAGTCAAGACACACGACCAAGCCTACCTCCCCAAGACGGGGTCGTAGCGCGTCGATATATGGCATCAAATCGTAAGAGCCACTTTCTTCACAGGTTTCAATTAAACCCACAATGCGCGGGTGGCCCACGCCTTGGCTTTTGAGGGCTTGGATAGCCGCAATCGCGGCGTAGGCGGCGTAGCCATCGTCGGCGCTGCCGCGGCCGTAAAGCTTTCCGCCCTCATACTTCGGGGTCCACGGCCCTAAGTCTTTGCGCCAACCCGAAAACTCTGGCTGCTTGTCTAAGTGGCCATACATCAAAACGGTTTGTGTTGTAGCCAAGGCGGCGCTGCGCGTGGCGGCCACCTCAAAAAACAAAACCGGTGTGCGCCCGGGTAAGCGGATGATCTCGACGCTGAGCCCGGCAACCTTTTGTAATTCGACCCACTGCGCGGTATTGCGCACTACGGTCTCTAAGAGGCCGTTAGCGTCCCACGCAGAGTCGAACATCGGTGACTTGGCCGGAATGGCGACATAGTCAGTTAGACGCGCAACAATGTCCGTGTCCCACGCGTGGCTGACGTGTTCAAGTGCTTGGGTGGTATCGAGCGCGGCATCGGGAAGGCGGGCGGTCATGCGAAACTCCTAAGGCAAAGAGGCCACCATGATGCCACGCTTAATCCACTTGTAAAACCCCGAACAAAAAAAGGAGTCCCTGCTGTGAAACCCAATTCAAATAGCAAATCACAAGGCCAACACGATGACATCCAGGTGCTGGCCTTTGATATTTTTGGAACCGTGGTGGATTGGCATGGCAGCATTCAAAGAGAAATGGCAGTGCTCTATCCCGACGTGGATGGCGATGCCTTCGCGTTAGCTTGGCGTGATGGCTACCGGCCCGCGATGGCCCGCGTGATGCGAGGCGAGCTTCCTTGGACCTTGATTGATGATTTGCACCGCCAAGTTTTGGATGAAATATTGCCTGAGTTTGGTTTAAGCCATCTTGACGAAAAACAAAGAGCCCATCTCAATCTTGTTTGGCATCGACTCAGCCCTTGGCCTGAAACAGTAGCAGCATTAAACCGCCTCAAACAAAAATACATTCTCTGCACCCTGTCTAATGGCAATATCAATTTACTCACCCGCATGGCCAAACGCGCAGGCTTGCCTTGGGATTGCATTTTGAGCGCCGAGGTATTTCAAGCCTATAAACCCGACCCGAAAACCTATGGTGGCGTTGCACGTGTTTTTGATGTTTCATCCCGTGAGGTGATGCTCGTTGCTGCACACCATGACGATCTCGAGGGTGCCAAGGCTTGTGGATTGCAAACGGCTTATGTGGAACGACCGCATGAATTCGGCTTAGGCCGGCCCAAAGACGTTAGCCCGAGATTAGCCAACGACTTCCACGCGCACGACTTGAACGACTTAGCAAACCAGCTTGGCTGTTAGCGGGTCATCCAGCCTAAACCGTCGCGGGTTGCGTGAGGCGCTGTGCCGCGTTCTGGGCGGTATTCGCAGCCGATCCATCCGGTGTAGCCCAAGCGGTCAATCTCATCAAAAATAGCTGCGCAATGGAGCTCGCCCCGATCGGGCTCGTGCCGATTGGGAACGCCTGCGATTTGCAGATGCCCCACTTTCCTCGATGGCAAATAGGTGCGCAGCTTGTGGCTGATGTCGCCTTCCATGATTTGACAATGGTAGATATCCATTTGGACTTGCAAATACTCTGAGCCCACTTCGTTCACCACGGCGTGGGCATCGGATTGGTATTGCAAGAAATACCCAGGCATATCTCGCCCGTTGATGGGTTCAATCATCAAACTGACGCCCGCACTTGCAGCAAGTTGTGCTGCCCATTGCAAGTTGTGAACGTAAGTGGCGTGCAATACGCTGCGCGATACGTCTGCTGGGGCTAAGCCCGCCATCACGTGAATTCGCTGGCAGTTCAAGCTTTTTGCAAATCCCAAAGCCTGCTCTATACCTGAGCGAAACTCCTCTTCGCGTCCCGGCAAACACGCCGTACCGCGCTCGCCGCGCTCCCACGCCGAGGCCATATCCGCCAAGGTCTTGCCAGCTGGTGGGGCATTAAAAAGCACCTGCTCAAGTCCATGGCGCTTTAACTGCTCGGCCAAGACTGCAGGCGCAAGGGCATAGGGAAATAAATACTCTACCCCCTTAAAACCGTCGCTGGCAGCGGCCGCAAAACGGTCTAGAAAAGCGTATTCGTTGTATTGAAAACTGAGGTTGGCAGAAAAACGCGGCATACAAATAAAAGTAAAGAGACTAAAAAAGAGCGCGGTATGCAACGCCCAAAACTGCACAACAGGCGATCACCACAACCACTCCCCACTTCAATCGCATTAAAGCAAACCCGGCAAGTACGGCAATAAACAAAGCGGCCCAGTCAAGGGATACGGGGTTTCCGCCTTGGGCGGGCAGGTAGGCGAGGTGCATCAGGAAAAACACTGCCAAGCTGGCAATCACCCCGACCACTGCAGCTGTGATGGCCGTGAGTGGCGCAGTCAGTTGTAATTTTCCACGGGTGGACTCAACAAAGGGGCCGCCTGCCAAAATAAAAATAAACGAAGGCAAAAAGGTAAACCATGTCACTAGCACCGCAGCCAAGGCCGCACCCATAAAAAGAGAGTCTGGCCCAAGAACCGCTTTGCTCCATCCGCCTAAAAACCCAACATACGTCACCACCAT
>SXGT01113498.1_pt1 | contig 13701 bp, 9 predicted proteins | sample 3176221 | NCBI WGS metagenome assembly SXGT01 (sample SAMN11356862, study PRJNA531348) | freshwater metagenome | isolation source: freshwater sample F1-120 | place: China: Fuxian Lake, Yuxi | collected 2017-12-25 | reverse complement strand
CGCGGCGCCGCCCCGCTGTTGACCTGCTGTTTCCGATACCGTGCGACGTACCGCGCCAGCGTCTTGAGCGGTATCTCGCGTTTCCTGCCGAACGCTTCCTGGCTTTGCCCGCTGGCTTCCTATTCAGCCGCAACCTGATCCGCTTCCGCCCGGCTCCTATGCCGCCGATGCTGAAGGCCTGTCTCCCCGTTGCTCACCCTTCCAGTTCAGCATCAAAACGCCCTCGTTCATAGATGGGTTTGCTCTTACGCTTACTGAAGATCGAAGCCGGCGCTACCGAGCTTGCGCCGCAGCCGCGCGCAGCAGAGCCAGTTTCTCCTCAGCGATCGCCTTGACCTTCGCGATGTTCGCCATCTTGATGTTTTCGTATCCGCGAATCTCGCCTGGCAACGACGCAATCTCAATCGCAAGCAGTTCGTTCTCCGGCGTGATCTCATCCAAGAGCCGCGTCACCAATTCCCTATACCACTCAACTAAAGCGCGTTCTTCGCGCCGTATATCGGCATAGCCGAAGACATCGAACACCGTCCCGCGAAGCCCCTTCATCGCCGCGAGCGCGCGCAGCGGCCCGCCGAACCACTGCCCCAGCTTCAACTTCTTCTTCCACCCAAGCGCCCGCAGGATCGGCGGATGCAGGTTGTAGCCGATCGATTCCACCGTTTCCCACATGCCCGCGATCTGCTCCGCCACGGCGGGCTTTGTCAGACGCCGCGCCACTTCGTACTCGTCCTTGTATGCCATCAGCTTGTATAGGTTCCGGGCGACCGGGTCTACCAAACTCGCGGCGCGAGCAGCCACGCCGCTCACGAACGCCTCGTAGGCGCCCGCGTATCGATCATTCTGGTAAAGCCTCAACTCCGCCGCCCGCCGCTCCACAGTGTTCGCCACTTCCCGTACCGGTGTCCGAGGCGAAACCAGAGCCTCCACCGCCGCCGCGTCGTGATAGTACTTGCGGCCCCATAAGAACGCCTGGCTATTCCGTTCGGCATCCACCTTGTTTAGGCGGATGGCTTCTTCAATGGCCGCCGCTGTAATAGGAATCAGACCGGCCTGCCACGCGACGCCCAACAGAAAAACGTTTGTGGCAAGGTGGTTGGCGAACAGCCCCTCGGCGAGCCGTGTCGCATCCACGAACACGTTCCGGCCCGGCCGCGTGTTCTCATTGACCAGATCGACCTGCCGCGCCGGTCCGATCACTTCAAGCTTGCCGCGAATCGCTGATCCCGTTGGGATTTCGGCGGTGTTGACCACGGCTACGGTGCGCGAAGGATGCGCCGACTTCAGCGTTTCCCCTCCTGCCGCGCCAAGAAGATCGAACCCCAGGATCAGATCCGCGTTCCCGTATCCGACCTTCGACGGCGCATCGACCGGCTTCCTGCTCAGCACAATGCTCGAAAGTACGGCGCCGCCCTTCTGCGCCAGGCCGGTCTGATCAAGAGTCAGGACGAAGAGGCCGTCAATCGAAGCGGCCGTCGCAAGCAGAGCGTTGATCGTGAGGACTCCAGTTCCGCCAATGCCCGGTAACAGGATGGAATAGGATTCGCCGATGTCCACTATCTCTCGCGGCTGGGGCACATCGGCGGCAGGCAGCACCGGCGCCTCCCGTTTTCGAAGTCCGGAGCCCGGCTTCAAATTCACGGTCATGAACGAGGGGCAATCACCAAGCACGCACGAGTAGTCCTTATTGCAGGAAGACTGATGGATGCGCGTCTTCGGGCCAAACTCCGTCTGTACGGGATACAGGCTCATGCAGTTCGACTGCCGCACGCAATCGCCGCAGCCTTCGCAGACTTCCTCGTTGATCACAACCCGAAGCGCCGGCTCTTCCTGAATGCCGCGGGCGCGTTCTCTGCGCTTCTCGGCCGCACACTGCTGGTCGTACACGATCACGGTGACACCGGTGACTTTCTCCAGATCGCGCATCGTTTCCGGCAACTCGTCGCGGTCGCGAACGGCGGCGTTCGATGCGAGCACGATGCCCTTGTACTTCGGTACGTTGTCGGTCACAACAACAGTGCGCTTCACGCCTTCCGCTTCAAGCTTCCGCGTGAGATCCGGAACGGACAGGGCTCCCGACGCCTGCTGGCCTCCCGTCATCGCAACCGCGGAGTTGTAGAGAATCCGGTAAGTGATGTTGATGCCCGAGGCGACAGCGGCCGTCACCGCCATTGCGCCCGAATGGAAGTAGGTACCGTCGCCGACGTTCTGGAACATGTGGCTGCGCTCGACAAACGGCGCCATGCCGATCCACGGCGCGCCTTCGCCGCCCATCTGGGTCAGGAACGCATAGCCGCGGCCCGTGTGCGCGAGATTCGCCGCCATCGCATGGCACCCGATGCCGCCGCCTGAAACCTGTCCTTCCAGAACGATGGTGGACCGGTTGTGTGGACAGCCTGAACAGAAATTCGGCGGGCGTGGCGCGGCGTTCCGTTTCCCTCGCGACTGAATTTCTTCCATCAGCCGGAGGCGCGCTTCGATTGAAGGCCGGCCGTGTCCCGTCAGCAGTCGCGCCAGAATTTTGGCGATCGGCTCGGGATCGAGTTCCATCACCGGAGGAAGCAACGGCGCGCCGGAGGCGTCGTGCTTGCCGATGATGACGGGCCGCGACGGCAAGTTGTACAAAGCTTCGCGAAGCTGGAGCTCGAGAAAGCTGCGCTTCTCCTCCACGACGAACAGCGTTTGGAGACCCGTTGAAAACTCACGGCTGAACTCCGGCTCCACGGGGAACGTCATCGCATACTTCGCGATCCGGATACCAAGTTCGTCGAGATCCTCCAAACGGATTCCAAGATCGCGCAGCGCCTGGATCAAGTCGTAGTAGGGCTTACCGGCGGTGGCGATACCGAGCCAGGCGTCCTTCGCTCCAAACCAGGTGTTGACGCGGTTCAGACGCGCGAACTCGCGCGCGGCGTCGAGCCGGCGAACGTTCACCTCGTGCTCAAGCGCCAGCGTGAAGGGAACCACGAGCCTCGCGTCGTGGTGCTTCTCGTACCCCCCCGGCAGCGCAATGGAGAGGCGTTCCGGGTCCACGCCGGCCGTGCCGCCGCCGTCGCAGACGTTGGTCACCATCTTCATCGCGCACCACGCGCCTGACCAGCGTGACAGGGCTATCGCCAGATGCCCGTGGTCGAGGATTTCCTGAATGCTCCCTGGATAGAAAGTCGGCATGCCGACGTTGTAGAAGCTGAAGTCGCTTTGGTGAGGGATGGTGGAGCTTTTCGAGATGTGGTCGTCGCCGCCGAGTGCGAGCGCCGCGCAATTCGGTCCCGTGCCCGCGAGGTTGGCGTGGCGGAAGATGTCACCCGAGCGGTCGACGCCTGGACCTTTGCCGTACCAGATGCCAAGCACGCCATCGTACTTCGATTCGCCGAGTACGTGGACGATCTGGCTGCCCATCACGGAGGTGGCGGCAAGATCCTCGTTGACACCGGGGACGAAATGGATCCGGTGCTCGTCGAGCAAGCTACGGACGCGATTCAGCGCGAGATCGTAGCCACCGAGCGGCGATCCTTCATAGCCGGAAATGAAAGACGCCGTATTGAGGCCCGCCCGCCGGTCGCGCCGCATCTGATCCATCGGCAGGCGTACCAGCGCCTGGATGCCCGTGAGATAGACCGATCCCCTCTCCGCTGTGTAGCGGTCGTTCAGTTTCACCTTTTCAGTTTATACCGCGGTGCCCTGTTACTCTTCCGCAGGGGCGAGCGTGGGCTCGGGAAGAACGGCCTTTTCCGCTGCCCTGTATCCCCCGGGCCAGTTTGCGAATCCTTCGCGGATGAGCCCGAAGATTGTGCGGCGGTTCTTGAATATCAGCTTGACCCAGTCGAGCGGGGTCATCAGCGGGAAGTAAATGCCCCGGAAGAACAGCCGCGACACCAGAATATTGATCCGGTAGGGGACCGGCTGTTCCGCAATCGAATCCACCGCGCGGGCGATTGCCTCGGGGCTATAGGAGTTCTTCCAAGCGCTCGTCAACTCCGCGTGCGCGTCGTCGATAGAAAGCTTCAGCGGCGCGTGCGCCATCTTGAACGCGGAAAAATTGAGCCAATGCTTCGGGCGCGTCAGCCGTCCAGCCGCTTCGAGTTTTGTGTAAAGCGGGGTTCCGGGCAGGGGCGTAATCATGCCGAAAACGGGGAGTCCCGGCGGCCATTTGGCAATTTCCGCGAGCGTACGGTCCGCCACGCCCACGGTGTCGTTGTCGAGTCCGAAGATAAACGACGTAATTGCGTAGATGTTCCGCCGCGCAAGCCGATGGAGCACGGTTGCGTACTCGCCGGGTTTGTTGAAGCTCTTCGCGACATCGGCGAGATTCGCCGGGTCAAGCGACTCCATTCCGATGAAGATCCACTTTCCACCGGATTCCTGGATCAGGTCCACCAGTTCTTCGTCCCGCAGCAGGTTCGCGCTGATCTGCGCCACCCAGTTTACTTGCGCGCCGGCCTTGATGATGTCGCGCAGCAAAGACTTGGTTCGCTTGACGTTGATGGCGAAGTTGTCGTCCACGAAGAACACCGCAATCTTGCCGTGCGTCGCCTCCGCCCGCGCCTTCAGGAGCAGCAGTTCATTGACGATGCTTTCGTTCGGACGGAAGCGGATCGAGTCGCCGAAAAATCCTGTCACGGTGCAGAATTCGCAACCGTAGGGGCATCCGCGGCCGCTCTCGATCGGGATGATGTGGAAGGTCTCCCACTCTTTCTTATAGTGCCGCATCACCTTCCGCAAAACGCCGGGGACGCGGTTGAACTGATCGAGATCGAGCGTGTCCCAGGGGATGCGCGGATAGTCCTGAAGAGTCGGCTTGCGTTCCTGGCCGAAATCGTCCACAGGCTTGTAGACTTCCTTCAACTCGCCGCGGGCCGCGTCGTTCACGATCTTCGGCCAGGTTTCATCGGCCTCGCCGAGAGCGACGGCGTCCGCATGTCGCGGTCCTCCGTTGCGGCCAAGCGCTTCGTCCGCGCATTCCGTAACGTGTGGGCCGCCCATGACGACCCGGACGCCGGCGGCGCGGATTGCGTCCGCCATCAGGTAGGCACGCGCCACCATGCGCGTCATCGCGCCGATGCCCACAAGATCGATGTTCTGTTCCTTCACATACCGCGCCAGTTCCTCCTCGGTCATGGCGTGGGTATTGCCATCGATCAGCAGCACCTGATGCCCCTCGGGCGTGAGCGACTGGAGAACGAACATCCAGAGGTGCGGCATGAAGTTTTTCGTCACGCCGTTGTCGGGGTTATAGAGCAGTATACGCATTTTAGGTGCCGCGTCCTAGTATCTCTCACTCGGGGAGCAATATGTTGGAGACGGTGGAGAACGTTCCGCCACAAGCTTTGAAGCTGTGAAAGAAACGCTCCGCGACCGCAGTGTCCAACGCCTGGATCGCGTCCGCTACCAGGGTCACTCTTGCGCCGCGCGACTGAAGGCCCAGCGCGGCGAAACGGACGCAGTACTCGGCCACGACGCCGTAGACAACACAATGTTCGGGCGCGAGCCGTTCGAGGACCGCGTCTAATTGAGGACTGGTGAAGAGATCGAGTTGCTGCTTTTCGAGGATGATCTGGTCCACCATCAATTCGCGCGGCTTCTCCTGACCCTTCGTCCCGACAACGCAGTGCGCCGGCCATTCACGGAATTCGGCATCGTTCTCCCCGTGGGCGCAAAGGGACGATACGAGCGGAATGCCCCGCTCCCTCGCATGCCTGTTGAGACGGCTCCAGCCGGGAATCAACTTTTCCGCGCCGGGCACGTAGAGTGCTCCCGCGGGGTAGACGAAGTCGATCTGTGTGTCAATGTCGAAGTAGACCGTCTTCACTGGAGGTTCCTCCGGGCGGTTTCGATCAGTTGCGTCAGCTCGGCGCTGTGCCGCACTGCCCAGGGCGCTACCATTTCGAGGCTTCGCAACCCGGCCGGCAGCTTCGCCAACCCTTCGGCCGCGCGTTTCCGCGCGCGATGAACGGCGGTGTGTCAATGTCGAAGTAGACCGTCTTCACTGGAGGTTCCTCCGGGCGGTTTCGATCAGTTGCGTCAGCTCGGCGCTGTGCCGCACAGCCCAGGGCGCTACCGTTTCGAGGCTTCGCAACCCGGCCGGCAGCTTCGCCAACCCTTCGGCCGCGCGCTTCCGCGCGCGATGAACGGCGGGGAGGGGTTCGATCAGGTGGCCTCCGAGAATCACCGGCTGCAAGAGCGCTTCGCCCGCGCCCGAGCAGCATTCGCCGCCGCGCGCGAGAACATCGTGATCCGGCAACCGGAAGATCTGCTTCGATCCAGGCAGCGTGCCTTTATCCGTACCCAGCTTCGCGGTGTAGCGCCTGATGCCTCCGACGTCCAGTTCCACAAGCTTGTAGATGGCGCCGAGCGAGGGCGCATCGCCCGACGTGGACAACTCCGTGCCCACGCCGAAGGCATCAACGGGTGAGCCTTGAGCGACCAGCGCGTGGATCTTGTGCTCGTCCAGATCGCCGCTGACCATAATCTTCGCGGAGCGCATTCCCGCGCCGTCTAACATCGCGCGCGCGTCGCGGGACAGGGTCGCGATGTCGCCGCTATCGAGGCGAATCCCCCAGAGCGGCTCCCCCAGAGCGGCGGCTTTCCTCGTGCCATCGAGGGTATCGTAGGTGTCGACCAACTGAACGGCATTCTCGCCCAGCAATCTCTGAAGTTGGCGAAAGGCCTCCGTCTCCGAAGCAAAGGCCATCACCCAGGAATGTCCGGACGTTCCCATCACGGGGACGCTGAACCTGAAACCGGCGAGCGTATTGCTTGTGCCCGCGCATCCACCTATGAACGCCGCACGCGCGCCAAGGACGCCGGCTTCGGCAGTATGAGCCCGCCGCGTGCCAAATTCGATGACTGGGCGACCACCGGCGGCGTGCGTCATGCGCGCGGCCTTGGTCGCGATCAGCGACTGAAACGCCACCGCCGCCAGAAGGTACGTCTCCGGAATTTGCGCCTCGATCACGGGCGCGCGCAGCGTGAGGATCGGCTCGCCCGCGAATACCGGCGTGCCCTCGGGGACGGCGAACAGATCGCCCGTGAAACGAAGGTCCCGCAACATTTCGAAGAAGCGCGGAGACACTCGCGCGAACTGCGGCAATCCGCGAACGTACTCCACCTCTTCGTCCGAGAAGCTTAGCCCAAGCAGATATTCAACCACCTGAGGCAGGCCGCAGGCAAGCACGAAATTGCGGTTGCGCGGAAGGCGACGGACAGACAGTTCGAAGGTCGCGACTTCTTTCGACTTGCCAGCTTCGAAGTAGCCGGCGGCCATCGTAAGCTGGTAGAGGTCGGTAAGAAGTCCGTTCACTTCTTCTTTTCGTCTTTCGGCGGCTGGAACTCCTTGACGTCCGCGGCGGCCTTCATCAGTTCTTCCACAACTTTGCTGTCGATTTCGTAAGCCGCGGCTTCGTTATCGCGCTTGCCCGAGTAGCTGTTCCCCTGCTTTGAGATCAGCACCTTTTCGACGCGCTTGCCTTCGCCCGAGGTGACGGTCGCGCCCAGCACCACGCCGCCCGGCGAATTGTCGAGAAATTTGGTCGACGTAAGGTCGCGCAGTTTGTCCACCAGGTTCTGGACCGATCCCGAATCCATCTGCCTGGTTCCCGCCATCCACTTCTCGCCGGACTTCTGGTAGGTCACCGTTCCCACTTCGATCTTCGACGGTTCGTTCCAGCCGAAATCGAACAGCTTCTTGTTGCGGAAGGAAGCCGTATCCTTGTCGAGGCCCTCGCCCAAATCCGCGTTGACCTTGTAGATGCCCTCTAACACGCTGGTTTTCGCGAAGTAGTTCTTATCCTTGTCGCGCCGCACCTCAAGCTGCTGATTGCCGGATGAATCGCTTACGGTCACAACCGCCACCTTCGTAGCGCCGCCAAACGAGGCCGCGGCCTTCTTTGCGTCCTCATCGGAAACGGACGTATCCATCTTCGCGTCCTTCAACTTCCGAACCAACTCTTCCACCTGCGAGCCATCAGCCCGGTAGGGCTTCGGCTTCAGTATCTGCCATTCGTTCTGGTTGTTCTTGCCGAACTCCGTCGACTGGTTCCTGGCGTTCAGCTCGACGCGAGTGAGCTTGTCGGAATCGAAAGTCAGGAGGCGCTTATCGCGAAGATCCTTCGACGTCTTGTCGAGGTTCGTCTTCACGAAACTGGCCACGGTGAAGACTCGCGGGTCGCCATCGAGACGCGCAAACGAGCCGCCCGCAGTGGGCGTTTCGTCTCCCAACAGGACCTTCTGAGTCTTGCCGTCTTTCTTCGTAATCGCCACCTCCATGGAGGGGGTGGCGAGGCCGTATTCCGCGACGTTCGCGGCCTTCTCTTCAATCAACCGGTCGGAAGCCAGGTTCGCCAGTGTCGAGACAAGTGAGTTTACGGCGTCCTGATCCGCCGCGAGCGGCTTAGGCGCCGTGAGCTTCCACTTACCATCTTCTCCGCGCGAGGCAACTGTCGCGTCCGCGCCCTTGCTGATCCGGATGTCCTTGAAGTCGGCATCGGGAATGGTCAGTATCTTCGGAGGCGCGTCGGCGGCGGGTTTGCCCTCCTCCGCCTTCTTCTTGTTTTCCGACCAGTAGACGGCGCCGCCCAGAGCGGCGAGCACAAAGGCCGCTGCGAGTAGTCCTCGAAACTTCATTACCTTATCTCCTGCGCCACCAAACCAGCATCCCCCCGCAGATTGCAATCAGCGGAAGGAACACCACGCTCGAGAAAAACACGAAAGACATCTGACGGCGGTTCAAAGTGATGCGGCGGTCCTCGGGGTCTTTCGGACGGATGGAAATCAGCTCTTCGTCCGAACTCAGCCAACTGATCATGTTGAGGAAGAGGTCGCGATTGCCATTGAAGCGGAAGATGTTGTTCGCGGGCCATGACGAACTGCCGACAATGATGAAGCGCCCGTTGTTGTTCTCTTTACCTGTGTTATAGGTTCCGGCGGCCGCCAGCGTAAGCGGTCCCTTCCTGTCCTTCTTCGTATCGATGCGGATCTCGGGCGAACTGAGGTTGGTAGTCGCGTAGCTATTGCCCGACGTGGAGAAGAGCTTCTCGGCGGTTACCTTGTCCGCGGACTTCACTTCGAGACTACGCGCGAGCGGAAATGCCGTCGCTGTCTCCTTCATCTCGCGGACGATCGCGTGAGACTCATACGTGGTGACGAGCGGCACCACTTCGCTCAGGCCGAAAATCTGGCCGATCTGGCTCGTATCGAGCGCGAGATCCTTGTTGGCGGTGACGCCCCATCCTTCGGCCAGTTTCGCAAGCGATGGAGTGCCGTCGGATTCCTCCTTGCCGAGTTTCAAAGGAGGATCGATCATCATCAGCAGCCGCCCGCCGCCTTCGACGTACGCCTTCACGGCTTTTGCGGCTGGTTCCATGTAGTCGTGCTTCGGGCCGCCGATGACGAGTACGGTGCAATCCTTCGGAATCTCGGCCTTCTCAAGCAATGAAACGGCGCGCGTTTTGTAGTTCGATTTTTCGACCGATTCCTTCGCGTTCGAGTAGCCCGCGCGGCCGGTGTCGTCGAGACCGTGCTCGCCGCTGCCCGTGACAAAACACACATTCCGCTCGCCGCTCTTCATGGACCGGATGATCGCGCCCGTGATTTCCTCTTCAGTCACGCTTTTCGCGTCTTCCTTCTTGAGGCCCGACGAAACGACGATGGCGCCGTAATTGCGGATGCCCGCCGCTTTCGCGAGCGCGGGTTTCTTATCCGGATCGATGTACTCCACCTTCAAGTTGGCCGAGAGATTGTCATAGCGGTCAAGCAAATCCTTCGCGCGGGGGAATTCACCGGACTTGTCGTAGTAGGTGATTCTCACGTCGGACTTTAGCCCCTTCACGATCTTGATGCTCTGATCAGAGAGGCTGAAGCGCTTGTTCGACGTGGAGTCGACGGATTTGTTGTGACGATTAGCCAGCCAGTTCGCGGCTCCCAGCACGGCCACGATGACCAAAATATATACCGTTACGTACGCGGTGTATTTCGTCTGTCTCGCATGAATCCAGTTTGCCATCGCTTACGCCCTCCACCGCAGAGATTCCATGGAGCGGGCCGTGAGGAACAGCCCGAAGAACGTCATGGAAAGGAAGAATACCGCGTCCTTGGTATCGATCACGCCTTTCGAGAATGGCTCGAAGTGAGTGACCACGGAAATGTACGAAATGACCTTGCCCATGCTGGAGGTTTCGTAGGCCGAAACCCAGTCGAGCACCCAGAGCAACAGCAACGTGGAGAAAGTCGCGCCGCCGGCGATGATCTGATTCTTGGTGGTGGTGGAGATGAAGGCGCCGATCGCCAGCATGCATCCGCCCTGAAGGAGCAGCCCGAGGTAGCCCACGAGCATCGGCTTCCAATCCGGCTTTCCGTAGGCGAAGATCCAAATGAAGTTGACGGCGGAGATCATCAGGATGCAGGCGTACATCAACAACGCGCCCAGCCATTTTCCGAGGATGATTTCAATATCGCGGACTGGTGAGGTCAACAGCAGTTCCATGGTTCCAGTGCTCTTCTCATGCGCGAACAGCCGCATGGAGATCATGGGAATGAGGAACAATCCGATCACGCTCGCGTTGGTGAGAAGGGGGCGGATTACCCACTCGTTCACGTCCATGGGGCCGCCGCGTCCCATCATTTGAGATTCCATGCCGCGTACGACAAAAATGGCCGTCGCGCTGTAGAAGAAGAAGCCAAATACGACAGCGGAGATCGCCATCAGCAAGTAGGCTATGGGGGAAGCGAAGTAACTCTTCAGTTCTTTACGACAGATGATCAAGGTATGGTTCATTTTGATTCTCCTGAGGCGCCGCCGGTTTCCGACCCGGTCAACTGGAGGAAGATGTCCTCCAGGCTGAATCCAACGGGACGCAACTCGTTCAAATTCCAGCCCGATCCGACCACGACTCGCGCAAGATCCGGCCGGATCTGCCGGCCCTTCAAGCTCTCCACTTCAAACAGGCAGTTCCCGTCCTTCGCAGCTCGAGCTACGACGCGGCTAACGCCCGCGACCTGCTCCAGCTTACGCTGAACCTCGGCTTCGGCCAGCGGAGTTCCATCCGAGGGCCCGATTTCGACCGCTACCGACTCCGCGCCTCTAAGGCGCGCGGTCAGATTCTCCACGGAGTCGATTGCGGCGAGCGTGCCACGGTTGATAATGATGACTTTCTGACAGGAGTGTTCGATCTCGGACAGAATATGAGTGCTGAGGATGATCGTGTGGCTGCCTGACAATTCCTTGAGCAGTTCCCGAATCTCAATAATCTGCTTCGGGTCGAGGCCGGAAGTAGGCTCGTCCAGAATCAGAACGTCCGGGTTGTGGATGATAGCCTGCGCCAACCCCACCCGCTGCCTGAAACCCTTCGAGAGTTTTGAAATCAACTTTGTCCGGACTTCGCCAAGGGCGCACTTCGCGATGGCGTGGTCCGACGCGCGGGCGAGATCCGAAGAGGGGATTCCCTTGAGTCTTCCAACGAAAGTCAGGTATTCGTCGACCTCCATTTCGGGGTACAGAGGTGGAGATTCCGGAAGGTACCCGATGCGCTTCTTCACTTCCATCGGCTGCTCCATGACATCGAAGCCGGCAACCGAGGCCTTGCCCGACGAAGGCGGCATGAAGCAAGTAAGAATGCGCATCGTGGTGGTTTTCCCAGCTCCGTTTGGACCCAGAAAACCGACGATTTGACCCTTCTCCACCTCAAAGGAAATGTTGTTCACGGCGACATTGCGCGCGTATCTCTTGGTTAACCCTTCAACCTTGATCATATAGTGGTCTCTGAACTGGTGTGCGATGCTGTCTCGGCCGCGGACGCCGTTGGATCGGCCACGCTGAAGGCTACCATCGCGGGTACTGCAAGGAGTACACACCATAATAGGGATAAGACATAGGACTTGTCAAGGTGTCCGAGAGAGTGCGCAGGTGGGCCGGGAGCCTGTGGAAAATCGCCCGCGAGGACCGTGGGGGAGAAGAGGAACGGGCGTCGGTTTGGATAATATCTCTTTTGTTTTGTGCCGCTTGAAACCTGGGTGACGCAGAAATACGTTTTTGGAATTTGAGTTGAGTTTGTAAGAGGGCTACCGGCATTGTGGCTGGAGAGCGGCTTCAAGAGGGGGAAGCGCGTGTTAGCGCATGTGGCAGCGTCGGGGTCGGCCTCATTTTCGGGGGTGACGCAGAAGAGTACTTTTTTTGCTTTCGAGGCCGGGAGTCCGCGAGTGCGGCGATTCACCCTGCACGGAGTCCGCGGCCGGCAGCGCGACGCGGGCGCGCCCGGTCCGGAAGGACTGCCACACGAGCACGGAGGCGGGTGAGAGGGATTCCCGTTTCCAGGCGGTTTCCCTTGGCAGATCCGCAGGTTTACGGCTTCCGGATCAGGTTGTAAGCGATGTTTTATCATGTATTTCCGATGGGGGTGACGCAGAGAAATTATTTTGTGTTTTCGAAATCGCGTGGCAGACCGCTAAGGGGGGCGATCTGCTGGGACCGAGGCTCGGCCTCCGGCAACGGGACCGGGGCGACCAGCGTGGCGGCCGGGGCTATCGCCTTCCGGACTGACTTGTAAGCGATGTTTTATCATGCATTTCCGATGGGGGGTGACGCAGAGAAATTATTTTGTGTTTTCGAAATCGCGTGGCAGACCGATAAGGGGGGCGATCTGCTGGGACCGAGGCTCGGCCTCCGGCAACGGGACCGGGGCGACCGGCGTGGCGGCCGGGGCTATCGCCTTCCGGACTGACTTGTAAGCGATGTTTTGTCATGAATTTTCGATGGGGGTGACGCAGAGAGTGAATATTGTGTTTGAGCCTAATTACGTTAGCCTGTTTGCGCCAAGCTCTCAGTTTGGATTGTACACACCTCGGGCACGCCGGCCCGGCGAGAGTGGGGTTAAAATATTTGAAATCAACGTGGAAAATAGTTGTGACGCAGTGACCGCGGTCGGTTTCTTTCGCCCACGCGTTCCCATCGCGGCCGACTCAAACTATTGTGCCCTTGCCTGCGCGACTATGCCCGCAAACCACGGTTCTTGGCGGATGGCGCCGAGATCGGTGTCCTGGTCGAGGTGAATGCGGTTCGGCAGGGTTCCGCGACGGACTGCTTCTTCCAGGAGTTGTTTAGCTTCGAGCTTATTTCCGCGCAGGGAAGCGAGGCAGGCTAAATTATAGGCTCCGCTGCCGGGTTTTAGGAATTCCGCCTTGCGAGTCTTTTCGACGGCTTCGTCGAACAGGCGGAACCGCTCGGGGCCCCTCCGCTGCTGTCCCAACGCGGACAGCGCAATGCCCCAGTTGTTGAAGGCGTCGTGCTCGTCCGGCTTGATGCGCACCGCCTCGGCGTACTTGGCGAAGGCCTGCTTCCACAACGCTTCCGCTTCCGGCCCCGTCTTCCGCTTCGCCAACTCGTCCAGCGCAAGGCCCCAGTTGCTGAAGGCTTCGTGCTTGTCAGGCTTGATGCGCACCGCATCCGCGTACTTATCGAAGGCCAGCTTCAACAACGCTTCCGCTTCCGGCCCCGTCTTCCGCTTCGCCAACTCGTCCAGCGCAAGGCCCCAGTTGCTGAAGGCGTCGTGCATGTCCGGCTTGATGCGCACCGCGTCGGCGTACCTGGCGAAGGCCTTCTTCCACAACTCTTCCGCTTCCGGACCCGTCTTCCGCTGCGCCAACTCGTGCAGCGCATTGCGCCAGTTGTTGAAGGCGGCGTGCTTGTCAGGCTTGAGGCGCGCCGCCGCGGCG
>SXGT01742477.1_pt1 | contig 13702 bp, 11 predicted proteins | sample 3176221 | NCBI WGS metagenome assembly SXGT01 (sample SAMN11356862, study PRJNA531348) | freshwater metagenome | isolation source: freshwater sample F1-120 | place: China: Fuxian Lake, Yuxi | collected 2017-12-25 | reverse complement strand
CCTACGACCAAGCCGAGCCCTTGGAGCGTGTTCTCTTCCTGCCCCTTCACGCGACAGATATCCCCCACCTTCAATTGGGCATGGGCCGCGGGGGCAACACCGAGCACGACGAACGTCGTGAACAGTCGTAGCAGGCGGCACGTTGATTTTGTGAGGAGAGCAGTGTTTAACATGGCCAAGTCCTTCGTTCAATGCGGGCATACCGTCTCGGATCGGCTACCGATCCGCCTAGAATGCGTGAAGCGTGTCCAACCAGCGAGTGAACCAACCACGTCGATAGCCGTCGTTCACCACGCCTCGCTCACGCTTCGAGATCTGCAGCTCGGCCACATCCTTGCTCAAAACCACAAACCCCGGCCCGATCGCTTGTCGTGAACAGACGCCCGTCAGCGCGTAGTCCCATTGCTCTTCATTGATCCGAATCAATTGGTGCGCTTCCAACACCAGATCACCGTTGGGCCGAATGTCCACAACCTTGGCCGCAATATCGAATTTCAGCGATTCGCGTGTCTCCATTTCAGCCTGGGCCCGATACTGTTGGTCGAGCTGTCCGCGGATACGAGGGTCGCCGTCCTCCATGCGTGCTGGCTTGATCTGCTTCAATCCATCCAGAGTGATCCAATCAGTGAGACGAAGGTCGTAGAGGGCATTCTTGCGGCGTTCGACCTCGCCATCCGAAAACATCTGGGATTTGATATCAACTCGAATCGTGACAATATCTTGTTCGCGAATCTCCTGTGCCGGCGGAAGCTGCTGATACATCCAACTCGCTTGATCGAGCAGCAACGGGCCTTTGCCCGTAACCGGAAGATCCTGCCGCAGCAGACTAGAACTCTGCGCCGTGACGTCGCTCACCACACACAAGATGACCAGCACGATCGCGACCAGGGTGCTGGCCATCTGCCCAGCACTGCAGGTCCATTTCTCCGATCGGCGTCCACAAGCCAATTGGCCGAGGACCGTCGATGATCGAAGTTCTTCGTGTTGTCGCATGCGGGACCTCATGGGCAAATAAAGTCTGAGTTGAGGTTTAAATTAAGGCTTACGAGTCGCGGCAACTCGGGAACGCTTAGCAGCACGCGGAGCGGCGATGCGCAGGGCATTGCCTTTACGCATCGCCAGGTCCGAGGCATCGTGGGACTCGAACGCTGGACGAGTCGGCGCGTCGGATGTCGTCACTTCCAATTCCTGGAAGCCGATCACGCGCGCCGAGAATCGCTCCTTGCCGCTCAGCCCCTGAACGTCCAACAGATCTCCCTGACCTCCGTCGGCCATCGCACGGGCCGTGGTGCGGATCTGCACGCCGGCGGCCCGAGCATAGACCGTTACCATCTCACCCCGGTGAACCAACACCGGTGCTCGCAGTTGGCTGACATCGATGGGCTGTCCGGCGGCGTAGGAACGATCTGTTTGTCTCCCCACGACTTCTTCAAACTCGTACGCCAAGGGGATGGCTTTACCGGAGACAGGAATTCGAATACGTTGCAGGTCGGTGGCCGCAAGAACCTCACCACGTCGCACGGCTCGGGCAACCGCCACTGCCTGTGCGACACAACGCACATCGGCCACGACCTCCATGGTCTGTGGTCCTGCCGACGTAGGAATGATCAACCTAAACGCCTGACGGCCGACGAATGGCGTCTGCGGCCCTTCTAAGACACGAATCAACTCACCAGCCTTGAAATCGGAGATTTCTGAGGCGGGCAAACGGAAGTCCACCTGCCAGTCCGCCGGCGATGCTTCTTGCTGTTGCAGGTAGTGAACCATGGCCATGCGAATGGCTTCGTTCACATCTTTTGAATGGGCGTCGCTCGATTTCTTCTTGCGACTCGGCGCGTCCACGCCGGGCTCAAAGCGTACCGCAACTTCATCCACACCGATCAATTGCACGGTGGACGGATCGACGGATCGCAATTCGAGGACCTCTTGGATCTCTTGACGACTCACGCGTCGCACGCGTCCCTCGCTGGGGGCAGGAAACAGGGGAATCCTGGCGAGTCGCTGTGAGCTTGCGTCATCGCTGGCAGTAATGGCAGCGACGTCCCCCAATCGCACGACTCCATGACGACACACGGGAGACTCCGCAAGAGCGATACGAGCGGCCGGTTTGGCTCCCGTGGCAGCCTGAGCGGCATTTGCATTCAATAGCGATAGGCATGACACCACCACAACGCCAGCCAGGCCCCAATAGCACATGGCAGTCGAGGCATGGCAGCAGCCGAGCATCGAGTGCGTCGTGCAGGTGTGAGTCGTGTTTGGCATGGCAAGTCATTCTCTCGAAAAAGTGCGGTGCTGGCGGCTTACAGTCGTCGCAGATTGGCGATTTGCTGCAACATTTCGTCCCCAGCCTTGACGGTTTGCGAGTTGAGTTCAAACGATCGCTGCGTTGTAATCAAATCGATCAACTCGCGCACCGGCTCGACGTTGGAGTGTTCCAGCATGCCCTGCCGCAAGACGCCCGCACCATTCTGGCCGGGAATGGCCAATGTGGCGGTATTCGAGGCTCCGGTTTCGGCGTAGAGGTTCTCTCCCATCTTCAACAACCCATCGGGATTTTGAAACACGGCAAGCTGCAACTGGCCAACTTGATTGAGCGTTTGTTGGCCCGCTTGGCGAACACTAACATCACCGGATGCACTAATGACAATCCCGGTTGTGTCTGGTGGAATGGTGATGGCCGGCTCCACAGCGCGTCCGATACTGGCCGAGCCCACCACCAACTGACCATTCGCATTGATCCCCAGATTTCCCGCTCTGGTGTAGAGGGTGGTTCCATCCCCCGGATTCGTAACCTGCAGAAACCCGGGACCCTCAATCGCAAGATCCAGGTCCTTTCCCGTCTGCTCAAAGGCACCTTGCCGAAAGTCGGTCTGTACGCTTTGCACGCGCGAGCCCAGACCGTAGTAAATGCCAGTGGGAGTCGGCTCTCCGCTCGCATCGAGTCCACCCGGCAACAGTTCGTTGCGATAGAGCAGATCCTCGAAATTCGCCCGATCCCGTTTGAAGGCGGTCGTGTTGACGTTGGCCAAATTGTTGGCGATCACATCCAGCTTGCTCTGCATGGATTCCATGCCGGTCGCGGCCGTGTACAGCGTTTGTACGCTCATTGTAACCTTTCCTTTCCACTATCCGTGAGACTCACTGCTCAAGCGTGCGTTGCGAAACCACTAGGTGCGCAACAGACGGGTAACCAGTGCCCCAGACATTTGGTCCTGGTGTTGAATCATCTTGACGTTGGCTTCGAAGGCACGTGAGGCTTCAATCAGTTCCATCATTGCCGTCGTCGGTTGCACGCCGGACATCTCCAAGAACCCCGCACGAACATTTCGGCTACCCGGTGGAACTGGGACCGTCGGTGCCAAGGGACGGAACATGTTGTCGCCGACCTTGACGAGATCCCCGAGCGATGCGGGCTTAACGACGGCCAGCGGAATCTGATTCCCCGCTTGGCTAATCACGCCACCTTGCCCGACGATCCAGGGGAGTTGCGGGTTGATGACCACCGGTTGACCATCCTGCGCCAACACAGGTTCGCCATTCTGAGTCACCAATTGGCCATTCGCCGCGACAACAAAATTTCCGGCCCGTGTCAGCATGGGCTGATTATCTTTGCGCACCACGAAGAATCCTTCCCCTTCGATGGCCAAGTCGGATGGCAATCCAGTGCGATTCATGCGACCGGGGCTAAAATCCGTGGCCACCTCGTCGAGAAAAACACCGCCACCTACGTCATTCACCGATCGAGAACCACTGGAGTCGTACCCTTGCTCGATCGCCTCGCTATGTCGTGCCTGCAGAATGGCCAGATCCCGTTTGAAGCCGGCCGTGTCCACGTTGGCCAGGTTATTGCTGAGCACTTGAACGCGCTTGGTCTGCACATCCGCGCCGGCCGCCGATAGGTACACTCCGTAGGACATGACTCTGTTTCCCGATCCGCGTTTCCCGATCCGCTTTTTTCCGTTGTTCGTACCGGTCACGCCCGGTTTCGTCTTTCACTGTGCCCGAAGCGATGCATCCATCGGTGTTCGTCCCCTAGAGCAAGGACTGTGCCGAAAGACCGGCAATTCTGGGAAGGCGTGTGTGACAGCACCGCTAAGTGCTTGCCGATTAGGAGCTTGCGGCCTGAGAGCCGGTCTGCGTCGTAGGGCCGGTGCCCAGATCGTTGATCGGTTCAACGCGCAGCTCTTGCCGCTGTCACTCGCAAGGATGGCCGATTGAGCGGCGAGCGTCACTCTCGCTGACGCGGTTCGCGGGCGGACAAGCCGCCCGTGGCACCTGGACCGGTATGCACCAAGACCCGTAGGCACACAAGTCAGCCTCGGGCCATAAAGGGCAACGTTGAGCCGGTCTCGGGCCCCAAAGGGAAACGCCGCGACGAATTTTTTACGGGGAAAATGGAGGGTTCTCGGTCATAGGCTCCTCCGTGCAACGGAATGATCATGAGGCGCTGGCTCGTAACCCGAAGCGTCAGCGAGGGCAGCTTGCCACAGGGGGCGCCCAAGGTAGGTGATGGGATGACACGAAAATCCTCGATTCATTGGCTAACGGCCCTCGCTAACGCTTCGGGTTACGACGGAAATCGCCCACACACGAGCGTCCCATTGAAATATCCATCACGGCGTTGCCCAACGAGGCCACACCTGTCAGCCACGAGTGGGCTATTTTTCCGCCGCCGCATTGCGGCGTGATCGCGGCTTATAGATTTCTGTGGCCGTGCCGAAAAATACCTCGCCCGCATTCATCAGCGTCTCGCTGAGGGTCGGATGGGGGTGAATCGTCGAGGCAACATCACGGACCTCGCATCCCATTTCGATAGCGAGCGCGGCCTCGCCGATTAATTCGCCGGCTCCCGGACCGACCATCCCACATCCCAGCAGGCGTTCGCTGTCACCATCAATGATCCACTTGGTAAGACCTTCCGTTCGTCCCAAGGCCTGGGCCCGTCCGCTTGCAGCCCAAGGATACATGGCCACGTGCACGTCGGAATACTGGCCGCGCGCCGCTTCTTCGGTCAATCCGGCCCAAGCGATTTCAGGATCGGTGAAGACGACTGCCGGGATGGCCGCTGGTTCAAAAGTCGCCGATCGTCCCAAAATGGTTTCGACGGCAACGCGTGCCTGGTGGCTTGCCTTATGGGCTAACATCGGTTCACCCGCGACATCGCCGATGGCCAGAATATGCGGTTCCGCGGTTCGTTGTTGCGAGTCGCAACAGACGAATCCCCGTCGATCCAGTTGAATGGAGGTATTTTCCAATCCCAGGCCGGCGCTAACCGGTCGACGACCCACGGATAGCAGCACACGTTCAAATTGTTCGACGCCGAATTTGCCCGGTCCTTCGAACGCCACCTCGATGGTCTCGCCTCGATCGCCGATGGAGCCGACCTTGGTATTGAGGAAGATACGACCTTCCAAAAGTCCGTCCAGATGCTTGTGCAATGGCTTGACCAGATCGCGATCAACGCCAGGCAGTAGACCGTCCGTTAGTTCCACCACGCTGACCTGCGACCCGAGTCGCGCGTAGACGGTCCCCATTTCCAGGCCGATATAACCGCCACCGATCACCAGCAGCCGCTTGGGAATTTCTTGCAAGTCGAGAGCACCCGTGGAATCCATCACTCGCGGCGAGGCCATCGCGAATGAAGAAGGAATCGCAGGCACACTCCCCGTGGCCAGGATCAGGTGGTCGAAGGTGAGGAGCGAATCATCAGCCAGAGCTGGGTCGTCACCTTCCAGCCGCAAGGTGGAAGCATCCTGCAGCACGCCGCGGGCATGAATCACGCGGACCTTGCGACGCGCGGCCAACTGCTTCAAACCGCGTGATAGCGTGTCGATGACCTGCTCTTTCCGCCCGCGCAACTTGCCCAATTCAATCTGTGGCGAGCCATAGCGGACTCCCCAGTCGCGGGCCAGCTCATCGACCTCGCCCATAACGCGTGCGGCGTGCAGCAGCGCCTTGGAGGGGATGCAACCGCGCAGTAGACAGGTTCCTCCGAGTCGCGCATCGGCCTCGACCAGGGTTACCTCCAAGCCTTCATCCGCGGCCAAAAAGGCGGCCGCATAGCCCCCTGGCCCACCCCCTAAGACAACGATTGCACTATGCATACTAATTCCAGCGCCTGCTCGTTTCCGCTCGCAACATGAGGTCTGTCGCCAGGGCCCCGCGCGGTGGCGGAGACTAACGCGACATGAACTCGACGACGATATTCGCGCTCACCGGCAAACTGATATCACTGGCTCCCGGTACGCCTTGCACGGTCGCGTGCAGCCCTTCGTTATCCATGGTGACCCAATCCAGAGGTTCCGGCGAATGACTGGCGATGACCGAACTGTAGTAGTTGCGGACCTTCTCGCTGGACTTGACCGTAATCACGTCCCCCGGACGCAAGAGGTACGAGGGGCTACTAACCTTGACACCATTCACGCGAAAATGCCCGTGGACAATCCCCTGTCGGGCCTGCGGACGCGTCACGGTAAAACCCGCGCGGCGAATCACATTGTCGAGTCGCCGCTCGCACAAGATCAGCAATTGTTCGCCCGTATTCCCCTTCATGCGTCCGGCCTTGTCGAAGTACCGACGTAGCTGGCGTTCCCCCAGCCCATAGTAGTGCTTGATTTTTTGCTTTTCGCTGAGGGCGATGCCGTAGTTGGACGTACGCCGGCTGCGTGGGTGCATACCGGGGGGTTGCTCACGGCGGCTGAATGCTCGCTGTACGCCTGCGTTCTCATAAATCATAGCGCCGAGACGGCGATTAACGCGTGCCTTTGCGGCAGTATAACGCGCCATAGATACGGATCTCCCTAGCCATCAGTGGATTGTCCAACCCGGAAAACTCCTTATATTGCCTTATTGCATCGATTTAGGCAAGGGGAGACACCGAACGATCAAGTCAAATTGTTACTTCCCCGGGAGGATGGCCACGCAGCAGGCTCCATGGTCGGATAGAAACGGCCGTGCTGAAGGCTAGATGGCGGACCGCTTCAGGCTTCCGAGGGAAGCCAACGTGGGCAATCGCTCAGGCAATTGGGCCGGATCCTCGAATGCCCGCCACAGTTCCGGGTCTAGGCCACGAAAGGCCCGTTGGCAGCGGGCGTCAGCCAGCGGCTGACGGGCCACACAACGGATATAGATGGCCGAGATCTGCGATCCGAAACGCCGGGCAATGGCGCCATAAATCTCCGGATCGCGTTGTCCCGAATCGCCCACCAGAACAAATTGCCGCTGCGGATACGAACGAATCAAACCGGCGATGGCCCGCTTCTTAATGCGTTTGGCCGCCATGAACAATCCCACCAGACGAGGATCGCCAAACCGAATGGCTCGCAGATGAAAAGTTCCTGGCGGAAAACCGCTTCGGCATCTCATTTCGTTCAGACAATCGAACAATTGCCAGGGACTGGATGACACATAGTGAAACGCCCTCCCCGGCTCGTCCCAGCGCTGATAGGTCTCGGCCATCCCCGGCACGGCCGCAAATTGACGTAAGAAGGTATTGGCGAGCAGCGCACGACGCTCGGAGACCTCGCTTATTTTTATCGTGTCATCGATATCTGAAATGACAGACACTCCGCGTTGGCCAATCAACTGAATTCTGCCGGTCGCGGGTACCGTAGTCTCCGCTGGCTCCAGCACTCGCAGATCGAGCCAACCACCTCGATCGGGGTCAATGTCTCGCAAGTGTGGCATGCTGCGAACGGGAATGACCAAATGGTCCACAAAACGGCCATCGCGACCGGAAGGCCGCGTGAGGGCATGGATCTGATCGCCAATCTGCACGACAATGCGCCGCCCGGGAGCGCCAATTGCCAAGAAGCGACGGATGCGGTGCTGAAAAATGTCCGATTGCAGTTGGGCGGCGTCCGCGTGCAGCAAACGTCGCATGACGCGCAACGTCAAACGCCGTCGAATCCCATTCGTCCCCGGCGAGAAGATCACCCCGCGAATCGTGAGGTGCCAGTGCCCACCATCCGGGTCCAGGCGACCGCAGGTCGGGTAGAGCACTACCGTCTCCTGCAATCCGCTTCCCGTTGGGGTACCAACTATGGGTGTTGTCACGGCTGCGTCCTGACCGCTGCGTCCGATCCAAGCCGCCCCGCTCGCACCTGCGATTTAACGCCCGATGCGCGAGTCGGAGCCGCATCATCCCCTGAACTTCGGCACTCCCCTTGTTAGAGTGCACGACCGCCCGTCCTGTCAAGACGCACCCCGCCGAGCACCTCCGCGAAATGGGCGGTTTTCCCGGAAAAACCGCCCATTTCTTGGTATCATGAAATTAGGGAGTAAATCGGATGTCGATACGGCAAATCATGAGTCGGGACCATCAGACTCTGCGTCCGGCGACGGCTCCGTTGCTGAGTCGACCGTACCGGCCACAGCCTGCTCCGGTTCAGTAAACGGATCGCCAGTTGGTTGAGCCGGCTGGTCACCCGCCGGCTCCGTCACCGAGACCTTGGGCAGCAACCCGGCAAGACGCTCGATGAGCCCATGGAGCTTTTCCACATCCTGGTGGAGCTGATCCAACCGCTGCTGCATCTGCTCCCCACGCGGCGACTGTGAGACGGCTTCCTGTCTCGCCTTCTCCAATTCGCCACGCACTTGCTCGGACAGTTCTTTCATACCGGCCGCATTCAGATGGCGCGCCGCGCGTTGTAGGTGCATCAGGCGCGCCTGGGGACCATCCACCGGCATACCCGGACCGGGACCGAATCCAGGATGTCCATGTCGTGCGGCCGCAAAGCCGCCACGTCCATGCGGGCCCCGACCAAAGCCGCCGCCCCACGCGGCGCCCGGAGGGGGTCCCATCGGCCGATGATGCATGCCGTGCCCCGGATGGCCGGGCCCGTCACCGCGTCGCTTGGCGCAAGCATCACACTCACCACTGGGCCCGTCGCTGCGTCGTCGGTCACAGGCATCGCAATGCTTGGGCCCGCGTCCGCCGCCCTGATGCGCCCGATGCGCTGGCCGCGCCTCGTGCCAATGAAATCCCGGCGGCCCGGAATGCGCATGTCGGCCCCGCTTCCGGTCCCGCGCCTCATCGCTATCGGCCTCTTCGTCCTCGTCTTCGTCCTGGTCATCCTCTTTGGCGACGAACATCACCGGTCCTTCACCTGCACCATGAAAATCGCCTAGGGACTCTTCATGGGGGAACTCCGCCGCGAAATCACCCTCGACCGCCGCGTCGACGTCGCCCCGAGTACCCCAGGTTTCCTCCGCTTGATCCGACGTCGCTCGGTCATCACGATCAAACTCGTTGCCCTCTTCGTTCGGGTCATCTCGATCCACCCAGGAGACCGGCTTAGCGGCCCAGGTCGGATCCAACATCGGCATATCAGTTGGTCGCTCGCGCGGCCCCGATATCGCATACGCGACGGCAACCAAGGCCAAACACCCCCCCCAAACCGCGCCCTTGGCCCCAAGACCGTTGGTCCACGATCGCAAAACTTCACGGGTCGTCATCGCTCGCTCCTTGGAATTTCTGAATTGCCGAGTCGTCAAAGTCCAACAGGCCCACCAACCACACGTGGCAGGTCCCCCAGCGGATCCAACACCGGACCGGGTCAAGAGTTCCGCAGCGGGGAGTAAAAAGGCAAACGCAGTACCCCAAGCACGCACTGCATCGTACCACACAAGTCAGCCAGGGGCCCGAGGCTGACTGATCCCAACACCAACTAGCGCAATAGGGGCTGGGCACACCATCCGGCCCAGGGAACGAACAGCAGCAAAGGTGCCCAGGCCGCCAAGGCGGGGCTGAGGACCGCATGGGCGCCCAGGCCATGACAAGCCAAAATGACCAAGAAATAGATGAGCACGATGAGCGTGCTGACTCCGACCGCAACAAATGCGTTCCTGGCCCCCTGCCCTAGGACGGTGGGTACCCCCAAGAAAAATAACAGCATGTCCAAGACCGGCTGCAGCAGTCGTGCATGCAGCTGCACGCGACTCCCCAGTCCCGCGCGAAAACTGGCATTTCCCATTCCGCCCAACAATTCACGCATGGACGCAAATTGGCTGGCTTGAAGGTCCTTGGTCAGATATTCAACCGACAAATTGCTGGCCACGAAACATTGGTCCGGCTGCAACCAAGAAGCATCGCGCGGCATGGTCACAAGTCGAACGCCTTGCACGTCGCACGAGGGTAAATCGGCCAGGCGGACAGGATTCACGACACCTCGTAGCAAGTAACCGCCAGCGTGCTGCTCGTTGGCCGCTTGGTACTGCGCCTCCTCGGCCGCCAATTTGTTACTGCCGATGTTGGGGAGCGGCACCGGGAGTCGGAAATTCGGCTTGGCAATCCGTCGCGAGTCCAGGTAGACCCACTGCCCGCCAATATAGACCCCTGTTTCGTGGTCGTATCCCGGCACCAACTTGCGACCTCGGCCAGCCAGATCACGGGGATCGCTCATTAGCTGTTCGCGAATCGCCGGCAATCCGAATTCGCGGTTCGCGGCAGCCAAAAGGCTTACGGCAAGCGTCACCACGAGAAGGGGGCGGACGATACGTGCCTGGGAAATGCCTGCCGCCATGAGCGCATAGATTTCTTGGTACCGATACAGGCCCGTGATCACAAAAACGGAGGCGATGAGCGCGATCACGTGGCTCGTCTGATCAAAAAACAGCGGCAACCTCGCGCCGTAATGGGTCACGAGCTGTCGGACCAACCCCTCACCGGAACCGGATTGTTCGAGAAACTCTGGCAAGTTCTCCACGAAGTCGTAAACGCAGTAGATACCAAGCAGACTAATGAAGCAGACGAAGAAGACCTTGACGTAGGTCGAAACCAGATAGCGATCGATCAATTGCATCACTAGGCCCCTCGTTTCGGACCGGCCCCGCCGAGTGCGGGCCGAAAGGCGGCATCGGCCCACTGGCAGTGGCCCCACTAGTGGCCCCACCTCCCCAATCGCGTGGGATAGCAAAATCGCGAAACTGGGTAAAGAACGGTTCCCACGGATCGGCACATGGCAGACGACATGCGGGGAATATGGTACACATGGGATCATGTTGGGTTCCCTGCGACGCGCCGCTAGCACCCCCTGGTGGCACCGATCCTATCGGGCCTGGCAACATTGTCGCGAGGCATCCCTGCAGTTGATTTTCCCCCCCGCTTGTGCGTTTTGCCAAGCCGCGCTCCAACAGGCCGAAAGTGACACGCGTTGGTGTGATGCCTGTTATCAAGAATTCTCCGCACGGCCGGAACATCTTTGCACCCGATGCGGTAGCTTACTACCCAATCTCCTCACCGACCCGACCCAATGCCCCCGCTGTCGACGCGAATCGGTACGGTGGGATCGCATGGTCACCTTGGGGAGCTATCGTGGCCCCCTGCAAACCGCCGTGGTTCGCATGAAGCACGCCAACGAACAGGGACTGGCGACTGCCGTTGGAATCCTGTTGGCCGACAAGGCGCGACGGGAATTGATCGACCACGTGCCCGATGCCGTTGTACCGATGCCCATGCATTGGATGCGACGAATCATGCGCGGCATCAACACGCCCGAAGTCTTGGCGGAAACCATGGCGTTTCAGCTATCCATTCCCTGCGTCCCTCATATTTTAACGGTTTGTAAACGAACGAGAAAACAGAGTCTCTTGCCCCCGACCGAAAGACGAAAGAACTTGCACCACGCCCTGGCAATCCGCCCCGATTGTGATCTGAGCGGTTGCCATGTTCTACTGATCGACGACATCGTGACGACCGGTGCGTCTGCCAACGAGGCCGTGCGCAATCTACGTCAAGCAGGCGCAAGCCAAGTTACCGTGGCAGCTGTGGCTCGCGCCCTGCCGCCGAGTTAGTTACTGTCGTGCGAATGGACCGAGTGCGAAAGCGGTAAAAAATTCCGATGGCCTGCAAGATTTCTTCCCCAGATCGTCGTGCGACGCTCCGAGTCGAGAGTTGCACGGCTTGGGGAGCCGTGCAACAATAGGGAACAGTTGGGACACACCGCGCAGCCCCGCAGCCTACCGATCGGCACACCGTATCGTTTTCGTTCGAATCGCGACACAACGTTGAACCATGACACATGGCTGATTCACTTCGCCTGGGCACTAGAAACAGCCCCTTGGCCCGCTGGCAGGCGGATTGGGCCGCCACGCAGCTGCGTGCGCATGGAATCGCGACACAAATTGTGCCAATCACCACTCAAGGAGATGACCAATCGGCGTCCCTGCGTGCCTTCGGTGGCGTGGGACTGTTTACCAAGGCGATCCAATTAGCCCTGCTGAACGATGAGATCGATCTGGCCGTACACAGCTTGAAGGATCTCCCCACCCATCCTATCGATGGCCTATGCCTGGCCGCCGTTCCCAAACGTGAGTCGGTCCGCGACGTAATCATCTCACGTTCAGCGGGCGGATTGGATGGATTGCCAGCCAACGCCCAAATTGGCACCGGTAGTCCACGCCGGCAGGCCCAGTTGCTGCACCATCGCGGTGACTTACGGATGCTTGATATTCGTGGCAACGTGGATACGCGTCTACGGAAACTGAGCGCCGGCGAATACGACGCCATCGTCCTGGCCGAGGCTGGCTTGCGGCGACTTGGAATCATGCCCGAGGGGAGCCAGATCATCCCCATGGACCTACTGCTCCCCGCCGTTGGCCAGGGGGCCTTGGCCATCGAATGCCGCGAGGATGCGGCCGAGGTCCGAGAGTGTTTGGCGGTTCTCGAGGACCCGATCTCGCGGCAGTCGGTGCTTGCCGAACGGACGCTCCTGGGGGCATTGCGTGCCGGCTGCCTGGCCCCCGTGGGCGCATGGGCCCGTGTCGAAGCAACCACGCCAGCATCAGAGACGGACGCCATCCCACGTGACACGCAACTGCAACTCAGCGCGGTCGTCCTGAGCGCCGACGGCCAGCAACGCCTGGATGTCCATGTTTCCGGCCCGCTCATGGAGGCCGCTTCACTGGGCCGCCAGGCCGCCGAACAACTTTTTGCCTTAGGCGCGGAACGTCTGATCTCAGCCGCACATGAAGACCCCTCTGCGTCTTAGGCTTCGCCGCACAGGACGGCTCTGATTGCCACCGTGAACAGGGCGAACTAAACTGGGGAGCAACCGCCATTCGTGCTCCGCTACCGATGCCGCCTGGAATCATTGGGCCGGCAGCGAGCCCGCACTCAGGAACCCCCGCGCATGACCACCCGCCACGATAGTACTTGGCCCATCTGCCCGAACACGATCCCGGTACGAGATTTTGATTTTGCGAGCGCGCGAACCGTAGTTCAGATTCTGGCCGTATTCTGCATACTCTGCCAGGTTGTAACCCCCGTCGGCAACGGTCAGGCCGCAGAGCCCAATGCAGCGGCGTCCCATCCTTCGGGGCGACGGCCGGAGTGGACGACATCCCGCATTTCCGGCACCCCGGAACCACCACCGCCTTATCGCGTGGTAAGGGCCTTTCCCAAGCTGCAATTTACCGCGCCGACGGTTGTTGCTAGTGCTCCGGGCATGTCGCGGCTTTTTGTCGCACAGCGCGATGGAACGATTGTCTCCTTTCCGATTCAGGACGCCGTCGAGGCGTCCGACACGATGTTAAGCCTCAGGGACTTGGTAGTAAAACGTGATCTGGATAGGGAATTCGACTCGTTCTATGGGCTTACCTTTCATCCCCAGTTCGCCACCAACCGCTATTGCTACGTGTGCTACGTCCTGAATCGGAAAGGTGAGGGCCCGACCTTGGAGGATGGCACGCGCGTTTCACGCTT
>SXGT01162990.1_pt1 | contig 13704 bp, 12 predicted proteins | sample 3176221 | NCBI WGS metagenome assembly SXGT01 (sample SAMN11356862, study PRJNA531348) | freshwater metagenome | isolation source: freshwater sample F1-120 | place: China: Fuxian Lake, Yuxi | collected 2017-12-25 | reverse complement strand
TCACCCCCGCGCAGCGCCTGGCTGATGATGGTGGGGATGACAGCGCGAGCCGACTGGCGCGGGCCGTACGTGTTGAACGGGCGGACGGTGACCACCGGCAGGCCGTAGGAAAGGTGGAACGATTCGGCCAGCTTGTCGGCGGCGACCTTGGAGGCTGCGTACGGCGATTGCGCTTGCAGCGGGTGCTCCTCGCTGATCGGCACGATCCGGGCGGTGCCATACACCTCGGAGGTGGATGTGTGGATGACGCGCTCGACGTTGAGCGAGCGGGCCGCCAACAGCACATTGAGGGTGCCCTGAGCGTTGGCAAGAAAAACGTGGTTGGGGTTGGCGTACGAATACGGGATGCCGATCAGCGCGCCAAGGTGGAAGACCGTGTCGCAACCGCTCATCGCGGCGCGCACGCCTTCGGCGTCCATCAAATCGCCGGTAACAATCTCGAGGGCTGAGAATAGTTTCGGGTCGAGCAGGTGCAGGTTGCCAAGGTGCTGACGGCTGTTGTAATGGGCCAACACGCGCACCTGGCAGCCAGACTCTAACAGGGCCTCGGCCAGGTGGCTGCCGATGAAACCGCCGGCGCCGGTGAGGAGTACTTTGTTCATGGTTGCGCCTCCTTGCGGGCGGGAGAAAAGGCTTGTTCAAGGCCATCCAGCAATTGCGGCAACTGCACCACATGCAGGCCGGTGGCGTTGCATAGGGCCAAAATGCGCTGGCGTTCGGCATCCTCGATCTGCTTGATGGTGTACACGATCAGGTCGATCGAGTGGCGATTGGCCAGTTCCGGGATGGCATCGCTGGTGCCCAGCACGGGCTGGCCGTAAAAGCGCATGCCCTGCTTGGTGGGTTCATCATCTACCAGCCCGATGATGGTGAACTGGCGGAAGAAATGGTTGTTGAGCAGCCAGATGGCCAAGTTGGCGTTTTGGCCGGCGCCAACGATCAGCACTCTGCCGCGCATAATGGCCGGGGTGCCACCGCGGCGGGCAAGCCGGTATGCGGTGCCAGTGATGATACGGTGGTTGTAGCGCGCCACCACAAAGCCGAACCAGGCGAAAGTAGCCAAGCGGATGTGAACATTAAAGGGCAAATGAAAATCGGCCCACTCCCACGGCAGGGCGCCGGGGGTAAGGACCGCGTCGGTGAAAACGAGGGCGATGAACGAGAACAACACCGAGATCGTGAGCGGGACGATCTCGGCATAACTGGCATGGCGCCAGCTGATGTTTTGCAAGCCGATGGAGGCATTGGTGAACGAGAACAACAGGCTGGCCAAGGTGGCCAGGACGATAAAACGTGGCAGGCCCAGATCCAGCGGGTATTCCAGCCGCCACAAAAAGCCGGCCAGGCTAACGGCGAGGAAGGTGATGAACAGGTCGATGAAGAACCAGTTGATGTACTTGGCGATGGCGCGCGAGACCGGCCCCCAATAAAACAAATTGCCGCGTTCCAACTTGGCCTGGTTAAAAACCGGGAACAGAACCGCCATTGTGAGCAGCAGAATATCGAGGACGACCAGCAGGCTGCGGCGGCGGATGTAGATCTGATCGATGCGCAGTTTATCGGGCAGGATGGTCGTCAGGTACTGATCCATCACATTGCCGCCTTGCAGCAACTCTTCCTCCCAACGGTATACAATGGAGGCCGGGCTGGTGATGCCGGGACGAACGGACAGGATCTCTTGCTTGTACTCATCCGGCCAGGTGGCGGCGATCTCAAAATCCTCGGGGCGCGGGCCAACCAGGGCCATTTCGCCGATCAATACATTCCACAATTGCGGCAGCTCGTTGAGCTTGGTTTCTCGCAGGAAGCGGCCAAGCGGTGTGACACGGCTATCATCGCGGCCGGTCACCTTTGGGCCGGTGTAAGCGGCGGCATCCTCTACCATGGTGCGGAATTTGAGGATGTGGAACGGTTTGCCACCCTTGCCGGCACGCAGTCCGCGGTAAAAAACCGGGCCGCGGCTGCTTTGTTTGATGAGCAGCGCGACCAGCAAGAAAAGCGGGGAAAGCAGCAGCAAACCCACAGCTGAGGCAGCAATATCCAACATGCGGCAAAGCAGGTCATCGAGGGCATGGTTGGCCGCGGCAGGGACGCCGGCGCGGTTGGCGATGCTCTTAAAGGAAGGGAGAGATTGAGTGGTATCCATATCCGATGGCTGGGTCATTGTTTTTGTTTGGCGGGTTCTACATCCAATTCTGAGATCTCTACTGATAGCTTGCGGGCGATCAGGGTGTTGATCAGCACTTTCATGCGCTGGCGACCGGTGAGTTTGCTATCGAAGACCGCCTCCATGCCCTCGAACGGGCCAGCGGTGATGCGCAATTTGTCGCCGGGGCGGTAATCGCGTTTCTTCAGTCCGCCACGCTGGCGGATCGCTTCGACCTGGGCCTGTATCGCGTGGATGACAGCATCTGGGATATCGATGGCGTCATCGCCATAACAGACCAGGCGCTTGCTGCCAGGCAACCAGCGGACCTCGGCGGAGGCCAGTTCTTGCGGGGTGACCCTGACGAAGATGTAGCCCGGAAAATAGTAGCGCAGAATGGGAGCACGACCAAAAGCACGCTGATGCGGGATCATGGGGCAGAAATATTCGATGTTGCGGATGATCAGCAACTCGATCACGCTGCCTTCCTTATTGGGCTTGGTATTGATCACGAACCATCGCTTCTCTGTCAAACGGTACCTCGGTAAATGGTTTGGCCTGGCTGGGGCCGGGTCACTTAAAACGTCCGTCCTTTTTTACACAAATCGCGTAAAAAATGAACCCAATACTACTAATATCGCAAAAACGCCCTGCAAGTTACCCAATTGGGTATGCCAAAACCCAGGTTTTTCCACTGGCACACCGCCCATTTTTCTCACTTTGAGGCAGTTACCTTGCCTATTTAGAGAAAACTTGCATAGTTTACCATTAACTATTTATATGGGTATTAAATAGTATATACACGTCAGTATACCACATCGACCGTATAAGTGCGTGACAAATATGTCGCGGAACGCGATTTTTTGTTACATTTTTCAAAACCGGGGTGACATTCGCCCCCCTTGATCGTTGTGCCACCCAAAAACAGCCGGATGCAAAACAGTACCAGGGGTAAAATATACGGCATGCCACGATCTTTTCTTGCAATAAGGTTGGACGAGAGCAGCCTGGCAAGCTTGCGGGAGGTACAAGCAGTTGGCCGTAAGGCGGATAGCGCAGGGGCATGGCACTGGCTGGGCGCGGACAGCCTGCACCTGACGGTGCGTTTTTTGGGAGAGAGCCCGGCTGCACGGTTGGGCGAGCTGGCCAACCGATTGCGTTCGCTGTACCTGGCCACAGCGCCGTTTGGCGCCACAAGCACGGGGGTGATCACCCTGCCGCAAGGTGGCGCCCCGCGGGTGCTGGGGGTGGCCATGCATGGACCCGGCTTGGCAGCCCTGGCGCGGGAAACTGAACGGGTCGTTGCGGACCTGGGCTGGCCGGCGGAGGCGCGTACGTTTTTTGGCCACATTAGCCTGGCGAGAACGCGCCCGGGGGCGAACCCTGCCGCGGCACTGGCTTGCCTACGCGGCTTGCGTGCGCGCACCCCAAACGGGGCCGATTGTGCCTTGCGGGTAAAATCGGTTACAATGTTTTGGAGCGAATTAACCCCGCGCGGCGCCATCTATACCCCCGTAGAGACATTTGCGCTGCGGGGCGCAAACCAAGAAGAAGGAAAAGTGGAGTGGAATCGAGAGACTTAGCCCAAGAGATCGTCAGTATTTTGGAAGACATGAAAGGCGAGAACATTGTGCTGATGGATGTGGCCAAGGTGGCCATGTTCACCAGTTATTTTGTGCTGGTAAACGGCACCAGCGACCGCATGTTGCAAGCAATGGCCAGCACAGTGGTAGAAAAGATCCGCGAGGATCATGGGATCAAAGCCAAACCACTGGGCGATGCCGGCAGCGGCTGGGTGGTGGTGGATTACGGCTCGGTGGTGGTGCATTGCTTCTCACCGGATACACGTGTGTATTATGATTTGGAAGAATTGTGGAAGGAAGGCCGGGTGCTGGTGCGCATCCAGTAAACCTGCTGTTTGCTTGAACAGCCAACAAAAAGAGGTTGCCGAATTGTAAACCGGCAACCTCTTTGCTTTTAATCCCAGTCGGACCTACTTTTCGAAGATCCAGCGGTCGACGTCACGGCTCCAGCTGACCAGTTCCTCGGTTTTAAACCACAGGGCAGCCTCGGCGGCACCGTTCTCGACGGAATCGGAGGCGTGGGTGATATTGCGGCCGACCTCGAGGGCAAAATCGTGGCGGACGGTGCCGGGGGCGGCTTCCCACGGGCGGGTGGCGCCCATGGTCTGGCGGATGGCATTGATGGCATTGGGGCCTTCCCAGACCATCGCCATTACCGGCGCGGAAGTGATGTATTCGATCAGGCCGTTGTAAAACGGCTTGCCGGCATGAATGCCATAATGGGTTTCGGCCAGCGATCTGCTGACCTGCATGAATTTGGCACCGATCAGGCGCAGGCCGCGGCGCTCGAGCCGGGCGATGACCTCGCCCACCAGCCCGCGTTGTACACCATCGGGTTTTACCAATACGAGAGAACGTTCCACACTTTACCTCCGGGGGTTTATTAACAATTTATGTCGCCGCAATTTTACCATAAGGCGGCATGCGGTTCGCTGCCTGCATTATGGTTGCGCGGGCCTTCGTACCGCGGGCCTTCGTACCGCGGGCCTACGTACCGCGATCCAGGCGTTAAAGCCATCCTGGGTGATATTGATCTGCGCATCGGCAGGGAACAGGGCCGCGATCTGCGAGGGCGCCAAAAAGTGGCTGCGCATCAGCAACAGTTTTTCGGCAAGGGCCAACAGTTTGACCGTAAAGGTGCGCAGATCCGGTTCTTCCACCACCAGCGTACCGCCGGGCGCCAATACGCGGTATAACTCGGCGCAGGTTTGGGCCTGATCGTGCACGTGGTGCAGGGCATCGATGATGACGATGGCGGGGATCGAAGCATCGGCGAAGGGCAAGGCCTCGGCTGGCGACATGAGCGCACGCAAGGCCGGTTTTTGGGCCGCCTGGCGCAACATTGGCAGCGACAGATCGGCCACGATGACCGGGTTGGCCGGCGCAAAGAACTGGGTCAGGCGGCCGGTGCCACCACCGACATCCAACAGGGTGGCGCCAGCCGGCATGGCCAGCAGCGCCTGCAGCTCCAGCGGCGGGCGGGGGCGGATGAAGCGCTCGTAAAACGGCGCCAACAAGTCAAAATGATCCAGGCCAGACATGGCTAATCGAGCTCGTCGGCCTTGGCGTAGGCATCCAGCGCCTCGGCCAGCTGGTCGTTGTTAAAATAGGCATCTCCCAGGGTACGCCAGGCGGATTGCAGGCCTGGTTGCGCCTGGGACAAGGCTTCCAGCCGTTGGATCACCCCCGGCAGGGAGCGGCCTTCGCGGGCCAATTGTGCCAGCAGGCCCAATGCCGGTTCGCTTTGGTCGGCATGCAAGGCCGCGTCTATGGCGGCGAAATCGTCGTCGGTTTCGCCACGCGCGGCAGGCAGGCTGACCTCCGGCTGCGGTTCCGGCGCGGGTTGGGGCAGGGCAGGTTCTTGCGCGGCGGGTTCGTCGGGCATGGGAACATACCCCAGGGGGGCTTCGGAATCCAGCACCGGTTCGGCGGGGGTGGATTCAGCGGGTTCGATAATATCTATGGCCGGGATTTCAGCCTGTGGCTCAACGGCACCCTGTGCAATGGTGGGCGCTGAACCTGCTGGTTGCCGCGTGTCACGTTCAGCGGCTGGCATTTGGTCATCTGCTGATGGTGCTTCTGCCGGGCTGGCCTGGTTTGTCTCAGGCTCGGCCGGTTCAGCTGGCATTTGCTGCTCACTCGGCAGCGGGGTTGCTTGCTCAGGTTCCTGGTTTTCTGGCTGAGGTTCGGGGGCAACAAGCGGAGCGGCTGCCTGATCGGTATCCGCATCGGCGGGGGCGGGCTGACCCTGGGCTTGGTCTGGCAGATCGCCGGGTAGCCCTTCCGGTAATTGCTCCAGCGGTTCCAGGTTTGCGATTGCTTGCTGATCGTCTGATTGCTGGATCGAAGGCTGGCCTGGTTCCGGCGATTGCGCTGGGATGGCCTGCGGATCTGGCGGTTCCACAAAAGATTCAGCCTTGTCATCCAGCGGTTCACCCGGCCATGGTTGGCCAGAGCCAAGCTCGACCTCGGGCAGGGTTACCGGCGGTTCATCTCTTAGCAGGGCATCGAGCGGGACCCAGGAACTGATCTTGGCCGGAACGGGCACTTCGGGTTCGGCCTCTGGTACGATCTCCTCGATCGGTTCATCGGGGGAGCCGTCTGGCTCTGGTATGGGTTGCCAGGGGCTATCCAGCTCGGCCAATTGTTCGAAAGCGGGCGCGGGTTCGCCGCCGGGGCCAAGATCGAAGGCTGGGTCGGTTTCTGGCTGGATCTGCTCTATCGGTTCGTCCACCATCCCCTCTGGCTGGGTTTGGCGATGGCTAAGAGAGCCAGGCAGGGTGACGGGGGGCATATCGGGCACATTTCGCGGGGTGGGAACGGGCTTGGCAGGCAACGGCACGATGGTGGAAAGGCGGGTTTCTTCCAGAGCGGGGTCAATGTAAACCCGGCCCAGGTCTCCCAGCCAATCGAGCTCTTCGAATGGGGGCAACGGTGGCTGCGGTTCATCGGCGGGCTGGTCTGCACTTTCTGACCAGGCCGGCCTGTCTTCGATGGTTTCGATGGGCGAAAAAGTTTGTGGTGGGATCGGTTCCGCCTGTGGTTCGGCGGCTGCCAGCGCGGCCAACTCCTCCAACAGGGCGGCTTCGCTGGTTGTCTGAGACGGGCTGACGGGGATGGGGCGGTTGGGACGTGTGTCGGACAGGTCTATGGAGAGCGGGGAACCAGTCAGGCCTTGCAACACTTGTTGCACAGCTTGTCCAATACTCGGGTCATCCAGCAGATCATCCTCACTGTCGGATGCGGCCGGGTCGGCAACCCACTCTTGCAAGTTGAATGCGGGGGCGCTAACGGCGGGTGCGGTATCGGCAGGCTGATCCTCCTGGCTGATGGGCAATGCGGCGGGTAACCCGGTTTGTTCTTCGGGTTCGATGTGCTCATAGACCGGTTCAGGGTCGGGTTCGATCTCGCGCACCCATTGGGGCACTTCATCGGTGCCGGTATCAGGCGGTGCAGCTTGCGGCTGTGCGACCAGGTCGCGCATCCAGGCGGGAATGGGGTCTGGCTCGGCTTGCCGCGCGATGGCGGGTTGGGCGGTTTCCGCGTCGGCGCCTGCCTGTTCTACCGGGGTTGCCACGGCAGTGGCTTCGACCTGGTAGGGCTGGGGTTCTTCCAAGGTGTCGGCACCGGTGGCAGTCCACTCCAGCTTGCCCAGCTGTACCGCTTGCTCAGGGACGAACAATTCCTCGGCCAGCAGCCAGGAATCGGGATGGATGGCGTAGGGGTCCAGGTCGCGCAGGCGCTGGCGGTACACATCAAGGTTCTGCTGGTTGTTGCTTTGTTGCAAGATCTTGATCATCAGGCGGTTGGCTTCCAGGTTGTAGGGGGAGTGGGCAAAACAATCCTGGCAAGTGGCGGCGGCTTGCTCAAGGCGGCCCATTTGGAAATAAACCCTGGCCAGCAGGGTACGCATTTCGCGGCGGGTTACATCGATGCGCAGGATCTGCAGGATCTGCTGCTCGGCTTTTTCATACTCGCCGCTGTTCACGTACAGGTAAGCCAGAACGCCATCGGTCTTTTGGATGGTTGCCGGGGCAGAGCCATCGCGCATGGTGTACAGTTTTTTCAGCTCTTCCTGGATGCCGATGTTATTGGGGTTTTTTTCGTAGGCGCGCTCGATGTGCCAAATGGCGTACTCCAGGTCGCCTTCCATTGTATAGATAAAGCCCATGCCCAGGTTGGCGACAAAATCGGCCGGCAATGCCAATAGAACGGCCAGAAAGACATCCTTGGCGAGAGCATATTTGCGCGCGTCCAGATAGGCTGCGCCAAGATTGCGGCGCGTATCAACGTGGAGCGGGAATTCTTTAAGGATGTGGCGGCAATGGGCAACGGCCTGCTCTGCCTGGCCGTTTTCTACCATGCTTTCGATCTGCTTGTTGTACTCTCGCAACGAAATGTTCATTCGCTTATGCTCCGTTTGGCGCCCCTTAGGCTGGATCTTGCGTGTAGAACAGGGGCAATGGTTGCACCGGCGCAGGGCTGATGCGATGGGCAGCCAGCACGCGCTGAACCGCCGTTTGCAGGCTGGGCTGGCTGTTGGCATGCACCTCGAACAGCGGCTGGCCTTGTTCGATGGCGTCGCCGACCTTGCGCAGGATGCGGAACCCGACGGCGTGGTCGATGGGATCTCCCTTTTTGGCACGGCCGGCACCCAGGTCGACGGCTGCCTCGCCCACCAGGCGGGCATTGACCTCAGCGACAAAACCGCTGGCGGGGGCGGCGACGGTTTGGATGAACGGCGCGCGCGGCAACAGGCTTGGCTGGCGCACATAGGCGGGGTCGCCGCCCTGTGCTTGCACCAGTTCTTCCAGCTTGCGCAGGGCTGAGCCGCTTTGGATGGTTTGGTGGGCCAACTGTTCTGCCTGTTGCAGGGTTGGTGCCTTGCCACCCAGCACCAGCATGTGGGCCGCGGCGTGCAGGCAGTGGTGGGTAAAATCGGCCGGGCCGGCAGCGTTGAGGGTGTCGATCGCCTCGGCCAGTTCGAGGGCGTTGCCGACAGCCACGCCCAGCGGTTGGTTCATATCGGATAGCAGGGTAACAACCTGGCGGCCGGCCAGTTTGCCAATGGCACGCATGGCACTGGCCAGGGTGCGGGCTTGGGGCAGGTCTTCCATAAAGGCGCCGTTGCCTACTTTAACATCCAGCACGATGGCGTTGGCGCCGCTGGCGATCTTTTTGCTCATGATCGAGGATGCTATTAGCGGGATGGATGGGACGGTACCGGTAACATCGCGCAGGGCGTAGAACTTGCCATCGGCGGGGGCCAGATCCAGGCTTTGGCCGGTGAGCACGATGCCGTGCTGGCGCAACTGGGCGCGGAACTCGGCGGTGGAGATATCGACGCGGTAGCCGGGGATCGACTCGAGCTTATCGAGAGTGCCGCCGGAGAAACCCAGGCCACGGCCCGACATTTTGCCGCAGTGCAGACCGCAGGCGGCCACCATCGGCAGTACCGCGATGGTGGTTTTATCACCCACACCGCCGGTACTGTGCTTGTCTACGACCACATCGACAATATCACTCAGATCCAAAACCTGGCCGCTGTTTGCCATTGCCATGGTCAGGTCGGCTGTCTCGCGGTCATCCATGCCATTGAGCAATACGGCCATCGCCCAGGCGGCGGCCTGGTAATCGGGGATGGCGCCGGTGACATAACCATTGACGAAGAAAGCGATCTCCTCGGCGGAAAGGGATTGGTGGTCTCGTTTTTTAATGATGATATCGACAGCGCGCATGAAGGATCCTTAAATTGGTTTAACTTATTGTAACTTAAATCAAAAAGGCTGGTTTTTACGGTTGGCTTGCCGCAACGCAAAAGAGAGTACCGCCAGGCAGCCAACGAACTCGGCCAGTGCAACGGCAGAAACCAACAGCCACTTAAGCGGTGTAAAAACGGCCGACAGGGCTGCCCAGCCAAATGCCGGGGCTGGGAACGCTGCCATGAATTGCGAGATAAAAAAATTCTCCAGCAGGTCGGTTGGCAGCACCAACAGGGCAAGGGATGGCAGCCAGCCAAAGCGGATGCCCAATGCGGTTGGCCGAATAGCCAGCCAGGCTGCCAGGCTGTAAAGGGTGGCCGTATAAAGGAGCGGAAAAGCCAGGTCGAACGTGATCGCGTTATGGAGGTATGCCTGCCGGCCGGATTCGCCGTATGCTGTAGCGATCTGCCGCAGGCGGGCAGGAGTGTAGGTGAACAGGGTATCGGGCAGGGGTTGGTTGCTCATCAGCGGCGCGTTGGCTTGCATGCTTGCCGGCAAGATGGTGGCGCAAAACACGGCGGTGGCCAGCAACAACCCCAGCGTTACCCACCCGTTGGATAAAAAACGGCCAAAGGTGGCAAAGATGGCAGACAAGGCAAGACTGGAAGGCCGCGGCATTGGTTAATTATAGCCCCAAGGGTGGGGAGTGGCAGTGGGGCCTGGCATGAACTATGTTGTAAATGGGGAATCCCTTATACTTAGGGCATGAGAGGAAGCGATTGGCAAAGTTTTCGCAGGGCATTGGCTATTTTGCAACGGTTACGCAAAGGCCCGGCCAGCCCGACCCAACTGGTGCAGTACGTGCTGGAGGCGGAAGGCAGCGATGCCTACCCGCGCGAGCAGGCTGCCCGCGAAAAAGCTTTTAAGCGCGACCGCGAAAGCTTGCGGCACCGGCTGGGGGTGGAGTTTGGCTATGACCCCAAAATGGGATTGTACCGGCTGTTGGATGCCGGGGAATTGCTGGCCGCCCCGTTGAGTGAAGCCTCGCTGAACGCGCTGGGATTGCTGCAAGACACCTTTGAAGGCCAGGTGGCGGTGCACAGCAGCGTTACCACCCTGCTGGAAGAGATCGCCGCCGGATTGCCACCCGCCGACCGGCGCAAGATGGAACGACAGGAACACCCGCTGGAAGTGGAGTTGTTGCAGAACATCGAAAGCGGCGGCATTTTAAAGAGGGTATGGGACGAAACCCAGCGGGCAGTGCGCAAGCGGCGCCTTTTTTCCTTTAATTATGTTTCACCCCAATATGCCGACCAACAACCGGTTTTACAGGAAGTGAACCCGATCAAGATCGTCTTCCAATGGGGGCATTGGTATTTGCTGGCGTATCGGCTGGCGCGCGGAGGGGCGCGGCGCGATGCTGAACGGGTGGTGGCACGGCATGTACGCTACCGCATCAGCAACATCCGCGATGACGAAGCGCTGAAAGTGGGTGGCCAGATCATGCCGCCACCGCCCGCCCCGCCGCTGTACGAGGTGCATTACCGCTTGCTGCCACCACTCTCGCGCGCCAGTGTAAGCCTGCATTTTATTGGCCAGCAAACCCAGCCTAACGAAGACGGTACCGTGGATGTGCGCGGGCAGACTGAAAGCGTTTGGGAGGCAGGCAAATTATTTTTGGCCTATGGGGAAAGCTGTGTGGTGCTGGGCGGAGCCGAAATGCTGGCGCATATGCGCAAGGAACTGCGCGGATTATTGAAAAATTACCCTGAATTGGCAGAAGAGTAGCCCGTATTTGCGGGCCACCCTTGGATGTAAGATTAAATCAAGGGCGGACACGAATGCAGGTCGCGGGTGGGAGAGGGGACCCACCCGATGGCCTGGATACGCACGGCGTAAGGGGAAGCAAGGCGCCTGGCGGATTGAGAACGCCCTGGCTGCGGGGGCAAGCTGCCAGGGCGGGGGGTATATATGGATGGGAAGGACAGAGCCGGGCGGCAAGCCCGGTTTTATTATGGAAGCACAAATCGGGCAAACTGGTCGCTGCTGTAAATGGCTAACAAGCGGCCGTTGCCATCGATGGCCAGGCCGAACGGAACCCCGCTGGGCGGGCCGTCGAGGAGCGCCTGCCAGCGGCCATCGGTACCGAACACCTGTATTCCGTTAATGTCGCCGATGAAGACGCGGTTCTTGCCATCCACCGCTATGCTATACGGGGCGTGCAACTGGCCGGGTTCGTCTCCGCAGCTGCCAAAACGGTTGAGGAACTGCCCCTGCTGGCTGAATACGAACACCGCACATTGCGGGGTAGAGGCAAGCATGTACAGGTTGCCATCGCCGCCCAGGGCAAAGGGGTCGTTGATGGAGTGCAAATCGGTATTTTGTTCGTAGGCATCGCCCAACAGGCCGCCAACCACCAGGCCGTTTTGCAGCAGGAACACCTCGGTATCTCCGGTTACGAACAGATCGCCATTGGGCGCCACCTGCACAAAGAGCAGGTAATCCTCCAGCTCGGTGGTGCCCAGCAACGTGCCGGTTTGGTCGTATTGCAACAAACGGCCTTCGGCTGCAAGGTAAATATCGCCTTCGCGGCTGGCGGCAATCGAGCGGATCAGTGCCGGGCCGTCGCCGGCGCGGTTTTGGACGCGCCACTCGGTTTGGTATTCTCCGTTGGAGTTAAACAGCTGCACCCGGCCATTGGAGTAATCGGCGATGGCAAAATTTCCGTTGGAAGCGATCGAAGCGACATGGCGGGCGTCATCAAACATGGCGGGGCCGTTGCCTTCTTCGCCAAAAAGCAGGTCGTGCTGGGCGTAGGCGGGGGTTGGGGTAGGTTTGGGTTGGCCGATGGGCGGGACCACTGACACCACCCCGGCTGCCGGGGTTGGTTGGCCTAACAAGCCGGCAGAGGCCAGTGCCGCGGTGATGATACCGCCGGTGATCAGCGGGATGGCAACCGCCACCAAGGACCCAAACAGGCTGATGGCGATAATGATGCCGAAAACCCAGCGCAAGGCATTGCGCGCGCCAGGGTTGACCGATACAGTGGTATCCAAATGCAGGGAGGCATCTCCCGCTTCCCCATCCATGCCCGCCTCTGAAGCGCTGATGGTGATGGGTTGGCCGGCGGCCAACATTTGTACCGCCTGGCGGGCGGAGGTTTCATCTTGCCCGGTGGCCTGTTGGAACAGACGGACCGCCTCTTCTTCTTTACCGGCCAAGGCAAGGTCTTTGACCTGTTTTAACTGGGCGGCCTTTTGCAGCAAACCAGCCATGTTGCTGGCGCCCTGCATGGTGAACTTGCCGCCGCTCTTCGAGAAGCTGGGCTTGGCCCGCAGGTTCTCGGGCACGATGACAGCGCTGGTGCAGTATGGGCAGCGGAGGATGGGGTCTGGCAGGTGGTGGTCTAACGGGCCACCGCACTTGGGGCAGGCAAAAGTATCTTCCATGGCGCGCTCCTTAACAATATACCCCCCATTTTATGCGTTGTTGCCAAGTTGGCAAGGATGAGAATTTCGTCACCCTTTTGGGCTTTTTTACATGGCCGAGAGGGCCGCGGCGCGTTGCCAAATGGCATCGAACATTTGCCGGGTTAGCTTGCCGGTAAGGGTATTTTGCTGGCTGGGATGGTAGCTGGCCAGCAAAGTTACAGCGGGCGCCAGGTTGAACTCGGCGGCGTGGGCAAAGGTGGCCGCGCTGGCCGGGTGGCCGTACAAGCGCAGCACGGCATCGAAGGCGATGCGGCCCAGCGCTACCACCACCCGCGGTTGTAGCAGGCGCAGCTCTTGTTGCAGGTAGGGCAGGCAGGCGCGGATCTCTTGCGGGGTGGGTTTGTTTTGCGGCGGCGCGCAACGGCACACCGGCGCGGTATAGGCATTGGCCAGAAGCAGCCCATCGCCTTGGTGGGTGCTATTGGGTTGGTTGGCAAAACCAGCCCTGAAGAGGGCGGGGAACAGGAAATCGCCGCTGGCATCGCCGGTGAATTGGCGGCCGGTGCGGTTGGAACCGTGCGCGCCGGGCGCCAGCCCGACGATGAAAACACGCGCGGCCGGGTCGCCAAAGCCGGGTACCGGCGCGCCCCAGTACGGTTGGCCTTGGTAGGCACGCCGTTTTTCGGTTGCCACCTGCTGGCGCCAGGCCACCAGCCGCGGGCATAGGGTGCAACCCGCCAGTTGACGGTTGAGGGCGGCCATGGCGGTTATGGGGTCTGCGGCTGGCATGTTTATGGAAGTTCCCAGATGCCTTTGGGTGAACCACGCTTGAGCAGGCCTTC
>SXGT01168779.1_pt1 | contig 13705 bp, 13 predicted proteins | sample 3176221 | NCBI WGS metagenome assembly SXGT01 (sample SAMN11356862, study PRJNA531348) | freshwater metagenome | isolation source: freshwater sample F1-120 | place: China: Fuxian Lake, Yuxi | collected 2017-12-25 | reverse complement strand
CGTTGTCGGCGTTCTGGCGCACGGTGGAACTGAGCTGCTCCATGGACGCGGCGGTCTCTTCCAGCGCGCTGGCCTGCTGCTCGGTGCGGGCCGACAGGTCGTTGTTGCCCTGGGCAATTTCAGCACTGGCCATGGCCACGCCCTCGGCGTTGCCGCGCACGTTGGCCACCACGCGGCCCAGGCTGTCCTGCATGCCCTTGAGCGCCTGCAGCAGCTGGGCGGCTTCGTCGCGGCCTTCGGCGCGGATGGCGCGGGTCAGGTCGCCGTCGGCGATCAGGCGTGCACCCTCCGCGGCCTGCCGCAGCGGCACGGTGATCGAGCGGCTCAGCACGAAAGCGGCGGCCGCACCCAGCAGGGTCGCGAGCACGCCACCCAGGATCAGGATGTTGCGACCGTTCGCGGCCTTCTCTTCAGCTTCCTTCAGGGCTGCGTCGTAGATGCCTTGCTGGCGCTGCTCCAGCTTGAAGATGGCGTTGATGTAGGTCTCGGCCAGCGGCTTGAGGTCGCGGTCGAGCGCGGCGCTCATGTCTTCGCCGGCCATGCGGGCCTTGAGCACAGCAGCGCGCGGCGTGCGGTAGGCCTCGCGTGCGGCGTCGATGTCGGCGATCAGCGCCTTGCCCGTGTCGGAGTGAACCAGTTCGATCATGCGCTTGCGCGAAGCGGTGGTGATCTCGGAGGTCTTGTCCATGTCGGCCTGCCACATCGGGATGCGGCTGGTGTCGGAATCGAGGATCGCCGCCCGGGTGCGGACCCAGTTCACGTCGATGGTCTGGCGCCAGCGCACGGCCAGCTGCAGCTTTTCGTTGTCTTCCCCGGTCAGGGAGCGCGTGGTCTGCATCAGCTCCTGCAGGCGCCAGACGCCGACACCGGCCATCAGCGCGGTGATCAGCAGGACCAGTCCAAAAGCAACCGCCAGGCGGCTGCCGACCTTGATGTCATTGAGTTTCATGCGGGAAGCTTTCTGGAGGGATAGGGGCTCGGTACCCAGGGCATCGGCGGATTGGCCCCGATCTTGAGTCGCCCCCGCGCCAGCGAAGCCCCGATCAGGGCCGGCTCTTGCCCGCTTTTTCTCAACCGCCCACAATCCCGACCATGCCTGACGCCCCGAAAACCCCGGCCCTGGCGGCCGCCGACGCACCAGCCCGCAGCCGTCCGTCGAACTACCCCGAGCCCTTTGCCTCCCGCATGGCCGGGCGCATCAAACGTCCGCTGGGCGACCTTTTCGGCCTGTCCCACTTCGGGGTCAACCTCACGACCCTGCCGCCGAAAGCGGTGTCGGCGCTGCGCCATGCCCACAGCCGGCAGGACGAGTTCGTCTACATCCTGGCCGGGCACCCGACGCTGTACACCGACGAGGGCGCCACGCCCTTGTCGCCCGGCATGTGCGCGGGTTTTCCGGCCGGCAGCGGCAATGGCCACCGGCTGGCCAACGAAACCGACCAGGAGGTGCAATACCTGGAGGTGGGTGACCGCAGCGAGGGCGACGAGGTCAGCTACCCGGAAGACGACCTGCCGGCCGTGCCGGTCGACGGCCGCTGGGCCTTCACGCACAAGGACGGGCGGCCGTACTAGGCGCCCGCCAGGACCACTAAGGTGTTGCCGAGCGGGGTGCCTGTGGCAACAGGCTGGGCCGGCCTCGCTGCAGGTACCGGCCCTTGCCTTGACGGGGGTGGAAGTTCCGGCCATCCCACACCACCTCGCCCCCCGCCAGCGTGGTACCTGGCCAGGCGCGCAAACCCATGCCTTCGTAGGGGGTGTAGTCCACGGCATGGTGCAGTTCCGTGTTGCGCACCGTGCGTTCGCCTTCGTCCCAGATCACCAGGTCGGCGTCGCTGCCAATGGCGATCGTGCCCTTGCGAGGATGCAAGCCATAGGCCTTGGCGGGGTTGGTGGCCGTGAGTTCGACGAAGCGCTGCAGCGTGATGCGCCCGCCCAGCACCCCTTCTGAGTACAGCAGCGGCATGCGGGTCTCGATGCCGGGAATCCCGTTGGGAATGTGCTGGAACGGGACCTCCTCTCCTCCCGGCTTCTTGCCCTCGGTACCGTCACTGCGAAACGGTGCGTGATCGGACGAAAACACCGTGAACAGGCCGTCGGCCAAGCCGTCCCAGATCACCTGCTGGTTCTGCTTGTCGCGTGGCGGCGGGCTGCACACGCAGCGCGCACCCTTGTAGCTGTCGTCGATGCCCAGGTCCTCGGCGGTGAGGAACCGGTACTGCGGACAGGTCTCCGCGACCACCTTCAGGCCTTGCGAACGGGCCCAGCGGATCTGCTCCACGGCCTCGCGCCCCGACACGTGAACGACCAGGATCGGCACATCGAGCAGCTCGGCCAACGCGATGGCGCGGTGCGTGGCTTCGCGCTCCACCAGCATCGGCCGCGCGTGCGCATGGAAGCGGGGTGCGGTGCGACCCGCGGCCTCAAGGCGACGGGTCAGCCAGGCGATGCAATCGGCGTTTTCCGCATGAATCATGGCCATCGCATCGTGTCGCCGCGCGACTTCGAGCACATCCAGGATCTGGCCGTCGTTGAGCTTGAGGTCGTCATACGTCATGTAGATCTTGAACGACGTGTATCCCTCCCGGATCAGCGCGGGCAGTTCCCGCGCGAGCACGTCGGGTGTGGGATCGCTCACGATCAGATGGAAAGCGTGATCGAGATGCGACTTTCCCTGTGCGCGCAAGTGGTAGTCGTCCACCGCGGCACGCAAGGACTGGCCTTTCACCTGGGCCGCAAAAGGAATGACGGTGGTCGTGCCGCCACAGGCCGCGGCGCGCGTGCCGGTATCGAAATCGTCGGCCATGCGCACGGGCGGGGCCATGGGCTGATCGAGATGGCAGTGGGCATCGACCCCACCCGGCGTGACCACCCGCCCCAGCGCATCGATCTCGCGGGCACCACCGGCAAGCTGCCGGCCAAGTTGCTGGATCACCCCATCGCGAATGCCAATGTCGCTCTCGAAGCAATCCGATGCGGTCGCCACACGGGCGTTGCGGATCACGAGATCGAAGGCGGCGCTCATGGCTGCCGCCCGATCAGCGTGGCCAGCCCACCCTCCAGGCCCTGATGCGCCTTGGGCGGTGGGGGCGAGAGCGCGCCGTTGCGACGGGGCGTGTAGGCGCCGCGCCCCAGGGCCTCGGCCATGCGGATCGCACTGCCCACCCCATCGATCAGCGGCACAGGCACATCGTCGGCGATCTCGCGCGCCAGCCCGGCCAGCGGCGCGCCCGCCAGGATGATGCTGTCCGCTCCGTCCTGCTCCACACAGGCCAGGCACATCTCGCGCAAAACGTCGCGCGCCTCCTGTTGCACCGTGCCCACGCTGGCAAAGCCCTGCTTGAGGCCCCGGTAGCCGATCATGCGAGAGGACAGCCCGAGCTGCTCCACCGTCTGCACGTACCAGGCGCCGATGCGCTGCGAGATGCCCACGATGGCGAAGCGCCCCCCGAGCAGGAAGGCGGCGGCCACGGCGGATTCGGTCAGGCCGACCACCGGGATGTCCAGCAGCTCCTTGGCAGCGGCCACACCCGGGTCGCCGAAAGCGGCGATCACGGCCACGTCGTGCTCGGCCTGTTGCTGCGCCAGAAGCTGCAAAGAGGCATAGGCACCCACGGCGGCCTCGCCAGGGGTTTCGATATAGGCCACACCGAAAGGCGCGGTGGCCATGGTGATCCGCGTATCCGGCAAGGCCGCGCGCTGCGCCTCATTGCGAATCAGCTCAGTCACGCTGAGGGAGATGTTGGGATTGATGACGAGAATTTTCAAGCGGTTCTCCGAGGCTCGACTTGTGCGCGAGCCCGCTGCCAAAGTGCAGCCGCCGCCTGCTGGGCGTCGGCCAAGATGCGATCCTGGTCAACGCGCAGGGCGCGACCGCCTTCGACGACGACCTCACCGTGCACGATCACCATGGCCACGTCGCGGCCCTGACCGGTGTGCACGAGGTTGCCCAACGGGTTGATGCAGGGCACGAGGTGCGGCCGGCGCATGTCCACGCACACCATGTCGGCCAGCTTGCCGGCTTCCAGACTGCCCATGTGCTCGCCGAGGCCCATTGCGTGCGCCCCGTTGTAGGTCGCCATGCGCAGCATGTCCGCCGGCTGCCAGCCGTCGTCGATGCCACCGGTCTGGATGCGGCCCAGGTTGAGCGCCCAGCGCATGACCTCGATCATGTCAGCGTGCATGTTGTCCGTCGCCAGCGCGAGCCGGATGCCGGCGTCCTGCATGGCGCGCGTGGGCGCGATGCGGCCGCCGGTGGCATTGCCCTTGGGCACGTGCGCGAGGTGCATGCCCGCCGCGCCAGCTCGCCGCATGTCGGCCTCGCTCATGTACATGCCGTGCGCGGCGATCAGCGCGGGACCGAGCAAACCGGTCTCATCCAGCAACTCACAGGGCGAGCATCCGTCGCGCTCCTGCACGCGTTGGTTCTCCATGCGGCTTTGCGACAAGTGCGTCGTGACCACTCCGCCATGGCGTTCGCGGTGGTCCGCCACCCGCCGCAGCAACGCCTGGGAACAGGTGTCGGGCGCGTGCGGCGTGAGGTGCACACTGGTTCGGCTGTCGGGGCCACCGTGCCAGCGCGCGTGCAAGGCCAGGGCCTCGCCCAGGGTGCGCTCTCCGATCGCGTCATCGTGGCGCCATTCGCCCAGGTGCACCCGCGAGAAATCCACGTCATGGATGCGGCCACAGGCATAGGCGCGCAGCCCCACGTCGGCCATGGCCGGCAAGGTGAGGTCCGCGTGCACATAGCTGTCGTTGATGACCGTGGAGCCGAACGTCAGCGCCTCCAGTGCGCCCAGCCGGGCCAGCGCCACCGCCTCGTCGGGGGTCACTTCATGGCCGTGCGGCACACCCGGGGTATAGGCGGGCGCGAAGCCCATGTCCTCGGCCACGCCGCGCACCATGGTCAGGATGGTGTGGGTGTGCACATTGATGAAACCGGGCAGCACCATGTGCCCGCGCAGATCGAGGGTGCGGCGCGCGCTCGCGCGGGGCGCGGCATCCGCGCGCGCCACGAAGGCGATCCGCGCTCCGGCGATGCCGATCACCGCGTTGTCGATCACCTCCAGCTGCGGGCGCGTGTGCACCACCGTGGCGCCGGTGATCAGCAGGTCCAGCGGGCCGGGATCCACCCCGGGGGAAGGCGCTTGTGTCATGGTGTCCACCGTTCAGAAGCCCAAGGCTCGCGGCAGGGCCGTGACGATGGACGGGAAGGCCACGCACAGCAACAGCATCACGAACTGGAAGACCACGAAGGGCATGGACTCGCGGATGATCGCCCCCATGGGCACCCGCGTGATGCCGCTCATCACGAAGAACAGCACCCCCACCGGGGGCGTCATCATGCCGATCACCAGGTTGAACATGAACAGGAAGCCGAACCACAGCGGATCCAGACCGAAGGCATCCGCGATCGGCACGAACAGGGGCACCAGCATGATGTAGGCCGCGTTCGACTCCAGGAACATGCCCACCACCACCAGCAGCAGCATGGTGAGCAGCACGAACACCATGGGGTCCGAGGTCATGCCCTTGACAAAGTCGGCCATCTGCTGCGGCACCATGTCGATGGTGAGCAGGAAGGTCACGGTGGCGGCCAGCGCGATCAGCGCGCCCACCATCGACGCCGTGACCGCCGCGCGGAACAGGCAGCCGGGCAGATCGGCGAAGCTCAGCTTGCGGGTGATCAACAGACCGACCAGCGCCGAATACACCACGGCAATCGCAGCGCCCTCGGTGGCCGTGAACACCCCTCCGATGATGCCGCCCACCACGATGATTGGCATGAACAGAATGATGTGCGCCTTGCGGAACTGCACCCAGGCGTTGCGGGCGTTGAAGGCCTCGCCCGTCGGCGGGTACTTGCGTTTCCAGGAGATGAAACTGGCGATGCCGATGAAACCCAGCGCCAGCAGCACCCCCGGCACGATGCCGGCCATGAAGAGGCCACCGACCGAGACCGATGAGCCCGCCATCAGGGCGTAGACGATCATGGCGTTGGACGGCGGAATCACGGGGCCCAGGTTGGCGGCCGAGGCGATCACCGCGCAGTTGAAGCTGTCGGGATAGTGCTTGCGCAGCGAGGGCACGAGGGCGCTGCCCAGGGCACTGGCCGAGGCGACCGCCGCACCGCTGACCGAAGCCAGGATGGTGCCGGCGATGATGGTCACATGCGCCAGCCCGCCGTGCACCCGGCCGACCAGGCTGTTGGCGAAGGTCACCAGGCGCTCCATCATGCCCGCCTTGACCATGAGTTCGCCAGCGAGCATGAACAAGGGGATCGCCATCAGAGGGAAGTTGTCCACCGCATGCAGCATGCGCTGGGACAACATCACCAGTTCGAAGTCGGCGGCATAGAGCGCGGCAAGCGAGGCGAAGCCCAGCGCGAACGCCAGCGGCATACCTGCGAACGCGAGCAGGCAGAAGACACAGATCACGAGCAATGTCATGACAACCTCCCTGCCCAGATGCGGGAACCCAGCCACGCGTGCAACACGAGGTGGACGAACGAGTGGGCCGCGCAGATGAGCACGGCGACGTAATAGATGCCGGCGGAGATCGGCAAGGTCGGCATGAGCTCCTGCCACTTGTCCAGGGTGGCGACCCAGGCGGCGTAAAAGATGGCCGCCATCAGGATCGCGCTTGCCACGCTCACGAGCCGGAACAGCCGGTCCTTGTTGCGGGGCGACAGGTTCATGACCAGCAGGTCGATGCCCACGTGCACCGCGTACTTGATGCCATGCGGAATCGCCAGGAAGATGACCCACACGAAAAACAGGCGGGAGACCTCGTCGGCGGAGTCGATGGACGAGCTCAGCGCGTAGCGCCAGAACACCTGCAGGGAGACCATGAGCGTCATCGCGGCCATCGCCACCACGATCACGACCATCGACACCTTGTCGACCGCCTCGACCCAGCGCCGGATGGCGGGCCAGATCGGGGGCAGCGGGTCGCCGGGCGGCAGGGCCGCCGGCGAAGGGTTCAACCCCTCGGTCACTTGGCGGCCTCGGTGACGACGGCGTCGATCAGCTTGGCATCGACGCGCTTCTTGAGCGAGTCGACCACGCTGGTGGTGGCGCGGCGGAATTCGGCGCGGGCCTGGGGCGTGATCGGGGTGAAGGTCATGCCCGACTTCACGAGTTGCTGGCGCCAGCCCTCGTCCTGCTTGGCGGCCTCCACGCGCTGCCAGGCCATGGCCTCCTTCATGCCGGCCATCACCGCCTCCTGGTGTGGCTTCTTCAGGCGGTCGAACTGCCGCTTGTTGGCCGCCGCGTTGATGAAGTCGTAGAAGTGGCCGGTGTCCGACAGGTGTTTCTGCACCTCGTTGAAACGGCGGCTCGCGATGATGTTGTAGGGGTTCTCATGGCCATCCAGCACGCCCTGCTGCATCGCCGAGTAGACCTCCTTCACGTCCATGGCGACCGGGTTGGCCCCGAGCGCGCGGAAGGTGTCGAGGTGCACTTCGTTGGGCTGCAGCCGGATCTTCAGGCCCTTGAAGTCGGCCACCGACGTGATCGGCCGCACGTTGTTCGTGACATGGCGGAAACCCAGCTCGCCGTAGCCCAGGCTGACGAAACCCTTCTGGGCCATGCGCTCGTCGAACAACTTGCCGACCGGCCCGTCCATGACGCGAAAAGCCGCCTCACGCGAGCTGAACAGGAACGGCAGGCTGACCGCCTCGTATTCGGGCACGATGCGGGTGAAGTAGGCAATCGACGTCACGATGGCGAACACCGTGCCGGAACGCACCTGGTCGACGTTTTCCGACGCCCCGCCCAGTTGCATGTTCGGGAACAGGTCGATCTGAAGCTCGCCCTGCGTGCGCGCCTCGACCTCCTTCTTGAAGATCTCCATCACTTTGGAGGCCGTGTGGTCCGCGGGGAAGTTGCCCGCCACGCGCAGCCGCTGCTGCGCCATCGAAGGGCTGTGGAGGCCGGCGAACGCCACGGCGGCGGCACAGAGGAGAAGGGATCGGCGAAACTTCATGGCAGCTCCTAGGAGGGACAAGCAAAGGGAATTCACGGCAGCAACCGCACGGGCAATGCAAATAAAGTGCAAGTGAATTATCTTTACATCAAAAAAGCTGTCAACTTTTCTTTTTGTGCACCATTTCAGTGCATTATCGGGTTAATCCCGATGAAAATCGCACCTATATAATGCAATCAAGAGCACAAACGGCAAAATTTGCATGCAAATGGGGAATGTGATGGACACACCGATGACCGCACCACCAGACCACACCGGGTCCGCCCCGGCGCCCGAGGAGGCGCCGGGCGCCGAAGAGCGGCGCCGCCGCCATGGGGTGCATGCCGACACCTGCGGCCGCATCCGGGACATGATCGTCCACGGGGAACTGGCGTCGGGCGAACGCATCAACGAGATGGAACTCTGCGAGGTGCTGGGGGTGTCGCGCACCCCCATCCGGGAGGCCTTGAAGGTGCTGGCGGCGGAGGGGCTGGTCGAGCTGCTGCCCAACCGGGGCTCGCGCGTGACCACGCCGTCAACAGACGAGATCGTCAACCTGTTCGCGGTGATCGCGGCGCTGGAGCGCCTCGCCGCGGAGACGGTCACGCTCCAGGCCTCGGCACAGGCACTGGGCCACCTGCGCGCACTGCACGACGAAATGCTGCAGCGGTACGCCGAGCAGGACCGCGATCGGTACTTCGAACTCAACCACCGCATCCACGAGACCATCATCGCGATGGCGGGCAACCCACAGCTCACGCGCACGCACGCCGACCTGATGACGCGCGCCCGGCGTCCGCGCTTCGTGGCGATCACCACCGATGGGCGTTGGGAGGAGTCGGTGAAAGAGCACGAGCTCGTGATGGCGGCCATGGAACTGCGCGATGCGCGCTTCGCGGGCGAAATCGTCTACCGGCACGTGCTGAAGACGGGCACCGCCTACATCCAGTCGCTGGCCGACGCCAAGACCTGAAACCCCACGGAGACCTGGATGCGGCTGCTGAACTTTCTCGATGAGGCCACGGGCCGCCCGACCCTGGGCGCGCGCGTTGGCGACGCGGTGGTCGACCTCACGGCCGAAGGGCTGCCCGACACCGTGGACGGCTTGCTCGCGCTTGGCGAGGCGGGCCTGGCGCGGGCCCGCCACACGCTCGCCGGCCCGCTGCGGCGGCGCTGGACCCTGGACCGCATCACCTGGCTGCCCCCCGTGCTCCAGCCATCGAAGGCCTTTGGCATCGGCCTGAACTACCGCGACCATGCGCGCGAGATCGGCGCGAGCGCCCCGCCCCACCCCGTGCTGTTTCAGCGCTTTGCCTCGTCCTGGGTGGGCCATGGGCAACCCCTGATCCGCTCGCGGCTGTCCACCCAGTTCGACTACGAGGCCGAACTGGTGGCCGTGATCGGCAAGGCGGGCCGCGACATCGCCCGCGACCAGGCCCTCGATCACGTCGCCGGTTATTCCATCTTCAATGACGGCACCGTGCGCGACTACCAGGCGCGCTCCCACCAGTGGTTGTGGGGCAAGAACTTCGACGCCAGCGGTGGCTTCGGCCCCGAGTTCGTCACGGCCGACGAGCTGCCGCCGGGCGCCAGGGGCTTGAATGTCCAGTGCCGGCTCAACGGCCAGCTGCTGCAGAACGGCAATACCCGCGACATGATCTTCGATGTGGCCGCACTGGTATCGGCCTGCTCCGAGGGCATCGGATTGCACCCAGGCGACATGATCATCACCGGCACACCTGCCGGCGTGGGTTTTGTGCGTCAACCACCGGTCTGGATGCGGCCCGGCGACGTGTGCGAGGTGGAAATCGAAGGCATCGGAACGCTGGTCAATCCCATCAAGGCTGGGGCCTGAGCAAGCTCACACTGCGGGTACGTGGCCGACCCGCACACCTCGACATTGCCCTGCACTCGAGAGCGGGCCATGCCCTTTTTTTGAGCATCGCTCACACCGCCAGGCGGGCCGCGGCCTGCGGCAGTTGTCCCAGGGGTTGTCCACACCCTTGGGCACAGCAGCTGTGAGCAACCCTCGAAAAGAGGCTGCCCGGAAACGACAAAGCCCTTGAGGCAACTCAAGGGCTTGTACGTGGTTGGTGCGGCTGGCGGGGATCGAACCCACGACCCTTGGCTTCGGAGGCCAATACTCTATCCACTGAGCTACAGCCGCAACGCCAGCGATTCTATCAGCCGAGGGGGCGGCGCCCGGCGGGTGCCAAGGGGGCTTGGCTATAATCCAAGGCTGTTTGCCCGGCCTGACACGGGCACGCCCCACACCCACACAGGCCTTGCTTCGCCACCCCCTGAGGACATCATGAGCGACCACGCGCACGAAGAACACCATACCGGTCCCATCAAGACGCCAACCCAGTTGATGTGGACGGCCTTCTTTGCGTTCGTCGCGCCCATCTTCATCATCATCGGCCTCGTGTACTACGTGGTCTCGGCCAACAAGCCGGCGGCCGGCGCGGTGGACATGGAGCAAGCCGTTGCCCAGCGCATCCAGCGCGTGGGCACGGTGGAACTGCGCGACGCCAACCGTCCGCTGGCTTCCGGCGAGTCGGTGTACACCGCCCAATGCGCGGCCTGCCATGCCGCTGGCTTGGCCGGCGCACCCAAGCTCGGCGACGCCGCCGCCTGGGGTCCCCGCATCGCCACCGGCTATGAAGCCCTGCTGACCTCTGCCCTCAAAGGCAAGGGCGCCATGGGCGCGCAAGGTGGCGGCGCGTTCCGCGACGCCGAGATCGGCCGCGCCGTGGTGCACCTGGCCAACGCCGCTGGCGGCAAGTTCCCCGAGCCCCAGGCACCGGCACCCGCAGCTGCAGCAGCCCCTGCGGCCGCTGCGCCGGCCGCTGCAGCGCCCGCCCCCGCTCCTGCCGTGGCTGCTGCGGCCCCTGCGGCCGCTGCCGCTGCGCCGGCACCTGCCGCCTCGGCCACTGTGGCCGCTGGCGCCGGTGAGGCTCTGTACAAGCAGGCCTGCGCCGTGTGCCACGTGGCCGGCGTGGCCGGTGCACCGAAGTTCGGCGACAAGGCCGCCTGGGCACCCCGCGTGGGCGCTGGCCTGGACACCCTGACCGCCACGGTCATCAAGGGCAAGGGTGCGATGCCTCCCAAGGGTGGTGCAGGCGCCGCCGCAGAGGCGGACATCAAGGCCGCCGTGCAGTACATGCTGAACGCAGTGAAGTAAGGCACGTCCCCTTCCGCCCAAAAGCCGGCCCCGTGCCGGCTTTTTTGCGCCCGCGCGCGGCCGCCCTCAGGCTGCTTGTAGCGCCTGGGGATGGGGAATGAAACCGAACCGCGCCGGCAGCGCATCGGCAAGCACCTCGGCCGGGCGCCAGCGGCCAGCTTCGACCGCGTCGGCGGCGAGGTTCATGTCGGCGCTGTGCACCAGCCCGACACCCAGATTGGTCACCAGGTACAGCCGGCCCGATTCGTCCAGCAGGCTTTCCTGCACCCGCGCCGGCAGGCCGGTGTGGGACAACACACCACCCTCGGGCTGCAGGCGCCAGATCCACGGCGTGGCTTCGAGTTCGACGTACACGCGCTGCGGCCCGTTCTGGAAGTACCACTGGCCTTGCGCGTCGGCCGCGTAGTTGCGGTGGATGAACTCGATGAGCTTGTCGTGCTTGAGCAGCGAGCCCTTGCTGGCGGGGAAAGGCCCTTGCGCCTGCGTGCGGTCGTCGCGCATGTACCAGTTGCCGCGGGCATCCAGGCCCAGCCAGCCATAACAGTGCGGCACATTGGGCCACTTGGCCATCGCGGCCTTGACGATGTCGTCCATGGCGAGGCTCCTCAAAGGTGGGCGAGCAGCCAGTTTCCCACGGCCTCGGGCATCGCGCGCACATGCCCGGGAAGGCCAAGGGGTCCGTGCGAAACCGGAAAGCCCACATGGCCGCCCTGCTCGGGTTGCCACAGGGTGACGTGATGGCCCGCGTCCTGCTGGGTCGGCAGGGACTCGGCGGGCACGAAGGGGTCGTTGCGCGCATTGAGCGCGAGCGCGGGCACGCGGATGCTTTGAAGCACCGGCTTGGCCGAGGCGCGCGCCCAGTAGTCGGCCGTGTCCTTGAAGCCGTGCAGGGGCGCGGTGAAGAGGTTGTCGAACTCGTAGAGGTCGCGCGCGGCCAGCAGCTTCTGCCGGTCGAACAAGCCCGGGTGCTGCTCCAGCTTGCCGAGCGCCTTGGGCACCATGGAGCGCATGAACATGCGGGTGTAGACCACGCGGTTGAAGCCGCGCCCGATGGCGTGGCCGCCCGCAGCCAGGTCCAGCGGGGAACACACCGATGCAATGGCGCGCACGCAGGAGGTCGCTTCCGAGCCCATCTCACCGGCCCAGCGCATCAGGGCATTGCCACCCAGCGACACGCCCACGGCAATCAGCGGCCGGCCCGGGTGTTCTGCGGCAAAACGGCGCAGGATCCAGTCGATCTCCTGGAAGTCACCCGAGTGGTAGGCGCGTGGCGCCTGGTTGAGTTCGCCCGAGCATCCCCGGAAGTGGGGTACCGCATAGGCCACGCCGTGGGCGGCGGCGAAATCGGCGAAGGCCACTGCGTACTGGCTCGCGGAAGAACCCTCCAGCCCATGGAACAGCACCAGCAGGGGTGCCTCCGGCGCGCTGCTGTGCAAGGCATGGTCCACGTCGATGAAGTCGCCATCGGGCGTCTTCCATCGGCTGCGCTTCCAGCGCGGCGGCGGTCCGAAATGGCGGCGACTGGCCAGCGCGGCCCACACCGTCTGCGGGTTGCCTCCCGGCAACCACCACGGCGCACGGTAGGAAAAGCGGTCGGACTTCAATGCAGCACCGGCTGGGTGGTGTACGCCTCGAGCGGCTCGGTGCGCGAGCCGGGGCTGGCGTGGTGCGCGACCATGCGCCAGCCTTGGGCGGTCTTGGCATAGACGTTGGTGGCCACCACCCAGGCGTGTTGCATGCCATCGTCCGTCATCACGGCCACGCGCTCGACCACGCTGTGCACGCTGCAGCCACCGGCATCGAGCCGGCGCACCTTCTCGGGCTGGGCTTGCACGCTGCCACTGGCGAACATGGTCTCGAACGCGGCGCGCACCGCGGCGTGCCCCACGAGCCGAGGCCCCCCCGGATGCACACAAACGATGTCGTCCTCGTCCGCCCAGCAGGCCATGAGGCGCTCGATGTCGGCGTGTTGCAGCGCGTCGTAGAAGGCCGCCTCCGTGTCGTCCGCCGAACCGGGGGGCAGTTTGGGTTTTCGCATGGGGCTATTTTGCCGCCAGTGCCCGGGTGCCCGGGTGCACCCCCGGGTATATTCCCGCTGATCGACCTGATCTCATCCAGCGGAGGTTTTATGCGCACATCCATTCGACGCCTGTCCACCTGGGCCGCCGCCCTGTTGCTCGCCACCAGCCTCACGGGCTGCGGGTACAACGACTTCCAGCGCCTGGACGAACAGAGCCAGTCGGCCTGGTCGGAGGTGCTCAACCAGTACCAGCGCCGAGCCGACCTGATCCCCAACATCGTCGCCACCGTCAAGGGCGAGGCCAACTTCGAGCAGGAAACGCTCACCCGCGTGATCGAGGCCCGGGCCAAGGCCACGTCGATCCAGGTCACGCCCGAGACGCTGAACAACCCGGCCGCGATGCAACAGTTCCAGGCCGCACAAGGCGAACTGGGCAGCGCGCTCAGCCGCCTGATGGTGGTGGTGGAGCAGTACCCCAACCTCAAGGCCAACCAGGGCTTCAGCGACCTGCGTGTGCAGCTCGAAGGCACCGAGAACCG
>SXGT01743632.1_pt1 | contig 13707 bp, 13 predicted proteins | sample 3176221 | NCBI WGS metagenome assembly SXGT01 (sample SAMN11356862, study PRJNA531348) | freshwater metagenome | isolation source: freshwater sample F1-120 | place: China: Fuxian Lake, Yuxi | collected 2017-12-25 | reverse complement strand
GTCGTCGTGTAGACGCGCGTGCAGACGCCGCGCTGCTGAGGGTTGGCCTTGAGGGCCGGTGCCTTGGTCTTCGAGACCTTCGGCGAGCGGCCCTTGCGGACCAGCTGTTGAATAGTGGGCAAGACTGCTCCTTGACTGTGCTGCACGGTGACAGCGGTTGCGGTTGGAAAGTCCCTGACTGCACTGTTGAGTGCGGTCAGGCTCACGCGAATCCGTCCGGCCCGACGAAGGTGCTCGCCGGGTGACGAATATGCCGTGGGGGTGTGTGCCCGCCCGCCGGAGCGTTCGATGCGTCAGTGACCCTCTGCGTGCGCGTCGGCCGCCCGCTGCTCCGTTCTCACGGCACAGCACAGGCGTGCGCCAAAGCACACACACTGCTAAGGGTAGACCTCTGAGGTGATGTGGTCAAACGGCGGTATTGGCGCTCAGCGTCGCCCGGTGCTCGGCCAGCTCTTGCTCGTAGGCCGTGCGCGCCTCGGCGTTGCGCGCTCGAGCCGTGCGACCGCGGCGCGAGACGAGTCCGCCGACCCAGATCGGCACCTCGCGTGCGGCGATCGCGGCGGCGAAGCCGAGCGGGTTGGTCAGCTGCTGCAGCACGATGCTGTTGACCTCGGCGGCCGAGGCGCCGATCGCGCTCGCCGAGATGAGGGCCGCCCCGACGAAGCCGACCCAGACCACGAAAGCGACGATGAAGCCTCCGAGCACGTGCGCCCACCAGCCGCCGCGGTTCACGATGATGACGAGCAGCAGGTACGACAGGAAGAAGATGATCACCGGCAGGTAGAACGTGACCGACGAGAGGTACTGCAGTGCGGGGGCGAGACCGGCCGGCGACCCGATGACCGCGATCAGCAGCACGAGCACCGCGTAGGCGGCGGCGAAAAGGGCCGTGCCGAGCAGCGCGACGAGCGCCCCGACTCCGCGAGCGCCGCGCTTCTTCGGCGGCTGGGGCGCTTGCACGAACACGACGGTGGGCTGGGCCGCAGCGGCAGGCTCGGCGGGCGTGGTGGTCGCGGCCGCCGTCTCCGCAGGCGCCGGGGCCTCGGTGGTCGTGCTCTCGACGGCGCCCGTCTCGGCACTGTGCTCAGTGGGCGACGCCGTCGTGGTGTCGGCGTCGGTCGGCGTCTCGGCGGAAGTCGCCGCGGGCTCCGTCGTCTGATCGTCGGTGGGCTCGGAGGAAGACTGGGTGGCCATGACGCGTCCTTTCACAGGGAATACGAACGCGCCACCCTACCAAGGTGCGGTGTCGGGATGCTCGCGCGGAGCATCCCGACACCGTCGTTCTGACGCTACGGCGACGGAGTCGGCTCGGCCGACGGCTGCGTGCCGGCCGGGTCGGTCGCCTCCGGAGTCGGCGACTCGCTCGGCTCGGGCTCGGGCTCTGGTTCGGGCTCGGGCTGCACGTCGAGCAGGTCTTCTCCGCTGACCGCGTAGAGGATCATCGAGAAGGTCATGGCCCCGGCGCCGGCCACGTCGCCGGAGTAGTCACCCGTCGAGATGATCGCGAACCGCGCCGACTGCTGCAGAGCATCGATGTAGGTGAGAATCTGCGGCAGCGTGCCCGTCACGGTCACCGAGACGGTGATGCGCAGCAGTGAGCCGGTGGGCAGAACACCACTTCCGTCGACCTCGGGCGCAGGCGGCTCGACGCCTTCCTCCAAGACGGCAGCGGAGGTCGGAGCCGGCTCGTTGATGGCGACGGTCTCCAGAATCAGGCCAGCCGAGAGCAGTTCCGTCAGCAGCTCTTCGACAGCGTCGTCGTAGGCGGCGTCGGTCGGGAACTCGGCCCGCAGCTCTTCGAGCTCGAGCCGCAGCTCGTCGATACGGTCGAAGTCGGCCTGCAGCGCCGCCAGGGTAGCCCGGGCGACATCGTTCTGAGCCACGACTCCGCTGCGATCGGCGTCGAATCGCGCCGCATCGGCGAGCTTCGGTGAGATGCCCAAGAACCAGCCGAGAGCGATCACGATGATGATGATGATCACGGTCGCGAAGGTCCAGATGCGTGTCGATGCCGTGGTCATTCGGTCACCTCCTCTTCACCGAAGCGTTGAGACAGCGCGAGCTCGTTCAGGTTGATCGTGACCCTCGTCTCGTAGCCCCGCTGCAGGAGCGTGATCGAGTCGATGCTCGCGTCGGCGAACGTCTCGATGAGCTCCCACTCTCGATACCAGGTCTGAGGCGTCGGCAACTCGGTCGTGAGCACGACCATGGTGACGGTGGCGACACGCGGCGAACGCAGCGGACCCGTGACACCGATCGCCGGCTCCGCGGGAGAGTTCGACATGAAGGTCAGTGAATCGACGACCTCGTCGGCGGAGAGGACGCTCAGATAGGGTTGCAGCGACTCGCGCCAGAGCACTTCGACCGTCGCGAGTTGCCCCCGCACATCGGTGATCGACCCCAGCTGCCCCCGCACGAGTGTCACCTCGGTGAACTCGAGCTGCGCGGCGAGCAGCTGCTCGGTCGTGCGACGCTCTTCGGCGAGTTGCGCCTCGGCATTGGCGGCGACCAGGAACGAGCCGACGACGCCCGCGATCGTCAGGGCGAGAACGGCGATGACCGCGGTGATGAGCCCGCGGCGGCGACCGCGCTCCTTCTTCTGCAGCGCCACCTCGGGCGGCATGAGGTGAGCGCGAGGCACTCCCCCGTAGACGAGCGCGCCCGAATCGCGGCTATCGCGGCGGCTCATGCTGCGCTCCCCACTGCGAGGCCGATGGCCGTGACCCAGGCCTGCATCTGATCATCGCTCTCGCCGCCGCGCAGTCCGCGCGCGACCGTGACCCCGGCCGTCGGGTTGACCGGCACGACCGAGATGCGCGTCGACTCGGCCAGCGCGCTCGCGAACCCGCGCATGCGGGTGGCACCGCCGGCGACCGAGAGATGATCGAAGACCACCCCTGTGCGCACCCCCGCGAAGTAGGCCAGCGTGTTGCGCACCGCCGTGAGCAGCTCGCTCGTCGATTCGTGGATCACCTCAGCGGCCACGCGCTCTTCCTCGGTGCTGCCCGCCGTCGTGAGCCCGAGTTCGCGCTTGAGCGTCTCAGCGCGGTCTCGCGGAATCGAGAGTCGCGCCATGAGCGCTCGCGTCGCGTCGTCGCCGCCTGCGGGAACGATGCGCACGAAGAGCGGCACACCCGCCTGCACGATGACGATCGACGTCGCATTGGCGCCGATGTTCATGTGCACCGCGAAACCCTTCGTCGGGCTCGAGACCGTGTGCATGCGCGTCATGGCGAACGGCAGAAGGTCCATGCTGATCGGGTTGAGACCGGCGAGCGTCGCGGCCGTGACGTTCGTGGTCACCGCCTGCTTGAATGCCGCGACGAGCAGGCCGTTGACCACGGCCCCCGACTCGTTCTGCCCCTCGCCGATCGGGTAGTAGTCGAGCACCGCGTCGTTGACCGGCACCGGCAGGAGGTCTTGCACCTGAAACGGCAGCGACTCCTTGATCTGCGCGAGAGGCATGCGGGGCACCGCGAGGTCGCGCACGATGACGCTCTGCCCGCCGATGCCGAGCGCGACGTCTTTCGTCTTGAACCCGCCGGCGGCCCAGAGCCGCTTGAACGCCGAGGCGACGGTGTGCACCTCGAGAATCTCGCCGCGCTTCACCGAGCCCTCGGGCAGCGGCACCTCGTGAACGCGCAGCAGCGTCGGCCTCGCCTTCGCCGCGTCGTCGATCTCGACGGCTCGTAGAGACGAGCTGCCGATGTCGACACCCACTACTCCGTTCACCATGTGCGCCCCCTTACTCCAGGCCGAACAGCGCAAGATACCCCCGCGCGATCGGCTCACCCAGCAGAATTCCTACCCAGGCCCCTCCCAGCATCCACGGCCCGAAGGGTATTCCTGTGCTGCGACTCGCCCGCCGTGCCACGATCAGGGCGACGCCCACGATCGCTCCGAGCAGGAATGCGGCGAGCGTGCCGACGACGAGCGCCGACCACCCGAACCATCCGAGCACGAGCCCGATGGCGCCGGCGAGCTTGACATCGCCCATGCCCATGCCCCGAGGCGAGATCAGGGCGAGCAGCAGGTAGCCCCCGAAGAGGATGCCCGCGCCGGCAGCAGCGCGCGCCGCGCTCTCGAGATCGGCCGTCGCGATCGCGGCCGCACCCAGCAGAGCGGCGAGCACCGCGTACGAGGGCAGCACGATGACGTTCGGCAAGCGGTGGGTGTCGAGATCGATGGCCGCCAGCGCGATCGAGATCGCAGCGAAGTAGAGCAGGGCGAGCATGACAAGAGCTCCGGCGACCGTCGACGGCGTCGAGGGCGCGGCGAGCAGAGCCGGAAGCTGCCACGCCGCGATGCCCGCGAACGCGAGAGCCGTGACCAGCTCGACGAGCGCGTAGCGGCCCGAGAACGGGGCAGCGCAGTCGCGGCAGCGCCCGCGCAGCACGAGCCACGACACGATCGGGATGTTGTCGTAGGGCCGCACGCGTGCGGAGCACGACGGGCATGCGCTCGGCGGGTGCACGACCGAGATGCCCGCTGGCACTCGGTAGATCACCACGTTGAGGAACGACCCGATGGCCGCACCGAGCACGCCGACGATCGCCGGCACGATGATGGTCACGACGACTCGGTCAGGCCGGCACGTCGATGTCGGTGTACTCGAGCAGTGCGCCCGGCGTGCCGGCCGTCGGGGTGCCGCCGACGGCACCAGCGCCACCCGGGCCTCCTGCGCCGTTGCCGAGGTCGAAGCCCGGAATGCCGATGGGCACGTAGGTGAGCTCGCTGTTGTTCGAGAAGGTCACCGTCGAGCCGTAGTACTGGCCGCGCCACGTCAGCTGGTTGCTGTTGTAGATCGCGCAGGGCGAGTAGACGATGACCGCGATGGGCGCCTCGAGCTCGTTCTGGTTGTTGATGTCGATGCGGCCGCACCCGGTGAGGGTGGGCTTGCCATCGGCGACCGTGTCGGGCGTGATGAAGCGCAGCGCGCGGTCGACGCTGCCGCTCGAGACCGCCGTGAAGTCTTCGATATTGGCGGTCTTGGGCAGGATGAAGGTGAGGTCGGTCTTCATGTTGATCGTCAGCTTGGCGCTCGTCGAGATCGTGAACGATGAGCAGCCTCGTGCGTCGATCACGGTCGGCGTCGTGTAGGTGCTGAGAGCCGCCACCGGCGCGTCTTTGCTCGTCTTGTTGTCGATGAGGCACGCGCCGGTCCAGGTGCGCACCGTCCAGCCCCGGCTCACCCAGTCGGCCGCGACGAAGTCGACATCGACCCACAGTGGCTTCGTCGGTGCTTCCACGTCGAGGCGGTTGTAGAACACCGGGTCGGCGCCGGTGTTGCGAGCCACCGAGCAGGCGTCCCCCGCGGCGTCCCAGCCGGTCGCACCGGTCGAGCAGCGCTGGCCCCAGCTGTCGATCTCACCGCGCGCATAGACGCCGCCGCCGATGGTCGTGCTGGGGTCGATCGTGGTGAGACCGGGGCCCGCCGCGATGACGTCGCCGCCGATGGTCTTGTTGCCCTGCAGCGACACCGTGCCCGAGGCCCAGACGTTGCCGCCCGCACTGCACGTGTTGTTCAGCGAGATGTTGCCGTTCGCGGCGACGATGTCGCCTTCGACGTAAACGCTGTTGCTGCAGACGATGTTGCCCTCGGCCACGATGACGTTCGCCGAGTTGCCGTTGAACGACAGTAGTTCGAGGCTGTTCGAGAGGCCGGGTGTTCCGTAACTGAAGACGGCGGCGCCGGTCACGGCGGCCGAGTTGGCGCCGGGAGTCCACTCGTAGACGGCCTGCACAGCAGAGGTGTCACCCGCAGAAGCAGACTCGGCGACGCCAATGTCGGTCGCGAAGCCGGTCGACTGAATGCGGATCTGCGTGGTCGCTCCGACCGGGCATCCGGCCGTCCAGCTCGCCGACGTGCTGATGCGCTGCGCGACCGTGGCGACGAAGAACGGTTCATCGGCAGCGGGTCCGGTCAGGCTGGGGTCGACCGAGCCCTGCGTCGCAGCCAGCTCGCCGGTCGCCGGGCACGCGTCGGCGAAGAGCTGGGCGAGCATCGCGTCGACGCCGGCTTCGGCCGCGGCGTTCGACTGCACCCCCGCTCGGGTGAGCGAGGTGTAGCTGAGGGCCTGCACAGTCGCGCCCGTGACGGTCATCGTGATCATCGAGGTCACGGCCAGCAGGCCGATGACGGCGATCATGGCGTTGCCACGATCGTCCGAGCGCGAGCCGGTACGGCGGAGAAGCGATGTCAGAAGCATTGCGGACTCACATTCGATTGCGGTGCACGACCGGTGACGGTCGTGATGAAGAGCGAACTGGTGCCGGAACCCCCGTCGACCGAGAAGGTGACGGAGATACCGCGGGTGCCCTCGAGGGCGAAGACGGGAAGCAGTGTTCCCGTGCCGTCATCGACGGGCGCCACCCCGTCGCTGACACGAGTCCATTCGGCGCCGACGGCCCCAGGGTTGGGTGCCGCCACTGCCGTGGTGCTCGAACGTTCGAAGACCGCGCCTAGCGAGTCATCGTAGAACCATGACTGGCAGCGCGCACTCCCTCCCGCTGTCGTGCGGGTGGTCGCGAAGGTCGAGACGCCGTCGGCCGCGGTCGAAACCGCGACGGCGGTCGAGTTGCGCACGGTCTCTTCGATGATGTTGACGACGAGCTGGCCGTCGGTCGTCGAGCCCGTGACCTCGCGCACCGTGCGGTCGGCCGTGAGCGCGCTGATGATGACACTGCCGACGATCGTGATGATGATGCCGAACAACCCCATGGCGACGAGCAGCTCGACGAGCGAGAAGCCCGCGTCGTCGCGACGCAGTCGGGGCGTCATGGCGTGCTCACCAGCAGAATCTGGGTGCGGGCATCCGCCAGCATCGAGCCGTCGGCAGCATCGACGGCGACGACCGTGACGGTCATCGCGCTGCCGTCGACGCACGTGCCGACCGGCGGCACGGTCGTCGTGACGCGGATGGTGACGCCCTGGGCGTCGATCTCTTCAGTGACGGCGTTGAGGAGTTGGGCAGCGGCGCAGTCGGCAGCGCCGCGCGAGCGGGCATCGTCGACGGCCTGAGAGACCAGTCGCGTGGCGGTCGCCGCGGTGGAGTTGAGCTCGGATGCGCGGAGCGCCGAGACGATCACCGGGATGAAGGCGATGGCCAGCAGCGAGATGAGGAACATCGAGATGATGATCTCGATGAGGCCGATGCCGGCGTCGGTCGAGGTGTCGGAGGGGCGCGCAGAGCGCGCGTCATCACGGCGAGAGCGGTTGTGCTCCATCGTCATGATCCCCCCGATCGTGTGGTGCGTGTGAACTTGTCGACCTCCACCAGCGGTGGTGCCTCAAGAACCGGCAAGTGGAGCCGTCACGAGCGACGACCCCACTTGCCGTAGTCAGGCGGCTGCTTAGCAGGGCGCCTCGGTCGGACCTGCTGCGCCAGCGCCGACGCTGAACGTGGCACCGCTCGCGCTGACGCGCTCGAGGCAGAAGTCGCGTCCGCCGGTCTCGATGGTGACGCCCGCCGGGAAGCCCAGGTCGGTCAGGGTGGCGTCGGGAGCGCCGACGGCCGGACCGGCCGGGTTGGCGACGAGCGAGCTCACGACGGCGACCTTCGCGGTGGCGAGGTCGGAGATGGCCGCCGAGTTCTGCGCCTGAGCCTGCTGGCCCAGGAACACCGGAACGGCGATCGCGGCAAGGATGCCGATGATGATGACGACAACGAGCAGCTCGATCAGGGTGAAGCCCTTCTCGTTCTTCTCGATGCGGTCGAGACGGTTCTCGAGTGCAGTGCGAATGGACATGTGTCCGTTTCCTTTCCCATCAAGTGAAGGTTGACAGGTGGGCCCCCCACGGAACATGAAACCGGCCCCCCACAGGTAAGTGTGCATCGGTGGTTCACGCGGCGGCATCCCCAGTGCGGGGGGCACCTCGGCGTGGCGACTAGATCTGGTTGAAGATGTCGAAGATCGGCAGGTAGAGCGCCACGATCATGCCGCCGAGAATGACGCCCAGGAAGGCGATCATGAGCGGCTCGATGAGCGACGTGAGCGCCTCGGTGGTGCTCTGCACCTCGCTGTCGTAGAAGTCGGAGATCTTCTCGAGCATCGTCTCGAGCGCACCGGAGTCTTCACCGACGGCGATCATCTGCGTGACCATGCTCGGAAAGATCGGCTGCAGGGCGAGCGGCGCTGCGATCGTGCGCCCCTGGCGCACCGAGTCCTGCACCGCCTGCACGGCCTGCTCGATCTGCCAGTTGCCCGACGTCGAGCCGATGATCGACAGCGCCTGCAGAATCGGCACGCCCGAGCCGATCATGGTGCCGAAGTTGCGGGTGAAGCGGGCGATCGCGATCTTCTTGAAGAGGTCGCCGAAGACGGGCATCTTGAGCAGCATGGGCTCCCACACCGACCGGAATTTCGGGGTCTGGCGGTTCGCACGCCACCACACGGCACCCACGATCGAGCCGACGACGACGAGGGGGCCGAGCCAGATCATGTTCTGCGAGATGCCCACGAGAATCCTGGTGGGCAGCGGCAGCTCTCCGCCCAGATCGTTGAAGAGGTCTTCGAAGACCGGGACGATGAAGAGGATCATGCCGACCACGGCGAGCAGCGCCATGATGAGCACGACCACGGGGTAGGTGAGCGCCGACTTGATCGTCGCCTTGAGCTCGACCTCTTTCTCGTAGTTCTTGGCGACCGACTCGAGCGAGGTCTCGAGAAAGCCGCCGACCTCGCCGGCCCGCACGAGGTTGATGAAGATCGGCGGGAAGATGCGCGGGTGCTTGGCCAGGCCGTCCGAGAACGTGCTGCCCTCCTCGACCGCGCCCCGCACCTCATCGAGCGTGGAAGCGAGCTTCGGGTTCTCCGACTGATCGGCGAGAATCGTGAGCGACTTCAGCAGCGGCAGGCCGGCGCCGATCATCGTGGCGAGCTGGCGGCTCATCACGGCGAGATCCTTGATCGTCACCTTCTTGTCGAAGAGACCGCCCATCGAGATGTCGCGGTTGAGCCCTGTTCCCCCGGTGACCTGCTGAATCGAGACGGGCGCGATGCCCATCGTGCGCAGTCGCGAGACGACCGAGGCCTCGCCCGCAGCATCCACCCGGCCCTTGACAAGCTTGCCGCTCGAGTCGCGGCCGGTATAGGCGTAGGTGAGAGCGCTGGCCACTAGCGGGATCCTCCGAATCCGTCGGCGAACGGAGCGCTCGCGGCACCGTCAGCCCCTGCGCCCGTGCGGTGCACGAGGCGGTTGAAGTTCTCAGGGTCCTGCATCTTCGACTGCGCCGCCTCGTGGGTCACCATGTGGCTGTTGACGAGGTCGGCGAGGTGCTGATCCATCGTGTGCATGCCCGACTCGCGACCGGCCTGCAGCGCCGAGGTGATCTGGTAGGTCTTGCCCTCGCGAATGAGGTTGGCGATGGCGCCCGTCGTCATCATGATCTCGGTGGCGATGATGCGGCCCTGGCCCGTCGCCCGAGGCAGCAGCGTCTGGCAGACGACACCCTGCAGCGTGAGCGCCAACTGCGACCGCACCTGGCTCTGCTGGTGCGGCGGGAAGACGTCGATAATGCGGTCGATGGTCTGCGCAGCCGACTGCGTGTGCAGGGTCGCGAACACGAGGTGGCCGGTCTCGGCCGCCGTGAGCGCCGTCGAGACGGTCTCCAGGTCACGCAGTTCGCCGATGAGGATGACATCGGGGTCTTGCCGCAACACGCGCTTGAGGGCGTCGGCGAACGAGTGCGTGTCGCTGCCGACCTCGCGCTGATTGACGAGCGAGCGCTGGTTCTGGTGCACGAACTCGATCGGGTCTTCGATCGTGACGATGTGGTCGGCGCGCGACTTGTTGACGAGGTCGATGAGGGCGGCGAGCGTCGTCGACTTGCCCGACCCGGTCGGGCCCGTGACGAGCACGAGACCGCGGGGCAGCGTGGCGAACTTCGACACGACCCCCGGCACCCCGAGCTGCTTGAGCGACTTGATCTCGGTGGGGATCAGACGGAAAGCGCCCGCCATGGCGTCGCGGTCTTTGTAGTAGTTGACGCGGAAGCGCTCGGCACCGCGGGGGCTGATCGCGAAGTCGAGCTCCCACTCATGGCTGAAAGCCTCGCGCTGCCGGTCGTTCATGACGCTCTCGAGAATCGCCGTGACGTCATCGCGGGTCCACACGCCAGCGTTCGTCACGGGCTTGAGCTCGCCGTCGAGTCGCACCATGGGCGGGGCACCGCCCGCGACGTGCAGGTCGGAGGCACCGCGCGCGATGACGTCGTCGAGGGCCTCGAGCAGCAGAGGGTGGATGCCCGCGAGCACAGTGCCGGTGGCCACCTGCGGGGGCGCGGCTGAGATCACCGCTCCGACGGGAGGCGGAGCATCCACCATCGATGCGCTCGGAGCCGGCGCGGGAGCCGCGAGGCCGACGGGCGGCGCCGATGCGGGCGCAGGCAGACTCGCGGGTGCCGCGGGAGCGGGCGCTGCGACGGGCTGGCCGACGGGCGGCGGCGGGGAGAGGTGCGGTGCGCCGACAGCGAGTTCCGGCAGCGGGGAGAACTCGGAAGGCACGACGGGCGGGCCGGCAGGAGGAGCCGCCGTCGCTGATCCGACCGGCGCACTGGCATCAGTGGTCACCGACCAGACCCGTCGGCCCGTCGACGCGGGGGCCGCATTCGGGTCGGTGCTGAAGCCCGTGGCGTCGGTCATGGTGTCTCCCTCGTGAGTGCAGGATGCAAGAACGGGTGCTGATCGTCACGCGACGACGCGCAGTACCTCTTCGATCGACGTGAGTCCGGCGCGAACCTTCGCCCACCCGTCTTGCCGCAGCGTCAGCATTCCCTGCGCCGTGGCGGTGTGCATGATCTCGACGCTCGAGGCGCGAGCGACGGCGAGGCGCTCGATCTCTTCGCTCACCATCATGACCTCGTGCAGCGCGAGTCGACCGCGGTAGCCGGTGCCCGAGCAGGCGGAGCATCCGACGGCGTGGTAGAGCCGAGGGCTGAACTCGTCTTCGCGACGACCGAACCCGAGGTTGTCGAGGTGCTCGACGTCGTACTCCTGCAGCTGCTTGCAGCGGTCGCAGAGCTTGCGGGCGAGTCGCTGGGCGACGACGCAGTCGAGCGCCGAGCCGACGAGGAAGGGCTCGATATCCATCTCGATGAGGCGCGTGATGGCGCTCGGCGCGTCGTGGGGGTGCAGGGTCGAGAGCACCAGGGGGCCGGTGAGCGAGGCCTCGAGGGCGATCTGCGCCGTCTCCTGGTCGCGGATCTCACCAATGAGCACGACGTCGGGGTCGGAGCGCAGGATGCTGCGCAGGGCGCTCGCGAAGGTGAGGCCCGCCTTGGGGTTCACCTGCACCTGGTTGATGCCCTCCATGCGGTACTCGACCGGGTCTTCGACCGTGATGACGTTGATCTCGGGCCGGGCGACCGCGTGCAGAGTCGTATAGAGAGTCGTCGACTTTCCCGAACCGGTCGGCCCGGTCACGAGGATCATGCCGTAGGGCTTCGAGTACGAGTTGCGGTAGACCGTGAGATTGCGCTCGAGCATGCCGAGGTCGCCGATGTCCTTGCGCGTCGCGTTGTTGTCGAGAATACGCATGACGACCTTCTCGCCCCACACCGTGGGCAGGGTCGCGACGCGCAGGTCGATCACCTGGCCGCCGTGCTGCACCGACATGCGGCCGTCTTGCGGTCGACGCCGCTCGGCGATGTTGATGTCGCTCATGATCTTGAGGCGCGAGATGACGCCGTTCTGAATGTTCTTGGGCGCCTTCTGCACGTCGTGCAGCACGCCGTCGATGCGGTAGCGCACGCGCATCTCGAACTCGCCGGGCTCGATGTGGATGTCAGAGGCGAGGTCTTGGATCGCCTGGCCGATGATGAGGTTCACGAACCGGACGATGGGCGCGTCGTCAGGGTCGGCATCGCGAAGGGCGACCTCGTCGGTCGCCGAGGGCGCGGTCTCCTCTTCGATCGCCGTCGTGAGGTCGCTGAGCTCGTTGTCAGCGCGGTGGAACCGGTTGATCGCGGCCAGCAGGTCGCTCTTCTCGGCGACGACGGCGACCACGTGCATGCGGGCGATCGCGCGCACGTCGTCCATGGCGAGCACGTCGCCCGGCTCGACCATGGCGAGAGTGATGGTCGTCGCGGTGGCGTGGATGGGCAGCACGTTGTGGCGCCGGCAGAGCTGCGCGGGCACGAGAGCCACTGCGGCGCGGTCGACGGGGTACTCGCTCAGTTCGACGAACGAGAGTCCGGCCACTTCGGCCTTCGCCGACGCGACCTGCGAGGGGGTGACGAGTCCGCGCTCGATGAAGTCGCCGACGACGACGTCGTCGCCCTCATCACGCACCTTGTCGAGCGTCTCGATGGGCAGCAGCCCACGGATGATGAGCACTTCACTGACGGAAACCACGGCAAACCCTCCCCCCTGGATGCAGACGCCCTGACGGGTCGCTTGCACGGACTGCCTGACCGCAAAGGTATGACACGCCGTACTGCCGACAATAGCCCCGCTTTCGGGGGTAGTCCACACCAGTCACATTGTTAACATCAACCACAGCGCGCGAGCCGGGTCTGCAGCTGATTCGTACCGGCGCGCGCTCTGGATGGGTCAGGGCAGCACGATGGCGCCACCCACGCCGCACGTGGCACCGCGCGTGGGCACGACCGACTGCGTGCTGGCCCAGGTTTCGCCGACCAGCGCGTGCACCCCGGCAAGGCAGAACTCGGTGGCCGTCGCCGAGAGGTCCAACGCGATCTCCGGATCGCCGTGCGCGCCGAGGAGGGCCGTTCGTTCAGCGCCCTCCGGCAGAGCCCCCTGTTCGACGAGGGCAAGAGACAGCTCGAGCCGCGTGGTCGCCATGGCCGCCTGGAGCGCGCCTGTGCGGGCCTGCTGGAGAGTGGTGAGGAACAGGGGGATGGCGATGGCCGCCAGAATGCCGATGATGAGCGTCACGACGATGAGTTCGACGAGCGTGAAGCCCCGCTCGACTGACTCGCGCGTCGCTCGGGCATCGCAACGAGTCGCTCGCGGGTGCACGCGGGGTTCCGACGCGGTCCAGTTCATGAGTTCCATTCAACCTCACGGACACCCCTGCACGCTCCCCCTAAACGAGTGCGCCCGCGGAACCGAGGTTCCGCGGGCGCATTCAGGCTCGAGGGCCCTTAGTTGTACGTGCCCGGCGTGACGTCGTCGCTCGAGAACGAGTCGAAGTCGACGAACGACAGGTCGGCCTCGGTGAAGCTCGAGTCGTCGGCGAAGATGCGGTTGGGGTACCGCTCCGCCTTCGCCTCCTCCGTCGCCTCGACCGACACGTTGCGGTAGTTCGGCAGACCGGTGCCGGCCGGGATCAGCTTTCCGATGATCACGTTCTCCTTCAGGCCGAGCAGCGGGTCGCGCTTGCCCTGCATGGCGGCGCCGGGGAGCACACGGGTCGTCTCCTGGAACGCCGCCGCCGAGAGCCACGACTCGGTCGCGAGCGAGGCCTTGGTGATGCCCATGACCTCTTGACGCGCCGAGGCGGTCTTCTTGCCCTCGGAGAGCGCAGCACGGTTCAGCGTGTTGTACTTCGAGCGGTCGACGAGCTCACCCGGCAGCAGGTCGGTCTCGCCGTGGTCGACGACGGTGACCTTGCGCAGCATCTGCCGCACGATGACCGTGTAGGTGCCTGCAACACTCGTGGCGTCGTTCTGAATGAACAGCTTCGCACCAGTCAGGCTGCTGTAGACGTTGATGTCGGCGCCGGAGAGAGGCAGACCGCCGGAG
>SXGT01385127.1_pt1 | contig 13707 bp, 13 predicted proteins | sample 3176221 | NCBI WGS metagenome assembly SXGT01 (sample SAMN11356862, study PRJNA531348) | freshwater metagenome | isolation source: freshwater sample F1-120 | place: China: Fuxian Lake, Yuxi | collected 2017-12-25 | reverse complement strand
TCCGGACCCTATCGACGCACCTAGCAATGACGTGTTGATTCGGGGTGGCACCGTCGTCGACGTCGACGGGATGCGGGTGGCCGACGTGCGGATCGGTCGCGACGGCCGGATCGCCGACGTCGGAGTCGATCTCGTCGTCGACCCGACCACCCGCACCGACGACATCGTGGACGCCCGCAACTGCCTCGTCATCCCCGGCGGCGTCGACGTCCACACCCACCTGCACCTCCCCGTCGGCTCGGTGCGCGTCTCGGACGACTTCGACACCGGCACCCGCGCCGCCTCCATCGGTGGAACCACCACCATCGTCGATTACGTCACCGCCTACCGCGGCGAAGACCCCATGGCCGCGCTGCGCACCTGGAAGTCCTGGGCCGAACCCGCGGTCGTCGACTACGGCCTGCACATGACGTTCACCGAGCCCGTGCCCGAGTCGGCCATCGCCGATTGCGTCGAAGCCGGCGTGACGAGCATCAAGCTCTACATGGCCTATCCCGAGTTGCTCCAAGTCGACGACGACACGATTCGCACGATCTTGCGTCACTCGCACAAGCACGGCGCCCTCGTCACGTTGCACGCCGAGAACGGGGGCGAGATCGAGCGACTGCGGCGCGAAGCACTCGCCGCCGGCCGCACCGGCGCCTACGAACACGCCGCGACCCGCCCCGCCCGCCTCGAAGCCGAGGCCACCGATCGCGTCGCCGAGTTCGTTCGCGAAACCGGCGCGCCCGCGTACATCGTGCACCTGTCGAGCGCGCCCGCGCTGGCCAGCGTCCGCGCCGCGCAGGAGTCCGGCGTTCCGCTGCACGTCGAAACCTGCCCGCAGTATCTCCACCTCGACGCGTCCGAACTCGCCGCGTCCGGCGGCGAACACTTCGTCTGCACTCCGCCGCTGCGTGATCCGTGGCATCACGAGGAGTTGTGGCACGGCCTCGCGCAGGGCTGGATCCACACGGTCGCGACCGACCATTGTCCTTTCTGGATGCACGATCGCTCGGCCGGGACGCGTGGCGACGATCAGTTCGCCGACTTCACCGCCATCCCTGGCGGACTCCCCGGGATCGAGACCCGTCTGGCGTTGATCTACTCCGGTGTCGTCGCCGGACACATCACCACGCACGACTGGGTCCGGCTCTGCTCCGAAGCTCCCGCCAAGTTGTTCGGCCTCTGGCCCCGCAAGGGATCATTGCGCGTGGGCGCAGACGCCGATGTCGTCGTCTGGGATCCGAGCCGGCGTCAATCGCTCGACGCGGTCGACCTCCACATGCGCGTCGACCACTCCCCCTACGCCGGCCAGTTCACCCACGGCTGGCCGCGCCTTGTCCTCGGCCGCGGCCGGGCGCTTGCACGCGACGGCGAGTTCGTCGGCGAACCCGCATCGGGCCGCTTTCTCGAACGAGATCGACCACAGTTCGACGAGTGAGCATCGGCCGCATCCGCCTTCCGCTTTGCGGCAGACTGCAACCATGACCCGCCCCGGTACCGATCTCACGGCCGTTCTCGAGGATCCGACCTTCTACGTCGGCGATCCGTTTCCTCATTACGCAAGGCTGCGGCGCGAGGCACCGATGGCCTGGCACGCCGAACACGGCTACTGGGTTGCCAGCCGTCACCACGAGGTCATGGAGGTCTCCCGCGACCCCGAGGTGTTCTGTAGCGCCAAGGGGATCCTGTACTTCGAGATCGGCGTCGACTACGGCACCCCGCCGACGATGATGCACACCGACCCGCCCGAACACACTCGCTATCGCAAACTCGTTTCGCCGGGTTTTCGTCCCTCGATCATCAAGGCGTACGAACCCCTCGTGCGCGAGCGCGTCAACGCGTTGCTCGACCGCATTGCGCCCGGCGAACCCATCGACTTCACCGTCGCGGTTGCCATCCCGCTCGCACTGCAAGTCATTGCCGACTTCTTGGGAATCCCGCCCGACAAGTCCGATCGCTTCTTCGACTGGTCCGAGGCCTCGATCCCCGGCAGCAACGACTGGAGCGAGGAGTACCGCAACGAACTGCGCAACGAGATGCAGGCGTATCTCCTCGAGCTCTCGTTGTCCCGCCGGGGCGAATCGGGTGACGACATCACCACGGTGCTCGCCAATACGGTCATCGACGGCGAGTCGTTACGCGACGACGAAATCGTGATGTTCCAGAATCAACTGTTGGTTGCCGGCAACGAAACGACTCGCAACACGATGTCGTCGGGCGTGTGGGAGTTGGCCTGCAGCCCCGACCAATGGGCGCGCCTACGCGCGGATCGCAGCGTGATTCCAACCGCGGTCGAGGAGTTCTTGCGCTGGGGAACGGCCGTCATCGCGTTCATGCGAACAGCAACCCGAGACGTCGAACTCGGTGGCGTCACCGTCGCGGCGGGCGAGCCGGTTGTGATGTTGTACGCCGCGGCCAACCGCGACGAAGCCGTCTTCGGCGACAACGCCGAGACGTTCGACGTTGGCCGCGACCCGAATCCGCACGTTGCGTTCGGGTTCGGGCATCACTTCTGTATCGGGGCTGCGCTGGCGCGACTCGAGATCAGGATCTTGCTGGAGGAACTCGCGAATCGATTCTCGACGATTCGTACGGCGGGCGACATCGTTCGCACCCCGTCACAGATCATCGCGGGAGTCGTGAGCGCGCCAGTCGTGTTCGAGGTGTGATCCGATGAAACTCAATTGGCGCAAGACCGAACTTCACGGGTTGCTGCCAGATCCCGAGCCCCGTGAGGTCCTCCACACCATCATCTCGGTCGACGATCACCTCGTCGAACCGGCGGAGTTGTTCGCCGGTCGTTTACCGCGGCATCTGCAAGACCGCGCGCCCCGCATCGTCGAGACCGACGAAGGTCACGAGGTCTGGGCCTTCGATGATCAGATCTTCTTTCAGGTCGGGCTGAATGCGGTCGTCGGTCGGCCACGCGAGGACTGGCTCGTCGAGCCGACCCGCTACGACGAGATGCGGCCCGGGTGTTACGACATCGACGCCCGCGTGCGCGACCAGGACATCAACGGGGTCTGGGCATCGCTCAACTTCCCGTCGCAAGTCAGCGGATTCTGCGGGCGGGTCTATTCGCAATGTTCCGACCCCGAACTCGGTCGGGCCACAACGCGAGCGTTCAACGACTGGTTTCACGACGACTGGTGGCAGCCGTATCCCGATCGATCCATCCCGTGCGGCATCACGTTCCTCGGCGATCCCGATGAAGCCGCCCGCGAGATTCGCCGCAACGCCGACCGCGGTTTCGTCGCCGTCACCTTGCCCGAACAACCTCACCGAGTCGGTATGGAGCCGATCTTTTCGCCGTGGTGGGAACCGGTCATCCGTGCGTGTTCCGAGACCGACACGGTGATCTGCCTGCACGTCGGTTCGACGGGTGTGGTCGACATGCCGAACGGGTCTCCAATGGTGCCGTTGGCGGCAACGCTGTTCGGACAACTGTCCCTCGGCGCGTGCGCCGAATGGTTGTGGTCGGGCTGGCCGGTGCAGTTCCCGAATCTGAAGATCGCAATGAGTGAGGGCGGCATCGGATGGGTGGCGATGCTGCACGACCGGCTCGAGAACCTCGTCCATCGCTCCGGGTACGGGCACTACTTCCCGGGTGATCTCCGACCGGCCGAAGTGCTCACCCGCAACTTCTGGTTCTGCACCATCGACGATCCATCGACGTTGCCGACCCGACACACGATTGGCGTCGACCACATCATGTTCGAAACCGACTATCCGCATGGTGACGGAACGTGGCCCGACAGCCAGCGAGTGTTCGCCGACGTGTTCGGCGCTCTGCCCGCCGACGAAGCTGCGATGATCAGCCATCGCAACGCCGCGACGCTGTTCCGCCATCCGCTCCCACCACCCGACTCACCCCACCGCCCCTCCTGAGGCGTGCTTTAGTTGGGGTAGTCGCAACGAAAGGACGCCTCAGGGGAACAGGATGGCTGCGGTTTCGGCGCAGGTGGCGGGGGGACGGCCGACGCGTTGGCACAGCGTCGCGGCTTCCGCGACGAGTTGCGCGTTTGTCGGTGTCCGGTCCGCGCCGAGATCTTCGAGCCCGACGTGCAGATGCGCGCCTACCTCGAGCGCCGCGAGCGCGAACGACTCATGCGCCGTGAGATCACCGCCGATGATGGCGACCGACCACGGGTACGGCATGTCGTCGAGCAGTTCGACGTACGCAGCCAGGGCAGCCGGCGTCGGCGGCAATCCGAACGGTGTGCCGTTGCCGAAATAGCCGCGTTCACCGCCGAAATAGAGCTTGATCATGGCACCGGAAGGGATTCGGTCGGCTTCGTGCCAGGCGTGCAGCGCTCGCAAGAAACCCGGTTCGAAGATCGCGAACTGCGGACCCAGGCCGAGGCGACCGTTGAGATCGAGCTGGTAGCCGACATCGACATGGGAGTTGACGTAGACGTACGCGCCTGCCGGCGCGCCATGCTCGTCTTTCCATCCGAGATTGACCGAACCCGGATCGCACAACCCGATCCGCAACGCGCCGGCAGCGACAAGCGGGTCGAGGTGCGAGTAGGCGTCCATGACCGCGCCACCGCCATTGACCGTGGGGTACAACAAGGCGTCGGGGCGCGCGTCCAACACCGGACGCCAACCTTCGAGATACCGCTCGGCGGCCGTTGCGCCGTCGACGCCGAAACGATCGATGTGGTTGTGGACGATCCCAGCACCCGCATCGAAGCAGGCGAGCGCATCGCTCGCGATCTCGCCGGGCTCGATCGGGACGTGGGGATTGTGGTCTTTGCGGGTGACGCCGTTGATCGCGGCTTCGATGATCGTGCGGTCGCTTACGGCCACAGGGGCTCATCGATGGTGAAGCCGACCGGCGTACCCCAAGTGTTGCGATGGGCGACTTCATGCGCCGGGCGGCGTTTCGGCACGCCCCACCGCCCGGTCGGGTAGCCAAATGGCACACAGCCCGCGAAGTTCCAACCTTGATCCTTCGGGACCTGCAAGAGGTCGAGGACCGTGTCGAGCTGGAACAACAGCACGCTGGTCAGCGTCGATCCGACGCCTTCGGCCCGCGCGGCGAGCATCGCGGACCAGATCGCCGGGTAGATCGATCCGCCCGTCGGGTCATACTGCGCGAACGCGAACATCAACAGCGGGTAGCGCTCGAAGTTGTCGGCCATGTAGTTCGCCGACTTCTGCACGGAGAACATCTGCTTGCTGTCGTCGCTGTCGGGTTCGGCCAGGGCGGCATCGATCCGCGCCTTGTAGAACCCGTCCCACAGGTCCGCGAGACATTGCCGATAGATCGGTCCGAGTTGACCGCGGATCGCGGGGTCGTCAACGAGGAGAAACTGCCAGTTCTGTGCGTTGCCGCCGGTTGGCGCGCGTACGGCGGCGTCGAGGATTCGTCGTTGCACGTCCATCGGGATCGGGTCGTCGTTGATCCGGCGCATTGCCCGGGTCGTGTACAGCGCTTCGCGAACGTCCATCGTCACTCCTTGTTGGTCGATTTCATCGATTCGAGTGCGTTCGCCGTGAACCGTTGCACCGATCGTTGGTGCCCGGCGAGCGCTTGCAGATCGGAACCCGCGCGGATCGCCGCGCGGATTCCCATGATGTCCATCGCTCGATGCACCGAACGCTTGTTGATCTGTTGGAGATCGGGTGCCACGCGCGCGACTTCTGAGGCGATGCCGAGCACCTCGGCCTCGAGGTCGGCCGCTGGATACGCGCGGTTCACCAGGCCCATCCGCGCGGCTTCGGCCCCGTCGATCGAACGACCGGTGAGCAGTAGTTCCATCGCGTGTCGGATCCCGACGAAGTACGGATGGAACTGCATGTCCGGCGGCGAGATGATGCGCGTGACCGGATATCCGATCTGCGTGTCGTCGGCGCAGTAGGCGAGATCGCACGCGGCCATGAGCTCCGTACCGCCGGCCAACGCATACCCGTGCACCTGGGCGATGACGGGTTTCGCGAGATCCCAGACACCGAACCAGCCTTCGCTGACATGGCGACTCCACTTCCCGTCGCCATCGGCCGACCACGCCGGCTTGTCGTCCCAGAGCGACGAACCGAGGTCGTAACCAGACGAGAAACACGGACCCGCCCCACGAATGATCGTGACGCGCACTTCGGGATCGTCGTCGTGGCGATGCAGGGCGTCGAAGAGTTCCGAACGAAGTTGACCGCTGATGGCGTTGCGTTTCTCGGGGCGGTTCAAGGTGATCCGACCGACGTGGGTTGCCGGTCGGTCGACCACGATCGCGTCGTAGTTCATCGCACTCCTGCGAGGTCGGCGAGTAGTTCGAGCGCTTCGGGCTGGTGACCGCGAACCACCATGGTCGTGATGTCGCAACTTCCCCACGCATCGAATCGCTCGCGGATCCGCGCCGGCGAGCCGTAGAGCCCGCCGCCGTCGATGAACTCGTCAGGCACGGCCGCGGTTGCCTCATCGCGTTTGCCGGCCAGGAACAGCTCTTGGATGCGCGCCGCGGCATCGGGGAAGCCCACCCGAGCCATCGATTGATTGTGGAAGTTCATCGACGGATGTCCCATTCCGCCGACGTACATCGCGATTCGCGGTTTTGCTGCGTCGAACGCAGCCCGAAGATCGTCGGTGATGTGCACCGTCACGCTCGGTGCCCGCTCGAAGGTCGACCATTCGACACCGTCGTGCCGTCGAGCCAGGCCGACCTCGAGTTGGTCGCGTATCGCGGGCATCATGTCGGGACGAAACCCCATGGGGATCCAGCCATCGGCGATCTCTGCGGTCAGCGCGACCATCTGCGGGCCGCCGGCCGCGATCCAGATGGGCAGATCCTGGGTGTGCAGAATCGACCGTAACGGCTTGCCCATGTCGGTGGCTGCCGGACCCGAGTACGGCACCGAAATCGCGCGTCCGTCGTGTTCCATGGGACCGTCGCGCCGCCACACCTTGCGGCAGATCGCAACGGTGTCGCGCATGCGCGACGCGGGCTGCGCCCAAGGTTGGCCGTACCAGCCTTCGACCACCTGCGGCCCCGACAAGCCCAATCCGACGATGACCCGGTCGCCGCCAGCGAGCGCGTCGACGGTGGCCATCTGCATCGCGGTCATCGTCGGCGTCCGCGCCGAAATCTGGATGATGCCCGTCGCCAGTCGGATCCGTTCGGTCTGGGCCGCGATGTACGCGAGTGGCGTCACGGCGTCGGATCCGTAGGCCTCGGCGGTCCACACGGAGTCATAACCGAGCGCTTCGGCCTGGCGGATCGTCTCGATCGGAACGCGCAAGCCTTTGCCCGCCCACAGGTCCAGACCCAGCCCCAGTTTCACGCCGCCGACCCTACGGCGACGCCGCGCGACTTCGCCACCGTTCGACGAGGTCGTCCTGGGAACGCGAACGCCCGCGATCCGCAGTCGGACGACGTTCTAGCCTTGGGCCACGCCTCCGTAGCTCAGCTGGACAGAGCAGCGGGCTTCTATCCCGAGTGTCGCAGGTTCGAATCCTGCCGGGGGCGCGACATGGCCGACGACAACGCCACGCCGATGACGGTCCGTTTCGACCTCGTCGACCCGCTGCATCCCGACGCGGTGTGGGCGTTGGGTCAGTACTTCGCCGAACTCGATCGGCGCTTTCCGGATGGCTTCGATCCGGGCGACACTGTCGACGCCGACGCGCACCGCCTCCGCGCTCCGGTGGGTTGCTTCGTCGTGGTGCGGCAAGCGAACAGTCTCGAACGGCACACCATCGGGTGCGCCGGACTCCAGACCCTCGACGCCGGCATCGGAGAGTTGAAACGCATGTGGCTCGCGCCGTGGGTGCGACGGCGAGGTGTCGGGAAGCGGCTGTTGACCGAGATGGAAGCGCGCAGCCGGGCGCTGGGTCATCGCACGCTGCGCCTCGACACGAACGCAAACCTGCCCGAGGCAGTTGCGCTGTATCAGCGTGCCGGGTACCGATCCATCGAGCGCTACAACGACAACCCCTACCCCGACTTCTTCTTCGAGAAGTCGGTTGCGGAGGGATCGTGATGCGTTCTGCGGCTCAGCCGCGGCCTGCGGCCCGTGCGAGTTGTTCGACGAGTTGGCTTTGGTTCGCGACGCCCAACTTGTGGAAGATCGCCGAGAGGTGGTTCCGTACGGTGCTCGCAGCCAGTCCGAGTTCGCGTGCGATCGTCGACACGCGGTAACCGTCGGTGATCATGTAGACGACTTCGCGTTCGCGAGGCGTCAGTCGTCGAGCGGCCTCGCCGAACGCGAGGTCGAGCGGATCGCCGACTGCCGCGAACAGCACGATGATGCCGCCCACCCCCGGGTCATCGAGCAGGTTCGCGGCGCGTACGTCGACCGTGACCCAGTCGCCGCCGATCATCTTGGCGCGTAGCGAGATGGCTTCGATGCTCACCGGACCGGACTGGCCCGAGTTCTTCGCCTTGAGTCGTTCGAGTGCCTCGGCGACGAGCAGGTGATCTTCGGGATGCACCAGTTCGAGCGCGCTGCGGCCTTCGATCTGGGAGGGCAGCCACCCTCCGACTTCGACTGCTGACGGCGACATGTACTCGATGACGAGATCGCCGTTGGTCAATACGATGGCATCGGAAACGCAACGCGCCAGAGCACGTTCGACCCGAGCAACAACCGGTGCCGCCACACTGGTCATGCGTCACTCCTCGATTGTTTGAATCGGCTCGTCGTGGGAGCCGGTCTTCGGACCTTACTCCGAATCGTCGGGGTTCACCAGGTAGAACGTCGATCGATTTTGGAGGGTATTCAGACGGCGCGCATCACTGCGGTCGTCGCGGCAGCGACGACAACCACGCCGACGAACGGGACGCGCTGCCATGCTGCGACGGCGCCCGCGACGACCCCCGCGGCGCGAGCGTCGATAGCAATTGAACGTTCATTTGAAACCGTCAACACCACGACAACCGCTGCGAGCACCGCAACCGGCAACTGCACGAGGACGCGCTCGACGACGCCGATGCCGCGCAAACGATCGCCGAACACGAGACCCGCGAGCTTGCATCCGTAGGCGGCCGCGGCCAACCCCAAGATCGCGGGCCAGGTCACGACGCGCCGTCGCGGATCGATCGACTCGGAACCGATCGAGCGGCGAGCCCCGCAGCGACGGCGGCGAGCAACACCGGCAAGCCTGCCGGCACGAACGGAATTGCAACGAGCGCGATCGCCACGGCGACGAATCCGATCGTGCGAGTCGCGCGATCGCGCAGTTGGGGCATCAACAAGGCAACGAACCCCGCCGGGAATGCGGCATCGAGGCCGAACCGCTCGGGGTCACCGATGGCATCGCCGGTGACCGCGCCGAGCAAGGTGCCGACGTTCCATGCGACGAAGATCGAGATACCCGTCGCCCAGAACGCGCGCCGGGCGATTCGGTCGTCAGACTGCGCGATCGCCATAGCCGTCGACTCGTCGATCACGAGTTGCGCCGAGAGCAGTCGGCGCAACCCACGCACCTGGAGGCGCCGAGCGAGGGAGACCCCGTAGACGCCGTTGCGCATCGCAAGCAAGAACGCACCACCGAGGGCGGCCAGCATCGTGCCCCCCGTCGCGAGCACCGACACCGCCGTGATCTGCGAGGCACCGGTGAACACCAGCAGTGACATCGCGCTCGTCTGCGCCACCGACAACCCGGCATCGACGGCCAAGACACCGAAGGCGGCGCCAAAGAGCCCGACGGCCACGCCGAGCACGGCGCCATCGCGCACGACCTTGTCGGATCGCCACCCGGACCGGGGCGGAGGGGAATCGGACGGAGCTGCCGATTCGGCGTCGGGTATCATGCCAAGCTTCCTGGTGGCTGTAGCTCAGGTGGTTAGAGCGACGGGTTGTGATCCCGTAGGCCGGGGGTTCGAGTCCCCTCAGTCACCCCATTTCATCACGGCTCAGCAGGACCGGGCCGGGCTCAGACCAGTCAGCCAAACGGCGTCCCGACGACGAGATCGACGACTCGTGATCGCGCGGCCGCCAAATCCGCGTGCGCGACGACGTCGTGCTCGGATCCCGACTCGACAACCTCGACGAGTCGTCCTTCGACCGTCACCGCCAGTTGCCGCCGCCCGATCGTCACGCACTCCCCGACCAACGCGAGCAACGCCAGCGGATCGTGCAACACGAGTTCGTTGTCGGCGCTCGACCAACGATCCAGGTGGGCGCGCACCGCACCGATCGAAGCGAGGCGATCGTGAGTCACCTTGTCGGCCACGAAGCCGGCAGTGACATCGAGCGGAACGATGAGGAGATCCTCGGCTTGGTCGACGACGACCGCAGCGGCAACGGGGTCTGCGGCGAAGTTGCTCTCGAGCTGGCGTCGCTCACCCCGATGCGTCGTCGGTCGGATGACCCCGCCCATCACCGCCGTCGGCGGGAGATCGACGCCCGCCCGTAGCAGTCCGGCGAGGTTCGTGAGCGGTCCGATCGCCAGCACTGCCTCGGCCGCGGCGAGGGCGCGCGGATCGGCAGGTCCGGCGTAGACCAGCGGCACGTCGACACCGAGATCGCCGAAGAACCTGCGGACCATTTCGGCGCGGGCCACGACATCGCCCGACACCGTGGAGACCCCGATGAGCTCGATGCCGGGGTGCGCAACCGCGAGCGCCAACGCGACGACATCGTCGGGGTTGTCGCCCAGGTCGGTATCGATCCAGAGCCGCATCGCGACCGTCAGCGCAGCGCGACGCGCAGACCGTCTTCGACGATCGTCGCGGAGAACTCGAAGCCGTCGGCCTCGAGCGCCTTCGGAAACACGCGTTGGCCGTTCAGCAACAACGTCTCAACGAGTTCGGCGCCTTTCAACGCCCGGAGCGCGACCAACGGGGTCGGCAAGAACGTGGGTCGATGCAACAACTCGCCGAGCATCTTCGTGAAGGTCTCGTTCGTGCACGGATGCGGAGCCGTGAGGTTGATCGGACCGGCGAGTTCACCATCGATGATGTGGAGGATCGCGCGCACTTCGTCGTCGAGGGTGATCCAGCTCATGTACTGACTGCCGCGTCCGATCTTGCCGCCCACACCGAGCTTGAACGGCAGCAGCATCTGGCGTAACGCGCCACCGTCGCGCGACAAGACGATGCCCGTGCGGATGCATGCGGTTCGCACCCCCGCATCGGCCGCCGGTTGCGACGCGGCCTCCCAGTCACGGCACACCTGCGCGAGGAAGTCGTCGCCCGGCGTCGAACGTTCGTCGAGCAGTTCTTCTCGTCCACGGTTGCCGTACCAACCGATCGCGCTGCCGCTGACGAAGACGCTCGGCCGATCGGTCGTGGTCGCGATCGCCTCGGCCAACGCCACTGTCCCGTTCACCCGACTGTCGCGGATCTCGGCTTTGTACTCGTCGGTCCACCGGGCGTCGCCGATACCGGCGCCCGCGAGATTGACCACCGCATCGATCCCGGCGAGATCGGCCGAGATCTGCCCAGCGGCGGGGTTCCAAGACATCGGACCACCACCGCGGCCGAGCGCGACCACCTCGTCGCCACGCGCAATGAGCGCCCGACGCAACGCCGAACCGACCAGACCACTGGCTCCGGTGATCAACACCCGCATGGATGACTCCTCGAAGAGACGTGCGATAACGGCACTCGCTGCTGTCGCGCACGCTAGGGACCCGCCGCGCTCAAATCACCAACCGAACCCAATGACGCACGCGGCACCGCCCGAATCGGTGCGGGGTCGAAGGAGTCGCCACGACGACACGGCGTTCGCTACCATCGCAGCCGCTAGCGCCTCTAGCTCAACTGGTTAGAGCTACGGACTCTTAATCCGTCGGTTCCGGGTTCGAGTCCCGGGGGGCGTACCACCTGACCTGCGAAGACTCGAAGAGTTGATCTCAACGAAGCGAGTGATACCAGCAGTGATGCAAATTGAGGCGGTCGAGTTGCGACCGGACGAACCGAAGCGCCCATGCTCCGAGAGCTCGTTACCGATGCGTCGACCTCATCCGTGCCGAGTCTGTGGCGAGACTTGATAGGCGGTCTTCTGACAGCGTTCGTTGCGGCCGGCATGGCGCTGTTCGGGCAGTGGTGGGTGAACCATCGCCAGGCGACGCAAGCGGCGAACCTCCGGAGAGAAGATCGGGCGGTGCGGAAGGCGAAACGAGGCGCTTGCTCTACCTCGAGATCGTCGATGCGCTCGATGAGATCGACAAGGCGGTTTTCGACTACCGCGACGTTGCAAGCGGACTCCAGGCGGCGGTCTGGAAGCCTGTGCTGACCGTCCGCCAATGACGCTGGATTTTCGGTCGGACTCGCGTTGGCCCTGAGCGACGCCCGCGGACCACGTTACGAAACCGTTCGGTAATACGGCGCCTGAGGAGCGATCGTCGAGCAGTCGGCGCACGCGACTCGGCTCGAATCGTCGAGCGGTCCAATCCGCGGGTCAGGCGATCAAGGCGCGCGCTGCCAAAACCATCAAGATCGTCAATGACAGCAAGACGCCGACAGCCGAAACCGCACCGGCGATTACTGCTTGTCGCTTTTCCCGCAGCCGCCAATCTGCTGCGGCAGTTTCGCCCCGCACCCACGGCGGAGCCGCTGATCGACTGTTGTGCGCTGCCACGAGGGAGGCGAGAGCAAGACCGCCTGAGGCGAGCAACAGCAGCATTACCTTCTCCACAATATTCCCCCGAGCATGCGGTCGACCGCTTCCAAATATCCGAAACGCGCAATTTTCATTGCGCACACCAGCGGAGAGAACTAGAAGTCCCACTGGATCCCCGAATCGTAGATTTCTCCCGTGTTGTTCCAGGTATATGAGGCCCCGCCGTCACCGAAATTGTTGCCAACCTCCAACGCCGTAGCGTTCCCCTCGTTATCCGTCGTCCATACGTATGCAATTGCCACGGAGTCCTTCGCTTGCGCCGAGAATGCAGTCGACCCATCTTGAATGAACAACGACATCTGCTCTTCGTCGGTCCCTGAAAGGTCGAGAGTTTCATTGTCCTCACTCCAAGTCGGCTCCGAGACCGGGCATGGCCCGATGAAGTCGGGATCTCCGCACGTGGGACTCCCGGTGTCGTTCGGGTTGCGTCGTTCTTCGCCTGTGCAACCGGTCTTCGGGCACGGGTCCAATCCTGTCGGATCGCTCTTCGTCGCCGGGTTGTTGTCGGCGTATCCGTAGGCCTCGTGGGTCTTGATGACGATGGGGTCGACGGATATGAAGTGGAAGAGGTTGGGGTCGTCGTAGCGGGCGTTGAGGTAATTGAGGTTGATGCTGTTGTCTTGGATCTGGCCGACTCGCGGGACGGTGAAGCGGACCCTCGCGTGGCCGAGTCCGACTTCATCGTGATGCTTTCAGGCTGGAGAGGCCCCACCCCGATCGCCGCCGGGTTGATGCGCGCGCTCCGCGCCACCAGTTGTTCGGGTCGCATCAGTGGACGAATTGCGTCTTTCGCCAGACGGACTGCGGATTGTGTCGTGAGCGACTCATGCTGTTGCGTTTCGACGCCAGACTGCGCACACCTGCGACGTCCGTCAACGGTACCGAAACACCAAGAGGAGTCCAGATGAAGAAGGCACTCGCTGGGAGCGCGTTGGTCATCGGCATCATCGCGTGTGGGAGCACACCGGCATTCGCCGGGGAAATCACGGGGAAGGGCAAACCGACTCCGATCGCCGAGTACCGGGCGCGTTCGATCTGTTCGTTCTCCGGTCAGAACGACAGTCCCGACAGCACTGAGCCCTTCGAAGGTGGCCGCGTGCAGTCCTTCGGCGACATTGTCCAAGAAGCGATCGACGTGTACGGCGACGGCAGGGG
>SXGT01150415.1_pt1 | contig 13707 bp, 9 predicted proteins | sample 3176221 | NCBI WGS metagenome assembly SXGT01 (sample SAMN11356862, study PRJNA531348) | freshwater metagenome | isolation source: freshwater sample F1-120 | place: China: Fuxian Lake, Yuxi | collected 2017-12-25 | reverse complement strand
GGCGCGAGCGGCGGAGAAAGCGGCTCGACCGGCTGGAAGACGAACGAACCGAGCGCCACCCCGACGGTTGCCGCGAACCACTTCATGGCCGTCACTCCTCACTCCGGCGGGCGCCGTCCGCCGCCATTCCGGCGGCGAGCCACGCGCCGCGGTCGAAGCCGGCGGTGGCGCATGTCCAGTGCCGAGCTTCGCAGCGTTGCGCCGCGCCGGGGCGCTGCGCGACCGTGTCGCCCAGCGGCGCAGGAAACGGGCGCGCCGGCGCCGCCGTCAGCGCGCACGATTCGCCAGTCGGGGTGGGTGGATTGGCCCGGTCAGCGCACTCCGCCCAGCCGCACCGGCTTCAGTTCGAACGGCTCTAGCGCGGGGCGGCCTTCGGTGGCGATCCAGCCGCAGCGCGGCAGGATGTCGGTGAAGCGCTGGACCGTGCCGGAGCCGGGCCAGCGGATCTCGAGCAGGCGGATGGCGGTGGCGTCGCCGAGCCCGATCTCCTGCTGGAACGACGAGCCGCCGAAGCTGCCGCCGGTGCCGGCCAGCCGGTGCAGCGTGCGCGGCCCGGCCGGGGTGTCGAGCTCGAGTCGCAGGCGGGCGCCGATCGCGGCGCGGTTGGACCGCGTGCCGCGCAGCCGCAGCGTGATCCAGCTCGAGCCGCGGGTCGGGTTCTCGAACAGGGCGCTCGGGAAATGGTCGCCCGGGAAGAAGCCGCCGAGCTCCTCGAACAGGTCCTGGTCGCCGTCCTCGTCGAGGTCGGCGAAGGCGACGCCGTGGCCCTTCTGCAGGTGGCCGAATCCGCCGGCCGTGGTCACGTCGAGGAAGCGCTTGCCGCCGTCGTTGCGGAACATCCGGTTGGGGAGCAGCGCGCGGAAGCTCGGGTTGCCGGTGCCGAGGTAGACGTCCTCGAAGCCGTCGTTGTCGAGGTCGCCGTGGTTGGCGCCCATCACCAGGATCGCGCGATCGAGCCCGAGTTGCGGCGCGACGTCGGCGAAGCGGCCGTCGCCCAGGTTCCGGTAGAGCGCCGGCCGGTCGCTCTTCGTCGGCATCCCGAACAGGAAGTTGCCGACGTCGTCCGGCGTGTTGGCGAAACCGGCGTTGGCGGCGGCGAAGAGGTCGAGCCGCCCATCCTGGTCGTAGTCGAAGAACCAGCAGGCGAAGCTGTTCTCGGGACGCGCGACGCCCGCCTGCTCGGTCACGTCGATGAAGCGGAAGCCCGGAGCGTCGTCGCTCGGCACGTTGCGGAACAGGAAGTTCCGCGGCCGTCGGCACGAGACGAACAGGTCGGTGCGGCCGTCGTCGTCGAAGTCGCCGGCGCAGGCGCCCTTGGCGAAGACCTCGAGCGCGACCCCCGCTTCCTCGGCGACGGCGACGAATCCGCCGGCGCGGTCGTTCCACCACAGCTCGCACGGGTCGGGGTCGCTCGCCGCCGTGGTCTCGTTGCCGACGAAGAGGTCGAGCCAGCCGTCGCCGTCGAAGTCGGCGAAGACCGCGGCCTGCGTCGGATGGGCGCTCAGGAGCCCCGCCTCCTCGGTCACGTCGTCGAACGTCGCGTCGCCCCGGTTGCGCCCGCCGACGATGCCGTCGAGGCCGGTCGCCGCGGCCTCGCCGAAGGTGCCGTCGCCGCGGTTGAGGAAGAGGTGGAGCGGATCGCGGAAGCCCTACGACGACACCAAGAGGTCGATCCGGCCGTCGCCGTCGAAGTCCTCGGTGATGGCGCCGCCGGCGACGGTCGAGCGCGCGACGCCGCAGTCAGCCGCGACGTTGCGCCAGCGCGGGAAAGCCTCCTCCGAGGCGAACGCCTCCGGCGGCAGCCGATGCGCCTCCGGCACGCAGCCAGCGCGTGTCGTGGTCCTCGGGATGGTCGGCGAGCAGCCGCTCGAGCTCGGCGTAGCAGCGTTGCGAGCCGCGCGGCCGCTGGTGCACTCCTTCGGGCTCGATCGGCGCGAGGCACGACGAGCCGGCGCAGCACTCGATGCAGTTCTCCACCTCCCCGAGGCGGAGCCACGCCGTGATGCGCGCCAGCGCCAGCTCGCGTTCCAGCGACGCCTCGTCGGGGTGGTCGCGGGTCGCGGCGGCGGTGGCGAGTTCGAGCTCCGCCGTCGCCGCCTCCGGCTCGCCGATCTTGATCAGGTCGAGGCCCAGCACCATGCGCTCGCGCGCCTCATCCTTGAACGGTCCGCTCGCGGCGTGGCGCGTGCGCCGGCCGGCGATGTCGGCCGCGAAGCGATCGGCGCCGATGCTCTTCGGGAAGGTGCGCGCGATGTCGTCGAGCCGCGCGCGCATCCGTTCGGTGCCGGAGCCGGTGGCGCGGACCCAGGCGCGGACGAGCGGCTGGCGCAGGAAGAGGATGCCGGCGGCAAGCGCGGCGAGGAGTCCAGGCAGGAGCAATCGGCGGGCGGGGATCATGGGTGTTGTGGCTCGATGTCGCGCGCGAACGGGACAAGTCGACCCGCCTCCGGGGCGGTCGCTCGTCGGCACCTGTGCAATGCAACGAGCGGACCGGCAGGGCGACCCGTCGGGGGTTGCCTCAGAACCGCCATTCGAACGCGACGGCGAAGTTCCTTCCCGGTGCGTCGAGGCCGGAGCCGTGCAGGCGATAGCGGCGATTGAAGAGGTTCTCGAGGCCGAGCGTGAGCGTGGTGGCGCGAGTCAGCTCGACGCCCGCGCGGAGGTTGAGCGTCCACCAGGCGGGCGTGCCGTCCTCGGGGATGCGCGGGTCGGCTTCGTCGACCGCGGCGAGGCGGCGCTGCGCGAGCGCGCCGCGGACGAAGCTCTCGGCCCACCACGGGCGGTCGCCGCCCGTCGCCGCGAGACGCCAGCCGAGCAGCGCCTCGGGCGCCGGGATCTTGCTGACCGGTTCCTCGTCGCTCCGGTTGCGGCCGACGCTGGCCGCCGCCTGCATGCGCGCGTCATGCCGCAGGCCGTTCGCGTCGCAGTCGATGACGGTGCGCTCCAGCGCGAACTCGGCCGACGCGATGACCGCCCGACCGGCGTTGTCGACGACGTAGTAGTCGGTCCCGCCCGAGCTGAACACGAACTCGTTGGTGAGCAGGTCCTGGTACCACGCCACCGCCAACGCCGCCTGCCCGCGTGTCTGCGCATCCGCCTGCTTGGCTCCGACTTCGAGGTTCCACACCTTCTCGGGCTTCACGTCGAAGTTCGGCACGCGGTCGCCGGCGGCGAAGTCGCCGACCACGGCGAGATCGTCGAGGTTCGGCGCCCGGAAGCCGCGCGCCAGCGACGCATACAGCGCGCGGCCGCCGGCGAACTCGCGCGACAGCCCGGTGGCGAAGGTCACGTCGTCGAACACCTCGTCCAACTTCCCGAACGGGCCGGCGGTGCCGACGGTGAGACTCTCGAAGTCGAGGTCGACCGCGATCCGCGACCAGCGCACGCCGTTGATCCACTCGACGCCGCCGCCGAGGCGCCACTCGTCCTGCAGGTAGAGGCCGAGCGTGTCGTAGCGCGCGTCGTCGGGGTAGCGGCCGGTCGCGTTCGGCGTCGTCGTCCCCGCGACGTGGTCGATCGTGACGCTGCTCGAGTCGATGCGCTCGAAGTAGCCCTCGCCGCCGATCGTGAGCAGGTGGGCCGGATCGACGCGCAGCGCCGCGAGGGCGGAGAGGCCGGGCGCGGTGACGGCGTCGCGCTCGACCGTCTCGAGCGTCGGCGTGGCCACCTCAATGCGACGCCGCCCCTCGACCGGAGCGTTCAGGCTGGCGATCACCTGCGCCGACTCGAGGAGCGCCCCGTCGTGGTCGTGCTGCCAGCGCAGGGCGTTCCAGCGCAGCCGCTGCGGGTCGAACTCGCGCCGAAGGTCGCTCGGCACCGGATTCTTCTCGTTGGCGATCAGGCGGTCGCTGGCCGGCACGTCCCATTGGCGGCTGTGGAGCAGCAGCCAGTCGAGCGTGTCGTGCTCGCCGAAGCGGCGGGCGAGGCTCACGTTGAAGGCGCGGTCGCGGTAGGCGGAGGGCTCCTGCGCGCCGTGGGAGTCGACGGCGTGCAGCGGATCGGGCCCGGAGCGGCCGGCGACGAGGTCGTCGAACCAGCGGCTGGTGACGCCGGCGAAGACGCCGAAGCCGTCGACCTCGACGTCGGCGTCGGCGTGCGCCAGCAGGCTCCGATTGGCGGTCTCGTGCTGGAGGACGAGGCGACCGCCCCAGTCGTCGACACCCTCGAGCGCACGGCGCCGCCCGAGCAGGTTGACCGCGCCGCCCATCGCGTCGGAGCCGTAGAGCACCGACGCCGGACCGTGCACCACCTCGACGCCGTCCAGCGCGAAGAGGTCGATCGTGTTGAGGTACTGGTGGTTGCGGCGGAAGGTCGTGTTGCTGAAGCGCTGGCCGTCGAGGAGGAGCAGCACGTCCTTGCCAGTGCGACCGCGGAGGACCGGCGAGCCGCCGCCCTGGTTGCTCTTCTGCACCGTGAGCCCCGGGACTTCGCGCAGGGCGTCGGGCGGGTTGACCGGCCGTCGCTCGCGCGCGGCGGTCAGCGAGAGGAGGTCGACGGCGGCCGGGACCTCGAGCGCCGACTCGGCACCGCGGGTGGGGGTCACCACGACCGGAGCGACCGGGACCACCGGGCCGCGCGCGTCCTCGTTCGCTTGCGGAGCCGGTTCCGGTGCAGCGGCTGGAGCGCGGGCTGGCTCCGGTGCCGGAGGCGGCGCGGACTGACCGTGGGCCGTCGCGGCCGCGGCGGCGACGGGAAGGGCGATCCGCAGCAGCGAGCCGCTCGGCCGGCAGGCGAGCGCAAGGCGGCGGCGGGTTCGCGGCATCAGCGGCTCCGACGGGGCGCGGGAGCATCGCGCTGCCGCCCGGCTCGCGAAAGGGGGCAACCGCGCCCGCGCGGCCGACGCGCCACCGACCCCGATCCGGAAGGTCGTCGCTGCGACGTTCTTCCGGAAGTGGTGACAGCGGCGGGTGGTGGGGGGCGGAGCTCGCTCGGGAATGGGGCTACTCTGGCGGCCCGTTTTTTCGGATCGGGCGACCGGCGCTGACGGCGCGTCGCCGATCCCCGCAACTGGAGATGCTCGTGCCCGAGACCGCGGTGAAGCGTGCGCTCAAGAAGTCGACCCGCAAGAAGAGCCCGGTTGCAGGGCGACGGGGTGCCGTTCGAGCGCGAGTCGCCCAGCGTCCGCAGCCGGCCAGGCGGACGAAGACGGTGAGGACGTTGAAGCTCATGAACTCCGCTGCGGCTGCGGCGACCACCGCGGTCGTGCGTCGGCTCTCGACGATGGCGGCCGGCCTGTCGGGCTCGGAGATCCTGAAGATCGCGGCGCAGATCCGGGCGCTGATCGCCGGCGGTCAGCAGGTCTGCAACCTGACGGTCGGCGACTTCGACAGCCGGCAGTTCCCGATCCCCGACTTCCTGCGCGACGCGATCACCGAGGCGATCCGCGCCGGCGAGACCAACTACCCGCCCTCCGACGGCGTGATGCCGCTGCGCCAGTCGCTGCAGCGCTTCTACAAGAGCGAGCTCGGGCTCGACTACCCGATCGAGGGGATTCTCGTCACCGGCGGCGCCCGGCCGGCCATCTACGGCACCTATCGCTCGCTGGTCGACCCGGGCGACGTCGTCGTCTATCCGGTCCCGAGCTGGAACAACAACCACTACTGTCGCCAGCTCGGCGCGGTGGAGCGGCCGGTGTTCTGCAGCGCGGAGAACGCGTTCCTGCCGACGCGGGCGCTGCTGCAGAAGGCGGTGCGCGGAGCCCGACTGCTGTCGCTCAACTCGCCGCTGAACCCGACCGGCACGGCGTTCGACGAGGAAGTGCTGGGCGACCTCTGCGACATGGTGCTGGCCGAGAACCGGCGGCGCGGGCGGCGCGAACGGCCGCTCTACGTCATGTACGACCAGGTGTACTGGATGCTCACGTTCGGCGGCGTGAAGCACGTGACGCCGGTGGCGCTGCGGCCGGAGATGCGCGACTACACCTTGTTCGTCGACGGGCTGTCGAAGCCGTTCTCGGCGACCGGCCTGCGCGTCGGTTGGTGCGTCGGGCCGAGCGACGTGATCGCGGCGATGAGCAACATCCTCGGCCACGTCGGGGCGTGGGCGCCGCGCGCCGAGCAGATGGCGACCGCCAAGCTGCTCGATCGCCCCGACGTGATCCGCGACTTCCACGCGGTCAGCAAGAGGGCGGAGCAGGAGCGGCTCGACGCGTTGTTCGCCGGGATGAGCGCGCTGAAGGCGGCGGGATCGCCGGTCGACGTGCTGGCACCGGCGGGGGCGATCTACCTCACGGCGCGCTTCGCGCTGATGGGGCGGACGACGCCGGCCGGCGCGAAGCTCTCGACCAACGAGGAGATCCGGCGCTACCTGCTCGAGGCGGCCGGGTGCGGCATCGTGCCGTTCCAGGCGTTCGGCGCGATCGCCGACGACGGCTGGTTCCGGATGAGCATCGGCGCCGTGTCGCTGGCCGACATCGCCGCCATGTTCCCGCGGCTCGAGGCAGCGCTGCGCGCGCTGCGCTGACGCTGCCGCTCCCGTCCCGGATCGAGCCGGTGCGGATCGCGTCTTCGATCAGACGAGGCCCCACCGGCGCGGACAGGTCGTGAGCAGGTCGCGGAGTTCGGCGCACGGCCGCACGGTGGGGAGGCCGTGCGGGAGGGTCGCGAGTTCGCTCTTCCACTCGGCCACCGCGTCGGCGAGCGACCGGTCGAACAGGGTTTCTGCCGTCGAGTCGAGGTCGGCGCGGCGCGCGAGCGGATCGGCCGCCGGCAACGGCTCATAGCGCTCGCGCTCGAGCCGCTCGGCGCGCCAACCGGTCAGCATCGACAGCGCGATGCAGCCGAACAGCTGCTCCGGCGGCGAGCCGTCGAGCGCTCGCACCGCCTCCGCGGACACGTGCGTCGTCGCCGCCTGGCTCGACGCGAGCGCGAAGTGGAGCGCGCCGAAGGCCGGGTCGAGGCGGTCGGCGGCGACCGCGGCCGCGACTCGCTCGGCATCACCGGGCCGCGCCGACTCGAGCAGCAGCTGCGCGGCTCCGCGGGTCACGTCGGCGTCCGACGCGAGCGGCCACAACCAGCGCGGCTCCTCGATCGCGGTGAGCAGGAGCTGCCGGCGCAACCCGTCGCTCCAATCGAGCGCCGCTTGCGGCCGCTCGCTGTCGCCCGCGCAGAAGCCCTGGGAACCGAAGTTCGCCTGGACGCGCAGGCAGTCGCGCCGCAACGCCGCCTGCAGCGTGAGCCACGCCGCGAGGCTCGCCGCCAGGGTGCCGACGTTGAGCCAGAGCCACAGCCTTGAGCGCGGCGGCAGCGGCGCGCGCGCCGCCGAACGCCCGGCTCCAACCGTCGGCGCGGGGGGCGTCGCGCCGGGAGAGCTCACGCGCGCGCGCCGGCCGGAGCGCCGGGCGCCATGCTTCCCGCTCGCGGCTTGCGCGCCGCCAGCAGCATGCTCGTGACGTAGTCGCGTGCGGTGCGGCCGGACGGCAGCCGGCGGTTGATCTCGGCGTAGAGCGGATCGCCCATCGCCTCGAGCGTCGCGAGGTAGTCGTCCTTCAGCGTCGTCTCGATCGTGTCGAGTCCGGCCGCCCGCGCCATCGCGCGGCAGTCGTCGATCAGCGCCGCGCCGGCGACGCAGCCGACCAGCGCGTCGACCATCGCGACGACCGAAGACGGCAGCGGCAGCCGCAGCGCGATGTCGGAGACCGCCACCCGCCCGCCGGGCTTCAGCACTCGCGCGATCTCGCGCCAGACCTGCGGCTTGTCGGGGGAGAGGTTCAGCACGCAGTTGCTGATGACGACGTCGACCGAGGCGTCGGCCACCGGCAGGTGCTCGATCTCGCCGAGGCGGAACTCGACGTTGGCGAGCCCGCTCTTCCGCTGCCACGCCGCGAGGTTGCCGCGCGCGCGCTTCACCATCTCGGGCGTCATGTCGACGCCGATCGCGCGGCCGGCGGCGCCGACCTTCTTGCTGACCAGGAAGAGGTCGAAGCCGGCGCCGGCGCCGAGGTCGAGCACGACGTCGCCCGGCGCCAGCGCCGCGATCGCCTGCGGATTGCCGCAGGAGAGGCCGAGGTTGGTGCCGGCCGGGAGCGACTCAAGCTCCTCGCGCGAGTAGCCGAGCGCCTGCGCGAGCGCCGCCGGATCGGCCGGTACCGAGCAGCAGCCGCCCTGGCCGCCACCGTCGCCGGGCGCCGCGTCTTTCGGCGCGCAGCAGCCGATGGTCGCCTGCGCGTCGGGCAGCGCGACGATCGGCAGCGAGCCGTGGAACACCGGCAGCGCTCCGGTGCCGCGCGCGATCCTGGCGTAGCCATCGCGCACCGTGTCGCGGACCGCGTCATCGCTCCTGGCAGCGTCGCCGCTCATCCCTGCGTCTCCTGTCCGACCGATCATGCCGCGCGGTACTCCGGTCGGCGAACGCCTGGGAGGACCATCGCAGCGCCGGGATTCCCATGGGAACCGCCTCGCTGCCACGCGCTTCCCACGTCACCATTCCCGGAAGAACGTCGCTGCGACGATCTTCCGGAGATGGTGACACAGGGCGACGGACGCGGGCCGGTCACTGCTGGACGAAGCGACCACCATTCTCCCGGGCGATCTGCTGCAGGAAGGTGACGTTCAGGTCCTTGCCGATGCCGATCGTGTGGATGACGACGTGCTTGGTCGGGTTCCAGCGACGCACCGAGTCGAGGATCCGCTCGGTCGAATCGGGTTGGTTGTCGGGCCGCGTCGGCGAGCCGTCGGTCAGCAGGAAGATCGTGTCGACGTTGCTCTTGTAGTACTTGTCCGCCGCGCCGCGACCCGCCAGCTTGAACGCCTCCTGCATGGCGTCGTGGATGTTGGTCGTCGACGCCGGCTGCAGCGCCCGCACCCACGCCTGCGCCTTCTGGATCTCCTTGCCGGTCCCCGCGACCATCGTCGTCAGGTAGGGCACCACCACGTCGTTGAAGCAGACGACGTTGAAGCGGTCGTCCTTGGTCAGCTTCCCGAGAACCTCGATCAGCGCGTCCTTGGTCGCCTCCATCCGGCTGTCGGGCCCGGCGTCCTCGGGCGGCCCGGCGCCGCGCCCGCCGCCCCCCTTGATCGACACCCGCATCGAGCCCAAGCAGTCGATCACGTAGACGATCGACTTCCCCTCCTGCGGGATGCCGTAGTAGTAGACGCCCTTCTTCGGATCGGCCGGCGCCGTGAGCGCGTCCGCCAGCTTCGAGCGCCCCTTCGACAGCGGCACCTTCCCCGCCGCGTAGTCGGCGCCCTCCCGCGTGAACCAGTCGCGCCACGCCCGCGGGCTTTCGCCGTGCTGCTGTCCGGTCAGGATCTCGAGCGCGACGCCGATCCGCCGCTGCGTCCTTCCGCTCTCCTGTTCGAGCCGCGCGATCAACGGCTCGATCGCCTCCGGCGCCGTCAGGTGCGCCAACGCCCACGCCGCCTGCTCGCGCACGGCCGGATCCTCGTGCTTCAGCGCACGGATCGCCGCCGGAGCCGCCTCTTCCGCCTCCCGCCCGCACCCCGCGATCGCCGCGAGCACCACCGCCAGCTCCTCGGCGCTGGTCGCCTTGGCGAGCGCCTGCACCAGCGGCGGCGCCATCCGATCGCCGCGCGTGCCGGCCGTCCGCGCCACCGCCAGCTTGAGCGACAGCGGCAACCGCTTGCCGCCGATCACGTTCGCGACCAGCCACGCGATCGCCCCGTCCGATTCGAGCTCCTCGGCCCGCGCCGTCAGCGCCTTCTGCAGCTCGTGCAGCGCGGTGATCTCGTCGCCGAGCAGTCGCGCCTCGGTGCAGAGCTGTTCGTAGGACTGCTTCTGCGCCGGGTCGGCGAATTTCCGGTCCTTGAATTCCTGGCCGCGGATCATCGACTCGATCCGCTCGTCGACCTCGTCCTTGCGCAGCTGCGACGCTTCGACCTCCTCGTCGACGTCGGAGTACGACTCCACCAGCGCCTGCGCGACCGCCGCGCAGTCGAACGACCCGAGCTCGGCCAGCGCCGCGCGCCGCAGCTCGGCGTCCTTGCGTCTCTTCTCGGTCGAGCGGCACCCCTTCTCGAACTTCGCGATCGCATCGGCCACGGCATCGACCGGTCGGGCCGACGTCGGCCACGCCGGGAGCGACCGCGCGGCGAGCGCGACGCCGCTCCAGCCGAAGATCACGGTCGCCGCCACCACGGCGGCCCATGCACGCACGCTCCGACCAGACGCCACGGCACTCTCCTGTTCGTCCTCCGCGCGCGGACGGCCTGTCGCCGCCGACCACCCGGGGGCCGCGCCCTGTGTACCGGTGGCCGCCGCGGCCGTCACGTTTCGCCGCCTGCATCGCTCGCGAGCGACCGGCTCATGGCGAAGGACGACCCGCCGAGCCGACGGGTCGCCGAGCCGCCGAACCCGCGCTACTGTCTGCAATCGATCGTCGACTGCAGTCCGGATCCGATACGGAGGCGCGACATGCTGCGTCGTCACGGCTTGATCCTCGCTTCGCTCGCCGCGGGTGCCTGCCTGATCGCGGGGGCCGGTCCGCTGGCCGCGCAAGGGCTGCCTCCGCCGGGTGGTGGCAGCGGCGGCAAGTTCGGCATCGACTTCCTGCACGGCCTCGACGCCACGCGCATCGCCGATCCCAAGCTCGACGGCGGGCAGGTGGTGATCCGCTACGCGCTCGACAAGGCGCGCTACGCGTACGCGGTGACGATCACCATCCGCGACGTGAACGGCGCCATCGTCGGCGTGCCGTTCTCCGGCTTCGAGAAGGGCGGCATCGTCCAGCGCCACGTCTGGGACGGCCGCGACGCCAACGGCGCCTGGTGCGATCCGGGCCGCTACGTGATCGAGGTCGCCGCGCTCGACTCGCGGCAGCGCCGGCAGACCGAGGAGTTCGACTGCAACCTCGTCCGGCTCGGGATCAAGCAGATCGAGTGTCGCGCGGTCGGCGCCGCGAACGAATGGCAGACCGTCTACTTCCTGAAGCGGGGCGCCTACAAGTTCTACGCCACGCCGGCGACCGGCGAGTGGCTGTCGACGCGCGAGAGCACGGAGCTCGCCGACCTCGACCTCGACAACGCCGACCCGCGCCCTGCGCCGGCGATCTGGAACGCCACCGACGAAGCCGTGATGGAGCAGAACTCGTCCGGCGTCTGGGTCTACGAGAACGACGCCTACAACTATCCGCTCTGCTACCGGGTCGGGGCGACGCCGGAGTTCGTCGTCAAGTTCGGCACCCAGTCGGTGCGCGCGGACGGCTCGGTCGGTGGCTGCGGCTATCCGGTCGTCGGCTACGACCTGCGCGTCGTCGGCGAATCGCCGAACGGCAGCTGGGTCGGCAGCAACACGGCGATCGCGCCGAACGGCACCGACACGCTGGTCGGGCCGGCGGTGTCTGGCAACGGCGGTCGCGTCGACCGCAAGATCGCCTGGCGCTTCGAGTACCGCCCGATCGGCGGCACGGCGTGGTCGCCGGTGCCGGGCAGCTTCAAGACCGAGCACCGCATCTACACGATCCTCGACCAGCCCTACTGGAATCCCAACGGCAACGGCACGCAGTACACGGGACCGTGGGTCGAGGTGCTCGACTACCTGTGCGATTACGCCGACGAGTTCGGCCTGTCGCTGGCGACCCCGGACGAGGTGGTCGAGGCGATGATCAAGGGCTGCTTCGGCCAGTCGGGCAACCTGGCCACGGCGATCGAGGACGTGCACTACGACTGCCCGAGCGAGGGCGGCGACGGCGGTTCCACCCATTACGGTGGCACGACCACGGTCCATCTGTCGCACCTGCTGAACAACCACGACGATGGCATCTACGTCAACTGCACCGACTGCGCCACGACAACCTCGGTGATGCTGGCGATGCTCGGCACCGACGACATGGAGCTGGTGCGGCTCGGCTCGATGACGCTGCGCGCCATCTGGGGCATCGGCTGCGACGACTACACGCTCGACCTGTGGAGCGGCAGCCACGGCTTCAGCTACCACCACATCATCACGCGCGATGGCGCGACCAACATCTCCGACGCCTGCCTCTGCGTCGACGAGGACGGCGATCCCGACACCCTGGGCGGCACGCCGGGCTACAACCACGATCGCGACTGGGACAACTACGAGTCGCTGCTGGCGACGGGCAACGTGACCAAGCAGCTTGAGAAGATCCCCAAGGTCGATTGATCGGCGCGCGTCGGAGCGAGGAAGAACACGATGGAGCTGACGATGAAGCTGGCAGCGCTCGCGCGGATGACGGTGGTCGCGGGATCGGTCGCGGGGATCGGGTTCGCGGCGGCGGAGCCGATCGCCGCCCAGGCGGCGCCGGCGGCGGTGCGGCCGGGTCTCGATCCGCAGGTCGAGGCGGCACGGGCGAAGTACGAGTTCGCCGGCTGGGCCAAGGGCGCTCGCCGCGTCGGCCTGCCGCTGGCCGAGCTCGAGCTGGCCGGGCTGCGCGGCCGTGACGTGGTGTTCCACGCGGGCGGCGTGTCGCGTCGCTTCGATGACGCGGCCGGCACCGGCCGCGTGCTGGTCGAGCTGCTGGTCGCCGAGGACGCGGCCGGTGCCCACGAGGAGGTGCTGCGCCAGATCGCCTTCGTGCAGTCGACCAAGACGCTGCCGAGCGCGGCGTCACGCGGCATCGCCGCCGGCGACGTCGGCTGGATCGGCTACGGCGGCCGCGACGGCAGCAAGATCGCCTGGCTCGCGTTCGCGTCGGGCAACCTCGCGCTGCGGGTGAAGAGCTTCGATCCCGACGCCGCGGGTGCGGTCGACATCGCGCCGATCGTGGCGCACGTCTCCGAGCTGGCCGCCCGCCAGCCGACCGTGGCCGACGGCGTCGCCTTGCCGCGGCCGCAGATCGCCCGGTTCGCGCCGGCGGCCGAGAGCGTGGTGGCGGGCAGCCCGCTCGCCCTCGACTTGGTGGCGAAGGACCTCGATGGTCGTGCGGCCGCGGTCGACTTCATCGTTGGCGGCGCGCGCCAGGGCCAGGGCTACGTCGAGCAGGACGAGCAGGGCACGTGGCAGTTCCACGCCACCGGCGCCGGCGCGCTCGACCTCACCGTCGAGGCGCGCAGCCGGTTCGGCACGTTCACCCGCCAGACCGTTCGCGTGACCGTCACCCGCTGAACCGTCGTTCCGAGACCCCGCCCTCCCGATCCGGGATGGCGACGGCACCCGGATCCGCACCGTGGGCGTGCCTCGCCGTCAGCCGGCCGGCGGTCGCTCGCCCGGCCGCCTTGACGCCCGCCTGACAAGTCGCGGCCGCCGCGCGCTACGGTCCGTGCCGTGATTCGCGGACCGTCCGCCTCCAGCCGACGCCTCGCCGTCGGCGTCGTCCTCGTGCTGCTGTCCGCCGCCGGCGTCCTCGTCGCCGGCGGTGTCGGGCTCTGGCGCGCCGCCCGCGACGCCCGCGCGCTGGCCATCTCCGCCGGCGAGCAGGCGGTCCTCAGCTCCGCGCGCGCCCTGCAGTCGTGGCTGCATGCGCCCGAGCGGCTCGACCTGCCCGCCGACGATCCGGCGCTGTTCGAGCTGCGCGACGGGGTCATCGTCGCGCCCACCTCCGTCGCGCCGTGGCCGGTCGACGGCATCGACCCCGAGCTCGACCTCGCGCCGCAGCTCCTCGCGTTGCTGGACCAGGCCGAGGTCGCCGCTGCGCGCGGCGATCCGTCCGCCGCCAAGCTCGCCTTCGAGCAGGCGCTTGCCCGCGTACCGGCCGATGCCCCGCGTCAGCGCGCCTTCCTGCTGCACGCGGCGGCCCGCGTCGCCGCACGCAGCGACGACGCGCCCGCCCGCGCGGCGGCCGAGAGCGAG
>SXGT01600481.1_pt1 | contig 13708 bp, 13 predicted proteins | sample 3176221 | NCBI WGS metagenome assembly SXGT01 (sample SAMN11356862, study PRJNA531348) | freshwater metagenome | isolation source: freshwater sample F1-120 | place: China: Fuxian Lake, Yuxi | collected 2017-12-25 | reverse complement strand
GGGCCTCTTCGCCGGCGACTCGCTCGCCATGGCCGGCGTCGACCTCGCGCCCGCGCTCCGTCCGCGCCTCACGCTCGCCGACATCGCCAGCCTCATCGCGCAGCGCCGCTGCGACGCCGCCGAGGCCGCGCTGGCGCCGTGGCTCGAACGCGAGCCCGCGACCCCCGCCGAGCGCGACGTCTACCTCAAGGCCGGCGGGCTCCAGCTCGACCTCGCCTGGGAGAACTTCCGCTTCGACGACGCGCTCGCGCTCCATGCGAAGCTCAAGCAGAGCGGCCGCCCGGGCCTCTCGCAGTGGCGCCAGATCCGCGCCCTCGCCTACGAAGGCAACTTCGATCAAGCGGTCGCCGCCCTCAAGAAGCAGTACGGCGGCAAGGGCAAGGCCTACCTCACCGCGCTCGGCGATCTCTACTTCGAGTTCGCCCGCTGGTCCGACGCCTACGCCGCCTACCAGAAGGCCAACGGCAAGAAGGCCGAGGCCACCGAGCGCATGGTCTGGTGCCTCCTTCGGATGGGGCAGGGCGACCGCGCCGCCAAGCACTGGGTGAAGTCCGCGAACGTCCGCGGTCGCAAGCAGCTCTTCGAGCGCTACTGGTACGGGCGCGCCGTCCAGCTCGGCACGAACGCCGACCGCGCGCGCGCCGTTTGGCAGGCGATCGTCGACGACGCCCCGGCCGATTATTACGCACACCAAGCATGGTCGCGCCTGCAGGAGCTCGATAAGACCGAGCCGCCCGACGTGCCCGTGCCCCCGCCGACGGTGCCGAGGACCGCCAAGGACGTGGCCCTCACGCATTACGCCTCGACCGTCCGCTGGAGCGCGCCGAGCCTCACGGCCGCGTTCGACCAGGCGCCCGTGCCGGCCCCGTTCGCCGAGATCGAGGCCGCCGCCGCCGCCTTCGCCACCCACTGGGGTGCCTCGACCGAGGAGGCCCGCCGCGCCGCCGAGCTCGCGCGCCTCGGCGACACGGCCGCGGTCGTCGCCGAGCTGCGCGTGGTCGACATGGATCTGCGCGCCCTACGCTCCGGCGGCGTCGTCACGGCGCGCGCGCGCTCGGATCTTCTCGACAATCGCCAGTCCCCACGCGCTCGCGGCGGCGCCTCGATGCGCGACCCCGGGCGCCGCGACGCGCGCCAGGTCGCGGCGTTCCGGCGCGACGCGAAACCGATCCGTGAGGAGCTCCGCACCGTCCAGCGCCTCGTCGCGGACCCCTACGGCATCCGCCGCTCGGTCGTGGAGAACCAATGGTCCCTCACCCCCGCGCTGCTCGATTCACCCGACGGCAAGCGCCTGCTCCCGATCGCCTACCGCAACGTCGTCGAGCCCCTCACGCGCCAGTTCGGCCTGCCGCCCTACTTCGTCTACGCCATCATGACCGTCGAGAGCGCCTTCCACCCGGGCGCCGTCAGCGTGGCCTCCGCCTACGGGCTCGTCCAGGTCATCCCGAGCACCGGCGCGCACCTCGCGCGCGAGCTCGGCTACCTCGACTTCGCGCCCGAGGCGCTCTTGGATCCCGCCCTCTCGGTGTACTTCGGCGGCTACTACCTGGCGCGCCTCCTGAGTCGCTTCGGCGGCCAGGAACCCCTCGCCGCGGCCGCCTACAATGCGGGTCCGCACCGCGTCGCCTCGTGGCTCCTCGCCCGCGGCAAGAACATCACGATGGACCTGTTCATCGAGGACATCCCGTACGGGGAGGCCCGCAACTACGCCAAGCGCGTCATCGAATACATCGGAGCCTACCGCCGCGTGTATCACGGCGAGGCCCACACCTACGTGACGAACGCGATTCGCGCCGAGCTCGGGGACGGCCCGAACTACTGATTCCACGCTGATTCCGCGCGGCTGAGCGGGCCACACGCCGCCCACCGTGAGCCCGACGGGACGTGCGTGCGCCGCCTCGCATCGAACGCTTGCCTCTGCCGCACGCCCGGCCTAGGTTGCCCTCGATGAGCGCGCCGACCCAGACCGCCCGAGCGACCGTCGCTTCCGAAGGCCGCGAAGCGGCTGCCCGAGCGACCGTCGTCCCCCTCGGCGCACTCGCGCTCGGGCGTCGGCACGAGTCCGGCGCGCCCGTCATGCCCCCCATGCCCGCTGCGCTCGTGGACGGCCAGCGCCGCGCCGTCCGCTATCTGCGCCTGTCGGTGACCGATCGCTGCAGCTACCGTTGCGTCTACTGCATGCCCGAGGAGGGGCTCGCGTTCACGCCGCGCGCCGAGGTCCTCACGTACGAGGAACTCATCCGCCTGACGCGCGTCTTCGCGACGCTCGGCGTCACGCGCGTGCGCCTCACCGGCGGCGAGCCGCTGCTCCGTCGCGACGTCGTGCGCCTCGTCGCCGGAATCGCCGCCATCCCCGAGATCGACGACGTCGCCCTCTCGACCAACGGCCACCAGCTCGCCGAGCTTGCCCGCCCGCTCGCCGACGCCGGCCTCACGCGCGTGAACGTCAGCCTCGACTCGCTCGACCCGGCGCGCTTCGAGCGCATCACGCGCACCGGCGCGCTCGGCCGCGTGCTCGCCGGCCTCGAGGCCGCGCAGGCCGCCGGCCTCGGCCCCATCAAGCTCAACACCGTCGTCATCGGCGGGCACAACGACGACGAGCTCGCCGGCCTCGTCACCTTCGCCGCCGAGCATGGCTACCTCCCGCGCTTCATCGAGTTCATGCCGATCGGCGTCGACGGTTTCTGGTCGGACGCATCCTTTGTATCGACCGCCCAGATGATGGCGCGCCTCGCGCGTGACTTCACGCTCGCCCCGTTGGGCGATTTCGCGAAGGGCGAGGGCGTCGTCGGCGGCGGCCCCGCGCGCCATGCGTGGCTGACCCCCGTGCGGGGCGGGCCTCCGGTGCAGGTCGGCTTCGTTTCCGCGCTGAGCCACAATTTTTGCAGCACCTGCAATCGCGTGCGGCTCACTGCGGTCGGAACGCTGCAAGAGTGTCTAGCGTATCCGGGGAGCCTTTCGCTGCGCGATCGTTTGCGTCAAGGTGCAAGCGACTCCGACCTCGCCGAGGTCATCGCGGACGCGCTATGGGGCAAGAGCCCCGGGCACCGTTTCGTGGAAGGCCTCGCGACCCGACAATCCATGAGCATCACAGGAGGATGACGATGGAACCCCAAGACAGACCCCGCCGCGCCGAGGATCGCGGGCAGCCCGGCAAGGGCCCTGACGGGCCAGGCCGGGCCTTCGCGAACCAGCCCCCAAAACGCTTCCCGTTCGGCATCTTCGTCCTGCTCGTCGTCGTGGTCGGCGCGGGGCTGGTGGTCGTCGCGACCGCCTCCGGCGGGCAGTACGCGCTCGAAATCTCGGCCATCGCCGAGGCGCCGGCAAAGTTCGCGAACCAGAAGGTGCGCGTGCTCGGCACGATCGCCGATGGCTCGACCAAGTCGGTGGCCACGGGCGGCAAGACCGAGACGCACTTCGCCATCGTCGACGACAAGGCCCACCGCCTGAACGTCGTCTTCCGCGACGCCGTCCCCGACGCCTACAAAGAGGGTCGCAGCTGCATCGCCGAAGGCGTGATCCAGGCCGATGGGAGCCTGCTCTGCACGCGCCTCACCGTGAAGTGTCCCTCGAAGTATCAAGAAGAGGGCAAGGGCGTGGGCGGCAGCGCGTCGAATGAGATGGAATACGGCGGGGCCGCCGAGGCGGCGAACTGATCCATGCAAGCGATCGGTCAGTTCCTGCTCGTCTTGACGCTGCTCGCGACGGTCGCGACGTGTCTGACGGCCATCTACGGGGCGGTCCAGCGCCAAGCCGCCTGGATGCGCGCCGCGCGCTACGGCCTCCTCGGCGTGGCCTTCCTCGCGGTCGCGATGTCCATCATCCTGACGCACAGCTTCGTCACCCACGACTTCGGCAACAGCTACGTCGCGCACTACTCGGACCGCGAGATGCCGACGATCTATCTGCTGGCCTCCTTTTGGGGTGGCGAGCGCGGCGCGCTCCTCTTCTGGGTCCTGTCGCTGGCGATCTTCTCGAACATCGCGGTGCGCGCCCGTCAGCGGGACCGCTCGCCCGAGTACCTGAGTTGGGTCGTGGCCATCCTGGCCGCCGCCATTTTGTTCTTCCTCATCCTCATGGTCTTCCAGACCAGCCCCTTCGACACCTGGATGGCCGAGTCCAAGCCGGCTAACGGCGAGGGTCTCAACGCGCTGCTCCAGAATCCGGTGATGGCGTTCCATCCGCCATCCTTGCTGACCGGCTACATCCTCTTCACGATCCCCTTTGCCTTCGGTATGGCCGCTCTCATCACCAAGCGGCTCGACGACCAATGGATCCAGGACACGCGACGCTGGACCATCGTCTCGTGGATCTTCCTCTCGGTCGGTCTCCTGCTCGGCGCGCGCTGGGCCTACATGGAGATCGGCTGGGGCTTCTGGTGGATGTGGGATCCGGTCGAGAACGCCGGCTTCATTCCGTGGTTCACGGCGACGGCGTTCCTCCACTCGGTCATGATCCAAGAGCGCCGCGGGATGCTCAAGCGCTGGAACGTCATCCTCCTGGCGCTCACGTTCATCCTCACGATCTTCGGGACGTTCCTCACCCGCAGCCAGCTCATCGCGAGCATCCATGCGTTCGCGGAGTCCGAGCTCAAGAGCTACTTCCTCGTCTACCTCATCGCCATCGCCGCCTTCGCGTTCGTGCTGATCGCGTGGCGCTGGCGCGCGCTCAAATCCGAGGCACACGTCGAGTCGCTGCTCTCGCGCGAGAGCATGTTCATCCTCAACAACGTCGTCTTCCTGTTTGCGGCCTTCATCACGCTCTACGGCACGCTGATGGGCAAGATCACCGAGTCCGAGGCCGTCCGGGACGTCCTGGGCCTGGACCAGCCGATCGTCTGGGACGAGGCGAAGTTCAACGAGGTCTTCGTCCCGATCGGCCTGGCGATGCTCTTCCTCTTGGGCATCGGGCCGCTCATCTCGTGGCGTCGCGCGACCGCTCGCAACTTCAGGAAGAACTTCCTGTGGCCGCTGGCGTGGGGCAGCCTCATCACGTTCGTGTGCACGGGCATCGCGATCTACTACGCGGTCGATTCTCTGAAGCGGATCTACGGCCTCGACTTCGGGGATGCGTACTCGCTCTGGGCCTCGCAGCTCGCCACCTCGGACTGGATCACCCTCATCACGTACTGGTGCTGCGGGTTCGTGCTCCTCTCGGTCGCGCGCGAGTTTCATCTCGCCTCGAAGGCGCGCGTCGCGCACGGCGCGGGCGGCTACTTCGGCAACCTCTTCGTGGTCCTCTTCAAGAACCCGCGGCGCTACGGCGGCTATGTCGTCCACATCGGTATCGTGTTCTTGTTCCTGGCCTTCACGGGCAAGGCGTTCAAGACCGAGGAGAAGGGGTATCCGATCGCGCTCGGCCAGACCCACGTCGTGTCGGACCAGGCGCTCACGCTGGTCGCCCGCGACCGCCACTACTCCGAGGCGGACGGGTGCGTCATCACGAGCGCCACGTTCGTCTTGATGCCGATCCACGCGACCGTCAGCGAGGACTCGATCGAGCGCCTGCGCGGCTGGCTCGACGAGCGCAAGACCGGCGCCTTCCACGTGCGCACGGCCTGGGACGGGCCGCAGATGACGGTCCACTTCAAGGACCCGGCCGAGCGCCTCAAGCTGATGACCGACGCCTTCTTGGCGCGCACCATGCCGAAGGAGTTCGTGCGCGTCGGCGACGACAAGGCCCACAACTCGGAGGTCTGGGAGGTCGCCGATATCGGGCTCCTCGAGGCCGTCCCCATGAGCGCCATCGACAAGCTGCGGGCCGCCAAGGAGGCGCTCGAGGCGAGTGATCTGCACGTCAAGGTGACCTTGCGCGCCGGGTCGCCGCGGATGCGCCTCACGTTCGAGACGCCGGCCGGTCAGCAGCAGTTCCGCGCGCGCCTCGCGTCGGCGAACGTCCCCGAGTGGGTGCTCGCGGTGCTCGACGAGCCCGAGGAGGGCGCGGTCACGGTGGTCGATCGGGGCTCGGGGCAGGTCCTCGTGCCCGAGTCGCGCTACTACCCGAAGAAGGGCGAGGCCACGAGCGAGGTGGCGATCTCGCAGGCGGTCTTCTTCATCGATGTGTACGTCTCGATGATGCCCGAGATGGGCATGGGCATGTCCAAGCCCTACGTCAAGACGATGGTCGTCATCTTCCCGCTGGTCAATTTCCTGTGGATCGGCGGGCTGTTGCTCATGATCGGCGGGGTCATCTGCCTGACGCCGCGCTGGCTTGGCCGGACGCTCGCGTCGTTCGTGTCGCGTGGCAAGGACATCCCCGATCCACCGGGGGCGCTCTTGGTGTGGCTCACGGCGGGCGGGGTGGCGGCGGCGATGCTCGCGAGCGGCGGCGAGGCGCGCGCGCAGTCGATGCCGGAGCCGGTCGGGTTCCGGCCCCCGGCGGGCGAGACGGCCGAGGCGCGTCTGCAGGACGTGCTGGTGCAACTCGATTGCGCCTGCGTGCAAGCGTCCGCGAAGGAGGGCGCGCAGGCCATGAGCGTACCGGCGCTGAGCGAGCCGGCGTGCGCGTGCCCGCGCGCGGACTCGGATCGCGCCGCGGTGAGCGATCTGTTCACGCGCCAAGCGCTCGAGCTCCAGAAATCGGGGCGCGCGAAATACGAGGTGTACAAGAAACTCGTCGAGCTCGATCCGACCTGGGAGGCGCGGCTGCGCGCCGACCACGACGCGTTCATGGCGCTGGTGAAGACCACGCGCAACACGTGCCCGGCCGAGTACCCGATGACGTTCGAGCAGACGCGCGCGACGTGTCACGTCAAGACGATCTGGCTCTCGGAGTTCCGGCGGCAGCTGGCGGCCGGCGTGCCGCGCGAGCAGGTCTTCCTCTATTACGTCGCCGGCGAGAGCGCGCTGCCGCAAGGGCAGGCGCACGCGGGCGTACCCTGGCAGCCCTACGAGCTGCAGACCTCGAACGAGAAGGCGGCGAGCTACGGTCTGCCGATTGCCATCAGCGCGCTCGTGGTGGCCACCATCGCGTTCATCGTCGTGCGCGGGATGAAGCGCGCGCGGCGGCGGGCCGAGGTGCCTGTCGGGCGCGAGCAGCTGGGGGCCGCGACGGCGGGGCTGTCGGCGGCGGAGCGGGCGCGTCTCGAGGACGAGCTCGAGGTCTACGATGGGTGAAGGGTATCGCCTGTGAGTGCCTGGTCGTACGTCTTGATACCGCTGTTCGCGATCGTCTTGATCGCGGCCGTCTTGTGGGTCTACCGGCTGGGCCTCGGGTGGGAGAAGGGTGACGCGCAGGACGAGGGCGACGCCGATATGTCCCGCTTTGCGCTCGAGGACGAGAAGGCGCGCCTGCTCATGCAGCTCAAGGATCTCGAACACGAGTACGCGCTCGGGAAGCTGTCCGAGTCGGACTACCTGGGCCTCAAGCAGTTCGTCGAGCGGGACGCACTGCGCGTGATGGACGCGCTGGAGAAGCGGTCGTGAAGCGCCCTGCGGGTCGAATGGGGATGATACTCGGGCTCGTCGTGCTCGTGGGCGGCGCGGGTTGCGACGAGGAGGCGAGGCCGCGCGCGCGGGCGCCGGCGGCCGATCCGGGCTTCCAGGACGAGGTGGTCGCCGGGCCGGCGGCGGCACAGCATCGTATGGTGTCGGTCACGCGCGTCGACGCGTCGGGGGCGCGCGTGCCGGGTGCGGGCGTCGAGGTCGTGCTGCGGCGCATGCGGCAGGGCATGCCGGGCGACGACAGCGCACCGGTGGCGATCAAGACCATCGAGATCAAGGCGAACGCCGAGGGGGTGGCGGACCTCGGATCGCTCGAGCCGCCGCGCCCGCGCGAGTCGGACCACATCGTCGCGCGCCATGCCGGCGTCGAGTGGCAGCTGCAGGATGGCCAGAACATGCCGCAGGCGATCGTGTGGGATGTGACCGAGGACCTGGCGCGCCTCTCGATCGATCTCAAGGTCGTCCTCTCCCCGCGGGACGAGGGTTTTCTCATCGATCACATCTACACGCTGACGGCGGGCGGGGCGCGCGCGCTCGACCTCCGCGCGAAGGGCGTGCGCATTCCGCTCATGTTGCCGGCGCTTTTCGGCGAGCCGTTCGAGGCCGGGTTCCTGCCCGATCGCCCCGACGAACGGACGTTTCGGACCGAGATCGAGCCGCGGCTCGATGACGTCAAGGGGGCCTCGCTCAAGTCCGAGAATGGGGCGCTGGTCCTGCGCACGACCATCGCGCCCGACCGCCCGGTCCAGATGAGCGTGCGCGCGTTCGTGAAGTACGCGAACGAGGTCGAGCACACGCTCGCGTTCCGCGCCGGGCCGGTCGATCTCGCGGGCTTCCTCGTGTTCGTCGAGCGTCCCGAGCGGGTCGGACTCCGAGCCGCGCTGCGCATGCCGGCGGATCAGACGGTGCAGCGGACGCCCGAGGGCGAGCGGCTCGTCTTCATCCCGATGGAGATCCCGAAGGCGGGCGACACGGTGCGGCTGGACCTGGCCGGGTCGCCGGAACGACACAACTTGGTGCGGCCCATCACGACGGCGCTGGCGCTCGGGCTCGCCGCGCTCGTGACGCTGACCTTCCTCGCGCGACGGCGTCGCGAGGCGTCGCCGGCGTCATGAGCGTGTCCGAAGAGCCGGTGCTCGAGGTCGATGGCGTGAGCCGTCGCTATGCGCGTCGCTGGGCACTGCGGCGGCTGACGTGCGCGATCCGCGCCGGCGAGGTGGTCGTCCTGGCGGGGGACAACGGCGCGGGCAAGTCGACGCTCCTCCGGCTGGCGGCCGGGCTGGTCAAGCCGACCGAGGGCCGTATCTGGACGTTCGGACTGCCCGTGGCGACGCCTTCCGTGCGGTCGCGCGTGGGTTACTTGGGACACCAAACATTTGTCTATCCCGAGCTGAGCGGGCGCGAGAACCTCGTCTTCTTCACGCGCTTTTACGGACACCCGCTCGACCACGCGCAGGTGACGGCGACGCTCGCGCGCATCGGACTGGCCGACGCTGCAGCGCGCGCCGTCGGGACGTACTCGCGGGGCATGGTGCAGCGGCTCGCGCTCGGGCGCCTCCTGGTCCAGCGCGCCGAGCTTTGGCTCCTCGACGAGCCGACGACCGGGCTCGATCAGGCGGGTGTGGCGCTGCTCGTCGACATCCTGCGCGAGCATCGCGCGCGGGGCGGCGCGGTCCTCACGGCGACGCACGATCTCGCCGCGTTCACGACGATCGTCGACCGGACCATTCGCGTGTCCGAGGGGCGCCTGGTCGAGGCGGCGTCCCCGGTGGCGGCCGCGGTGACGGCGGTCCCATGAACGTCGTCCGCACCGCGCTCCTCATCGTTCGCAAGGACCTCGCCGTCGAGCTCCGGAGCCGCGAGGTCATCGTCACGATGACGCTCTTCGCGCTGCTGGTGATCGTCATCTTCGCGTTCACATTTCAGATCGACACGAACGTCACGCAGAAGGCGGCGCCCGGCCTCCTGTGGGTCACGGTCGTCTTCGCCGGCAACCTCGGCATCGCGCGCGCGATGGATCGCGAGCGCGAGCACGGCGCGATGCAGGGTCTCCTCATCGGCCCGGCGGGGGCGCTCGCGGTCTACTGGGGCAAGGCGATCGGCGTCCTGCTCTTCATGCTCGTCATGGAGATCCTCATCGTACCGCTCGCGCTCTTGTTCGTCGGGATCTCGCTGCCGGCGAGCGGCATCGGGCTCTTGGTGGCCTCGATGGCGCTCGGGACGCTCGGCTTCGCGCTGGTCGCCACGCTCTTCGGCGCGATGCTGGCTGAGGTCCGCCTGCGCGAGGTGCTCATCCCGTTGGTCGTCTATCCGATCGTCGTGCCGGTCATCATCGCCGGCGTGCAGCTGACGAGTATCGCGCTCGGCGGTGCCGTCATGGACGGGCGCGACAGCGACGGGTCGAGCGATTATCTGTTTCTTCTCGCGGGGTTCGATCTGGTCTATGCGGCGGTCGCGCCCTGGGTCTTTGCCCGCACGATGGTGGATTGAACGCCTTCCTTTTGCTAAGGACACGACGTGTCGGAACCAAACTCACCTGCCTCACCTGCCTCACCTGGCAAGCGCGCGATCCCCTGGGTCGCCATCGTCGGCTCGCTCATCGTCGGCGGCGGGCTCCTCGCGGCGATCTGGTTCGTCTTCATGGAGGCCCCGCGCGAGCGCGAGATGGGCCAGGTCCAGCGCATCTTCTACTTCCACGTCGCGTCGGCCTTCGCGGCGCTGATCGGCTACATCGTCTGTGCGGTCGCGTCGCTCGCGTTCCTGGTGCTGGGGGCGATGCGCGGTCAGCAGACGCTCGCGCGCATGACCGATCGGCTCGCGTATGCGGCGGGCGAAATCGGTGTGCTCTTCGGCGTCATCGTGCTGGTCACCGGCCCGCTCTGGGCCAAGCCCGCATGGGGCGAGGCGTGGACCTGGGAGTCGCGGCTCGTGCTCACGCTGCTGACCGAGTTCCTCTTCATCGGCTACATCATCTTGCGCTACCAGATGCGCGACTCCGCGACCGGCAGTAAGTTTGCCGCGGGCGTGGCGGTGGTCGGCGGACCGGCCGTCTACCTCATCCACATGGCGGTCGAACTCTGGGGTGGCAACCATCCGCAGGTCGTGACCGGGGATGGTGGCGGCCTCGCGCCCGGGATGAAGGGCGCGTTCGCGTTGGCGGTGATCTCGACGCTGGTCTTCGCCGCCTATCTCATCGTCATCCGCATGCGTCATCACCGACTCGCGTCGCAAGTCGACGAAGCTTGGCTCGATCTCTCCGATCTCGAAGGTAGGAAGCCATGAAGGCTGTTCGCGCCCTCCTCGTGACTCTCGCGCTCGCGCTGCCCGGTGCCGCGTCGCTGGTCGCCTCTCCGGCCGTGGCCCAGCCGTCGACGTTCAACGCCGAGAGTGACGCGCCCGCCGTGGCCCCGCTGGGTGGCGGCGGCGAGGTGGCGGCCCTCAGGGCCGAGCTCGCCTCGTGCAAGAGCGCGCTCGCGCTCGAGAAGAAGGACGCGACCGGGATGGACTTCCTGGTCGCCGCCTACCTCGCGCTCTGGGGGATCCTTCTCGGGTTCTTCTTCATGGTGCAGGTCCGCCAGTCGCGGCTGCGCGCGGAAATGGAGGACCTCCGGTCTCGGTTGGCGCGCCTCGGAGGAGGTTCCTGATGATCACGTCCTCCCACGTCTTCTACATCCCGATCGTACTGATGGTCGGCCTCATCCTCGGCGTGGTGCTCGGGCGGCGCTCGCTGCGCGTGCAGCTGGCCGAGGAAGAGCGCCTCAAGCAGCGCAAGAGTGTCCGCGAGGCCCAGCGTGCTGCGGCGACGAGTGCGCCGCCTGTTGTACCAGGCCCGCCAGGTCCCCCCCCCGCCAACCCGTGATGGTATCGTGCACCGACTGCTTCCGATCGCGCTGGTACTCTGCTTCGGACCCGCGGTTCACGCGGGCCCCAAGCCCAAGCCCCACCGTGGCCAATACGATCTGGATGTCCTCGGTTTCAATGATGGCGAGCCGTTTCGGCTGACGGGCGCGGACGCCGAAGCGATCCTGTCCGACCCGGACGCGAAGCTCTTCCAGTTCCAGTCGACCGATTGGATGAGCAAGAACCAGCGCGGCACATACGTGCGCGTGCTCGACGTCACGGCGCGCTACCCCGAGCGCGCTGCGATCGACCTGGTGCGCGTCTTTCGGCTCGACGCCGGCGCGCGCAGTCAGTCCGAGATCCTGCTGATCCCGACGGCGGCGCTCGGCGATGTCGGGCGCTTTGCGCCGACGTTCCTGCGCGTCGGGCCCGACGGGATGGAGCCGCTGTGGGCCGCCAGCGAGCTGCCGGGCGAGCGCTTCCGCGTCATCGATATCCGTGATATCAATGCGGATTCGGACCCCGAGGTGATGCTCGGCGGCGAGTCCGGTCAGTCGGGCTTCTACCAATTCAGCCAGATCGTCGCGCGCGCGGGGCAGACGTTCCAGACGCTGAGCGTGCAGCACGTCGACGCGCTCGGATACCTCGACCTCGACCGCGACGGGCGCGTCGAGGTGGTCGTGCGCGAGCGGGTCGGGCGCAAGGGGAACGCGTCGCAGTGGACCTACATCGACCGGCTCGAGCGCTGGACGGGTCAACGCTTCGAGCCCGCCATCCGCCTCTTTCCGCGCTACCACGACGAGCAGACGCTGCCGACGCTCATCGGCGATCTCATCGACAATCACGACGCGGCGCGGCCGATCCTCGAGGAAAAGATCGCCGCGATCGGGGTCGTGCGGGACGAGGTCGCGTCGTGGACGACCGTCCCGAAATCGTTTCACGCCAAGAAGGTCGCCGCCCTCAACCAGCTGCAGCGCAATCGCATGAAGGCCGCCAAGACCAAGCTGGAAGCGCTCGCGGCGATCGACGCGCGCGACGCGCAGGTCATGCTGGGGCTCGCGCAGGTGCGGGCTGCGGAGGCGGATTGGGAGGGGGTCCTCGCGGCCGGAACGCGCGCGCTCTCGGTCGATCCGCACGCGCGCGAGGCATGGTGGTGGGCGGGGCTCGCGTTCAGCGGCCTGAAAGAGCGCTCCTCGGCGGTCGCGTGCTTCCATCTCGCCATCGCGCTCTGCGGCGCGCGCGACGAGGGCGTGGCGTTCCTGCGCGCACGGCGCGGCGAGCCCGGCATGGACAACGAGCTCCAAGCGCTCATCGACGAAGCGATCGCCCGCGGCCGCTAGGTTCGCGAAGAGCGCCGAGCGCTTGCCCGCGCTAGGTTCGCGAAGGCGCCGAGCGCTTGCCCGCGCCGACTCAGTTGCAGCGGTTGAGATCCTCGGGCGTCTTGGCGGTGACGAGGCACTCGGTCTGCTTGCGCGTCGCCTTGGCGTTGCACTCGCGCGAGCACTCCTTCTTGAGGAACTCGAGCTGCAGGGTGGCCATGTCGCGCGCCATCTGCGCGCCGGTCGCGCCCATCTGCGTCAGCACGGCGTCGCTCGCGGCCTGCTTGTCGACCGCGCCGAGGTAGAGCTTGGTCACGTTCTCGCACGCCGACTCGCACTCGTCGGGAGTGGCCTTCGCATCGCAGGCGGCGGTTGCCGTCGCGAGAAGGATTCCGAGGACGAACGTGAAGGAACTCCGCATGCTGTCTCCGTGTCGGTTCATGCTGGCCCGCCATACTCGACGCGCACCGGGGCCTTGTCAACGGAACTGGCGCATGTTGAATCTGCGCGCGTTGGACCGATCAAGAGGGTGCTCGGGGCCGCCCTGAACGCGGGTTTCGCCGGCGCGGCGGGCGCGTGTCGACACCGTGCGCGGTGGGGCGGAGCGTGGACAGGGCGTGGGTCCCATCGTATCGTTGGCAGCGGTTGACGGCGGCATGAGGGCGGCATGAGGGCGGCATGAGGGCGCGGCACCGAGGCCGTGCGGGAGGGTGAGATGGCGGAAGAACCCAAATCGAAGAAGCGCGGTTCGGCGGAACCCGCCCCCAAGCCCCAGGCCGAGGTGCTCGCCAAGGCCGATGGCTCGGTCAAGGTCGACGCCAACGCGTCGATGTCCTACAGCGACTACGCCGCCGATCGCAGCGAGCCCGTCATCACCATCCAGCACATCATCGAGCGGCGCGCGAAGCCGGTCGAGAAGAAGCGGATGCTCTGGCCCAACATGAAGATCATTCACAACGTCATGTGGACGCCGATACAGCCGGACCCGCCGCCGAAGCCGCAGCGGCTCGCGGGGACGGTTCTCTCCGATGTGATGTTCAGCCCGGCCCAGCCGGTGGCGCCGCCGCCGAGCTTTGCGAATATGGAGCCCTCGGGTCGCAAGTGAGG
>SXGT01636897.1_pt1 | contig 13710 bp, 9 predicted proteins | sample 3176221 | NCBI WGS metagenome assembly SXGT01 (sample SAMN11356862, study PRJNA531348) | freshwater metagenome | isolation source: freshwater sample F1-120 | place: China: Fuxian Lake, Yuxi | collected 2017-12-25 | reverse complement strand
TCAGCCAGTGGTTCCAAACCGGCGTGAGTTGCTTCGGCCGGCTCCTGAAAACGCTGGGCCTGCCTCCGCTGGCGACCTCCCCACTCGACGTCCTCGTACCGCTGCCGCCCTAAGATCGAGTGCGGCCACAATTCGCAGAACCGGCCCGGGACGAGAACCCCATTCGGACGAGCCCCCGATCGCTTCCCAACGGGCGATCTCAAGGCGACTCGGCGAATTCGCACCGTCGAGTTCGTTCCACTCTCGACAACAGAGAACTCGCAGTCTTCTTCATGCTGCGCTCACCCGTAAAGCACGCCACTACAATGGACGGCTACGCATTCGACTCATCTTTGCAGACCGGACACCCATCTCCACGGCCGGTCACTTTCGCTCGCTCGACTTCACTTCGACTGGTTCCAAGAACCAACCGGATCGCGTCACGATTGCCGGCTTCAGATCGGGGAATTTCTCGCCAGTCATTTCCTGAAGCGCCCAACGAATCTTCAAATTCATCGTCTCCGGCGGACCTTTGCCAAAGAGGAAATTTTGGGTCGGTTCCGCCTGAGTCCGCGTCTTCATCCGGGCCATCGACACCACGCTCATCGTCCTCACGGATTCCAATTCGGGAGGAAAGAGCGAGGGGTCCGTCAGTCGCTCGAACAGCAACTTCGCCAACTCCTCATCGGGCTGCCCCGCGTGCAAATGCCCGAGTGCCCAGATCGCCGCCGTGCGAGACTGTAAACCCATCGTCATGTCCTTCGGGATATAACGCCTGAGCAACTCCTCGGCCGGAGCGTGCTTCATCAAACCCAGTGCTTCGAACAACAACCCAACCTGAAGATCGAGCGACGGGCGCGGCTCTGCTTTCTTCCTGAATTCGGTTTGACGAAACGCCTTGTCGAGAATCGCTGGAAGCGACTCCGGCACCGCGAGTTTGCGCAACCCCCACGCGGCGGATATCAGCACTTCGTCGCGCGGCGATTCCAGCAACTCTACCAACCGACCCGCAGCCGGCTTGTGATCGAGTGCCGCCAGCAGCAGAGCGGCTTGCTCCTGACCGCGCCAACTGCCGCTGGCCAACACGGCACTTGTCCCCTCGCGAATGGATGTGTCGAGTTGCGCTGTCTGTGACAGACGAAACAACGACTCGCGCACCGTCGCGCGCAAGCCTGAATGCAGATCATCGAGCATCCGAGCCAGCACCACGACCCGTTCCGGAGTCGGTCGAGCCACGAATGTGATGACTCCTTGTCGGCGGACGTTCGAGTCATCGTTCCGCATCGCTTGTTCGGCGATCGGCACCACCAGACTCGGATCATTCGCATTCAGACTGACCAATGCCGCAGCCGCGACGCTTGGCTCGGCGTCTTGCGCGAGTTGTAACAAAGTCGCTTGCGCCGCATCCGTGCGATGCCGGTCGAGAAGAGCCACTTCACACAGACGATCAAAGATCGAAACCGACGCCTTGTTCCCGAATCGCAGAGCCTCCTCTTCCAGACCTGAATCCGTCAAGGAGCCAACGGCTCGAGCCGCTTCAAATCGAGCCGCAACCGGACGCAGCGGGTCATGTGCGATCGCCAACAGCGTCTCAACGCATTCAGCATCGCCTGATTCGCGCGCGGAGCGAATCGCCAGAATGAGATCGCGCTGTCGAGTGTCGGGCGTCGTCAATCGCTTCCGCCAGATTTTGCGGGCTGGCTCGAATTTCCATTTCGCCAAGGCTGGCTCAACCAATTGTCGCAAGTCGCTTCCGTGACGTTGCGCCGCCTCGAACAAGACAGAAGCGGCCTCCTTGGCATCCAGAACGATGAGCGCTCGCGCCGCAGCGAAACGAGCCGCAGAATGCGACGCTTCGGCAGACACAATCTTCGTCAGTGCCGGCTTCGCCTTTTGAATGTCAGGAAGATCAAACGCGTGGGCTTCGGCGATCGTCTCCGCCGCCATCCGCTGCATCTCGGCTTCCGGCCGAGCCAGAGCATTCAACCACAACGACAGCACATTCTCAGGAAAGATCATGATTGCTTTCGGCGCGATCGTCTCGGGATCGCGATCCATCGCGAACTCGACACGAATCTCTCCGTTCGCCGTGGCGACGGCCAGACAGCACACCGTTAACCAACAAACCATTGCACGCATCGCAGGCTCCCCAAAGCTCACGCTACTGCGGACGCGAAATCCGACGAGTCTGAACAACCAGAACCAACAGGCACACCGCCGAGCCACCCCCCAGAAACCACCAGTTGCCGGGGAACAGTTGATAGTCTGTGAATCCTCTCAATCGAATCACTGACAACGCCGCCGCGACCGGATTGATCAGCAACGCTTTCTCGACCGTATCGTGCCCGAACGGCGCATCGCGTCCCAACCAGATCAACAGCGGCGCGCCGCACACCGCCAACAACGCCACATACGAGGCGGCCGTCGCGGGAGCCGTTCGTCGAAACAGGCTGCCAATCGCCGCGCTCAGCATCATCGCAAAACCCGCCGTTGACAGCAGGCAAATGACCACACGCTGAATCTGAAATTTCAATCCCGGGTCGATGTAAACCATCACGAGGTAACCCGGCAGCGTCGCACACAACACCAACATCAACGTCAGCACGACGCTTAACAGTTTGCCCCAGAGAATTCGCAACACGGACATTGAAGTCATCTGCAACAACGGCCAGCCACCGCTTTCTCGTTCGGTGCTGATCAACCCCGAAGCCAAGCTCGGAGTGATCAGCACCAGCAGCGCCACTTGCATCAGCACCATGATGCCGCCGATCGTGTCGACGCCCCAATCGACGGTGCCGGTCACCGTGGCATACGTCAGACCCAACGACAGCAGGGCACAAATCGCGATCAACCTCAGCAGCCAATGCAATCGTCCGAACCGACGGCATCGAAATTCCTTGACCATCACTGGATTAACAAACGGACCAATCGCCCGCGATCGCCGCTGTGGATCGACCAGAAACACAAGCCGCCGCACCAATTGAGTTCCGAAATCCTGATCGTTGCTGATCACTCCGGCATCGCGGGCTTGATCGAAAATGGTGTGGTTCAGCCGACGAATTGCCCACACGGAATAAATCGCAGTCAGAACCAACGAGAGGCACGCGAACCGACCGGGGACATCGGTTGCCGAAACCAATCCCGCAGCTCCGACGTCACCCGTTCCCGTCAACGACATCAACGCGGCGAACGGGGACGCACACCGCAGCCAATCTCCGACTTCCGCCAAAGACGATTCCGTCCCCTGCAAGAATTGATGCGGACCGAGGGTCAGCACGCTCGACAACAACACCAACCCATAGGTCCAACGGACGGCCGCGTCGGTCGTCGTCGCGTATGTGCTCACCAACAGTCCCAGCGCCGAGAGTTGCAGCACGACCAGCGCCAACAGGAAATAGAGTCCCAACAAATCCTCTCGCAGCGAGATGCCCCCAAGCGCGTAACACGCCGAAGCGGCTGGCAAACTCAACACCAGCATCAAGCCCGCCAGTCCGAGCACTCCCAACAGCTTGCCCCAAAAAATCTGCCACGAACCGAGCGGAGTATTCAACAGCAATGCCAGAGTCCCCGAATTTCGTTCGCGCACGATGCTCGTCGCCGGGAATACCGGCAGCAGCAACAACAGCACTGACAGCAGCCCGTAACCGAACAGTCGAAAGACTTCCTGAGATCGGGTTCCCGACAACGCCATGCGCGGATCGGTCGGCCAACGGATGATGACCAGCAGCGCGAACCCGACCGCCAATCCACACTGTAAAAACAGCATCCGTTTCTGCCGCAAAGCCCCAATCAGTTCTCGCTGCACCAGTGGATTAACCATGTGCGGCTCCTCCCGCAGCAGCGACTGCGGAGGCCGAATGAACGGAATTGCTCGGCTCGATCGGACGAGCGAACGACAGGAACGCCTCTTCGAGATCCGTCTGCAATTCGCGGAATTGCGTGACACGGATCTCGCTGCGCACCAATTCTGCCAAAAGATCACCCAATTGAGCTTCGGACAGCGCGGTGCGAAAGCGGATTGACGATTCCTCGGGCGACGGAATCAACTCAGCATCGGCTTCAATCGCTCGGCGAATGATTTCCGAGGCGGCCGCAATCTGTTCAGCCGAGATCAATTGGGCCTCGATCATCCGCCGTTGAGTGACCATACGGCCGATCTCCTCGATCGTGCCGAACGCCCGCAGTTTGCCGTGTGTCAGAATCGCGATGTGATCGCAGATGCGCGAGAGCTCCGACAAAATGTGACTCGTGACCATCAACGTCTTGCCGAGTTTCGCCAGTCGAATCAACAAATCACGCATCTCGATGCGTGCCTGCGGATCAAGCCCATTCGCCGGCTCATCCAGAATCAAAACCTGGGGATCGTGCAGCAACGTGCGAGCCACTCCGACGCGCTGTTGCATCCCGTGACTCAGGCTTTCCACGAACCGGTCGCGCATGTACGTCGTACCGGTCGTTTCCATGACCTCTTCGATCCGAGCGATCCTTTTCCGGCGCGAGATTCCAAACGCGGCCCCGAAGAAATCGAGATACTCGCGGACCCGCATGTTGTCGTACGAACCGAATCGGTCGGGCATGTAGCCCACCAGATGTTTGATACGCCGCGCGTCGGCGACGCAATCCGCGTCGCCAATCCGCGCCGTGCCACTCGTGGGACGAGCCAGTCCCACCAGAATCTTGATGGCCGTCGTCTTGCCCGCTCCGTTCGGCCCGATCAGGCCGAGGATCTGCCCGGCCGATAACGTCAGTGACAAATCATCCAGCGCTGTGAATTCGCCGTACCGCTTCGTCAGGTGCTCAATCACAACCACCGGTTTGTCGGAATTCATGTCTGCTTCCTTTTCGCTCGTCAATGAGCCTCGGTCGTCCTGACGCGCAGTTCCAGAGCGAGTGATTCGATTTGCCAGTAACTCACTTTGGAGTCCGAGTCAGGTAGGGACGTTTCTTGTTCGAGTGGCGTCGATTCACCGCCAGAGATTCGCAGCAGCAAACCGCCGTCAGCGGTCACGGATAACAATTCGGAATCCGTCAGTTCCCAGGTCAATGTTCCCACGGGATCTTTCCAGGTCTGAATCGACACAATTTCTTTGTGGTTTGGCCGCAGGCCGGCAATCTCCAATCGGCCAACTGGTCCGGTCACTCGGATCACCAGTCTCCCGCGCTGCACTGCGACTGGCAGCAACACGCGGGGAATTTGAAATTTCAACCAGGTGGTTGCCAGAGAAGTCCTTTGTTGCCACTCACGACGCCGGTAGTCCCACAAGCCCGTCAATCCGATGTCGTCAGGTCCGACGACTTCGCGATAGGGCAGCAATGGTGCCGCGAGCGACACGTCAGTTCCCGTCGGCGGTCGCTCCAGCTTCAGAGGTACCGCGACCAACGCCGATCCCAAAATCTGACGGTTCTGCTCAAATTGAAATCCAAGACTCCAAGGCTTCGACCAGAACAGCAACTGTGGCTCGTCCGGATAATCGCGCCGCTGCGGATCGTCCAAAAGCTGCATCAGGGTTCGCTGACGCCGATGTTGTTCATCACTCAACAGGTACGCCGCGAGAAACTGCTCGGCCGTGAACACGGCGTTGGCGCGGGTCACAAAAGTCCCGTCGCCGCGAAGGTCCACTCCGATACGGCCGTCACGAGTCGCCAGCATGGCATCCGTCGGATCGTGCGCATCCGCCGCATGCAATCGTCCCGAGAGCCCCTCCGGCCCGAACGTCGCACGAGCTTCCATCCGTTCGGGCAGCGTCGCAGATTGCAGCAGCGTCGCATTCATCAGACCGGCGGTCTCTGGCAAATGCTCCCATTGCCACTCATCAAGATCGGTCCACACCATCCGTCGCGTCTTGCCGGCTAGCCCTGCCATGTCCGGCATCAGCCAACCACCACCCTTCGATCCAGCCGTCATGATTCCGGCATCGGGAGAAAACAACCCCGCGACTCCCTCGACTCGGACATCGTCGGTTCCCGGCACAGCACGCACGAATTGCACGCGCGCCACCGCGGCGGGAACTGACTGACGTTGAGCCCAACCCAGCGACACCAGAATGACGCTCACCAGGAGAGCCAATGCCGGACTGATGACTCCCAAGACTTCCAATCGACGTCGCCGCCACAGCCAGAACCCCAACGTGGCGAGCAAAACACTGAAACCCAGCAACAACCCAATCACTTGCCATCGCGCGGGAATCGAATACCCAACGTACTCTTGAACCAACGATTCGAGCGTTGCCTGGGCCAGTCGCGGTTCCGAACGTGCTCGAAAGAACTCCGAGGCAATCGTCTGCATCGGTCCCAACGAAATGAACGGAGACTGCCACACCGCCTCATCAGATTCTGGTGGAGTGGCCACCGCCGGAAGTGAGCCTCGGCGTCCCGCCGGCTGCGGATTTGGCGGCCCCGATCTCGTCCCCGCAACGTAGTCATCGGACGTGCGGTCCCGCATCCAACCTTTTGGTGCCAACGTGGTGACCAGTAATCGTCCCTCGCCGCACGACTTCCAAAATGCCGCCGGCCAGCCATCAATCGTGCAGGCGACTTCGACGTCCGAGGCCAATACTCGCACAAACTCGACCGGTTGTTCGTGATCGCGAGTCTCTCGCGCGATGCTTCCGTTTGGAGATTTGGTTTCCAAACGGACCGTTGTCAGACCGACTCGGTCAACAACCTGACACAAGGACTCGTCTCCAAGCAGTCGCTCCAAGACCAGCTCATCGACCCGATCTAGCATCACCCACAAACGACCTCCGCCAAACAGCCACCGACGAATCGCCACCAACCCCGCGGCATCGTCGATGACGCGACTGTCGGCGATCACCAATTGATCCAGCGACTGCAAACACTCTTCTCCGGCCGGTAGCAGCCGATCCGCCAAATACGTCACTTTCCCGTGGCGAATCACCGAAGACTGAGAACTCAGGATCAGATCATTCGGAGCCGTTAAATCCACGGCCTCGGACACACCCAAATGGTCGATCAATCCGACCACCTGTTTGCCGTTCACCGCCAGCAGCATGTTGTCGAGTTGCAAAGCGCCGGATTCACTGCGGATGAGGACCTCGCGCTGCTGTGCCATGTCCATGAACAGTGATCGAAAATCAAATCGCTGTGGCCCTGCGGACGATTTGGCGGGCACCAAAATCGGATGCCACGTCTGCAAACGTGACATGGCCGGAATCCAAACCCGCCGACCGTATTGCAAAGTCGGCTCGTCCTCGAAATACGAAGCTGCCAAAACTTCCATTGGCTCCGAGGTCGGATTCGCCAAACCGATCCGCAAGACGCCCCATCGGCTGGGCACGTAGGCATTCGTTCCGCCCAGTGAAACGTGCGCACGCAATTTGCTGACTTGATCATTGTTCTCGTCGCCTCTCGCGACGCGTGCCGGCAAGCAAAAAAAGAGCGCGGTGAGCAGACCAATCCAAGCAAACAGAAACTGGCGCGGCTCGGATCGGCTGCGGCTATGCATGGAGTTCTCAAAACGCTCGGAGAGAATTGGCTTTGATCAAACACATCAGCCAGCCAATTTATACGGAGTCTGACAATCCAACCATCGACACAATCAGGAATTGATGTCATCGTCACCAAGCCGAACGGAACTTTGTTCTACAGCGGTTCTACAGCGCACTTTTTTGTTGGAGTTCCGCCTTTAGGCGGTGGAGCAACCGGCTAAAGCCGGGACTCCTGCTCGAAAGTGCGCAGTCGGATTAGCTGGTCCGCAAGTGAGAGAGATGCCCGTGGGTGGGTGATCGTCCGCAGTCATCAAGACAGTTTGCGAGTCAACCATCCCGACCCGAATGACAGAATGACCAGCGCATCGAGCCATAACAGCCGGCATTCCCACGGACTCCAAGGTCCGGTTCCCAAGAACCAATGCAGTCCCGCCAATTGCTCACGCACTTGGCGAGGTTGCGGAAATGTGGGTGTCGCGGAAGCGATCAGACGATCCGCGACGAATAAAACCAGCACCAAGCCGGCCGTTGCACTCCACGCGATCCAGCGTTGGCGAGGTGTTGTCGGAACGCTGAGGTCGCTGGGTGCAGTCGCCGGGTTGGGTGCGTCTTCCTCAGCGGCATGATCCTGCCCTGTGGTGTGTGCTCCTGAAGTCGGCTCAGGTTGAGTCGTGAGTGCTGTCTCGTTGCGAGTCGGCTGAGACTCCGCAGTGGGTTCGAGTTTGCGGAACGTCGATCGCAATTCAAGGCACTTGCTCGCCGCCATCCAGACATCGTCGGTATCGCGGCGCACGAGGTCGCCGCGATCCAGCGTTCCCGACAACGCCAATTCCTGGAGTTCGTCGAAGTCCATCGGACCGAACTCTTCCTGAAGGATTCGACAAAACCATTGCGTGCTCATGGTCGTTCCCCGGAGGACGCCGGATCGTTGGGCAAGTCGTCCGCGATTCGTTGCAAGACGTAAACGAATTTCGTTCGTCCTCTCCAACCGCTGACGAAAGGATACCGTCGAATCTCGCGAAACTTCGGACGGTCTCCCTGTTGGCCGCCGCCATGCACTCCGCCGCTCAATGAGCCAAGGCCCTGGAGGCCAAATGTCGGCGACGACACCGAGATCACATAATCGACCTCTCCCGGCGGACGCACCGGCCCTGACCACCAAGCCGCTTCGGGAGAATTCAGGAAGGCATCTGATGTCGGCTCCAGAGAATTCAAGTGGTCCCAAGTTCGACCGCCCCACCACGGCGGTAACGGTCGCACGGGGACCGGGCCGGGATGCGTCTCGTACAAATGCCAACCGTCGAAGGCATAGCCGCCGTTGATCTTCGCGGCTGGCACTCCGTCGGCGATCAAGTCGCGTCCCGCCTGAAACGCCAATCGCGATTCGGCATGGATGTCATGGCTGCTCGCCAGTGAGTAATAGCCCAAAGGGAGTATCGCAGCCGCGAAGGCTCCCAATTTCCAAGTTGTCTGTAACGGCGTGAGCGTCACAAACAGCAACACGCTGCTGGGAGCTAAAATCAGCAAATGACGGTCAAAGAGCAGCGGTGTCGTCCCCGCGATGTACGCCAACTGCCAAGCCAGCCAGAGCGAGCACAATCGGATCGTCACCCAGCGCGGTCGCTCGCGCGGTTGCCATTCCAACCCACTGACCCGTTGCAGCAGTGCGATCAACCCCAGAGCGCTCAACACCGTGACGACCCAGGCCGTCGGTTGCCCCCACAAAATCGACTTTGATCCGAGCAGATAGGTGTTCGGCGTGAACACACCGAACGGCGTGAGAACATTTCGCAGGTAGGGAAACAAAACACTCTGCTCGAAGTAGAAATAGACGATCAAATTCGCCATGAGCCACAGCGTGAAAAGACCCACTACGATCGAGCGACGTCCCAGCCGCCGCCATTCGGACATCGGCAGCGCCACCGCCAGTGCAGCCACAAAGCTGCCGAGATACACCGCGTAAGTCAGACCAATCTCCGGCAGACTGCTCCACGGGGGATTCTCCGCGAACTCCTGAGCCTGCCGCATCGACACTTCAAACACGTCCGTCGGCCCATGCACGAACCGATACCAAGCGGTGAATCCCGCGATCAGCGCCCCACCGGGAATCAAGGCGAACCAACCGTCTCGCCGGAACAATCGGTGACGCTCCCAAATCACCAGATACGTCGCCACGGCAAGCAACGCCACCACGCCATGCTGCCGAGTCCAAGCCGACCAGCCAATCAGCGCCGAGCCAACCAACAACCAACACAGCGCGCGAGGTTGTGAGCATTCGGAGCCGCGCCGTTGTTCGGGAGGGCGAGGCTCCCGCCGAGCCGGTGCGTGAATCACGCGTTCTCCCCAACCCGGCTCGGCAGGAGCCTCGCCCTCCCCAATGAGACCCGGCTCCCCAATGACTGCCGCTTTTTGTTGGAGGCCGGATAATGGCCACTCCTCTCCCTCTCTCCGTGGGAGTGGGCCGGGGTGAGGGAACCGACTCGCCACAAACCCGCGCGCAACACAAAACAGCCCCAACACCTGCCAAGTGATCGCCGGGATGTCCGTGTCGTAGGTGTAGCAGTGCAGAAAATGCAGCGGATGAAACATCAACGCCAACACCGCAAGCCAGACGCCACGACTCGGCACTCCGCACCAGCGCAGCCACCGCGCCACGACGAACATCTCGACCACATGCAGCACGACCACGCTCAGCTTCGTGACCGTGAACGACGCGCCGAATAACGCCGTGAACAACCAACCCCACAGCACATGCCCGACCAGCGACATTGGATTCCAGTGCAGAATCCGCAACTCGCCTCGCTCGTTGAGAAATGACAACGACTTGTTGAACGCCCAATCGTTCAGAATCGCGTACTCGCCCACCGGCCAGACCAGCCAGTAGCACACACCAACCAGCAACACGATCACGCCGAGGTCCGACCATACCGAGGCCGCGCTCGGCGCGGGTCTCACGACCCCGCCGCTTTCGCCGACCGAAGGTCTCCCAACCAGATCGCTACCCGCTTGGACATGAGCGACCTGTGAACCGCAAGCGGCGGGGTCAGGAGACCCGCGCCGAGCGCACGGTGAGTCACCACAGGTCAAACTAAAGCTCATCGCCGGATACCAAATGCTGCCGCAGTTCCCCTTGGATCAGCGTCCCTTGCGGACTTACCAAGCTGGCATACACGCGGCCGTCGATCCGCTCATTGGCGAACACCACCCGCCCGTCGCCGAACGCGAAATGCACGCCACCGGAATGATGCGAGTTCGGCCACGCCGCCTCCCCTTCCGCTTCGTCCCGTCCCGAATTGATCGCACCCAACCCTTGGTTCGTCCGCGAATAGTCCACCGTCCCCGGAGCACAACTCGCCCCCGGACAGATGTTGGACAGGCTCAGGACAAAACTGTTTCGATTTGCCAGAGGCGAGGCCCAAGTCTGTTCCGGCAGCGCCGGGTCCGCCCCCGCACGAATGTTCTCCGACAAAAAGATTGTCTGTGACAACCCATCGAAAATACTGTCCAGACGATGATGCCGAATCGTACAGGGTGGCGCTGTCTGCCAATTCTCCAAGAAAAACACCCCCGTCTGTAAAAACAGCAATTTGTCTCCGGGCGCTCCATCCGAGATGACGTTCGACGGACAGCCTACGCCGTTGCCGTTCAAGTCCAACGGCTGACCGGCCGGAGACACGGGGCAATCGGAGACGCCGCTCAGCACAGCCGTCCAGCCAAATCCCCCGTTGACGACATAGCTCAGGTCACCGTGGCCAACCTGCGTGTCATCCTCCGGACAAACCAGTACTTTCAAATGCGTCAGAGCAAGCGCTTGGTTCGCGGGATCAACGCTCGGTTTGTTCCAATCCCATTGTTTCGCAATCGTGGCCTGATCCAATCCGGCCATCAGTGAAACGACCCAGCTATGAAAATGCGAGAAGTTCCCACTCGCATCAACTCCAATATTTCCGGAAGCCGGCAATCGCCGCGATTGATCCCCCTCCGCCGTCATCGCCAGCGCCAAAACGCGCAGATGACTTTGACACTCACCCCGCCGCGCCGCCGAACGCGCCTTCACAATGGCGGGCAATCCCAACGCGACCAAGACTCCGATGATCGACAACGCGACCAACAACTCAATCGCGGAAAAGCCGCGTCGGTTGATCTGAATGTCGCGTTGTCCAACTGATCGCGACATCCCGGATGTCCTCAGGACAACTGGACACTCTTCGTGTTTCCGCACTACGATGAAAGCAACCCTGACAGCGCCCAATACAATAACTACTCATTGGAATGTGATGACGTTTCACTCGGCACAACAATAATCTTCAAGGGCACTTGAACAACATCCTCGCCGCGGGTGCAAATAACCATGCACGGCTGCATGTACTCCGTAAGCTTTCCCGATGCGCCGACCTTGATCGTAACTTGGATACCCATAGCCATCTTTATGGACTCGACGACCGACACTGCCAAGCATTGTGGAGATTCAATCCGATCAAACTCTACACCCTTGCCATCATTCGATCGCAAGATAAACTTCAGCTCCTGTTCACCGTTGACCGTACTAATTCCACCTGCGACCAACATAGCCGGACTAACACTCACTGACGAAACTATTTCCGCATATAATGGGATGCGGTATTTATGAATTTTCCCTTCAGCTTCTTTAAGCTGACACTCGATTTTAGAATCAATAATCGCCGTGGCTTCAGCAGCATCGATCGTAACGCACACCCCCAAAGAAGATTTCGCCAAATGCACGGTTTCAACGTTATTTGCTATTTTTTTTAACGTTATTCTTGGTTCGGAACATGAAAAACTGCTCGCCTGCCAGTCAACGACAAAGTCAGGCGTGAACCAGATTGTTGTACTTGCCCCTTTTCCAACAACCAGACGTCCGAAATTCAAAATCGAAGGTGATGAAATCGACTTTCCTGAATGGTTCAACACGAAAGCCGACGGTACGGCGATTTCGCCAGACGACGTTATAAGCGTAATAGGAATCGACTCTTGCCCTGATTCACGCGCAGCACCGCCGACCTCAATGCTGAGATTCGCCGATTGACCCGCCGATATGCGAGAAGGATTCAAATCTGGTCGCCTACATCCGCAACTTGCTTTGACGGCTTTGACGTCAATTGCCTGCTTTCCAAGGTTTGTAACCTTCGCGGTGATTCGCTTGACTTCAAATTGCGAAACAACCCAGTCAGATGGATTTTCGGCTGAGACCGAAACAACATCACTGGTCACCGCTTCTCGCGCCTTATTGCAGCCTAATATCGAGATAAGTAAACTCAAACCGAAAACAATAAATGAACGCATCAAAAACATCTCCGAAATCCTCTGTCACGATCGAGCACCTACTCCCACATTATGAACTGACTCAGTATCCATTTTTTAAGTGATATTCTTTGAACGACGTCTTCGTAGAAAACAAACGCTACAATAAATACCTGCAATAATATTAAACGAAATTAACATGTACCACCAACGTGAACGTCCCACTGACAATTCAGGAAGAATCAAATTGGGATGTGGCTTACCATCAATCGTTACCATAGGTGGCGAGACGCTGTAGTCCACCGCCGTCCAAGTCGCCGGTGGATGGAATTCAAACACGTCGTCAGCGACTTCGCCATCGACTTGAGCAGCGGTGATCACATATTCGTCCTCCTTCTTGACAGAACCATCTTCTAGAAACATCGAACTCTTAATGTGGCCAGGGAACGAAATCTGACTGAAATAACTATCAGCTTCGATCAACTGAACCATCAATCCACTCTTTGGGTTACGAAACTCGGACCGATACCATTCCTGATAATTCTGCGCATTGACCCAGACAGTTAGTGCTGGTTGCTTCGCGTTGGTTGGATATACCCCAACGACATCAACTTGGCGTCCGTGAAGTTCATCGGTGTGAACTCGAATCTCCGCTTCGGGGTGCTTTCCTTGTTGAATGATGGCAAGCTCCGACTCTCCTGGCCTGACTTGATCTAACGGGAGATCAGGCGCGGACAGCAACTTAAAGAAAAGCATCCGTAATTGCATTGGCAAGAAAGCAAGGTCGATTACGTCTTCAACGAGCCAACCCGCACTTTGTCCGCGATTCAATGTTGCGATATTGGAACGCCAGTCATAGGTATAGGATTCACCGGTCTTCTGGTGATGAGCGTCAGAAAGGGGGCCAGTGTGAGGGGACAATGAGCGTCGAAAAGGGAGCCACCGTTATTGAGCGATCCGAGCCGAGAGTTGTGGTGACGAACACCAGACTCTTGGGGGGATCGAAGGATGTTGGCGGTGG
>SXGT01215263.1_pt1 | contig 13710 bp, 7 predicted proteins | sample 3176221 | NCBI WGS metagenome assembly SXGT01 (sample SAMN11356862, study PRJNA531348) | freshwater metagenome | isolation source: freshwater sample F1-120 | place: China: Fuxian Lake, Yuxi | collected 2017-12-25 | reverse complement strand
CGTCTCAACATGCTCAAGCTGACCAGCATAAAATGGCAACCGACGGACCCGATCGAGAAAAGCAGCCACATCCATGATGGCACCTCCATTTGTGAATGCCGCGGACACACGGTTCATGCCATTGTCTGAGCCAAGTGTGTGAACAGGTGTTTAGTTTATCGGCGAGGTCCGGAGTGGTTCAAGATGAATCTCCGCTTAGAAAGGCCAGACAAACGGGGCCAAGAGCACGGTGATGACGCCCACCAGGATGTCGAGCGGAATGCCGATCTTCACATAGTCGCTGAACTTGTAGCCCCCCGGACCGTAGACCATCAGATTCGTCTGATAGCCAATCGGCGTGGCGAAACCCGCGGAAGCCGCCATGGCGACGGCGATGACGAACGGCATGGCGCTTACGTTCAAATCGCGGGCGGTGGCGATGGCGAACGGACACGCGAGCGCCGCCGCGGCGTTATTCGTGATGAGTTCCGTGGCGATCAGCGTCATGGCATAAATAACCGCCAGCGCCACCCACGGACTGCCCCCCGCGAGCTGGATCATGCCTTCGGCAATGTTGCGGGCAGCGCCGGTTTTCTCAAGGGCCGCCCCAAGTGCGAACGAGGCCGCGATGGCCAGCAGCACTTCCCAGTCGACGCTGCGCCGGGCGTTGCGAACCGAAAGACATTTGAAAAACAACATCAAGCCGGCACATAGCATGGCTGCCATCAGCACCGACATGACGTTGAACGTGGTCAGCGTCACCAACCCCAGCAACAGCCCGATGGCGATCCATGCCTTATCATGGCGCGGTGGATTGGTGTCATCGATGCGGCTGACAAGAAAGAAATCTCGGCTGTTGCGCTGCTGATCGTAGAACGACGGATGGGCCTCCACGAGCAGCGTGTCCCCGGCGTGCAGCTCAATGTCACCAATCTTTTGCTGCAAACGCTCGCCATTGCGCGCCACGGCCACGACGACGGCGTTGTATGTGTTCCGGAAGCGCCCATCGCGAATCGTTTTTCCGACCAACGGGCAACTGTTTGAAACCACGGCTTCAATCAGGCAGCGCGTGGGCCGCGGCGCGTTGAGCTTGTGGACCTGATTGGTGGCCGGCAACAATCCACGGATGCGCTGCAAGTCGACGACGCTTTCCACGATGCCGACAAACTGCAAGCGATCGTTGGCCTGCAATACTTCTTGCGGCGAGACCGCTGGAATGATCGTGCCGCCACGGTCGATCTCGGCCAAAAACACGCCGGGCAAATGTCGTAATCCCGCGGCCTCGATCGATTTGCCAATCAGCGGACCCTCGGGGGCGACTTGCATTTCCACCGTGTATTCACGCGGATCATCGCTGGTGCTCACCGCCGGTCGGCGATCTCGCAGCAGCCAGCGGCTGAATACAACGATGTAAAGGCCACCCAATATCGCTGAGGGCAGGCCTACCCAAGTGATGCTGAACATCGACAAGCCGCGGGCGCCATTTTCCGCCTGCAGGCGGGCAATCTCCTGTAAGTCTTTGCTTCTGATCGCCGCCTGCTGCTCCTTAATCAACAAGCCTTGCACGACGAGATTGGTGCTGGTGCCGATCAGCGTGCAGGTGCCGCCAAGAATCGCCGCATAACTCAGCGGGATCATGAACCTGCTCACAGGCATGCGCAGCTTGCGGGCCCAATCGCCGACGGCCGGTATGAGCATCGCGACCAGTGGCGTGTTGTTCATAAAAGCGCTCAGACCCATCGTCGGAAGCATCATGCGGGCGACAGCGGTGGTCGGAGTTTTGGGCCGTCCGAAGAGTCTTGAAGCGATGAATTCCACACCGCCCGTTTCGCGCACCGCGGCGCCTACGATGAACAGCACGGCCACGGTGATCATGCCTTCGTTCGACATGCCGGCCAGCGCTTCGTTGGGCGAAAGTATGCCGACGAGCATCAGCATCACGACTGCTGCCACCAGGATCACGTCGGGCGCGAGTGCTGTGAACATCAACAGCGCGAAGACCATGCCCACCAACCCCAGTGTGAACTGGGAAGGCGTGATCGGAGAATTAGCCCAAAACTGCGGCATGACGATTACGATCGGCGGTACGGCAGAAAGCGGTTGACCACCATGATTGGCGCAACGGAAGGATTATGCAAGGGCGATCGGTGCTGCCGCCGCCCGAACAATTGTCATGAAATGAGCCACTGCCCGCCGCGTGGGGCAGCGTCCTTGTTTGCCAGGCATGTCGTACGATGAGGAGGTGCAAATCCCAGGCAGGGCCCCGATGACGAGAATGGTGAAGCCAGGCACAGTTGTTCGCGTGTGCGTGAGGTCCCTGCGACGCTTTTTCGATCCCGTTCCACGAGCCCTTCCAGCACGCGGCGGACTTCGTCGCGGCTCAGGACGATGAGCAATCGTTTGGGACGTTTGGCGGGTGTCAAGATCGGATTACTGATGAACTTCAACGTGACAAAACTGAAAGATAGCATCGAACGTTTCGTTCTCTGATCACATCGGGCTGGTGAGAAATGCGGTCCAGGAAATCGTGGCGCCCTGGGTGCTGCTCGACTCGAAGCACTTACTTCGCCGGCAAGGTCCAAACCGGTGCGATGTCGTCGTTGGGGGTTCTCCGGACCGCGTTGGCGTGATCGAGGAGAGTATCGGTGGTTTTGTCGTTCGGGAATTCTCCGAATAACCTGCCGAGCCGGCCGACGCTGCTCGCGTAACGACCTTCTTCAAAATCGCTGAGCGCGGATTCGTACTGAGAGCACAGCGATCGCCAGGCGTCGTCGGGCGCGACGGCCAGTTCGAACAGCTCGATCGGGTCCTGGATATTTACGACACGCACTCGCCGCAGGCGCCGTGTCGCGAACTGATCGTCCAAGAGGTTGCGCGTTGGGGAGGTGATCAAGATCTGGCAGCCAAACTGTTTCGTGGCGCCTTGCACGCGGCTGGCCGCGTTCACCGCATCGCCGAGGGGGCCGTATTTGAACTTGCGCAGCGAACCGGTATTCCCCACAAATGCCTGGCCGGTATTGATGCCGACGCCCACGCCGAACGGCTCACCGATGCGCTCTTCCCAGATGGGACTGAGCCGGTTGACTTCGGCCACCATGCCGAGCGCGGCGCGGCACGCGCGCTCGGCATGGTCGGATTGCGGCTTCGGCGCGCCCCACATTGCCATCAGCTCGTCGCCGATGTAATCCACCAGCACCCCCTCTTCGGCGAGGACGCAGTCGGAAAGCGCGGTCATTACCGCGCTCAGCCACTCGACCATCACGGCGGGCTCCTGCTTGAGACGGTGGCTGATGCGGCTAAAGCCGCGGATGTCGCAGAACAGCAGGGTCACTTCCGCGTGGCGACCAGAAAGCAAGTCCGGCTCATCCGCCAGATGTTGAGCCAGATCGGCCGTAAAGAACTGCTCGAACAGCAAGGCCGCTCGTTCTTTTTCGAGCCGATCCAATCCGGCCGCCACGCCGTCGGCCAAAGTTTTGACAAGTAGTGCGGCCGGTCGCTCGATCGTCGGGGCCGGGTTGCGGCCCTCGGACCGTCGTTCCCCATAGAGCGCCCCCAGCACGTCGCCATTGGCATCCAAAATTGGCGCGGCAACGACGGCCTGAACTTCTTCGAGACTATAGCCCTGTCCCCCCAGATCGTGCGCGATCCGCGGAACTTCCCAGCAGGTGTCTTTATGAGTCAGCACCCAGCGCAGGACGCGTTCGCTCGGCTTGGGCAGGTCCGCGGGGATCGCGTCTCTCCATTGGCCCGCGTCCTGGAGCAACACCCTGCCCGAATCGAGATACAGGAGCTCGACCATCGCGCGCGAGGCGAGTTGGAAGAATTCGGCGGTGCTCTTCGCGCTGTGCAGCACGAGCGAAATCGACTGAAAACAGCGGATCACGAAGTCGGCCGAGTAAGTGATTTGCAGGTCTGGCTTGACGGACGAATCGAGGCCCGCGGACCTTCCCGGAACCAGCGAGGGTTCCGCCAGGCTTTGCAGGCCAGAGCTGAAGATCTCGATTCGCTTTGTGCCGATTTTGATGACCGCCCCGGGTCCGACCACGTGCGACCGATCAGCAGCCAGCGGAACGCCGTCGACGTCGGGCTGGACGGTCGTGCTGGTGTTGGTGACCAGGACCGTTCCGTCGGATTGAGGCGCGAGGATGATCGGCTTGCGAGAAACGATTAATTCTGCATCGGACGCAACATTGATGCGGTCTCGTCCTTCGTGCGTGCGAAAACGCCGGAAGAGCTCCTGAGAGTTGTCTTCATCGCGAATGCGGCCAATCTCCAGCGCCGCATCCAGCGGCTCATAGTCGCAGAGCATGCGCGGGCCGTCGAATATGCGAATCGCAATCGCGATCATAGTTATTCGAGCAAGTCCTCCAAGCTGGGTTGCGCCAAAATCAAAGTCACCAACTGCCGGTCATCCCGTTTGAGATAGGCAAGATCGGTTTTCGCGGAGGGAAGCCCTATCTGGTAGTTTTCGTGCTCGGCCCGCAGGAAATCGTGAAGGTCTTTCCGGCGAGCCACTATTTCGTTCGAGCCGGCAACCAATAGTTCGCAGCATTGAGAAAGCAGCTTGAACCTTGTCGTGTCTTCTCCTGCCTGCTCGATTGTCCTGAGATTGTTACGCGCTTCCGCCGCTGACTGAGCGACTCTCTCGGACATGGATTTCTCCAAGCCCTCGTGTAACCGCAAGGCAATGGTTCGCCGAAATTGGTATTTGCATACCGAAATCTTTTGCACGTTCGTGTCCAAGCGTCGTTCGACTGCGAAGTTGATCGCGGCGTCATACTCTTTCGCCGCGTCCAGGTATTCGGATTGCTCACCGAAGAGAAAACAATCCGCGTATCTCTCTCGAGCATTGATGTAGAGACTGACCAGGTTCCAGTGGTATTGTTGCAACTTCGAGTCTTTCCTCGTCGAAACATCATCTTCAACGACCTCGATCTCTCGCAACAGTTCGTCGAGCAAAGGCTTAAAACGCTTCTTTGCTTCAACAAACTTTTTATTCCAATGCAGTCCAAGTGCAATGCGGTGACGGTTAGCAAACTCATCGTACTTCTGCCGTTTGTCAAGTTTCGCGGTCTCTCGACGAATCGCGTTGGCTTGCTGGAAGCAATCAATCGAGACGACAAGCTTCTCGGCGCCCCAATCGAGGCAGTGGAGACCACGCAGTTCCCAATAATGAGCCTGCAAAGGATGGCCTGCCGGTAGCAGGGTTAGCGACGTCTCGATCAAGTTGAAACACTTCTCCGCTTCGTCCCGAGATTGATTTTGCGAGTGAGCCTGCGCGAGTTGGCACAGGCAATAGAAGCTGAAGAACGGCGGAAATATGGACGTGCGTTGAGCCGCACTTTCATCAACCTTCACAATACTTAGCGTCTCCGCGGCACTTTCCCACTCGGCTCGATGGGCACGCATGACGGCACGATCAGCATCGCATAGCTGGAGAAGTAATGCGGCGGCCTTGCCGGATACGCTGCTGGGGTTCGTGCGAACCGCATCCTCGTAGCCATCCCTTGCCTGCTGATAGTGTCGGATGCAATCTTCCCAGTAGTCCTTACGGCTCTTTTCATCGGCCGCAGCGGAGGAAGCACCATATTCCGAGTTCAAGGCAAGTGTGTGCTCAACCGCTGCCATAAGATGAATCAGGGACGTGGATCGATCGACCTCTGGCAGGCGATTAAGTTCCGCCAGCGCCCGCTTGAGCGCTTCGACGGAAGTCCGGGGATCACAATTCGTCCACTTGAGAGCGCCTCGCAGCACTGCCATGTCAACCCCGCGGATCGTCGCGTCTCGCGCGAGTTCACCCGTCAACAAGTCATCAAACTCCTTTGTCCGGACTGATGGTATGAGATCGAACAATTCGATGCACCGTTTCGCCGCATCAGCGTGCCTGCCAGTGGCAACTCCCTCCGCCTCCGCCAATAGTTGCTCCACAAGCAACTGACGCATGGGTGGAGCGAATTCGGGAATCTCGTGAAACCACCATTTGCCGTTGAGTCCGGGCAAGGTGGCCAGCGTCGTCGCCAAATCGGCAAGTTCGGGGCGAGGCCGCTGCATCTTGGGCCAGATAAGGTACCCACCGCCGGCAAGGCCCAGCGCGGCCACCGATCCCCCGAGAATGAATCGTCCGAGTTGACGCCGCTGGAATTTGTATCGGCTGGCTCGCTGAGTCGTTTTGGTTGGGGAGCGGGTGGAGACCGATCCGGCACCCTGAGCATCGTCGGAACGGGGCGTTACCGTGCTGATCAACAACGATAAGTCGCTGCCGTCGCACCAGGGCGCAAGCGCGTCGACGGTCCCCGCCGCGTCATAGCGAAGCTCCGCGTCCCGCGCCATCATGTCCCCCACGATTTCCGCCAACCTGGCGGCGACATCCGGACGCCGTTTACGCAACGCAGGAACTCTCTTGCCCTTTTCGCCGCAATGCGCCTTCATCTTGTCGTAGGTGCTTTTCTCCTCGGCAAACGGCGGGGAACCGGAAAGCAAACAATAGAGAGTGCAGCCCAAACTGTAAATGTCCGCCTGGGGGTCGACGCCGCTTGAGTTTTTGACTTGTTCCGGAGCGATGTAGTCCGCGGTTCCCAGGCAGCCGTGCGAGCCTGTGAGGTCCTTCGGTTCCCGTGGGCCGCCCAAGCCGTCGACCCGCCGGGCCAGTCCAAAGTCGACGATCTTGACCATTCCTGTTCGATCGAGCATTAGATTCGAGGGCTTGATATCGCGATGAACGATGTTCTGTTGGTGCAAGTGCTGGAGCCCCTGCGCGACTTGCATTGCGAGCTCGCAGGCGTCGGCGATGCTTAGCTGTTTTCCTTCGATGGCATGGAAGTCGATGATCTTCTGAAGGCTTGCGCCCTCGATATGCTCCATCACCAACCAATAATCGTCGCCGATCTTTCGCGGTTCGATCACGTCAACGATGTTTCGATGATTCAACATCGAGAGAATTTGTACCTCGCGAAGAATCCGTTGGTTCAACTGCTCGTCGCCGCTCTCGCCGGTGCGGACCCGTTTAACGGCCCGGATCTGACCGGAATGCACGTTCCTGGCCCGCCATACGCAACCCATGCCGCCCGCGCCGAGCGGCTCGATCAACTCGTAGTCGCCGAGGACGAACGTGGAGGGTTTGCCGGTCTTCGTATAGCTGTCAATAAACTCTTTGAGCTCCGGATACCTGCTCAGCCACTTACTGGTGTCGATGGTGTTGTCAGAAACGTGCAACTCGCACTCGGCGAGAAATAGTTGACGAAGCCGCCATTGGCGCTCGGGTCCCGAGACTTCGCCGATGTACGTTTCAGGATTGGGATTGCCCCCCTCAGAAACAACTTGCCGATAGGCGTCGCGCATGCGCGAGAAATCGTCGCTGATCCGCCTATCGGGGAACTCGGGATTGGCGGTGGTTTGCACCAGCATGACCAGATACCAGCAGGGGGTAACTTCCTTAATATAGGCAAAGACGCGCAAAGTGTCAGCAATCCGCTGCCAAGAAAGTCGTATTGCTGGAAAGCGCCGTCAATCGGTGTAGAATAAACTCTCGATACCTGTCGCCTTCCGGCCCGGCGGGATGATTTCTACGGGCATGGGTGCGGGTTTGCGTTTTTTCGCCTTGCTCACGCTGCGGGCGAGGAATCCTCCCAAGGGACCGGCTAGTAACGCCGGCAGCAAGACCAGGTTAATCACCAGTCCGACGGACAGCAGCATGACCATCAGCAGGCCGAAGCGCTCCGTGGGTGCAAAGTCGCTGAGCGCGAAGATGCCCAGGCCCAGGCCGATCACGCCCCAGCTCTGGTACATGGCTTTCGCGCAGTGGTGATAGGCCAGCCGGACCGACTGCTGGCGGTCCAGTCCCTGCGCCAAGCCGCGGCGGAACCAGAGCACAAAGTGCAGCACGTCGTCGACGGTCACGCCCAGTGCAACGCTGGGCGCTAGTACGGTGCTGATGTCGAGCGTGATCCCCAGCCAACCCATCGTGCCGATCACAAGTAGCGTTGGAAAAACACCGGTGATCATCATCACAAGTCCGACCGACCAGTGCCGCATCAAGACCACAATCGTGATCACGATCAACACGAGGTCGGTGATCAGTCCCAAACCGAGACCCTCCAGCAGCGACTGCTGGGACCGTTCAATCAGCGGCACCATGCCGGTAAAGGTCGCCGAGATTCCCTCGGCGCTGCGGCCGCGCTCCGCCGCGAGCACCGGCTCCACACGCTGGCGAACCGTTTCCATGAAGTACCGCATATCGACGTTGTGGAACGACCTCGTCCGCAGACTGATCCTCCACAGCTCATCGCCCTTGCTTGACGCCAGGAAGCCAGAGCTTACCAGGCGGTCGCGGTGGCTCACCAGGCGGCGGTCGAACACGGAGCGCTTCAGCGACCAACGGTCGCCGGTATCACGCGGAAGGCGGGGACTGAAGGTGACCGCTGAGACGCTCGTACTGACTTCGTCGAGCGAGGCAACGCGTTTCTGCACGCGATCGATGAGCTCCATTTGTTCCAACATCCTGAGCCGGCACGTGGGACTGATGCGAATCACCAGCTCCATCGGCACCAGCCCGCCGAGGTGCTCTTCCAGCCAGCGGGAATTTCTCGGGAACTCTGCATCGGGTGAGAAGAACTCCTCCGCGGTGATTGAAGTCTTGATGCGGGACAAACCCAGTCCGCCCACGGCCGCTATGACGATGGCCGCCACCGTGATCAGGCTGCTCTTTCGAGTGACTCGTTGACCCCACGACCACCAGTTCAAACCCCATCGGCCTCGAGCCGATGGTGAAGGAGATGGTTTAGCTAGATGGCATAGGCACGCAACTATCGACCCCCCTCCCGACGCGTCGGGATGGGTGAAGCAGATCGGTCGTCCATTCCGGAACCGTTGCAAAGCCGAGTAATCTTGTTCACCATCCGGGCGAGTCGGATGGGGTCCCACGGAGCGCAGCGGCCAGAGGGCACAACCGGCAGGCAGGACGAGCAGCAGCCAGAGCAGGCTCATCGCCACGCCGATCGCCGCATAGATTCCGAACTGACGAATCGGCAACAGCTCGCTGGCAAACAGCGAGAGTAGTCCCATCGCGGTCGTTCCGGTGGCCAGCACCAGGGGAAGCCTGGCGTGTGCTACCGCTCGGCCCGTGGCCCCCGCCAGGCCTCCTTTGGCGACCTCATCGCGATAGTAGTTCGCCCAGTGGATGGCGCCAGAAATCGTCGCTACGTACACGAGCGGCGGCATACTCAAGAGCACCGCGTTCATGACGCCGCCGGAAAACCAGAGTACGGCCAGCGCCGTGGCCGCCGCGAGTACTCCGGCCGCGATCACCAACATTGTCAACCGCAGGCTGCGGAAACAGAACCAGGAAAACACGACCGCTGCCAGGACGGAGAGCGGGCCGGGAATGCTCATGGAGGCGGCCGCGGCTTCGTCGATCGCCGACGAGGTGACGGGCGGCCCGCCCATTCGCACCGCGTTGCGCGGCAGACCGCAGGACTCGGCGGCGCGGTAGATCGATTGAAGCAACTCGTGTGGGTCTTGCTTGCCGCGCTCGCTCGGCCGCACGATGACGCAGGACTGCCGACCATCGGGACCGATCATCAGTCCGCGCAGCCGGGCCACGGCTTCCTTGCGCGACAGATTCAGGGGCGACGCCATCAGATCTTCGAGCGCTTGCGGACTTGTCATAACGCTCTCGACGAGCGGCGGCTCGCTCGCCGGTTCGTCCGCCCGCCGCTCCAGCCGGTCTGCCAGCCGCGGCAGTCGAGGATCGTCGAGGGTACACCCTTCCCAACTGACGGCGACAAATTCCTCGCTGCCGAAGTGCCGGCCAAAGTTGGCATATTCGGTCGTTTCAGGAAGTTCTTGCGGCAGCCAGGTGCGCACGTCGTTGGCGTTGGTGCCGAGTGCCTTCACCGCTCCCAACACCACCAACGGCGCCAGGCACAGTACCGCCGCGAGCAGCGGATAACGATATCGCTGGTGGAATGAGTCATTCATGACGCCGAGATCTGATATTTAATGAGTCGAAGCAGTTTCAAAACGTCCTTCTCTCTCACCCCCGGCCCCTCTCCCGCAACGGGGAGAAGGGAGTATAGATTCCGCTACGCAAAGCTAAATCCCGGCGACACGCTCGCGAGTGGCGCCATATGGTAAGTCGGCGCGTCGCTGGCTAGGAAAGGTGTGAACGGAGGAATCTGCTCTTGATGCAAACAAAGCTCGAGCACGCCTGGACCGGTAGCTACGCGACGAAATTCCCGCAGGCGTTTGCTCAGCTCGTCGCGCGTGCTCGCAGAACCTACCCAGAGGCGATCGGGTGAACCCAGGCCTCGGGCCATGTCGGCGATGGAGACGGCGGGATACCGCGAACCTTCGATTCGGCTTTCGAAATAAAGCTGTTGACGTGTAACGCACATGCCGTGCATGCCGTTGTTGAAAACGACGAACAGGATCGGCAGTTTATGGTGGACGGCGGTATTCACCTCGGTGCCCAACATCAGAAAGGCTCCGTCGCCGCAGATAACCATCGTCCGCGAACCGGCTGAGGAGCCCAGCTGAGCGCCAATGGCACCAGCGACGGCGTAGCCCATGCCGCCCATTCCCAATGCACACGTGGTGCTGACGTTGCGCGGCGTTCTCAGGTAGTGCAAGGCAGCTGCCGCGCAGTTGCCGGCGTCGAATGTGACATGGCCCGAGGTCGGTAAAAATTGCTGGAGCACTTCCAGTGCTTCGCTTTGCAACAAGGTTCCGCGCCGCTTGTTCGGGAATGATGCAAACTCGTCCGGAGGCAGTTCGGGCGCCAACCGCGCCGCATAACGTGTGACGGGTACCGTGGGGGGAATCCGAACAGGCTCGTTGGCCTCATCGCATAGCTGATTCAGTTTCCAGAATACGACGCCGGCATCCGCCTCGAGGTATACCGCCGGTTTCACGATTCGCAACACCTCGCCCATGTCGATGTTCACGATGGCCAAACGTTCTGGCTGAAGGGCCCGCTGAATGGGCTGGCAGGTCATCACGTTCAGGCCCGTGCCCACCGCCACGATCAGATCGGCTTGCTCCTCTAAATAACGATGCACCGACGGTTCGCCGGCCATGCCCACCATGCCCAGGTAAAGCGGGTCGTCGTTGGGAAATACATTCTTGCTGGAGAGCGTCGTGGCCACGGGGATGTGCAGACGGCGTGCAAACTCCAGAACCGCCTCTGGATTACTGCAACGATCCACGCCACTGCCCAACAGGAGCACCGGCGAGCGGGTGGCGCTTATGGCGTCGAACAGAGGAGTGACTTCGTGCGTCGATACTTCGCGCAGGTCTCGCAGTTCTTCCAGGCAATCCGGTAGTGAGGATGGTCGTGGGCCAACCTCGCAATCGTAGAGGTCGCGGGGAATCAGCAGCGCCGCAGGTCCCGGCCGACCGCTTAAAGCGCCGCGCACGGCCGCTTCCAGGCACGGCCAAAATAAGCTGGGATCGTCGATCGTGGCGTGATACTTGGTGATGGACGAAAAGAGTGTGTCGGCATTGACCGAGCGACCAATTCCAGACGAATCCTGAAAGGCACCTCGCCCATGGTGCTTCGTGGGTGGTTGGCCCACAATCGCGAGCACTGGCACCGATTCGGCAAACGATTCGGCGATGCCCACGGCCAGATTCATCATGCCTCCGCCCGATGTCGCACAGCACACACCGAGCGTGCGGTACACCCGGGCCCGGCAGTCGGCCATGAACGCTGCGCCGACTTCCGATTTGGCACAGACCGTTTGGAAGCTTCCGTGGCCGAGCCGATGAACCGCATCGTACACATGTTCAATGTTGGCCCCGCCGACACCGAAGATATATCCCAGGTCCCAGTCGCGTAGCGTCGTAATCAGTGCGTCGGCGAGCTTCATCGTGCATCCTTTCGCCAATGGATGACGGCTGCTGCTGAGAAGTCGCCGGCATGAGCGAAGCCGCCCAGAACCAGGTGGCTGTCATTGGTTAGTTGTCCGCTGTCGATCGCTTCTTCCAGGCAGATGGGCAGCGCGGCGCCAAACAGGTTGCCGTGCCGCTCGAAGGTCGAAACGTGTCTCTCCGCAGGAACTTGGAGCGCCTCGCGCCAGTTCCGCAGAAAGATGCGGTTGGGTTGATTGGTGATCAGGGTATCAATCGCGCGGGTGGGCAGCTCGACCCGATCGCAAGCGGCACGGATCGCCTCGGGCACGATGCGATTGGCCCGGCCCATGATCTGGGCCAGCTTCGCCTCGGTAAAATCAACGTACGAACAGGAACGGCTCGGCTCCCACCACTCGCTGCCATCCTGGCGAACCACCGCCATATCGTCCGCGTACTCGCAGTGGTTCCGCTGCACGATGGCCTTGACCGGCGATTCGTCGGAAGCGACCAGGTATCCCACACCGCATCCGTCGCCGGGAATGCGCGCCTGTTTCAGCTTGCGTGTCTCCTCCTGCGCGAACATCCTGCCGGCGGCGTTCTGCACATTGCAGACCAGCGCGGTCTTCGCGCCGTGGCAGGTCATCAGCATCTGGGCCTGGGCCATCATGTGAATGAACGACACGCAACCACCGTTGTGCAGATCGATGATCCACTCTGGCCGACAACCCAGCGCCTTGCCGACCGAGGCTCCGCAACCGGTGAACGGCTGGTCGGGCGTGGTGACGTTGGTCATCAGAATATCGACGTCCGTTTGTAAGTTGATGTTCAGGCGATCGGCCAACTTGCGGGCGGCCTCGACGATCATCGTCTGGGAAGTCTCGTCACGCGCGACGTGATGCCGCTGCTTGACGCCGCGGAACATGGCGTGACCCTGCTCCTCCTCAGATTGCTGGAAAAACGCGTTATCGACGACTCGCCGCGGCAAGTAACTTGCCACGCCGACCAGGCTCATAGTCTTCATGCGGCCCTCCCAAGGGTCATGGGCAGGCCGTTGGCGTGCCGGTACTCGAGGATGTGTTTGAGATTGTCGAGTTCGATCTTGTGGCCGGCGTAGAAGAACGGCCACATGTCGCCCACCCAAATCCTGCGGTCTCGCGGAGCCGTTCCCGGATACGCGTTGTGGTCGTAGATCGGGTGCCGGCAGTTCGTCCAGGTGACGACGCAACCGGGCTTGCCCAGCACCAGCTCGGCCGGCACGACGCGCATCAGGTAGATCATCCACAGGTGCTCGCCCTGGTCCCAGGCGCAGTGGAAATCGACGGTCATGGCCTGGCGGTTGGCGACCACTCGGGCATAGATCTTGGTGTTGTTGGCGATCCGGTCCATGCCGACGACAAGGCCATCCTCAGACACCGGCGTGAAGTCCCGGGTGCTGTAGGTCCACTCCTCCAGCGTGTAGACGTCGGCCAGGTATTCGAAGGCTTTTTCCGGCGGGCAGCTTATGTAGTCCTGAATCGAACAGTACTGTCCGTACACCTGATCGTGGGGATAGACCGCATGGGTCATCTCCATCGCCAGGCTGGTCAATTGTTCCTTCGAGCAATTCTCGATTCGGTGCACATTGGGCAACCTGTCGAGGGCAATCAGCTTAGTTTCCACCGTGCTAGCTCCTTACCTGATTGAGTTAACCGTTGCTCTTGGGCGTTGAATGCGGAGCGCAATTCGGGACTGATTTGTTACGGGCGAGCCCGATGCATCCCGTTTCCTCTGGGGGTAAATAAATGGAGGTAAACGAATGGGACATTACGTGATAATTCCAGAAGGGGGGTATGGTGTCAGCCTGCGGGTATGCCGAGGAGTGCTCGGTCGATTGTCGGGGGTGAT
>SXGT01020451.1_pt1 | contig 13710 bp, 11 predicted proteins | sample 3176221 | NCBI WGS metagenome assembly SXGT01 (sample SAMN11356862, study PRJNA531348) | freshwater metagenome | isolation source: freshwater sample F1-120 | place: China: Fuxian Lake, Yuxi | collected 2017-12-25 | reverse complement strand
TCGACGGATTCTACAACCCATGTCGTCGACATTCAGCGATCGGCTACGTCAGTCCGATCGAGTTCGAGTTGAAGTTCATGAGTGACGAGATCGAGAAGAAAGCAGCATAGTGACACTGTCCACCGAAGCGGGGGAACTTCAGCTTGTCGTCCCCGTATGCTGCGATCGTGAGGGCGCCGTCCTTTTCGTCGAGCAGCGCAGTGTCGATGAACTGGGCCAGGTCCGACGTATTGCGGAGCTCGGCGGTCACCCGGGTCGTGCCCTCGGACACGGACACGGACATGGTCAGGCCCGCGCACGCAAGGTAGCGGCCCACCGTGGCAAACTCAGCGGCGTTCTTGAAGAGGGGTTGCGGTTTGTTGCCGCCCAGCGCTTCGAACTGCTCCGCGGTGATTCTCGTTGGCGGGTCGAGAGTGACATTGAAGTACACGGTACCAAATTCTGCTGGAACCGCCTTCTTGACCCGATCGTCGAAGAGCTCGACCCGCAGGCGTCCATCGGCCACGCGGGTGCTCTTCTTCACCTCATGAACGAGGGAGCACACCGTGCTTTTCTCCTGCTCAAGCTTCCCTCTGCCACACCATTGCACCTTCGCCCCTACCTTGGCGACGAGGAAGTCCGTGTCATCCTCGCCCCTCGGTTGAGTGGGCGTCCAGAAGCCGACCTCGAGGGATGACGGCCGTTCCGGTTTCGCCTCCACCACGGTCACGCTGAGAGCGGAGGCGCACCGGTTGTCGCATTTTTCGCCGCAGCCAGCGTTCGCCGCGCCCACGAGCGCGAGCGCGAGCGCGGCGAGGCCACGGACCCACGAGCCAGCTCCGGCTGTCATCGACTTCATGTCACATCCTTGTTCGTGGCGGTTCATGGGCACACCTTCCGGACCAGATCTTGGCAGGCCTCGTAGTCGTCGCTGCTGAGCTCTTGCGAACCGGCCATCGCGGGCCGGCTAACTGCGGCGCAGGTTCCGCCGGCCGTCGCGAAGTTGTCTACGCAGCCGATCATGCAGCCGTACTCGCCCGCGTTCTGGCCGAGGCCGGTGCCGGCGAGCTCGAACACCCCGCCCCCGTAGTCGATGTGGACGCCGGAGTAGGACGCGATGCCCGTCTGGGGCGGCAAGGTGGTCGTGCTCTGGAAGCGGCAGTCGGCGTTCGGCAGGTCCCCGATCGCCTTCGCGGCGGCGAGATCGTAGCAGGGGCAGGCGAGGGTCGGGTGGGCGTCGCAGGTGTCGAACAGGCCGTCGCTGTCGGTGTCGATGGACTCGCCGGCCACGTCGTTGTCGCAGTTCTGGTCGGTGCCGTCGCAGAACTCTTTGGCGCCGTGGAAGCGCGTGCTGTCGGTCGGGGCGCAGTCGGTGACGTCGGGGTCGCCGTCGTCATCGTCGTCGGTTTCGACGCAATCGGCGTGGCCGTCCTCGTCGGTGTCGGGGAAGTCGTCGTCGGCGATGTCGTTGCAGTTCTGGTCCTTGCCGTCGCAGACCTCGTCGTTCTCCGGGAAGCGGGTCTCGTCGTCGTCATCGCAGTCGGCGTCGGCGGGCGAGCCGTCGTGGTCGTCGTCCGTCGGTGCGGGCGGGATGTCCGGCTTGGGGGGCTCGACACCGGGCGGGAGGGCGCCGGGCGGCGTCGGCGGATCGGGCGGGGTCACGGGGTTGGGGTCGTAGGAGAGCGTGTAGGTGACGACCACCCCGGGCGAGCCGCCGCAGGCCTGGATGCAGCCGGCCGGGGTCTTGAGGAGCTCCAGCGTCAGGCCCTCGAGGTTCGCCGCGAAGGGCTCGCCGAGCGAGACCGACATCTGCGTGGTCGGCTTGGACACGTCGGCCTCGGTGCGCGTCGGGGTGCCGAGCACGTCATCCTGGAACGTGCCCTTCAGGCGCCACTCGCCCGTCTTCATCGGCACCAGCGCGCAGACGCCGACCTTGTCGTCGTTGTCGTAGTAGTGGGTCGCCGGGACATAGTCCGAGTTCGCGATCGTGCCCTCGACGGTGTGTTGCCGCCAGGCGAGTGCGCGCTGCGCGCTGTGCTCGACGTGGACCTCGGAGGCCTTCACGCAGCCGATGTCGCCCGGGGCGACGACGGCCGCGGTCGAGAAGTGCTGCACCTGGCCGACGCAGCTCCAGGTGTCGCCGTTCTTGGCGACGACGCAGTCGGAGCCCTTGGACCAGATCCCGGTGGCCTCGTCGCGCGAGGCGACCGGCAGCGTGACGCCGTCCGTGAACTGGTCGGCAAAGAAGTCGGCGAGCCGGCCGCTCATCCCGAAGGAGACCGTCGCGGGCTTGCCCGTGGCGGGCTGGAGCGCCTCGCCGGCGGCGCCCTTGAGCTCGACGTGAACGATGCCGAGCGGGATGCTCGGCACGATGCCGCCGGTCGCGTTCGTGATGGCGAGGTAGGGCTCGGGGACCTGGCCCGCGGGGATCGGCAGGAGCGATCCGTTGGCGTCGAAGAAGTCGCGCTCGATATCGAGCGAGCGACCGCCGACCGTGACCTGGCCGCTGTAGGCCGCGCCGGAAGCGGTCACCAGGCCATCAGCCTGGAGCGAGACCGAGCCGGCCGACATGGCGAGCACGCCACCGGCCGAGGCTGGGAACGTCACCGAGGCCTCGAGCGGCTGCAGGATCACCTTGACCCCGGCGCGGCCGCGGCTCACGTCGAGGACGACCCCGTTGGGCATGAAGCCCGGGGCGCGCGCGGTCGCGTTCGGGCTGCCGCCGACGGTGATGTGGGTCACCGTCACGCGCGTGCCCTGGGCGGCAAACGCGGTGCCGGCCACAACGACCTCGGCACCGGCGATGGGGGCGCCGTACGCGTCGGTCACGAAGACCGTGGCGTCGAACGTGGTCAGCGGGTCGAGGACGTTCAGGGCGAGCCCGAGCGTGCCGGTCACCTGGACCGGCGGCGCGATGACCTCGGCGGGCGTGACGTCGGTCTCGCCGCCCGACGTCTCCTCCGTCTCGCCCACGGCGGTCGCGTCGCTGGTGTCGGGGAAGGTCGTGACCTGGACGTCGAGGCCGAGCACCTCCACGGCCTTGGAGCAGCCGCCGAGGACGACGACGAGCGGCGTCAGCCAGCGGACGATGCGGCGCGCGGGGGAGGTCGCCGCGGGCGCGGGCGCGAGCGACCCGCAGGCCGACGTCGGAGCTGCGGCGAGCGTGGGTGGGGTGAGCGGGCGTGGCGTGCAAGGCATGGCGGACGACCTTGTGGGGTGTGTTCGCGGTAGGCGCGAGCCAGGGGAAGCGGGGTCCCTGACGGTGTGCTCGCCATCGATATTATGCGTGGGGTCCTGAGACCTCTGGTATGACGGGATCGCGTCATTTCTGTGATGGGCGGAGTCGATGAACCTCGCGGACGTCAGGCGGCTGGTGTCGGGCACAGCGGACGCGTCATTCGCGGTCGATGGCGCTGGGACCGTGGTCGCCTGGAACGACGCCTGCGCGGCGCTTCTCGGCGCGGCGCTCTCGGCGGCGCTCGGGCGGCGCTGCGGGGAGCTTCTCGGCGCCGTCGATGAGGCCGGGCCCGTCTGCGGGAGCGACTGCTGTGTCCTTCGCGCGGCTCGCACGGGCCGCCCCCTCGCGAACTTCGACGTGCAGGTGAAGACCACCGCCGGCGTCAAGTGGTGCAACATCTCCGTGCTCCATGCCGGTGCGGGCGGGCGGGGCGGCTGGTCGATTCACGTCATGCGGCAGGTCGACGTCCGCAAGCGGCTCGAGGCGCTGGTCCGAGACTTCGCGGGCAAGGAGCAGGACCGTCCGGGCGAGCAGGTCGCCATGCCGGGCACGGTGGTGCGCTCTCCGCGACGCGGCGACCTCACGCCGCAGGAGCTGGCCGTCCTGCGCCTGCTCGCGCGGGGCACGGCGACCGCCGAGATCGCCGCCGAGCTCGGTATCAGCGTGGCGACGGCGAACAACCACGTCGCCCACATCCTCAAGAAGCTCGACGCCCATACGCGGCTCGAGGCGATACGCCGCGCGGAGCAGGCGGGACTGATCTGACCGCGCGGACTCCAGTCGCGGACTCGTTGGGCTCGGCTGCGTAGCTGCTCGAGGTGGTCCGCGTGCTGCGCAGAAGGCCCATCACGACCAACGCCCGGCCTCCTGGGAATTGGCGCGGTGACCGGGGGCGGCTATGCTCGCGGCATGGTCCGCACCCACCAGACGACCTGGAAGACGTACGCCGACTACCTGGCGTTGCCCGAAGGGGTCAAGGCGGAGCTCATCGACGGCGAGCTCCTGATGAGCCCCCAACCCAAGGGTCGCCACGTCCGGGTCGCGAGCTTCCTAGGCGCGCAGCTGCTCGTGCGCTTCGGGTCGAGCGCGCACGCAACGAGCGATGGGGCTGGCGGCTGGTGGATTCTGGACGAGCCCGAGGTTCACCTGAAGACCGACGTGCGGGTGGTCGTACCGGACATCGCGGGCTGGCGCCGCGAGCGCATGCCCGAGCCCCCGAGCGACTCCCACAAGTTCCTCGTCGTGCCCGATTGGATCTGCGAGATCCTCGCGCCGGGCACATGGAACCGGGACGCTCTCGTCAAGATGCCGCGCCACCTCGAGGCTGGGGTGCAGTGGGCCTGGGTCGTCGATCCGGTCGCCCAACGCGTCGACGTCTTCCACGCCGACGGCCGTGAGTGGGTCGTGGCCGGCGCCTTCGAGGGCGCCGTCAAGGCCGCGATACCGCCCTTCGAGGCCGTCGAGCTCGACCTCGCGCCGTGGTGGTCGACCCCCGCCTGAGCGGCACCTCGCACGCCTCCGGCCATCCTCGTAGGGGCGCGCGCGGACTCCAGTCACTGGAGCTGGGACTCCAGTCACTGGAGTCGGAATCCCGTACGGATCAGATGTCGTCGGCGGACCGGAGCAGCTCGGCGACGAAGTCCAACCGCACATCGATGAGGCTCGAACGGCGCCCGCGCGTGACGCCCTCGATGAGGGTCGTTCCGGGCTTCAAGTAATCCGTCGAGATCGTGTCCTCGCCGTAGTTGAACTTGCGCTTCTCCGCCTTCTTCTCTTTCTCTTCCTTCTTGGGCTCGCCCGCGTAGCTGCTCGAGGTGGTCAGCGTGCTGCCCAGAAGGCCCATCAGGACCAACGCCATCGACAGTTTCTTACGCATCGCGCCTCCGTTACGCCCAGGAAGTGGCCAGCACCGAAGGTAGCTCATGGCGTCTTGGGCTGCAACGCTCGGATCGTTGCGTCGATCGCCTTCACCCGCTTGGCGACCTCGCCGTACTTCGGGTGGGTCTTGTCGATCTTGGCCAGGAGCTCCTCGCAGCGCTGTTTGGCCTGGTCCCACTTCTGCGTGTACTGGTGATGCAAGACGCAGAGGTTGTAGAAGATGTCGACGTTGCCCGCGCTGTTCGCGAGCGCCGCCAGATAGCTCTTCTCGGCCTCGTCGAAGCGCCCCAGTCCGCGCAGCGCCACGCCGCGCGATACGGCGATCTGGACGTTGTCGGGGTGCGCCTTGAACGCCTCGTCGAAGCGCTTGAACGCCGAATCGAAATTGCCATACGCCAGCTCCATCGCCGCCAGGTTGAGGCGCGCGTCGTCGAGCATCGGGTCGGCCTTCAGCGCCGCCAGGAACGAGTCCGCCGCCAGGCGCGACTGGTCGTTGTGCAGGTAGACGAGGCCCATCAGGTTGAGCAGCGGCGCCGCATCCGGGTGCTTCTCGAGCGCGCTCTGCGCGATGAGCCCGGCCTGGTCGACGAGCCCCTGTCGGAAGTAGGCGATCGCGACATTGAGGAACGCCGTGATGTTCTCGGGATCGCCGAGCAGGACATTGCGCTCGTGCTTGATCGCCGCGTCCCAGTTCTTGCGCCCCATCTCGTACTCGGCGAGGAGGTTGCGCGCGTCCGCCTGGAATCGGTCCTCGACGATGATCGCCTCGAGCGTCGCCGCCGCCGACTCGGCCTTGGACGGATCCTTCAGCTCGAGCCCCGCGAGCCGCGCCCGCGCCGGCAGGTACTTCGGATCGGCCGCCAGCGACTTCTGCCATGCCGCACGCGCCCCGCCCACGTCACCCTTGCGAAACAGCAAGAGCCCGAGGTTGAAGTTCGCCTCCTTGGCCTTGCTCGCGTCGCCCGCCGCCGACCGGAACAGCCGCTCCGCGTCCGCCGCGCGCGTCGCGAAGAGCGCCGGGTCGCTCGCGATCTTCAGCGCCTCTTCGAAGTCCCCCGCGTGCGCGAGCTGCGCGCCGCCACTTATTGCCACCACGGTCAGAGCCAGTGCCCCTGCCCGCATCGCCGCCCGCATCGCCTGGCGCATGTCACTTACCTCCCACGAACTGCGGCGTGCCGCTGTTGGGCGTCAGTTGCTCGGGCCGGAGCCGCGACTCCTTCACCGAGAGATCGGTGAGGTCGAGCTGCGCGATCGCCCGCTCCGCCTTCTCGCTGTAGTCGTTGAACCAGCGGAACTGCTTGGCCGTCTCGAGCGCCCGCCTGTAGTTGAAGATCGCCTGGTCGCGGATCTTCACCGCCTGCGCCGACATCTCCTGGCGGTGCGCGTCGGCCGTCTCGGGGATGCCCGCGATACTGCGCGGCACCGGCGAGTTCTCGACCGCGTCGGCGAGATCCTGATACGCGAATCCGAGCTGCTCCGACGCCGCGATCACCCAGCCCGGGTGGTTGTAGGCGATGACCTTCTCGTAGGTGTCCTTCACAGTCGCCAAGATCGCGAGCTTGTCCTGCAGCTGCTTCTTCGCGACCTTATCGGAGGCCTCGTCGAGCTTGATGGCGCGCGCGCGCTGCAGCTCGATATCGCCGAGGTTGAAGTGGCTCTCGGCGACGGCCGAGATGGCGTTGTTGTCGAGGTCGCGCAGGAAGCGCTCATCCAGCGCCTTGTAGAAGTCGATCGTCTGCTGGAAGGCGACCGCCGCGTCCTTGGCCTTCTTCAGCTTGAGCAGCGCGATGCCGCGTCGATTGAGGGCCTGCAGACGAATACCGGGCGGCTCGTTCGGGAACGCCTTGATGTGGGAGCCCACGGCGGCGACGACCTGAGCCCATTTCTCCTGCTTCTCGAAGATGAGCACGATGTCGAGGTCGACGCGCGCCGCCGAGTCTTCCTTGCGGTAGTTCCTGAGCCACAGGTTCAGGTTCGCGATCGCCTCTTTGTAGTGCCCGAGTGTCTTGCGATACACGGACGCATAGCGCAGCGCCTTCTCGGCCAGCGGGTGCTTCGGGTGGTTCTTGACGAAGGCCTCGTACCACTTGGAGGCCTCGTCGTAGACCGTCGTCTGGCGGTACATCTCGCCGATCGCGAAGAGCGCCTTCTGGCCTTGCTCGCCCTTTTTGCCGAACTCCTTATAGAGCGCGAGCTGCATCTGGAGCGCCTGCTCGACCCGCTTGGCGTCGAAGTAGTTGATCGACGCGTTGTAGATCGCCGTCGGCGCATTCTCGGAGTCGTGGTAGTCCTTGGCATATTGCTCGAAGCACTCGGCGGCCTTGATGTGATCGTTGGCCGTCTGAAACTTGAAGCACTCCTGGAAATTGAACGCGTTCTTGATCTTGCCGATGTCGGTCTTTAGGTCCTGCGGCAGCCCCGGAATTGCGTCGAATTTGTTCGCCCAGGTGCGCAGGCTCTCCACGTCGTGGCCGAGGTTGTAGCAGCTGAGGAGATAGCGGCGCGCGTCGTTCTCGAGCGCGTGTCCGGTGTGGTTCTCGAGGAAGGCGCCGAAGCGCTTGGCCGCGTCCTCGAAGTGGTTGGTCGCGTAGTAGATCTTGCCCGAGGCGAAGCGCGCCATCGGCACGTTGTCCTTGGAGTCGGGGTTCATGCCCTTCTTCGCGACGATCGCCATCCAGCGGTCGATGGCGTTCACGAAGCGCTTCTGCTCCGGTGGCAATTCGACGGGCGTGAGATCGGTCGACTCCTCGCGCTTGAGATCCTGGGTCTTCAACTGGACCGTCTTGAGATACGCGAGCACGGCGCGCTCGGCGGCCGCATCGGCGTGAATGCCGTCGGGGTCCATCGCGATGACGTTCTCGAACTCGGCCGCCGCTTCCTCGTACTTCTCGGTCGCCAGCATGAGCAGCGCGTTGTTCATCGAAATCTGGTACGCGTTCTCGTCCTTGCGGAAGATGCGCAGGTACTCGTCGTAGAGCCGCTGCGTGTAGGCGAGCGTCGGCTTCTCCTTCGTCTTCGCGAACTCGGTGTGGTAGCGGCCCGCGACCTCGAGGATGAGGCGCTTGATCTCCTCGCGCTCTTCGTTGCGGAACTCCGCGGGCGCCTTGGCGTTCGCCTCTTCCCAGACGCGGATGAGCTCGGTGATCTCGGTGACCGTGAGCTCCTTGTTCGTGGACGCGTCGGCGTTCTTGGCGATGAGGCGCTGGAACTGGATCACCATGAAGCCCTGGTCCTGCCCCGCCACGACGCCCTTGCGCGCCTCGCCCATGAGCAGGCGCAGCAGCTTCGAGCTCCGCGTGTACTCGGTCTGCTCCGTGTAGAGGTTGGCCAATTTGCCAGTCAATTGCAGGTAGCGATCGGGTGCGACCTTGTCGCGGAAGAACTCGATGCCCTTCTCGGGATCGCCGACCTTCGAGTACGGCAGGATGATCTCGTTCTGGGCCTCGCGCCGGAGCGGAATGGCGCCCTTCTGCCCCTCCTGCGCGCGTTTGTCGGCGATGCCGATGACGGCCAGAAAGCCCGCGAGCGACTCTTTGTATTTGCCGAGGTTGTAGAGGCACCAGGCGTCTTTGTAGACGGCATAGCCGTAGATGTTGGCCGCTTGGTACGCAGGCTCCTGAGCCTTCTGGAAGAGCTTCTGCGCGTTCGTGAAGTCGTTGAGCTCGAAGTAATAGTCGCCGATATTGACGAGCGCGTCGGGGACGTAGGGCGAGTCCGGGCTCTCGCCGATGATCTGCGAATAGACCTCGACGCCCTCTTCGCCGCGCTTCATCTCGACCAGGTTGTAGCCGAGGTAGTAGCGGATCTCGTCGAGGTTCGTGGCCTTGGGGAAGGTCTTGATGACCGTGCGATAGCGGTTGATCGTCTCGTCCTGGAACTGCTTCTTCAGATCGAGAAAGCGCTGCTGCTCGCGCTTCCACTTGTCGACCGCGGCTTGGTTCTTGGCCTGCTCGGCGTCGTAGAGCGGCTTCTCGATGTCCTCCGAGTACGCGTGATTCCCGTAGAATTCGGCGAGATCCCAGTGGAAGTCGGCCAGCGCGATCGCCTGCTTCGGGTAGTCCTTGCTGTTGCGATCCTCGAGCTCGAGGATCTGCTTCTGGTTCTTGATCGAGGCGACGAGCGACTTCTCGGTCGCCTTCGGATCGAGCCGCGAGCTGCGCGCCTTGGTCTGACCGGAGACCGCCGGCCCGCCCTTCTTGGGCTCGTCGGGCTTCTTGTCCGATGAGGCGGGCGGCGGCGGCGCGGGCACCAACGGATCGGCCGCGCGCGCGCCCTCGAGCGCGAGCGCGAACGCGAGAGCGGTGACGAGGAGCGAAGCAGACGTTCTCATGCTCATGGGGACCTCGCGGGCCTACGCAGGGCGACCGGCCAGAACGGCCGGGTCGCGGGGGCAGCCTATTCCAATACGGTTCGGGCTGCCTGTCACCATTCCAGTGACAGTGCCATGCGCGCGACGGCCGCGCAGCGGTTGCCCGCGTCGAATCGCGCCAAGAAACATCAGGGCGAAGCGGGCTCCGGCGTCGTGTCGCTCTCGCCCCCGCACTGGCTGCGGATGTCGAAGTAGTAGAAGCCGAGCTCGTCTTTCCAGTATTCCCCGTCGAACGGCCACTCGATGTGCTCCTCGTCGACTTCGAGCTCCCGGTAAGCAGCGCGCGCAGCCGCTTGTTCCTGGGCCGCGGCGTTCGAGATGTCGCCGCGCCGCGCGCGCAAGGTCTCGCCCTTGATCTTGAGGGCCGAGGCGAGGTGGCGTTGGAGATCCTTCATGACGCGCAGGAGCCGGGCTTGCGCGAGCGAGCCGGCCTCGCCGATGACGAGCGAGCGATACTCGGCCAGATCGCCCTTCAAGCTGCCGAGGAGCCCGCGCTCTGCGCCCTTGCCGCTGAGCTCGTCGAGCTTCTTCGTCTCGCGCTCGAGCGCCGCGACGACCTCGAACTTGCGACGCAGCTTCTTGTCCTCGAGCGCGGCGTTGAAGATACGCTGGAAGCGCAGCGAGTACTCGGTGTCCTTGATGGAGCCGAGGCGCGCGAGCCAGCCGTAGAACGCGTTCGGGTCCGCGAATTGGTTCAGCTCAGCGCGGAACTGGTTCATGAGCGGGTAGTAGTCGTTGACGAAGTCGGCGACGATCTTGTCGGCGTCGTCGTAGCGACAATTGAGAAAGAGGATGAGCGACTGGAGTACGCGCGACTCGGGGAAGTACTGCGTCGCGAAGTAGGGCGAGTTGACGGTCTCCAGGTGGCCGAGCGCCTTGCCGTTGCTCTTGAGCTGGAACTGCACCCAGGCGACCTCGTACACGGCCTCGAGCCAGTGCGGGTTGTCGGTCGTGATCTCCTCATAGTAGCGGATCGCGATGTCATATTGGCGCGTCGAAAAGAAGAGGCGCCCGAGCGCGAGCTTGGTGTCGGCCGCGACCTTGTCGGTCGCTTTGGTGCTGTGCTTGTCGGCGGTGCGTAGGACCGTCTTGAACGCATCGGCGGCGGCCGTCAGCTTCTCGGCGTTGAGGGTCTTCTCGGTGCCGATGCCTGATTGCGCGACGTCGATGATCCCCTCGAGGTACTTGGCGCGCACATAGATCTCGGGGTTCTTGGCCGAGACCGCTTGGAAGCGGTTGAGCGCGTCGTTGAGCGACTCCTCGCCGTAGAAGTACTGGCCGACCAGGAAGTGGAGCTCGTCAGCGGCCTCGGCGGGGTAGAGCTCGGGGCCGTACTGCGAGATCTTGAGGAGCACCGACGGGTCGCTGCCGGTCGCGCGCGCGATCGTGAGCAGGTGGGTGAGCGTGTCCTTGTACTTGGGGTGCGTGACGCCGGCGTCGACGATTGGCTCGAAGCGCGTGAAGGCGCTCTCGAAGAGCCCGAGCTTCTCGAGCGCCACGGCGAGCGCGTATTGACCCTCCATCGCGATCGGGTTCGTGGCGTCGCCTTGGGTGACGACCTCGTTGTATTTCAGGGCCGCGCCGAGGAAGTCCTCCTTCTCGGCGAGCGCGTTGCCGGCGGCGAGCGACGCTTGGAGCGTGGCGTCGGGGACGGTCGTCTCGGCCTCGAGCACGAGCGGCTCGTCGGGCTTGGCGGCGCGCGCAGGAAAGGCCTGCGAGGCGCCCACGAGGCCACCCACGGTGAGCATGATCCAAAGCGAACGGGGGGCTCGGAGCGATCGGGCCACGGCAATGCTCCCGGCGAGTGCGTAACGCAGCGGGCTAGGTTATACCGGCCGGCGTCAGGGCTGACAAGGCGCCGAGGAGGCGAGGCATGCGGGTTGGAACGGCGGAGCGTGGCGTGGCGAGCGGGTTCGGGCGCCGCTTGGGGCGGGCGGGCGCGGTGGCGCTGGGGTTGCTGGGGGCCGCGGTAGGTGGCTGCACCGACGAGGCGCCGGCCGATACCACGGTCTCGGTGACCTGCGTCACCGGGCGCGATGGTTCGGGCAAGGCGGTCGGGTGCGTGGCCGGGGCGCTCACGGACCCGAGCGGGAAAGCGCTCGAGGGGCTGCGCGTGTCGGCGTGTACCGACGAGACCTGCCTCACGGCGCTGACGGATGCGGACGGCCTCTATCGCATCGAGGGGCTTCCGATCGAGCCGCACAAGATGGAGGTCCTCGGGGTCGCCAAGGGCTACCTGACGATGTGCTTCTACCGCGACATCACGGCCGGGACGCCGTCGATCATCGACCGCGTGGTGCGCCTGCCCGCGCTGCCGGCGGCCAAGGTGGCGTGGCCGAAGGCGACCGGGGGCGCGGCCGAGGTGCTCGCGGGGCGCCTTGTCTTGGAGGCGGCGCCCGAGACGCTGAAGTACCCGCTCGGGACCGAGATCGAGGAGGCGGTCGCGATCGAGGTGCCGGTGGCCGATCTGCCGCCCTTCGATGTCGCGCCGTGGGAGGGCAAGGAGGGCAAGTCGCGCGCCTTCATGGTGCAGCCGTTCCCGCTCAAGGCGACCGAGTCGGCGTCGCTGACGCTGCTCGGCGAGAAGGGGGTCGCGGCGGGGACGCCGTTTCGGCTCTACGCGGCGAACGCGCTCACGGGCAAGCTGGAGGAGGCGGGGATGCTCGTCGCCGATGACGCGGGGGCGCTCGTGATGCAGCCCGGCGGGAGCTTGAAGAACCTGACGACGCTGGTGATCGTGCCGAACTGAGGGGCGCGGCGGCGTGCGACGCCGCTGGGACTCGGATTGACACCGAGCGCATCGGCAGGAACAATGCCCGCGTTCGACCCTTCGCCAGCACGAGTGGTGTCGGGGGCGGCGGATACGTGGCGGCCTCTTCGGTCTTGGATGGATGCATGAACGGTTTGATCACCAAGCTCGTGGGCGCGGCTTCCTTGGCCTTGTTGGGGGTTGGCTGCGACGAGAAGGTCGAGCTCTTCCACGATTGCCCGCTGTCGGAGAGCATCCTCCAGGCGTGCGAGGCCGAGTCGACCGAGACCGAGATCACCTGCGTCGTCGAGCAGCATCCGATGTGCGAGGAGCGCGTGTGCGCCGAGTGGGAGGGCAGTCGGTCCTTCTGCACGAAGATCTGCGATGCGACGCATGCGTGCCCGAGCGGGTCGTCGTGCGAGGAGTACTTGAACTTCTCGTTCTGCGTGCCGGATGAGATCAAGACGCCACCGGCGGTCACGCCGTAGCGGTCAGACTTCGTTCAGACCTCGAAGGCGCGCTTGATCCAGCGGACTTCAAAGCCGCTGTCGCGGTGGGTGAGGGCGACGACGTCGAAGCGGACGGCGCTCGGGCGCCAGGCGAGGGTTCTGAGATAGGACTGCGTGGCGCGCGCGATGCGGGCGCGTTTTTCGGCGCCGATGGTGTGCTCGGGGGCGCCTGCGAAGCTGCCGCGCGTGGTGCTGCTCGCGGCTTCCTGGGCGCGGACTTCGACGACGATGAGGACGTCGCCGTCGCGCATGAGCAGGTCCAGCTCGCTGGTTGCGCCGCGGTGGCCGGGCGCGCGCGGCATGCGCCAGTTGCTGGCGAGGTGGGTCAATCCTGGGTGTACCAAGTATTTCCGGGCGTGGGCCTCGGCAGCGCGTCCGAGGCGGAGCCGGCGCTCGGTCACGGGGTGGACTGCCCGCGAGGCTCCGTGGAGGCTTCGGTGTCCGCGGGCGCGAGCAGCGTGAACGAGCGGCGATGGATGGGGCACGGGCCGTGCGCGGCGATCGCGCGCCGGTGGGCCACGGTCGGGTAGCCCTTGTGGCGGTCGAAGCCGTAGGCGGGCCACTCGGCGTGGGCGAGGACCATGATGCGATCGCGCGCGACCTTGGCGAGGATGGACGCTGCGGCGATGTTGAGCGAGCGGGCGTCGCCCTTGATGAGCGGGCGCTGGTCGACGTCGCCGGGGAGCGGCGCGCGGTCCTTGCCATCGACCAGGACGGTGCTCGCACGTAGGTGGGGTGCGGCCGAGACGAGCTGGTCCCAGGCGACGGCCATGCCGTGGAGCGACGCGCGCAGGATGTTGATGTCGTCGATGACGTCGTGCTCGACGACGGCGAGGCCGACGCCGAGGGCGTGGGCGAGGATCGGCTCGAAGAGCGCCTCGCGCTGCGCTTCGGAGAGCTGCTTCGAGTCGTTCAGGCCCGCGAGTGCGACCGGGCAGGGGTCGGGGAGCGCGCAGGCGGCGGCGACGACGGGGCCGGCGAGCGGCCC
>SXGT01041683.1_pt1 | contig 13711 bp, 4 predicted proteins | sample 3176221 | NCBI WGS metagenome assembly SXGT01 (sample SAMN11356862, study PRJNA531348) | freshwater metagenome | isolation source: freshwater sample F1-120 | place: China: Fuxian Lake, Yuxi | collected 2017-12-25 | reverse complement strand
CCGGGCAGCAGATCCTTGATCCGGTCCCACTGGTCGTCCCGCAAGCCATAGCGTCGCATCGGTCAGTCCCTTCGATTGGCCGATTCGCTATGAATCACGCATCCCTACGCTTGGGAAGCCCCAATTGAGGACACGCCCTAGGGCGTGTTAACACTATCGCAAGGCTTCGACGATCAGAGCGAAATGAATGAAGGCGAGGAACAGCACGTCGAGCTTGTCGAAGCGCGAGAAGACGCGTCGGAAGCCTTTCAGGCGGCGGAACAGTCGCTCGATTTCGTTGCGCTTGCGATAAAGGGCGCGGTCGTATTGCCAAGGGGAGAGACGAGTGCTCTTGGGCGGAACGACCGGAACGAACCCGAGCTCGAGCACCAGTTGGCGTGTCTCATCGCCCTCGTAGGCTCGATCCATCAGCATCGGATAGGAGACCTTCGTCGGTCCGTGGGCGCGCAACAACTGCCGTCCTGCGGGCCCGTCCGCCGCCTGGCCCGGAGAGAGCGCGAAGGTTATGGCCGTTCGAGCATTCGCGGCAACCATATGAATCTTGGTGCTCCAGCCCCCTCGACTGCGGCCGATGGCTTGCGGACCGTCTTTTTTAGCGCGCCGGTGCCATCGGGATGAACCTTGACGATCGTACTGTCGAGCGCGAACGCCTCGATCTTGATGCGCACGATCTGCTGACGCTGCAGTTGCTCGAACACACGATCCAACACCCCGGCCTTCGCCCAGCGGTTCCTCCGCGTGTAGATCGTATGCCAGTTGCCAAATCTCTTGGGCACCCCACGCTACTTGCAGCCGTGCTCGGCCACGTACAAAATCGCATTGAGAACCTGAAGATTCTCCACGCTCACGTTGCCTCGCTGACGAGGCAGAAACGCTTCTATCTGGATGTACTGGTCATGGGTGATCTCCATAACAACCATCTTAGCACATAGTGTTAACAGACCCTAGTTCATCAAGCGCCCTGCGCCCCGGACGATGGTCGCGCCGGATCAATCCGGCTGCGGAAGTCCCGCCGTAGCGCCGCACGACGGTCCTGCGCAGTCGCCGACGACGGCAACGCCGAAAGCGTCTGCCAGGGCCGTGCAACAGGGTTTTTCGCTCCGCCGGAAAAGTGACGCGCCAACCTCCGCACGCTTGGATGCTCGAACAGATCGGTCACGTTGCTTTTCAGACCAAGGCCTTGCCGCAACCGAAGATTGATAGAGACCGCGGTTAGGGAATCGGCACCGAGATCGAAGAACGAGGCGTCGGGCTCGATGGTGCTTCCCCCCAGGATGTCGGCGACGATATGGCCGATGGCGACGACGAGATCCGCCTCCCCCGGCCGCGTCGCCGGGTCGGGAGGCGCCGCCGTCACGGCCGGTTCGGAGGCTGGAGCGTCGAAGCGAGCCAATAGGGCGGCGCGATCGACCTTGCCGTTGGCGTTGAGCGGTAGGACATCCAGGACCGCGATGCGCCTGGGCACCATGTAGGCGGGCAAGCCGGCCGCCAGATGTGAGCGCAACGCCGTCGGATCCAGGTTACTGCCTACGCTTGAGGTGACGAAAAGCAGCAATTGCCTACGCCCGGCGTCGGCGGCGGCGGCAAGAGCGACCGCGTGCCCGACACCCGCATGACCGAGGGCGGCCGCCTCGACTTCGCCAAGTTCGACCCGATGCCCACCGATCTTGACCTGGCCATCTCGCCGGCCGAGGAACTCGATCACACCGTCCCGCCAGCGGCCCATGTCGCCGGTCCGGTAGAGCCGCTGGCCGGTCTCCGGATCCGAGACGAACGCGGCCGCCGTGCGCTCGCCATCGCGCCAATAGCCGCGCGCGACGCCGTGGCCCCCGATGTAGAGCTCGCCCTCGACGCCATCCGGACAGGACCGCCTGTCGGCATCGAGCACGTGGAAAGACTGGTTTGCCATCGGTCGCCCGTACGGTATGCTGCGCCATGCCGGATCGAGCGCGTCGACCTCGTGGCAGATCGACCAGATCGCCGCTTCCGTGGCACCGCCCAGACTGACCAGGCGGATATGCGGCGCGACAGCCGCGAGCGCTGGCGGCAGGCCGAGGGGAATCCAGTCGCCGCTCAGCATGGCCAGGCGCAGGCCCGACAACGCGGCCGCCGGCGGCTGGGCCGCTAGCAGCAGGTCGAGGAACATCGGCACCGAATTCCAGATGGTGACTCCGGCCGCCTGCGTCAGCGCCATCAGCACGTCGGGATCACGTGTCTGCGCCGGGTCGGGCAACACCAGGGCACCGCCGACCGCCAAGGGGCCGAAGATGTCGTAGACGGAGAGGTCGAAGCCCAGCGCCGACAGGCCGAGCACCCGGTCATCCGCACCGACGCCGAAGCGGCGATTGACGTCGAGCACCGTGTTCAACGCGGCACGATGCTCGATCATCACGCCCTTGGGCTCCCCGGTCGATCCGGAGGTGAAGATCACATAGGCAAGGTCAGTGCACTCCACGCGCCGCGGCGGTAGCTCGCCCGGCAAGGCCACCGGTTCGAGGCGATCCGCAACGATCACGGTGACACCGTCCGGCACCGACAGCCGCGCTGCCAGCGCCGCCGTGGTGACAACGGTGCGGGCCTCCCCCCGCTCGACGAGCCGTCGGAACCGTGCCGCCGGCAGGCCCGGGTCCAGCGGCAGGTAGGCCCCACCGGCCATCATCACGCCCAGCACGGCCGCGATCTGAAGAGCGCTCTTGTCGAGCGCGACGACGACCAGTTCGTCCCGGCCGGTCGGCGGCAAGGCCGCGGCGATGGCGGCCGCGTGGCGCACGAGGTCGCCGTAGGTCCAGGTCGCGTCCGGCGCGATCACGGCGACCCGCTCCGGCTGGGCCAGGGCGCGACGAAGCAGCGGCTCGTGCAACAGGCCGCCGCCGATTGGCGCGGCCGTCGCATTGATCGCGGCGCGCCGGGCCGCCTCGTCGGCGGCGATCACGGCCGTCGCCGAGGCCTGCCAGTCGGCATCGACAGCCGCCAGACGCGCGATCGTCGCGGCATAGGCGCGGAACAACTCTGCGACGAGGCCGTCCGGAAACGCCTCCTCGACCGTGTCCCAGGTGAACACCAGGCGTCCGCCCTCGCAGTATGCCTGCGCGTCGAGCAGTACCTGCGGGGTCTGCGTCACCCCATGGTCGAGCCGGCCCAAGCTGGTGATGCCGGCGTCGGCGCCGATCACCGGGTCATAGCCCAGCATGCTGGTGAACACGAACGGCACGCCGCGACCGCGGCCGAAGCGGCGCAGCACTTCGACACCGGACACCGACGTATGCTCGAGCCGGCGCGCGAGATCGCCGGAGAGCGCCGATGCCCGTGCGGCGAAGCCTCCGGCCGAGTCCGGCCCGGTCGCCACGAGGATGGTGGAGGTGAAGTCGCCGATCACGCGATCGATGTCGGGATGAACGGGCTGGCGGTCGTAGACCGTGACGTTGAGGGCGAAGTCGCTGTGCGTCCAATGCGCCAGCGCCGCACCGAACGCGGTGGCCAGCACGGCCGCAGTCGTGGCGCCGCATGCACGCGCGCCGGCTTGCAGACGTTGCCAGGTCGAGGAATCGAGCTCGCCATGGCGGCGCACGAAACGGGCGCCGACCAACTCCTGATCCGGCCGCGCACGCGGCAGCGCCGGCGCTTCCGGCAACCGCGCCATCTCGTCGCGCCAGACAGCGAGCGCGCGGGCATGCGCAGCCCCCGTCCGCCGGCGCCCGAGGTATCCGACATAGTCGCGGAACGTGACCGCCGGCGCCGACACCTCGCCGGCCGGCGACGCGTAGAGCCGACCCCATTGCCTGAGCAGGCTGAACAGGCTGAGCACGTCGACGATCAAGAGGTCGATCGAGACATGCAGGCGCGAGCCCAGGCTCGAATGGCTCAGCTCGATCCGGAAGAGCGGCCAACGGGCCGGATCGAACACCTCGTGCGCCATGCGGGCGCGCAGCGCCGTCAACGCAGCGGTGCCGCCGTCCGGCGCGGCCCTCCAGTCATGCACCGCGATGCGGGTCGGCGGGACCTCGGCCTGGACCTGTTGCCTGGCGTCGGCCGAGAACACCGCGCGCAGCATGTCATGCGCCTGGACCAGCCTGTTCCAGGCGCCCTCGAGGCGACCGACATCAAGCGCGGCCGGAGACAGGAACTCCCAGTAGACATGGCAGCCGGTGCCGCCCAGCGCTACCGCAGGGCTGCGGCCGACGAGATAGGCCAGTTGAAGATCGGTCAGCCCGAACGGCTGTGCACGGTTGTCGGGATCGGGCTCGATCCGCTCGACCGCTTCCGCAGCTCCGGCCGTCGCCAGCATGTCGCCGACCGGCCGCCGTGCCAGCACATCGCCGAGCCCGACCGCCAGCCCGGCCTCACTTGCCAGGCTGTTGCGGATCTCGATCGCCAGTATCGAGTCGACGCCGAGGTCGAGTAGCACCGCATCCGCTTCGAGGGGACCGTCGAGCGCCAGCACCCGGGCGATCACCGTAAGCGGATCGCGCGAACCGCCGGCTGTCGCATTCGCCTTGTCTGCCGACGGACGAGGCGGCGACAGGCCCGCACTCTCAGTGGAGGGCGCGGGCCATGCGACTCTGCCGCTGAACGGATATCCGTAGGGACGCGTCGGCTGACCGGCCGGCGTCGGCTGCGCGGCGGGATCGAGTGACCTCCCCTGCCCCATGCGCCCAAGCTTCCAGTCCGGTCCATCCCCGCGAGCGACAACGGCACCATCGATCGCCCTGGTCAGCGCCGCCGTGTCGGTGACGGAGAAGATCGCTCGCCAGGGCGCCGTCGGCCGCGGCGAGCCGAGCACGGCGGCGATATCGGCCAACGACGCACGGTTGGTCTGAAGCCAGGCACGAAGGGCACCTAGGCGCTCATACAGCTCGGCCTCGAGCGTCGCGCCGACGGCAATGACCTGTGCTCGATCCGACACCGGACGATCCGCACCGCCCTCCCCGGCACCGAGCACGACCGCAGCGCAGGCGCCGTTCAGCGAGAAGCCGTTGACCAGCGTCCTGCCTTTCGCCGCTAGAGCCGCCCGCGCGACCGCGGCGAGGCCGGAGACGGCCAGCATGTGGCCGGTCGCCGGCTTCAGCGTGTCGAGCGGCAGCCCCGCGGCGCGCGCGCCGAGCACTTCGGAAAGCGCCGCGCGTTCGGCGGCATCGCCGGCAATCGTGCCCACGCCATGCGCCTCGATGGCGGCGATGTCGCCTGCCGACGCGCCGGCAGCCGCAAGTGCCCGGCCGAGCGTAAGCGCCTGGGCCGCGGCATTGGGCGCGCTCAGCCCGTCCGCGGCACCGGCCTGATTCAATGCGGTGCCTTCCACCACCGCATGGATGCGGTCGCCGTCGGCGCGTGCCAGATCGAGCGGCTTCAGGACCAGGGCGACCGCGCCTTCGCCGAGCACGATGCCGTCGCTGTCGGGCGCGAACGGCCGCGGACGGCCGGAGGGCGACAGCAGTCCGGCACGAGCCACCAGCATGGGGAATTGCGGCGTCGTCATCAGGCTCACGCCCGCGACCAGCGCCAGCCGGCACTCGCCCCGCCCCAGCGCCTCGACCGCGAGATGAAGCGCCGCCAGTCCGGACGCGCAGGCGAGATCAACCGTCATCGCCGGCCCGCCCAGCGCGAAGACATGGGAGAGCCGCGCCGCCATGCTTGACGGCAGCTGCGCCGAGAGCGACTGCGCCTCCATGCCACGGCCGGAGAGAGCCAGCTTCAGCGTCCAGTCGCCGGCACTCGCGCCGACGAAGACGCCGGTCGAGCCCGCGGCTCCTTCGACGAGATGCGGCCGGCCCGCATCGGCGAGAGCAGCCCAGGACTGCTCCAGCAGGAGGCGCTGCTGCGGGTCCATCACCATCGCCTCGCGCGCCGACAATCCGAACAGCGCCGCATCGAACCGGCCCGCATCGGCAACGAAGCCGGCCTTCATCCCACCCAGCGCATCGGCGCACCAGAAGGCCGTCTCGCCAAGGTTCCAGCGTCCCTCCGGCAACGGACCGATGCCGGTCGCGCCCGCCGTCAGCCGCGCCATGAAAGCCGTCAGGTTGTCGGCGCGGGGCAACGTTCCGGCCATGCCGACGATCGCCACCTTGTCGCGGGTCTTGCTGCCTGGCGTGACGACAGCGGGCGTGGACACAGGACGAGCCGCAGCGACGACAGGCGGCTTCGGTGAGGGTTTCGCCGTGGCGCCACCGCGCGCGGCGATGAGGGCGGCGAGCTTTGCCGTGGTCGCATGCCCGGTGATCGCCGCGGGATCGAGCGTCACGGAAAAAGCCTCGGCGATGCGGTCGGCGAGTTCGAGGCTGAGGATCGAGTCCAGGCCGAGATCGGCGAAATTGGTGTCCGCGTCAAGCCTGTCCGGCGCTGCCTCGACGACGCCCGCGACGATGGCCGCCACCTTCGCCGTCAGGTCGTCGCCGGTCGTGACGGAAGACACCGGCGTGGCGGCACGGACGGCTGCCACGAGCACGCCCTGCACCAGCCCTTCCCGGTCCTTCACCCCATCGAGGGACGCGACCTCGAAGCGATCCGCCAACGCCGCCCGCCATCCATCCGGAGACAAGAGCGGGCTGAATCCGGTGCGCCCATCGGCGGCGAGCCACCAGCCCGGCAGCAGGCCGAAGGTCAGCGTCAGGTGATCCATCGGCCGCATCAGCTCGTTCAGCACCAGCAGACCGCCGGGGACGAGACGCCGCGACAGGCGCTCCAGCATGCCGGCGATATCCGCCGTCACATGCACGGCGTTGGCAGCCAGGATGAGATCGAAGCGCCCGAGATCCTCGAAGCCTGCCGGATCGCCGTCGAAGTCGAAGCGCGCGGCAGCGAACCATGGGCGCCCGGCGCCGAATTGCCTGCGGGCGCGGCGAATGAAGGCCGGCGACAGGTCGCTGAAGACATAGGCGATGCAGTCGGAATATGGCGACAGCACCTCGAGCACAGGCGCCGTCGTCGCCCCGGTGCCGGCGCCGACTTCGAGGATACGCAGCGGGACGCCGGCCGGCGTCGCTGCAAGCCGCTCGGCCACCAGTTCCGCGACCCGGCGCGCCGTCAACCGGTTAGCGGTGTCTGCCAGCCGGTTGCCGGCGTAGCACCCCGTCACCAGATCCATCTCGCCGCCAGGGAACATCACCTGCGTCCCCTGAACGGCGCCGCGGAGCACGGCGGCGACGCGTGGCACGGCGGTGTCGATCAACCGGATCACGCCGGCAAGCCAGGGCTGATTGCCGCTCAACGACGCCGAGAGGGCATCCGGGTCCGGTGCCCCACCGGCGTCCCAACCGTTCCGGCGGAGGATCGCGGCGGTCGCCTGGAACAGCCGACGTTGGTCCGGCGCAACGCCGATCACATCCGGATCGTCGAGACGACCGAGCCAGCCGGCCGTGGCAAAGGCGGCGTGCAGCCGAGCTGCCGCAAGGACGTCGAGCGCATCCAGGCCGGAAATTTCGGACGCGGCTTCGGGCAGCGTCGTCAGCCGCCCGGCGCGGCCGGCTTCGAGCCGGGCGACGACAACTGTCGCTTGGCGATCAGCGAGCACGGCATCGAACGCCGCGAGCGCCTCGCCTGTCGCCATGGGCTCCAGGCCGATCCGTACGACGCGGCGACGGTGTCCAGCATCGGCGACGCGCCCCACCTCGCCCCAATAGCCCCAGGCGATCGCGCGTATATCCGCGCCCGCGGCGGCAAGGCCTTCGGCCAGCGCCATCTGGTAAGCCGAGCCGGCGGCATAGTTCGCCTGCCCGGCATTGCCGGTCAGCCCCAGGATGGAACCGAACACGACCATGCGCGGCAGAGCACCGCCCGGTCGTCGCTCAGTGAAAGCGGCATGCACGGTAGCCAGTCCGTAGGCCTTCGGACGCCAAGCGGCCGCGAAGGCAGCATCGGTCATCCGCTCGATCGCGGCATCGGCCAGCACCATCTCGGCATGCACCACGGTGCCGACCGGGCCGAGTGCCGCTTCGACATGCTCGATCGCCGCGGCGACCGCCGCCGGATCCGTCACGTCGGCGGAGAGGTAAAGCGGCGGCGCCTCGGCATCCGCCAGGGCTGCGATATCACCGGCCGCCTCCTCCGCCGGCCGCCGGCCGAGCAGGGCCACGGGTCCACCATGCATCGCGCGAACATGCCGGGCCAGGACACCGCCGATGCCGCCGAGACCACCGACGATCAGCCAGGCACCAGCCCGATCCTCGGCCGGCGAATGCTCCACTGCCGTCGGCTCGAGCCGGCGAACACGCACGCCGTCGGGGCGCACCGAAGCCTCGCCGAGCGGCATTCCGATCGCTGCGCCGAGCCGCGGTGCCGCCGCTCGGACGGCCTCCAGCGCGAGCGGTACGCAAACGGCACCGACCGTGAGCGACGGCGCCTCCGCAGCCACCGACTTCAGCAGCGCCGACGCCGCGGCAAGCACCGGCGAGAACTGTGGCGTATCTCCTCCGACATCGGCACCGACGAGCACCACGATCAGGGGCTCGGCGCGTCGCGCCAGATTCTGGGCGAGCTTCAGCAACGGCAGCAGGCAGTCGGTTTCGACTGCCTCAGCCACAGCCGGGCCAGGTGTCGGGTCTGCGTGATCGAGCGGCCAAGCACTGACGAGGCTGCGGCAGCCAGCCGCCGTGATCGCCGCGGCTGCGTCGCCGCCATCGATGACCACAGCGTCCGGCAATGCGTCGACCAGCGCGGAGGTGCCACCCAGCAATGCCATTGGCATCGGCAAGGATTCGGGCTCACCCGTCATCTGGGACCAGGCAAGACGGTAAGCCTTCACGCCAACGACGCCATCCGCGCGCTGATCTTGGGACCCTGCGGACTCCGGCTGGACATCCTGCACGCCACTTGCGGCGACCTGACGGTCCAGCGGGATCCAGTGGCGGCGACGGTCGAACGGGTAGAGAGGCAACGGGACCTGGGCATGCGGCTGCGCCAGAAGGCTCCATTGAGTGTCGCCACCTGCCTGCCAGTGCGCGCACATGACCCGGCACAGGGCGGCGTGAAAGGCCTGGCCGAGCGGAAGCGCGAGATGCTGGCCGTCGGGCGCAAGGCCGAGCGTACCGATGTCCAGGGTCATGTCTGCCGGCATCGGCGCGGGCTTTCGCGGTCGCCCCGGATACCCGCGCAACCAGGCTTCGGGATCTGTGACCTCGCCGAGGCTTCCTGCCTCGGTCGCAAGACGCGGCAACGCGGCCGCCAGTGCCGGCGGCAACACCGACAGATCGAGCCGTACCGACAACGCGACCATGTCCGGCGCATCGTCAGCCAGAGCCGCGGCGGCCTCGACCGGGAACGCGCCGACAGCGACGAGATGTGCGAGCTCATCGGCCGGCGCCGACAGCGCCGGGCCGGTCTCGGGAATGGTCCAGCGGGCGCAAGTTCGACGCCGCGCCACGGCTACCGCGAGCGCCAGCAGCCGGCCCCCGGCAGCATCGGTCGGCGGTGCTTCCAGCAGCGTCTCGGGCGCGGACAGGCCATGGGTCGAAAAGACGCCCGTCCACTCGGAAAGGAAGGTGCGGAATGTCCGGTTCGAGCGATGGAGCCTGGCCCCATAGGCTGCGAAGTCGCTGACCATGGGCAGCGCCTCGTCCAGACCCTGGCGCAACGCAGAGAGGTAGTCAGGCCCAACCGCATGCGGATCGAGCACCCGGTCCGTTCCTCGGTCGTACACCGCCAAGCGCGGCCGGCTGAGGACGAGCGGAGCGGGTCGGCCCTCCCCGGTCGCCGCGACCGCATCGGCCAGCGTCACGACGCCGGCCAGCACCAGCGTCACCCAAAGGCCGATGCCCTCGCCGTACAGCAGGCCGGGGCTGATGCCGGCACGCATCAAAACCGATCCGATGGCGTGCAGCCGCGCCATGGTCACCAGCCGAGGTGAGCGGCGAGCGCCCTGCGCCCGGGCCGCAGCCTCGGCCTCGTCATAGGCCTCTGCGATCGCCGGCAGATCGCGCTGCATAGGCAGCCAGACGCCGTCCCACAGTTTCTCGATGCCACCGAAGCGCAGCACCACGCGTGGCGGCCGGGGCGATGGTGGCGCGATCGTCGCTCCCGACAGGAGCGCCTCGACGTCCGTCCAGTCCGCAACCGTTCCGGCCATTCGGTAAGGAAGCGCATCGCGACGCTGCATCAGCGTCTGGCAGACGGCGGCAAGTGGCACATCGTCTTCCTGCGCCGCCCGGCTGGCAACCGAGCGCATCTCCTGGCGCAGCGTCTCCAGGCTGGCGGCACTGGCTGCGGACAGCACGAACGGCTGCGCGGCCGCCGCATCCGCCCCCACCCGCCGGCGCCCGACCAAGCGTTCCGGCGCCGCCTCCAGCACGACATGCGCGTTGGCGCCACCGAAGCCGAACGAGCTGACGCCCGCACGCAAAGGGCTGCCGACCCAATCCGTCATCGCGGTCACCGGGCGAAGCGGGCCGGCGGCGAAATCGATCAGCGGGTTGATCTCGGCGAGGTTCAGGCTCGGCAGCAGCCGGCGGCGCTCCAGCATCAGCACCACCTTGGCCACGCCGGCGAGTCCGGCCGCGGCCTCCAGATGACCTATGTTGGTTTTCAGCGCGCCGATGCCGCACAGCGCCTTGCGGCGCCCGGACAGCACGGCGGAAAGCGCCGCCACCTCGATCGGATCGCCGAGCGCGGTGCCGGTGCCATGCGCCTCGACATAGGAGATGCTGCCGGCCGACACACCGGCCTCGGCCAGCGCCCCTTCGATCACCGCACGCTGCGAAGCGACGCTCGGCTGCGTGATGCCCTGCGCCGGGCCGACATGATTGACGGCGCTGCCGAGGACCAGAGCCCGTGCGCGCACGCCCAGCCGTGCCACGTCGCCCTGGCGCGCCAGCAGCAGGACCACGGCCCCCTCGCCCTGCACGTATCCGTTGGCGCCGGCATCGAAGGTCCGTGACTCGCCGTCCGGGCTCAGCATCCGGGCGTGCGAGAAGGAGACCGACCGCCATGGATTGATCAGCGCGTTGGCCGCGGCTACCACCGCCAGCTCACAATCGCGATTGAGCAGCGCCCGACGCGCGTCATGCAGCGCGACGAGAGAGGACGCACAGGCGGCGTCGATCGTGTAGCTCGGCCCGGTCCAGCGGAAGAAATGGCTGAGCCGGTTCGCCAGAATGGCGCCATAGGTGCCGAGCGCGGAGAAGCCGTTGGTCGCGACGCCGGACTGGGTGGCGTTCTGCTGGTAGTCGGTCGCCATCACGCCGGCGAACACACCGACCCCGCGGCCGGAAAGCGACGACGGCTTCAGGCCGGCATCTTCCAGACAGTGCCACGTCTCCTCCAGCAGCATGCGCTGCTGAGGGTCCATAGCCGCCGCCTCGCGCGGCGAGATGGCGAAGAAGCGTTCGTCGAAAGTGTCGATTCGATCGAGAAAACCGCCCCGCCGCATCACGGTGCGTCCGGGGGTGCCATGCACCGGGTGGTAAAGATCGTCCGCCGGCCAGCGGTCAGCCGGAATCGGCCGGATGGCGGAGCCGGCGGAGGCAAGCAGCCCCCACAAAGATTGCTCGTTGTCGGCACCCGGCAGCCGGCAGGCCAACCCGATGATCGCGACCGCTTCGGCCATGCGATTCTTCCTCGACTCAGCGCCCGCGCCAGTCAATCCTCACGCTAGCCGAGCAGGGTGGTCCGGGCAATCAAAAACACTCGATAGAACAAGGGCGTCTTCCGATGGTGACAGCGTCAGGGAATTGGCCAATGATGCCCTTTCTCGCCCCCTCTCAACCGCTGGCAGCAGCTGGCGGGAAAGGGTGACCTTCGTGTCACCATTGCCCATGCCGATCAGGCCGGATGCGCTCGGCAGCCCCGCGTTCCTGGGCGACCATGGCGTGCGGCTGGCCTATGCCGCGGGCGGCATGGTCAAGGCCATCGCCTCGCCCCTGATGGTGGAGCGCCTCGCTAGGGCCGGGCTGCTGGGTTTCCTCGGCACCGGCGGGGTGGCCGCGGCACAGATCGCCGACGACGTTGCCGCCCTGGCGCGGACGCTCGGGCCGGGTTTGCCGTGGGGCGTCAATTTCCTGCACAACTTCGTGCTGCCCGAGGCCGAGGAGCGGGTTCTCGACATCCTGCTCGCGCATGACGTCCGGCGCCTCGAAGTCTCGGCCTTCATCGTGCCGACGCCGGCGCTGGTGCGCTATCGGCTGACCGGCCTCGTCGCCGGACCGGACGGCGTACCGATCGCGCGCCATCACATCATGGCCAAGGTGTCACGGCCGGAGGTGGCGCGCCGCTTCCTCGCGCCGGCCGACCCGGAAATCGTCCAGGCCCTTCTCTCCAAGGGCCGGGTCACATCCGCGCAGGCCGCGCTCGCCGCCCGCATCCCGCTTGCCGACGATCTCTGCATCGAGGCGGATTCCGGCGGTCACACCGACAAGCAGGTGGCGCTGGCATTGATGCCGAGCATGCTGCGCCTGCGCAGCGAGATCGCGCGTGACTTCCCGCCGGCCGGGCGCGTGCGCATCGGCGCCGCCGGCGGCATCGGCGCGCCGGAGGCGGTGGCCGCCGCCTTCGTGCTCGGTGCCGACTTCGTGCTCACCGGGTCGATCAACCAATGTACGGTCGAGGCCGCGACCAGCGATGTTGCCAAGGACATGCTGGCCGCCGCCGGCCCGCAGGACTTCGACATGGCGCCAGCGGGCGACATGTTCGAGATCGGCGCCCGCGTCCAGGTGCTGAAGCGCGGCACGATGTTCGCCGCCCGCGCCAACCGCCTCTACGAGCTGTACCGGACCCACCGCTCGCTCGACGACATCGCGCCGGCGGTGCTGCGCGAGATCGAGGAACGCTATTTCGGGCGCAGCGTCGCCGAGGTGTGGGCGGAGACGGCGGGCCATTACGCCGCGGCAGCGCCTGGCGAACTGGCCGAAGCCGAAGCCAACCCGCACAAGAAGCTGGCGATGGTCTTCCGCTGGTACTTCATCCAAACCACGCGGCTGGCGCTCGAGGGCACGGTCGCGGCACGCAGCAATTTCCAAATCCACGCCGGACCGGCGATGGCGGCGTGCAACGCCTGGCTCGCCGGAACCGCACTGGCCGACTGGCGCCGCCGTCACGTCGACGATCTCGGCATCCGGTTGATGGCCGAGGCCGCCGACCACCTGACGCGTAACTTCTCCGCCTGGACCGAGGCTTCAGCCACGCCGCATCCCCGCCCAATATCTCGAACGGGAACCGACCGATGAACCAAGACTTGCCGCCGGGCCCGACCTTCGCTCTGGCGTCCCGGCTGAGCTACGTCCTGAACCCCTACGAGCTGTTCGCCGAGTGCCGGCGGAAATACGGCGATCCGTTCACCGTCACAACCTCGATGAAGACGGTGATCACCGGCGATCCCGTTGCCGTGAAGCAGATCTTCACCGCACCGACCCAGCATTTCAAAGCGCTGCAAAGCGAGGCGCAGCGACGTGTGCTCGGCGACTCCTTCACCTCGCTGTCGGGGCCGCCGCATCGGGCGCAGCGAGAGATCGTCACGCCGGGCCTGAGGGCCGACGGGCTGCGCAACCTAGCGCCGATGATGGTCGACGCCGTGGCGGCACAGATGGAGACTTGGCAGCCCGGACGCGACCTCGACATGGTCGAGGAAGGCGTGACCATCGCGCTCGAGATCATCGTCAGGACCATCTTCAGCGTCGAGGACCGCGCCGGTATCGCCGCGCGACGCACAGCGATCCGCGAATTCGGCGATCGGCTGAGCAACAAGACCTTCCTGATCCTCTCGGTGCTCGGATTCCTCAGCGAAAACCTG
>SXGT01949844.1_pt1 | contig 13712 bp, 8 predicted proteins | sample 3176221 | NCBI WGS metagenome assembly SXGT01 (sample SAMN11356862, study PRJNA531348) | freshwater metagenome | isolation source: freshwater sample F1-120 | place: China: Fuxian Lake, Yuxi | collected 2017-12-25 | reverse complement strand
TTCGTAAATACCATTCCAAAAAAATATCAAAATCAGATTAATTGTGAAAATTCTTCCGGAGATTACCTTCAAAATTGCAAAAATGCGATCGAGTGTTATGACTGTTTTGAAGTTGAGGATAGCAAGTATCTAATTGAGTCAGTTGGCGTTAAGGATTCTATGGATCTTTCAATGCATGACAAAGAGGTAGAGCTTTGTTATGAGCTCTCTTCCGGCGGCGATTCGAGTTACAATGTGAAGTTTTCTTTTTGTCCCTGCACTTCGAAAAATTGTGATTATCTTTACAATTGTTTTAATGTTCAGGATTGCTTTGGTTGTGACAGTATCCATCTGAAATTGAAAAACTGTATTCTGAATAAACAGTATTTGGAGGCGGAATATAAAGAGTTGAGAACAAAAATTATTCAGCATATGAAGGAGACGGCTGAGTGGGGCGAATTTTTCCCGACTGAACTTTCGCTTTATCCTTATAATTTAACTTTGGCCCAGGATTATTATCCTTTGACAGAGGAAGCGGCTTTAAATAAAGGCTATAAATGGAAAAAGAAGGATACTGCCCATTATCGAGAGGCCAGCGTAGAACTCTCGGATCAGATTCAAAATGTTCCGGATTCGATTACAAAAGAGGTGTTGGCCTGCAAGCATTGTACAAAAAATTATCAGGTGATATCGCAGGAACTAAATCTTAGTAGAAAGCTAAATCAGCCTGTTTCAAAATATTGTTCCGATTGTCGGCAGTTGGAACTGATGTCGTTTAAAAATCCGCGTAAACTCTGGAAGCGAAATTGTTCAAAATGTACGGCCGAGATTGAAAGTACGTATTCCCTGAAGCGGCAGGAAAGAGTATATTGCGAGAAGTGTTATTTGGCTGAAGTTTACTAATGAATGTTTTCAAATTAATTGCATCGGATTTTAGGGTTATTAAACAAAAAGATCCGGCGGCACATAACTGGCTCGAGATTTTGCTTTGTCACTGGCCGTTTTATGCAATTATGAATTATCGTTTTGCGCATATTTTATGGAAGTGGAAAATTCCAATTTTGCCGCGTTTTATTTGCCAGATTGCAAAATTTTTTACAGGAGTGGAAATTCATCCGGGGGCAAAAATCGGAAAAAGTTTTTTTATTGATCATGGAACGGGAATTGTGATTGGAGAGACGACAATTATTGGTAGTGACTGCTCTTTGTATCAGGGAGTGACGCTTGGTGGAACCGGAAAACACACTGGAAAGAGGCATCCAACCTTGGCTGATAATGTGAAAGTTGGGGCGAATGCAATTTTGCTCGGGCCAATAAATATCGGTAGTCATGTGATGGTAGGGGGTGCAACAGTAGTTTTGGCTGATGTTCCTGATAACGCAACAGTAGTAGGCAATCCTGGAAGGGTAGTGAAAATTAATGGTGAAAGGGTGTAAATCACTTCACAAAATGGCGTAAATGTGTTAAATTCTCGTACTGTAATAATTTTATGAAGTATTTTCAGATAATAGTCCCACAGGGTGATGATGTGAAAAAAAAAGAACTGGTTTTCCAGGAGATGCTGGTGAATCTTCAGAATACAGTTAAAAATGTCACTGTTTCTTTGGAGTTACTTGGTTTTGATCAATATACTTATTTCTTTTGTGCGGTTCCGGAAAATCTCTATGAGACTGTGGAGGGACTTTTTTACTCCACTTATCCGGATTGTGAAATCAAACAGGTTTCCGATTATGTCGATGGATTTAAAGGCGGTGATAAAGCGATTGCAGGTGTTCGCCTGAAACTTTGTTTTGGCGATGTTTATCCATTTAAAACTTATGATGAATTTGAGGAGGATAGCCAGAGCAGGCTGTTTTCGGTGATTTCGAAGATTGCTTCTGGTGAGCAGGTTTGGGTACAGATAGTGATTAATCCGCAGGATGAAACAGCAGCATATCATTATAAGAGAAAATGGGCTTTAAGATGGAATAACTTTAAAAAAGCTTTTAGTATTCGAGATCGTGTGCGTGTGAAAGATGATAATAGTGTGATGAAAGTGCGTTACAATTTAGCTTTGGAAAAGATCAAGATGGAGCCGTTTTTGTGTAATATCCGCTTGGGTTTTATTTCGAAAGATCGCGCTGAAGCGAGAAGAAAACTGGAGGCGATTATTAACAGTTTTTACCAATTTAACAAAACTGATATTCAGGATTTCAAGGCTGTGGAACTTTCGGATAAGGCGTTTTTGACAGAATATAAATCGCGAAAAGCTGTGAGTCCTTTTTATCTTAGTCCAAAGGAAGTTACGACTTTGTATCATCTGCCGAATTCGGATTTTGTGCCGCATATTGTTCATGTTTTGGCGAAAAAATCAGAGCCGCCGCAGGATATTCCCAAATTTGGCGACAGTGAAATTAGTCTTTTCGGAATTACTAATTATCATAACAATTTAAATAAATTTGGAATTCGAAGAGTGGATCGCCGCAGACATTTATATGTTGTTGGGAAATCTGGTTCGGGGAAATCGAAGATGCTGGAACTTTTGATTAAAGAGGACTTGGAAAATGGAAAAGGCGTGGGGGTTTTGGATCCGCACGGCGATCTTGTGGATAATGTGATGCAATATGTGCCGAAGCATCGACTGAAAGATGTAATTTATTTTGATCCTTCGGATACGGATTTTCCGATTTCGTTTAATCCGATGGAAAATGTCGATGAGGCGTACAAGATGCAGGTGACGATTGGTTTTATTCAGATTTTTAAGAAATTGTTTGGTTCGAATTGGACGGATCGTCTGGAGCATGTTTTGCGATATACGGTTTTGGCGCTTTTGGACAGCCCGAATACGACAGTGCTTTCGATTTTAAAAATGTTAACTGATAAAAATTATCGTCAGAATATTGTTTCGCGGATTAAAGATAATGTCGTGAAAAATTTCTGGGTTTCGGAGTTTGCGGGCTGGAGTGAGAAGTTTGATGCGGAGGCGATTACGCCTTTGTTAAATAAAGTTGGACAGTTTGTGGCGACAAATATGATCCGTAATATTATTGGTCAGCCGCAAAATAAATTTGATATCCGGAAGGTGATGGATGGTGAAAAAATTCTTTTTATGAAGGTCTCAAAAGGTCTTCTTGGTGAGGAAAATAGTTCATTGCTTGGTGCGATGATTATTACAAAACTTTATCAGGCGGCGATGAGTCGTGCGGATATTAAAGAGGATGAGCGCAAGGATTTTTATTTTTATGTTGATGAGTTTCAGAATTTTGCGACGGATACTTTTGCAGAGATTCTTTCGGAGGCGCGCAAGTATCGTTTGAATTTGACGCTTGCACATCAGTATATGGGACAGTTGTCGGATGTAGTTAAGAAGACAGTTTTTGGTAATGTCGGTTCGATTGTGAGTTTCCGTGTTGGTGCCGATGATGCGGGAGCGTTGGCGGATGAGTATAATCCGATTTTTAAAGAAAGAGATATTATCAATCTCGGTGTGCGGGAGTTTTATTGTAAGATGTCGATTAACGGCGAAATTCGTGAAGCATTTTCCGGCAGAACTTTGGAAGTACCGAAAGTTACAGAGGATTATTCGCGAGAAATTATTGAAAATTCGCGCAAAACTTTCTGTGAGCCGCGAAAAAATGTTGAAGACATGCTCGCAAAATGGGATGAGGCTGGGGAATTTGAGAATGTTGGTCCCGTGGGCGATCCGGTTTTTGAAGAGCCGCTAATTTAATTGTAGTTTTTCCGTAATTTGCTATATTTAAGGTTGAATTATTTTTTCAATATTTTATGGCAAAAAAAAATCCCCTTCAGGGCTTCGAAGATCCGTTAAAGGTTAGGGCGTCAGAAGAGATGCACAGATCTTTGATTCTTGAGAAACTGCCAGCTTATTTTCTAATTTTTGGACTTTTAACTGTTATATACTTTTTGTTTCAGATTCTTCAACCATTTGTAACGGTTATTTTTCTCGGTGCAGTTTTGGCAATTGCTTTTTATCCAGCTTATACAAAATTTTCTTTGTGGCTTAGAGGTTATAACCGAGTTGCCTCTTTGTTGAGTTGTTTGTTTGTGGTTCTCGTGATTGTTGCACCGATGACGTTTTTTATTCTTCTGCTTACAAGTGAGGCGGTTGATACTTATGAAGTTGTTCAGGACAAGCTAGAGTCCGGTGTTTTTGATAAATATCTGCAATGGGAAGATGGCGGTTTTTTCTATGATTTAAAACAGCAGGTTGAGCCGGTTGTTGATTTGGAAAGTTTGGATATAAAAAAGAATATTGTGTCGATGGCGCAAAATTTAAGTTCTTATCTGGTTTCACAGTCGGCAAATTTTATAAAAGGAGTTTCTGGTGTTTTGCTTAGTTTGATCGTGATGCTTTTTTGTATGTACTATTTTTTCAAAGACGGTCCGATGTTGGTGAAGAAAGTCGGTGTTCTAAGTCCCCTTCCTTCTGTTTATGAAAATGAGTTGTTTAAAAAGATTGGTGCGATGGTGAAGGCGGTGATCTTTGGAGTTTTTTTTACCGCTTTGATTCAGGGTCTGGTTGGTGGAATCGGGTTTGCGATTGCGGGTGTTTCCAGTCCGGTTTTTTGGGGAACGGCAATGGCGTTCTTCTCTTTGATGCCGGTTGTCGGTACGGCAATTATTTGGGTGCCGGCGGCGATTATTCTTTTGATTCTTGGTGATTATGGCCACGCCTTGTTTATTTTCCTCTGGGGACTTTTTGCAGTCGGTTCGGTGGACAATATTTTGCGTCCATATTTAATTGGTGGAAAAGTGCATACTTATCCTTTGATGATGTTCCTGGTGATTTTGGGTGGGGTGATTACGATTGGTCTTAAAGGTGTGGTTATCGGTCCTTTAGTTTTAATTATCCTGATGTCTTTTCTTCATATTTATGAAGCAGAATATAGTCGCGTTCTAAAAAAATAATTTAATTTTTCTTTCCTATGAAAAAAACTAAGAAAGCTTCAGCTCCCGCTAAAAAAGTTGTTGTGGCAAAAAAAACTCCAAGTAAAAGAGAACTAGTAAAACAGCATAAAAGTTTTATTGGTTTGCTGGGATTTTTTGCGGCATTTTCTGCTTATGCGATGGTCTCGTTTTTCGGTTCAACCAATGATTATATTGATCAAATGTATGCTTCTGTGACTTTGGCTGATGAAGAAGGGCTTGTGCAACAGGCGGATGATCCGACTGAAGAGGAGCTAGAAGCGGCTGAGGAATTGGAGGAAGCGAAAAAGAAAGAAGAAGAAAAGAAGGCGATGCAGACTTTTGTTGATTTGGCTTTGAATCATCCAAATGCTGAAGCAATTGAAACTCTTTATGAAGAGGGTGTGATTACTGGATATAATGATGGTACTTTTAGACCAACTACTACAATTAATCGTGCAGAACTTTTGACGATTTTAACAAATGCGATTGATGCGGATTTTGGTGGTAAGACCTTAGGTGATTGCTTTTCTGATGTGAAAAGTGAATGGTTTGCAGTTTTTGTATGTTATGCAAAAGATCATGAGTGGGTTAGTGGATTTTCTGATAATAGTTATCGTCCGGCTCAACCTGTGACAAAAGCCGAGGCTTTGAAGATTGTTTTTGCTGCTTTTGAATATGAGGCATGTGAAGAGGTTGAAGAAAAACCATATAAGGATGTTGATATTAAGAGCTGGTATGCGCCATATGCCTGTAAGGCTAAAGCGGATGAGATAGTTGAGAAATCACCATTCTTTAGTGCTGGTTATCATATAACTCGTGCGGAGTTTGTTCAGATGGTTTATAATGTAATGAATAACAAAGATTTACTTTAGCATATATAGGACTCCTCCAATTAAGAGGATGGGAATTAAAATGAAATAGTTAAAGCCGGAAGTTGTTTCTTCCGGTTTTTTTATTTTCTCGACTTTGTAATCCAGAAGAAAATATTTTTCGTTTTCTTTTTCGATGCTTAGTTCTGCAGGTGTATCTTTTGGAAGTTCGGTTTCCAGCTTTTTGAAATTGAAAGGTTCTCGAAAATTAATTGTGAAAACCTTTTGTTCAGCGGTTTGTATTTTGAAGAAAAATTCTTCAGCAATTTCCGGCGGCGATATTATTGTTCCTTTAATGTTTTCTATTCTTGGTGGAGGAAGTAGGGGATTGGGCTTTAAGAATAACCATTTGGCCTCTTTTTGGGTAATTATTTTGTTCAAGCTTAGGCTTTCTTTTGTTTTTGCATAAGTCATTTCATCAATAACTTTATTTTGGAAATCGAGCAGTTTTAAAGTGGTTGCGGAATTTTTCAGTGAGATGTCTTTTATTAAAATATATTCCTTGGGATTGATCGAAAGATTTTTGAGCGGCTTTTTTTTGCTATTATTTTCAATTTGCCAGTTTTGAAGATTTACTTTTTGATTTGAAGAGTTATATAGTTCGATCCATTCTTTTTTGCTGTCTTTGCCTGAAGGATTAGGAAAAACTTCTGTAAATTCAATTAAATCTGAAAGTGTTCCATTGGGAAGTTTTTGGGACTTTTTTGTTTTTGTTGGTTTGGCGCTTTTTTCTTTTGCCACTATTTTTATTTCGGCAGAATTTTCGGCAATTCCATCACTGACTTTTAGAGTGATAGTATAATTTCCCGGTTTTTCGAATTTAAAGGACGGGGGATTTTTTGTATTAAAAAATTGATCATCAGGATAGGTCCATTCGAAAATTAGTTTATCTCCATCGGGATCCTCGCTCTTTCCTCCATCGAGATTTAATGAAAAGGGGATTTCTCCTTCGAAGGGGCCTTTTTGGATTGTGATAATTGCCTTTGGGGGATTGTTGTTTTTGTTATTTATTTCCCAGGATTTGGAGTTTTTCTCTTCGGCAATGCGGGAAATGGATTTGTTGTTTGGAATTTCTTCACTATTAATACAAGGTCCTTCCCAGTATTCATCTAATTCTTCAAAATCTTTTTGTTCGGAGGCTGGGGGTGAGAGATTTTCCCAACAAACCATATCGAGAAGTTTGCCATTTGAGAAAAGTGTCAGTTGCTCAGTTGTGCCAGTTAGTCCTTTTTTTGTGATATATATTTTCAAGTGATTTCCTTCGAGTTCTTCTTTTTCGGACTCGGATTTAAAATAGATCGTGACTGTTTTTACTTTAGTTGGCGAAATTTTTACCAATAGACTGTCATCTTTTATTTCTAAATCATTAGAAAAGTTATCTGGTAGTTCAATAGTGATGAAATCGGCGGTTTTATTTTTTAAACTAACTTCTGTGAACTTTGGGTTGAAGGTTTCGGAAAAAGTTGTTTGGTATAATATTGTGATTGAGAGTAGAACGAGAATTGTTTTTTTCATAGAAAATGGTTATTTGATCTCAGTAAAACAAAAAAAGATTAAATATTCTTAAAATATTCTTAAAATATTCCTCAATTTGACATTTCTAAGCAAACAAGTACACTGGCCTTAATTATTAGTTTAAAAGAATTCAGTTTTAGCCAAGTTTTTCCAAAGTTTTAAAGCGAAAATTATTAAATTTCAGATTGAATAGAGGTGTAAAGTTATAAGTTTATAAAAGAAAATAAGAAAAGAAAATTTAGTAAAAGTCGAATTTAGAGGATAAATGTTTAATTTCAGCGGAAAAAACTTAAGGCTAGGGCAGGAGGATCTAACCTTAAATTTATGTATACGATAATTTTGGCCATACTTGGTCTTGGTCTCGGCGTCGCCGGAGGCTATGTTTACCGCAAACGCGAAGTAGAAACAAAAAACAAAGATTTAGCTTCAAAGTCTGAAGAGATTTTGAATGATGCCAAAAATAAGGCAAAAGAGCTTTTGTATGAGGCGAGAAATGAGGCGTTTAAGCTTCAGGATGAAGTGAAAAAAGAGGAAAAAAGACGTCAGCAGCAGCTTGATGATATTGAAGAGCGTCTATTAAAACGAGAACAGAGTCTTGATAAGAAGGAGGAGGATGTTGAAAAAGTGAAAAGTGATCTGGAGGCGAAAGTGGCTTCTGTTAAAGAGCTTCGTGAGGAGGTTGAGCATGTTTATAAACTTCAGGCTCAGCAATTGGAGCGGGTTGCGGCAATGTCTAAAGAAGAGGCAAAAGAGGTTTTGATTAAGAAAGTTGAGGAAGAATCCAAAGAAGATATCGTTATTCAGCTTCAAAAAGCAGAGAAGGAGCTTCATGATAAAGCTAAAGAACGCGCGAAATGGATTTTGTCAGATGCAATTTCTAGGGTTGCGGCTGAGACTACTGCTGAGTCGACAGCTACGATTGTAAATCTGCCGAATGATGAGATGAAAGGGCGAATTATCGGTCGTGAAGGGCGAAATATTAATACCTTTGAACAGATGACCGGTATTGATGTGATTGTCGATGATACTCCGGGATCAATTGTGATTTCCGGTTTTGATCTTGTAAGAAGATATGTGGCGAAGGTTGCGCTTGAGCGTTTGATCGAAGATGGACGTATTCATCCGGCGCGAATTGAAGAAATGGTCGAGAAGGTAAAAGATGAGGTTAATATTCTTATTAAGGAGTTGGGAGAAAAGGCGGTTTTGGAAACTGGTGTTACGGGTCTTCATCCAAATCTTATTAAGATTTTGGGTCGGCTTAAATTCCGAGTCAGCCATGGTCAGAACTCGCTTAAGCATTCGATGGAGGTGGCGTTTTTGGCGGCAAATCTTGCTTCAGAACTTGGAGCGGATGCAAATGTCTGCCGAAGAGCCGGTCTCTTGCATGACATTGGTAAGGCTGTAGATCATGAAGTTCCTGGTCACCATGCGAAGATTGGTGCAGATATTGCGAAAAAATTTGGTCTTCCTGAAGAGGTTGTTCATGCAATTGAGGCTCATCATGGCGATCCGGAGCCACAAAGTTTGGAGGCTCAGATTGTTCAGATTGCGAATATGATTTCAAATGGTCGTCCGGGAGCAAATAAGGAAAATCTTGATAGTTATTTCCGAAGATTGGCTGAACTTGAAGGTATTTGTACAACTTTCGATGGTGTTAAGAAGGCCTTTGCGATTCAGGCTGGAAATGAGGTGAGGATCTTTGTTGATCCGGAAAAAGTTGACGATCTTGGGGCGATCCGTCTTTCTCACGATATTTCCAAGAAAATTGAGAAGGAGTTCCATCATCCAAGTCCGGTGAAGGTACATGTGATTCGGGAAATTCGTGTTGAGGATTTCGCTGAGTAGAGATTAATTTGAAGATACTATCTACTTCGTTAAAAAGAAATTTTAGATCCTCATTTAGCTTAACTAAACTGCGGTCTAAAATTTCTTTTTGCCTCGTATCTAATATCTTCAAATTAATCTCGTAATTGCGGCTAAAAAATGCTTGACTGAAAGAATTAGCACTCTATAATACGGGGTGCTAATTTATTATCTAATCTTTTTGATTTATGGCTAAAATTATTCCAACCGGAGATCATATCGTGGTTGAAGCTGTTACTGAGGAGGTAAGCGCTTCGGGAATTATTATTCCGGATACGGCTTCAAAAGAAAAACCGATGAAAGGAAAGGTTTTGGCGGTAGGTCCGGGAAAACTTAATGACAGTGGTCAGAGAATTGAGATGGAAGTTGCTGAGGGCGACACTGTTCTTTTTTCAAAATATGGTCCGACTGAGGTGAAGGTGGAGGGCAAAACTGTTCTGATTCTTTCTGCATCGGATGTTTATGCGAAATTAGCTTAATTAATAATTTAACTTTTGAAACATATGGCAAAGCAAATTAAATTTGGTGACGATGCTCGTCAAAAACTATTAAATGGTGTGGAGAAGCTGGCGAAAGCAGTGAAAATCACACTTGGTCCGAAGGGCCGAAATGTCGTTTTGGATAAGAAATATGGCTCACCACTGGTGACGAATGATGGTGTGACAATTGCGAAAGAGATTGAACTGCCGGATCCATATGAAAATATGGGCGCGCAGATGGTGAAGGAAGTTTCTACAAAGACAAATGATGTTGCCGGTGACGGTACGACGACTGCGGCGGTTTTGGCAGAGGCGATTATAAAAGAAGGTCTGCGAAATCTTACTGCGGGTGCAAATCCGATGCGACTTAAGGTTGGAATTGAGAAGGCGGTTGCCCGAATTAAGGAAGTTTTGGAAGATATGGCAATTTCGGTTGGCGACAGTAAAGAAAAAATTGCTCAGGTAGCGACTATTTCAGCTCAGGATGAAAATGTTGGTAAGTTGATCGCGGAAATTATGGAGATGGTTGGCTCTGATGGGGTTATTTCAGTGGAAGAGTCTCAGGCGATGGGGCTTGAAAAAGAAGTGGTGGAGGGTATGCAGTTTGATAACGGATATCTTTCGGCCTACTTTGTTACTGATCCTGCAAGAATGGAAGCAGCTTATGATGACGCCCATATTCTGATTACTGATAAAAAAATTAGTTCAGTTCAGGATATTCTTCCTCTTTTGGAAAAGGTGGCTCAGACTGGACGAAAAGAGCTCGTAATTATTGCTGAAGATGTAGAAGGTGAAGCTTTGGCGACTTTGGTTCTCAATAAACTGCGTGGTATCTTTAATATTCTGGCGATCAAGGCTCCGGCTTTTGGTGATCGTCGGAAGGAGATGCTCAAGGATATCGCGATTCTTACTGGTGGTACCTTGATTAGTGAGGAGGTTGGATTGAAGCTGGAAAGTGCGGAATTGTCTCATCTCGGTCAGGCAAGACGGGTTGTTGCGGACAAGGAACATACGATCATTGTTGAAGGAAAAGGTCAGAAAGCGCAAATTGATGCGCGAATTGAGGAGATTAAAACGCTTATTTCTAAGAGTGATTCGGAGTTTGATAAGGAAAAACTGGCGGAAAGATTGGCAAAACTTGGTGGCGGTGTCGGTGTGATCAAGGTTGGTGCCGCTACAGAAGTTGAGCTGAAAGAGAAGAAACTACGAATTGAGGATGCTTTGAACGCGACTCGTTCGGCCGTGGAAGAAGGAATTGTTCCCGGAGGCGGTGTTGCCCTGCTTTTAGCTTCAAAAGCTTTGGTGGATTTGAAGGGCGATGATGATGACGAAACTACTGGTATTCATATTATTAAGAATGTTTTATCGGCTCCATTGCGTCAGATTGCGGAAAATGCCGGCAAGGATGGTGCGGTAATTATTGATAAGGTTTTGAATGAAAAAGAGGGAGTTGGCTACGATGCGGCGAAAGATCGTTATGTGAATATGGTTGAAGAGGGGATTATTGATCCGAAAAAAGTGGTTCGAAGCGCGATTGAAAATGCGGCTTCGGTAGCGGCGATTTTCCTTACAATGGAGTGTGCGATCTGTGATATTCCTGAGGAGAAAAAGGAGAATCCGATGCCGGGAATGGGAATGGATATGTAAGCGGGAACATAGTAAAAATTTTCAAAAATTAGCAAAAAAGTGAAAGATTCATGATCTTTCACTTTTTTTGTTGCGATAATTTTCTCAAATTTTTCTATGTTCCCTTTGTTTCAGCTTTTTGGACTTGGATTTTAAGGGGAAAAATGGTATAATAATGAGAAAAAATAAAAACAAACATATGTACAAGCATTTTACAATTATTCTCCTAATTTTTGCACTTTTTACGAATTCCACTTTTGCTGGTACCTTTTGGGTGGATACTAATGCGGATACTGATCCTAACACCTGTGTGGAAGATGAGGTGGTTAACGATGATGATTGTACTTTTAGAGATGCGATAAGCCAGGCGACGGATAATGATGCGATCAAGTTTCTTGATTCCGCTTTAACAATTGTAAATACTGATGGCTCTACTAGCCCTTATGATATTGCAACCAACGGTCTTACTATTGATGGTGAGTCAAATACGATTGTTCTTGATGGTGGCGGATTGGCGGCAGGGAGTGCCTATGCACTTTTGACAGTTTTTGGAAATAATGTGACTATTAAAAATTTGTATATTAATAATTATGCAAATGGCGAGGGGATATACATTATAGGTTCTAATGCCACGATTCAAAGTAATGTGATCGGTTTGGAAACTGATGGAACTACTTCTGATGGAGGGATGTTTGCTGGTGTAGATGTTAATGGTTCGGATGCGATAATTGATAGTAATACGATTAGTGCAAATAATTCTGGCGTATATGTGGGAAATGGAGATGGTGCAAAAGATACAATAATTAAAGGAAATAGGATTGGTCTGGATGATAACGTAGGTACTACTGACAAGGGTAACATTGGTAGTGGTATTTATTTATATATTGATGATGTAAATGGTGGAAATGGGGGGCAGGAAGGTGTTTTAATTGGTGGGCCTTTAGCTGGTGATCGTAATTATATCTCAGGAAATGAGGTTACGGGTATCAGAATTGATTCTCCTACTGTGGTGAATGGTACGGTTACAATTCAAAATAATTATATTGGTTTGGGTACCGATGGTAGCACTATTCTTGCTAACGGAACTTCTTCTTCAATTCCATCTGGAATTTATGTTGCGGAAGCAATTGGGGCAAGTGCTGATATTACAATTAGTAATAATGTTATTTCCGGCAATACTGGTCCGGGTATTAAGTTGCTTTCTGGCGATACGGTGAGCATTACTGGAAATACGGTTGGCTTTAATTCTGCCGGCACAGTTGCAAAGGGAAATGGCAGTCATGGTATTGAGGCTGATGCTGATAATGGTTTAACTGTTTCTACAAATACCATTGGTAACAATGGTGGTCATGGTATTTATATTAATGGTAGTGATACTTTGTCTTTTACGGCAAGGGGTAATAAAATTGGTTTAGGGACTGGTGAAACGGGCGATTTTCCTAATAGTGGTGATGGTATTCGGGTTAATGCTGCAAATGCTACTACTGGAACAATTGGCGGTGATTCGGACTCTTTTTTGGGTAATTCGATAGGTAATAATACTTCAATTGGAATTAATATTGTTTCAATGGCGGCTTCTGCTGCTTTGACTATTGCCGGCTCTCTTATTGGTGCTGAAGGGGATTTGACGACTGCTGCTGCAAATGATGGTGGTGGTATTTCAGTTGCTGCAAATCTTGCAACTTTAATTATTGGAACTAATGGTGATGGTACGACAGATACTGGTGAGGCTAATATTATTGTGAATAACGCTTCATCGGGTATTTCAATTACCGGAGTAGTTTCTACTTTATGTGCGATTGCCGGTAATAAAATTGGTGCAGGATATGATGGTGTTTCTGCTTTTACTGTTGATAAGGGTAATGCTAGTCATGGTGTTCATATTAATTATGCGGGAGCTAGTAACTATGGCACTGTAACTGTTGGTGGAGATGCTGTTGCAGAGAGAAATGTGATTGGCGGTAATGGTGGTATGGGAATTAATATTGCCGATTTAGGTACAGGTACTTTGCCTACAGTTGTTGTAAGAGGTAACTATATTGGTGTTGGAAGCAACGGGTCGACTACATTGGCAAATGATACAATAGGTGTTACGGTTGCGGATGGTGCGGATATTGCTTTTCAGGATAATGTTGTAGGAGCTTCTGCAAGTTATGGTATCGATGTTACTGGTGGTACGAGTGCTGCTTTTTATGGAAATTATATTGGTACGACAAGTGCCGGTACAACAGCTTTAGGAGTAGTTGATCGTGGTATACGTATTGCTTCCAGCACAATGACTGCTGTGATTTTTGGTGCATCGGGATTGGGCAATGTGATTGCCGCAGTTACTGGTGTTAATGCAAAAGGACTTTTTATCGATACTTTGAATAGTTCAGCGGCAACGGTGAGTGTTAAAGGTAATTATTTTGGAATTGGTTCAAATGGTACTACGACAGCTGGTATGGCAATTAATGGAATTGCTTTTCAGACT
>SXGT01913239.1_pt1 | contig 13712 bp, 8 predicted proteins | sample 3176221 | NCBI WGS metagenome assembly SXGT01 (sample SAMN11356862, study PRJNA531348) | freshwater metagenome | isolation source: freshwater sample F1-120 | place: China: Fuxian Lake, Yuxi | collected 2017-12-25 | reverse complement strand
GTGACTGCTTCGCGTGCCTGCTCCACTTCGTCGGCGGCAACACGCAGTACTGACTTGCTGTAGATGGTGGCCTCCAGCACGTGTCGCCCCGATGCGGTCGCCACCAGTGGGACGGGCGAGACCGTCACGATGAAGCGCGCGCGGGGATTGATGGCCGTGACGCCATCGATGGTGGCGCACAGGTCGTCAACAACCTCCGCTGCCGTGAAGTTGTGGAAGCGATGCCGGACCGGGTCGAACGTGCCGGCCACAGTGCCCGGGCAGGTCGGGAACACCGCGCCGTCAAGAGTGGACTCCCATCCCTCCGTCAGCCCGAGCGTCAGCACCACGACATCGGCCGAGGCGAAGGCCTCGCGCGTGGCGGAGAGGTGAGCGGTGGTGATGACGTCGAACTCGACGTCATTCGCGGCCGGGTAGGCCAGCCCCGGCCGGAACAGATCAATCACCTTCCCGTCCTCGTGCCAGCGGTCCTCCTGCGGCCGGAACGTGCCGGTGCAGCGCTCGACCAGCTGCCGCATCTGTCGCGCCGTATACACGTTTCCGTACGCCGCGCTGAAGTTCCGGTACCCGAGGTTCTCGGGCAGCATGGCCACCTGGGGTGGCGGCTCCTCCATGCGCAGATAGGTGAGGCCTGCCGCCTCAATGTGAGGGACGATGTTGGACGCGAAGCACGAGCCCATCGATGCCACGCGGTCCCCCGTGCGCAGGAGGGGCCCACTGCTCGTGACGACATCCGACGGGTCATAGCGACGGGCAACCCCGCGGCTCCACAGTGCACGGTGGGGAAGGCCGACGTAGGGGTTGCTCGCCACTGGTCAGTCCACCAGTTCCTTGATGAGGTGGTGCCACATCATTAGACCGTAATCGGGATTTGCATGCGTCGCATCCGGCCCCGACAGTTGCGGGGGCAGGGTTCCGTCTGCTGCATGCGCCTCGGGTGGCACCGGCAGGAAACGTATACCGAAGTCGGCGGCCACGTCGGCCATACGTTCCTGCAGAGCATCCCATGTGGCGACGCGCGTCGCGGTGTCCACGATGGGCGCAGTGTCGGGGGTAAGGTCTTGCGCGGCCAGCAGGTCGACAAAGTACGGCTCGATCGCGATCCCCGCACGTACCTCAGCCTCGGCCTTTGGCGGTGGCGTGCCGAGCAGCGTTACGAGCGATGGGTCGGGGTGGCCTTCAAGGAATTGTACGAGGTCGGCCAGCCACGGATTCCACAGGGCCTTGACCATCGAGTACGGGATGACCCGACCGATTGGCTCGGATAGGACCCCGCGCGGACCAATGACCGTGATCGGGTCGTCACTCATCATGAATACGAGGTTGTGCTGGTTTCCGTTCCAGAGGACGACGACAGGGTGGCCTGTGGACGCCACCACCGGCCAGTAGGTGTCGTCGGCCAATAAGGGCGCTGCTGCGACGTCGAGCACGGCGACGAGGGCCTTCTCAGACGGATCGAGGCGCTCCATGGCGTAACGGAGCGCCTGGCTGTGGGAATGGCCGGCCACGCGGATGCTGGGTGAGCGCGACCCGACCCACTCCCATGCGGGACCCTCAATCGCCCCCGTAGCTATTCGCACTCCTCGAGCCGTGGTATGACGCGACCCAGGGGGTCATCGGGGTGGCCTTCGCCACGCAGGTAGAAGTTCGGTGCACGTCGGGGAACGACCGCCGCATCGCCGAAGACTGCCGCGTGGTCGTTGCGCACGAAGAACGCGTTCACCCCCGCGAGGTCGGTGTGGACGAGCCGGTAGCCCTTCTCACGCCCGAGTGCCTCGAGCGCGCTGATCGATGCCCCGTAGTAGCTGCTGCCATTCCATTTAAGATCTGCCTGAAAGGGCTGCACGGCGACTTCGCCCAGCGGAATGTGGGCGTTGTACTCGATGCACACGAGGCGCGGACTAATCACGTCAATCGCCTGCCACACCCGGTAGTCGTTGCCGTCGATGTGGATGGAGAGTAGATCCACTCGATCGGCGAGACCCGCCGCAGAGATGAGGTCATTGATGTTGTCGGGGCCGACCATCGCATGCGTGGTCGTAATCCGATCACGGTCCTGGTATCTCCGCTCCAGGCGCTCGAAATGGGCCCTATCTCCTTCCATGAATAGCCCCTCCCATCCGCAAGCCTCCGCGAGGTATACGAAGTTGCCCTCGGAGCCCGACTCGATACCGAACTCGACGAAGGTGCCGCTTGGGATGCCGAGGCGCCGGAGGATCTCCAGAATCACGCCATCCTCGCCGTTCTGGGAGAAGCCCTTCATCTCGTAGGCGGTGAGGTCGTTGGTGGTCGGCGGGTTGTCGGCGGGGGTGGTGGTGATTGCCTCCCAGCGCTCCTGAAGCGTGGCAAGCGTGGCGTACTGGAGCGTGCGGGATGAATTGCTGACCATATGATCCACGCCATGCAGGGTGTTGGCCATGCCCGGTAGCATCAGGGCCAAGTCCTCGTTGAAACACGATATGTGGTCGGAAAGCACGGCAACGTGTTCGAAGGGAGTCTCGATCGCGGCGATTGACTCCTCGGCGGAAGCGATACGCGCCTCGATCTCGGTGAGCACGGCGAGCTCGGTCTCGTCAACCTCACCACGTCGCAGCAGGTACGGGCGGAGCAAGCGCAGCAGCCCGCGGTGAACGATCCCGCGGAGGGACCTCTCGTCATTGCGCCAAGGTGTGCGACCGCCAGCTTGGATTTCCGCGGCCAGCGCATCCAGTCGCCCGGGGTCTGCGCCCGGGACGGCATCGGCGACCACGTATGGAGGCGGGTGAAGGCCCGCCGCCCGTATCGCATCGAGTCGTGTCCTGATGGCCTCGCCTGCCTTCTCGGGCGCGCGCTCCACCCGGATGTGCACCGCGGCGAGCAGCGCTTTGGCATGTGCTTCGTCAGGGTTATTGCGCGCTCGTGTGAGCAGCATCGCGGCGGCGGAGATGTCGGGCTCAGCCCAGGTCGTGCCAGCGGTATAGGGACCGGCGCCCGCGGGCACGATGCCCTCCGTCATGGGCACCAGATATCCCATGGAGTCGTCCATGAACTCGAGGTTGGCTGAATAGGCCGTCGCCACCACGGGCCGCGCGTAGGCCATGGCCTCGGCGATCGTCACGCCGAAGCCTTCGCTGCGATGCAGTGAGAGGTAGCAGTCGCATTCCGCGATGAGTCCCCGGTTAGTGGTGGCATCGAGGTATTGGTCGAGGATGACCACGTCGGCGCGACCGGCTGCGGCCATGCGCAGCTCCTCGAGCTCCTCAAGGTGCCGCTCGCCATTGATGCTCTTGAGCAGCAGTGTGCAGCCGTCGTCGGGTGTAAATGCCGACGTGTACGCCTCCAGGGCGCCGAGGGGGTTCTTCCGGACGAACACGCTGTCGAAGTCATATGCGTAGAGCACGAGGAAGGTGTCCTCTGGTATGCGCACCAACGCCCTCGCGCCACCCACTGGTGGCGGTACGACGACGGGCATGGGGATAACGGTGACGGGTAGGTCAGTGCGTTGACGGATGGCGTCGCCTACGAATGCACTGCCAACCCATATCTCATCAACCACGGAAAACGACTGGTCGAACATCTCGGGGAACGTCGAAGTCTCCCACCACCAGAGCCCGATGCGGTAGCGGTGATTACGCAGCCGTTCGCCCATCCAGTGATTTGCCGCGAGGATGACGTCGGCGTTGATGCACACCAAGTTGGTGTCGTATATCGCCTTGTCGGGACCGTGTTCGGAGAACTGGTGTGTACTACGACCTGGCGCCATGTCGTAGGTCACCGTCGCGTGGGGGATCCCTGCCGCCTCGATGCCGGCCAGCATCAGGCGCGCGGCTTGTCCCACCCCGCTCTCGGCGGTGAAATAGGCGATGACATTGATGCCGGGCTGCAGGTCCTGCGTCGGAGCCAGTGGCATAGATGCCTCGTCTGCCTGCTCTGGCTCAAGTTGCATGGGCACCGTGCCATCCGCCACCAGCTCATCCCGCACGCACTGCTCAAATCCAAACGTGTCTGGTCCCGGCACGCCGGGAAAGCGCTCCCGCAGCGCCGGTGTCTGCAAATAAAGGTCCATCAGGTACCGGCCGGGGGCACGGGAGTCGGCCAACCCAGTGGTAGGCGCGGAGAGCCACTCGGCAAATGCCGGCACGCCGTCGGTGAACGGGTTGGGTGGCGGAGCGATGCCCTCGCTCTCGGTCTCCAGCAGGGCGTTGCGGAAGAGGTCGCGCATTCGGTGGTCGAGAACGAGCCCGTCAATCTCATTGACGCCGAAGGGGATCGCCGAGATGGCTGCGTGCCCTCCGGCCAGCAGTTTGGCGTCGTACTGGGCGAACAGGCGCGCGACGTCCGGGCGCTCCGACAGCAGCACGCGCGGTCTGCCGCCTTGGTGTTTGCTCACCAGGTGCGACTTGCGTGGGTCGTAGCCGCTGAAGTGGAAGAACACGAGATCCTCGCCGTTGACCGTCCAGCGGCCGTCGTGCTCACGCACGTCCCTGTTCGGCAGGTTCCACCATGCAACGTTGCAGCCCGGGTGCCTGAGGATGTACGGCGCGAAGTACCCGGGGAGGAGGTCCATCCACCGCTGGTCGACAAATCGCCACGACGTGGGGTTGATGATGCACTCGCGGCGCAGGCGTGACTGCCACCATTGCGCGACGGTCAGACCCATCTCGCCCCCGACCGACACGAACCCGAGGTTGTAGATGCCAGCCGAGAGGATGACGTCCTCGCCAGGGGTGAGCGCGTCACCACGGGGCAGTGGCTCGATCGCGTGAGGGGTGAGCACCGCACCGTGTTCGCGGGCGAGTTGGTCGATGAACCGGGGGTCGGAGAAGAACTCGATGTCGGCGTCAAAATAGCTCACGGCGGGAGCCTGAGGGAGCAGGTGCTCCAGCAGCCATGGCTTCACAGCGGTTGCGAGTTCCACCACCGTGTACATCGTCGCCATCTGCCCGAATTCGACGGGGCTCATGATGTCGTGGGGGGTGAGGACCTCGAACGGCTCGCCCGTCAGCGGCGTCAATGGGTCGGGGTCGAGTACCACCACGACCATGCGGCTGTCAGGAACCTGCTCGGCGAACGATCGGGCAAGAATGCGCGCCTGTGCGAGATAGTTACGCGCGATGATGGTGCACGCGAGCATGTAGCCTTTCAGCGTTGACGATTCGTGGATGCGCCGCTCATTCCGAAGGGGCGCACGAGGTCGTCGCAGTCTAGTCGGGGTGCAGAAGTCCCGTGCCTGCTTAGCCTCGTCCGCCTGCCGTCTCCGCCGGGGGCAGCATTTCGTCGAGCCACCGAGCATTCCGCGGGATGTTGATGGCCTCGGCACTGGGGAACGCATTGGTCGGCGCGAAGTCGTTGATGAGAATGCGGCGAGCATGTGGCAGATCCATGACGAGTTGGAAGGCGTCAAACCCGACACGCCGAAGTTCGGCGTCCACAGCCGCGCGGAATCGGCCCGATCGCGATGTGGTGAAGATCAGGGTGTACCGATCGCTGTCTTGCCGCTGTAGGAGGGCATCAACGTTCTCCTGGATCGGGCGGATGCGATGCCAACCCCCCTCCCCGGCGGCCAGTGGATGTTCGTTGAGGCCCACCACACCGTCCAAGTCGACGAAGAGCGTCGCGAAGGAGCGGCAGTACCGCCGCCAGTCCTCAAGTGTTCCCCAATCGATGTACGTGCTCGCCGCGACACCGCGTACAGCAGTGCCGTCGGCGAGGATGGCGCGGATGATGTCTGAGACGTATATCTCGGAGGCTCCAGTAAGCGACCTCGCAGCCGTCAGGAAGACCGATCCGCTGGCGAACCCGACGAGCCCCGAGTTGAAGTCGGAACTGATGACGCGCTTCTCAACGATATTCGTGACGAAGTCGCGAGAGTCCAGTTCGACGTAGGACTTGTTGTCGGCGACGACATCCGGGTTGCCATGGAGCGACGCGTAGGTCACGAAATTCTCGCCCAGCGGGAGGGCGCCCGCTGCGACACCCACCAGGTTATCGGTGTCCTTGATCACGACTGGCCTATCGTCCTGTAACGTCGCCAAACCGTGAGTCACCGTCGCCACCATCGATGGGGTGGGAGAGTCGAGCAGCACGAAGTTCACGGGGCAACTGAGGACCCCCTCGACTTCGGCGACGAGAGCCGCAAGGTCAAGATCATGGAAGAAGTCATGGAGCGACACGATCACGGCATGGTCGAACTGCTCGCCGGGAAGACCGGACAGTCCGGCGGCCAGCATGGTTCGGCCCTCGGGGTGCTGAAGGAGGAACTTCGGCCGTGTGAGCCCGTACCGAGTTGACATGCCGGCAGCCGGGACGATCAGAACGGGTTTCAAGGGTGCGCCTCCGCCCGCAGGCGCGGGATCTCGGTCTTCAGGGCATCGGTGAGGATTGCGACGCGAGCCGGGTTTCGCGAGTACGGCAGGATGCGCAGAGCCGCAAAAGCCTTCATGGCGGCGATGGCGCCGTCGGATACGTCGCGCTGCGCACAGAGTTCGCGTAGCGAGCGACTGAGTATCTGCCGCCCCACCACCTCTGCTCCGGTTACACGGTACGCCGTTCGCCACCAGCCGTGCTCCGCGTCTATGAGGAGTCGTCCAACGTCGATAAGGGGCGACTCAAATGGGGAGTCGAGGAAATCGACGCACCAGACCCCGGCATCTCTGGGCGTGATGAGGACGTTTTCGAATGAGAGATCCCCATGGTTCCATCCCGGCGGCAGTACGATTTTCTGAAGGGCGGCGTGAAGTGTGGCGATGGCCCGAAGAGCGAAGGTCCCGTTTGTGCGTTGGCCCAGTTTCATCGCGGCCAGTTTCTCTTCGATCGCTTTCCTTGGTGGTGGCTCCTCCATCTCCCGCCAGTTGCCGCTAACGAATTCGGTCAGAGTGGCAGCGACGCGAGCGCACTCATCGAGAGAGCTCACTTGAAGAAACTCCCCGAGGGGCACCCCGGGTATGTACTCCATGGTGAACGACTCGCCATTCCAGTCATCGATCACGCGCGGGACCCTGATGCCCGTTGCGAGGTCGCGAGCAGCGCACTGCTTCGACGCCTGAACCCCGCACCGTTCGTCATGGCTTGTTTTCCGAACAACCAGGTATCCGCTGCGATGCTCAACCGTCACGCGTGCTCCTGATTGACCCAAGGCCGCTCGCCCGGCCCATTCGTCGGCATCGCTGGCCGGTCTCATCGGGCACCGCCATCACCGGGGTCGCCGGTCTCGCCCGGATTGAGCGGCGGGATCATCTCGAGGCCCGGTCCCAGCAGCCGCGCATCCGGCGGACCATTCTCCACCGCGACTGGGACGAGCGCCGACGGGAGGAGCGATACCAAGTGCCAGTAGCCCTCATCATCGGCGGTGCCGTTCAGTTGGAGGTCGACTGTTGCGTTTGATGGGCCAACCGTGAATGTCCCCAGATGTCGTCCGTTCACCATAACCCCGAAGGATGCCGCGTCGGCGAAGCTGGGTGGCGCCCGCAAGGTGAGCGCGTGTGCCGTTGGCGAATTACCGCGGACGAGAATCTCAGCCGTGTAACCCTGTGCCCAGGCCCCCCATTGCTCGCGCGGCCACCAACCCGCACCGAGATGGATGGCGCCAACTTGCGTTCCTTCGGGGTCGGAGACCTCGGTGAGGTGACCGAGGGCAATCGTGGCCTGCCCATGCCCCGTCACCGAGACGCTCGTGAGTGAGCCCTCCGGCTTGATTCGAAATGTCACCTCCAGCAGATGCTGATCCTCAAACCATGTTGAGGTGCTGGGCGTCAGCATGTCGTCGACGACGACTGATGGCGGTTGTGGGCAAGCGTGAGCGAGGATGGCGAGGTGGACTGACGCGGTCGCTCCAATGGACGAGGGGATCTCAACGCTCAGACGGTTGGGCTCGACTGCCCAGCGCGCCGTGCATCTCTGCATCACTGGCGCCGTTCCGGCGATGGTGTGAGGTGCCCTGTTGCCAGCACCAATTCGGACGAGGCGTTGGGTTTGCCAACAGGGTGGGTCGCCGGGCTGTGGGCGAAGCGGAGTGAACGCCGCCACGTACCCGGGTGTCGTTTCCATTGACTCGACAGTGATCTGAGGGGCGAGTCTCAGGAGGTGGCCATTCGCGTTCAGTCTGCGTGAGAACTCGACGTCCTCAGCCTCGCCCCAGCAAAGCATCTCAGACAGAGGGTGTGCGATCAGGGTCTCGTGCTTCGCGATGATGAGTCCCCCGTTGGCATATACGCCGGGGTGGTAATCGGCGTAATCCAGCAGGCCGATCGGGAAGCGGATCTCATGTCCCGGGCCCTCAAGCGCGTGCCAGTCCGGGAATCGAGCTCCGCTCGGGAGAATGGCTCGCGGCGTCAGAAACGAGTAGTCGCCACCCCAGGCGATGAGGTTCTCGAGGAAGTCCGGCGGAAAGCGGTAGCGATCGTGGGCGATGATCAAATTCGGGCATGAGGATGCCTGCACGATCCGGTTCTTCTTTCCAGTGATCCAAGGTATGGCGGCGAATCGGCTGTCCTCGTCCGCAATCGTGACGTCACGTCCGAGATCGGCATTGCCCAGTACCCGCCCCGGTCCGCATACGATGATTTCGCGGCGCACCCCGGCTGGCATGTTGATCGCCCGCACCGACGCAATCAGTTCCACCAGGCGGTCGATGTTCCGGCCGTCAGAAACGACGCCAAAGGTGAAGTCGCTCATGGTGGCGTCAACCGGGCGCCGTGTCACCTCCACGGCGAGGGTCTGCGTCGCGGAATCCTGGGATCTCTCGCGCAGTCGAACCGGCGTGGTCGAAAGCGACGCCATAACCCTGGCCACCTCATGCTTCTCGGCGATCAGCCTTTCTGTCAGGCGAAAACGGATGATGCCCGTCCCTTTGAGTAGGCGTACGCATTCATCCAGTAACAGCGGCCATTGCGGAACGTCACCAAGATCAATCGCGGTGATGTCGACCGTGTCGGCGCTCTGGTGAAAGCGGGGCGATGCCCGGTGTCCAGAGCGTCCATCGAACAGGCGCGCGCCGAGCGGGTCGCTAGGGGTCGCGGTGAGTTGACGTGTCATTTCATCCAAGGGGCAAGGTCGCGGTGGCTCCTCGCGCTGACTCTACCTCGTGACGGAGGGCTCGCCAACGAAGGCCCACTCGCCCTCGACTGCGGTGATCCCCGTTCCCGGATGACGACTGAAGACGCTGAACTCGGTCACGCCCTCCCTCCAGTGGTAGACGATCTCTCCGTCGTCGGACATGACGGTGACATCGACGGAGAACTGACCCTCATGAATGGGCAGCGCGGGCATCGTGAACGCGATCACCCTGAGTCCTGAGAGTTCGGGTATATCGAAGCCTGTGAGGCGCGTGCTCGTGCCGAAGACGTTGATGCCGTCTCGGGTGGTGATCTTGAATGTGATGTTGGGGTTGGGCACCGTTGTGTGTGCTCGGAGTGTGATGTCCAGGCGGCTGCGGTCGCCCGAGATGAGGCGGTCGGTCAAGCCCTCAGGCCCGAAGAGGAGAGCGGCCTCGACGACGACCTCGCCCGTACCCCAGCCGACCGCGAGTGGCGGGATGCCGTCCGGGCGCATCTGCTCGGCCACCTCGGGGGTGGGGGTGTAGACCTCTTCGGTATCGGTGCGAATGGGCGTCTTCTGCTCAGCAAGCCGACGGTGATAGGCAGTGATGACCGCCGAGGGCTTACCGTCCTTGATCACCACGCCATTCTCGATGAGCACAGCCCGATCGCAGATCTGCTCAATCGCCTCTGCGCTGTGCGAAACGAAGATGAGCGTGCCGCCGCGAGTGCGGAAGTCGTGGATGCGGCCCATACACTTGCGCTGGAAGGCCTCGTCACCGACAGCGAGGACCTCGTCAAGCAACAGGATGTCGGGGCTCACATGTGCGGCGACGGCGAAGGCCAAGCGCATCTGCATGCCGCTCGAGTAGGTGCGCACCGGCATGTCGATGAATTCATCGAGTTCAGAGAACTCAATGATCTGCGGGAGGCGATCCCGCACCGTCTTCTCGGACAGCCCATGGATCGCCCCGTTCATGAACACGTTCTCGCAGCCGGTGAAGTCGGGGTGGAAGCCTGCGCCCAACTCCAGCATCGACGCCACCGTACCCCCGGTCTCGATGGTCCCGTCATGGGGCGGGATGATGCCGGCGAGCATCTTCAGCAGCGTGCTCTTGCCGGACCCGTTGCGTCCAACGAGACCCACCGATTCCCCTGGCGACACGTCTAGGTCGACGCCGCGAAGCGCCCAGAGGTCCGTAGTCCGGGACCGCTTCCTGCGGATGATTGTCTCCTTGAGTGTCGCGTTGCGCTCGTGTACCACCTTGAACCGGCGGGACACACCACGCAGCCGAATGGCTCCAGGATCGAGTTGTGCTGTCAGAGTTCCACCGCCATCTCACGCTCGAGCCGATGAAAAACGAAGATGCCGATGGCCAGTGTCACGAATGCCGCGAGTACGCAGTAGAGCGAATCGGTGAGCGTGGGCCAGCGTCCGAAGAACAGCACGTCCTGTACCGCCACGACGTAGGGCGCGATCGGGTTCCCATAGTGCAGGAGATTCAGGACAATCTCGTGTGATCTGGCCGCCGCGGGCAGCGTGGAGTACGTGTAGAAGATTGGTGTGAGGAAAAACCATGGCACGCCGATGGCTATCAGGATGTGGTCGACGTCACGGAAGTAGACGTTGAGCGCGCTCAGCAGGAGTCCTGCCCCACAGGTGAGGATCGCGGTGAGGATGAGGAAGATCGGGAGTAGGACTAGCGGGACGAGCGACCCAGTGCCCAGAATCATGCAGAGCGGGACTGCGATGACGAGCATCGCACCGGCAATGATGGAGTTGGCCGCCACCGAGGCGAGCGGCACGATCTCTCGTGGGAACTTCACCTTTGTCACAAGCGACGCATTGGCCACCAGGCTCGAGGATGCCACGGTGATGCCGCCGTAGAACAGGGTCCATACCATGAGACCGACGAACATAAAGAGCGCGTAGTTTGGGATGGGGCTCCCAAACAGGAACTTGAAGACGAGCCAGTACGCGCCGACCATGATCAGCGGGTTCAGGAGCGTCCACCCAAGTCCAAGGAACGAACCCTTGTAGCGCTGGCGTACCTCGCGGCGAACCAGGTTGCGATAGAGGGGGCCGCTGCGCAGCGCTGCCGAGGTCGTTGCCATCTTGCGCAGTCTATCTGTGCTTGATGGGCCGGTGGCCTCGAGGCGTATAGGGTGCCCCGCGAAGATCTTCGGCATTCCCCTTCGCACCCTCCGGGCGGCGGCCTTCGTCTTCCTCGTCACGTTTGTATCGCTGTCCATTGCTGGACTTCCATACATCTCGGATGACACCATCAACTGGAACTGGCCGACGCAGCCACTCGTCGATCAGATCTCGGTCTTGTGGCGTCTAAACAAGGTCTGGATGCTCGACCAAGCCCGGTTCTTCCCCGGTGATGCGGTCTACGCGCTCACGATGTGGAACCGTCTGCAGACGCGCGCCGCGTACATGACATATCTCGCGCTTCTCAACTTCCTGTGCATCGGGCTCGTTCCGTTCATCGTGTGGCGCATCACGCGTCCGGACCACGGGGCCGTCTCTGCGAAGAAACAGGGCCCGATACGCGTGGGCCACGCTGCCGCTCATCATTCCGGCTGTGCTCGAGGTGGGTATCACCCTCTACCTGCGGCGCCACCCACTGCCGCTTGTCCCCGCATACCAGACCGATCTTCATGGCCCCGTGCTCTCGACGTTCGGCAAGCAGTTCACCGCAGCCCTTCCCTTCATGCAGGAGGGCTTCTCGGGAGCACAGTTTCAGGGGCGAATCGCGCTGTTGCTGATCGTGCTGCTGGCAGTACCCACGTTCCTGGTGTGGCGGCCGTGGTCGGCGGGCCGCTTCAGGTTGTCAACCCGGGTGAGCACCGCCATGGTGGCCGCAGGCCTGTGGTTCTGGCTTGTGCCGTCGGTTTTCGCCGGCATCACCGTGCGCTGGCAGAACGATCTGGTGTGGGGGCAGGGCTACATCTATCTGGCGTATGAGTTCGTGGGGGTCGGCATGGTGCTCACCGGTATCGCCGCCATTATCCGCACCTATGCGCCACGACCCTGAGTGCGCGTTGCATTTGCTGTGTTCTTCGGGTTGGTTCTGGTGGCCTGTGTTCTGGCTGCAGGTGAGAACATCTTGAATGTCGGCACGATCGTGCCGGGGCCGGCCAGCGCGGGCTAAGGAATGCCTGCCTGTGCCCGCGCCCGGCGAAGGGTTCCGTAGGCAAGGTTGTTGATGGTGGCGTTCGACACCTCAACATAAAGGGACCGCGAGTCGCCGTTCTGGGGGCCCAGGTCGGTTCCCGACGTGATGAACCTGATGGGCAGCCCGCCCGGTGGCACGTCGAGGGTGAAGTGCACTCGCCGGCCCGAGGTCCCAGTGCGAACCGTGGCGAGCGTGCGGTCGCCAGCAACGATGGTGGTGCTGGCGTCGTTGGCCCCGATGAGCGTGCCCGCCCAGTGCACGTGCTGCGTCAGCGACGACCGGTTGGCGATGGTCATGGTGGCGTCCTTTCCGGCCCAGTGCCATGTGCGTGCTCCGTCCACCTCGAGCAGATAGAAGCCCTGGCCGAACTCAAGGGTGGTCGGATTGACGAGTGCCGCCGCGATCGATGCCTGTTGGCCTTGGGTGGTCACCGCTGCCAGGCGCTGTGCAAGTGGCCGGAGATCCCAGAAGACCCGCCGATCATCTGCCTCGCGAAGCGGGCGAACGTGTGCGCCCACAATTGCCTGCACCTGTCGGTCGGTTCTCCGGCCGTTGTCCTTGTAGGCGGCGTTGTCCACCCACACGCCAGCGAACCCGGCCGTGGCCGCGGCCGCGAGCAACTGGTCGAGCGGCAGGGGCGTTGCCGCCGCGCTCCAGTCGCCATCTCGCCCCTTCACGGCCCCGTAGCTCCACCGCAGGTCATTGGAGTGGACGTAGCCCACGAGGTGGTCGTAGTCGCCCATCCCGTTTACGCCCCCTGCCTCAGGAAATTCATGAAGGGGCACTTGCAGAATGTCCGAACCCGACGGAACGGCGGTCTCGATTTCCTGAACGAATGCCTTCTCAGTGTTCCAGCGCGCCGCGCCGCCGACGTATTCGGGGATATTCGACGGGGATGTCTGGTCGATAATTGCGATGCCTGCCACGAGCAGCGGAAGGATGGTGCTGAGTACGTGCCGCCGCTCTATCTTGGCGAGACGCCGCCTGCACCAGTCCACTGCGAAGGCCAGGATGATGATGCAGAGCAGAGCGAGGAACGGGGTAAGGCGGCCCCACGCACGGATCTGTGGCGACACCAGATTGGCGATGATCGCCCCGACGCCACCAGTGGTGCCGAGCAAGAAGACCAGTAGCGCGCTCATCATCACTGCATTCGTCGTTGCTGCGCGCGGGCCGCGTGCGCCCTGCCCGCGGATGATCCACACCAGGATCATCCCGATGATCGCCAGCAGGGTGGTCCCCAAGATTACGCCGAGCGTTTCGCCTTCACCGACGGTGAGGCTTCCTGCAGCCACTCGATTGCCCAGATCCGACAGATAGCCCCAGCGATGGCCGCTCACGAGGAACACCAGGCGAACGAGCGAGAACGAGTACAGCTCAGATTCGTAGGCAGACCTTGCGGCAACGGCCAGATTGGGCCCATTGGCGATGCGGTAGGCGATGCCGGGAGCCAGGTTGAGTAGCAGCACCACGCCGACCCCGACGAATGCGAGTGCGCCAGGAACGATCGCCCGCC